>CEAZ01024966.1_pt1 | contig 10962 bp, 8 predicted proteins | sample 557361 | NCBI WGS metagenome assembly CEAZ01 (sample SAMEA3182074, study PRJEB8094) | gut metagenome | biome: human; feature: gut; material: Stool; isolation source: human stools | place: Canada | collected 2012-02-22 | reverse complement strand
CCGCCCATGCGCCTGCCCAAGTACGGCTATTCGCGCGGGTTCGACTATGTAAAGTTCTGCAACGGGCATGAGCTGGACCACGAGACGTTCCATAACGTGCCTCTGGACCCCGCCGTGAAGGCCGAGGACTATCTGTCGCCCGGCATGTTGCACAGGAACGAGGACGGCGAATACGACAGTTCGTCGCAGTCATTGATCCGGGAAGCCGAGTGCTACCTCAAGCAGCGTCAGTTCTGGAAGTCGGATGCCGACAACTATGTCAGCGTCGTCGCCCGGGAAGCCGACGACTGGCTTCGGCGCAAACGCGATCCGAAGCGGCCTTTCCTGATGTGGGTGGACTCGTTCGATCCCCATGAACCTTGGGATCCGCCGTCCGTCTGGGAAGGGAAACCGTGCCCGCATGACCCGGACTATCAGGGCAATCCGATGATCCTTGCCCCGTGGACCGAGGTCAAGGGCGTGATGACGGAAGAGGAGTGCGCCCATATCCGCGCGCTGTACATGGAAAAAGTGGAACTCGTGGACAAATGGATCGGCAACCTGCTCGATTCGATCCGCGAGCAGGGGCTTTGGGACGAGACGATGGTGATCATCACCTCGGACCACGGCCAGCCCATGGGCAACGGCGAACACGGGCACGGCATCATGCGCAAGTGCCGCCCCTGGCCCTATGAGGAATTGGTCCATGTTCCGCTGCTCATCCATGTGCCCGGCCTTGAGGGTGGGAAGCGGATCGAAAGTTTCGTCCAGAATGTGGATGTCACGGCGACCATGATGGATGCGCTCGGCTACGGGCAGTCCGCGCTTTCCGAAGCCGGGCATGAAGGCATCCAGACCTACGGCGCGGACGAGATGCACGGCATCAGCCTGCTCCCGGTCATGCGCGGGGAGACAGATACCGTGCGCGAGGTCGCCATAGCCGGATATTACGGCATGTCGTGGTCGCTCATCACCAAGGATTGGTCGTATATCCATTGGCTCAAGAACGATATCGACACCGACGAGATGAACCGCCTTTTCTATGACGGCTCGGGCAAGGGCGGCAACGCAGGCCGGCAGTCCGCCGAACTGGAAATGAAAGAGGAAATGTGGACGTGCGTTCAGGGGGCCGAAGTGACGGTGCCCGAGCAGGACGAACTCTATGACAGGCGGGCCGATCCGTTCCAGCTGAACAATCTGGCTGGCGAGCATCCCGAAAAGGCCAAGGAACTGCTTCAGCAGTTGAAGTTGTATATCGGTGAATTAAGGACCCTGTAGTTTAGGAAAAGGCGGGGGATTTCCCCGCCTTTTTTGTTTTGGGAAGACACGATGGCCGACCCCGTATATGTCGCTCTGGATTTTGAAACCGCCGACTATCAGCCGGACAGCGCCTGTGCCGTAGGGTTGGCGAAAGTGCGCGGCGGCGAAGTCGTCGACACGCTGTATAGCCTGATCCGTCCCCCGAGGCGGCGTGTCCTGTTCACATGGGTCCACGGCATCACGTGGAAGGACGTGCAGGACAGCCCCACGTTTTTGGAATTTTGGCCGCAGATGGCGTCGTTTCTGCAAGGCGTTACGCATCTTGTCGCGCACAACGCCCCTTTTGATCGGCGGGTGCTGGAAGCCTGCTGTCAGTCCAACGGCATAGCCCTTCCGGATATTCCTTTCGTATGCACGCTGCGGGAGTCGCGCAGGAAGCTCAAGCTTCCTTCCCACAAGCTTGATGCTGTTTGCCGTTACTGCGGCATCCCGCTTGATCATCACCATGCTGGTTCGGACGCCATCGCCGCCGCCCGGATTTTGATATATCTTCAAGGAGAGTCGCAGGGGGGAGAGTGAAAGGGTAGGGAACTGCTGGCACGGCCCACACCTTCCCTTTCCCCCTTAAGCCGTTTGACCGATGGGGGCAATACGGAAGGGGATTCTGCCGCATGGTCGCTCTCACGGTCAGATGGATTGTGGAGCTGTTCCATGCTTATCGGGATGCGGCTTTTCTGTGCTTTTTTCCTCATAGGCTGTTGTGGCAGTGGGACGGTACCAAAGAAAACGCGCCACAGGATCAAGGGGATTCCCTTGTCCGTGTGGCGCGTGTTTTTCGTGTGCTGTAATGTCGGCCCGGGGGAGGAACGCGTGGCGTTTTCCGGAGTAGGGCGGCTTATCAGTACACTTTGGGCATGGGGCCCGTTATTTCGATGTTGGCCGTCGTTTCCCAGTGGATCGTGTTTTCGATGCAGCGGGAAAGCGCGTTGAGGCCGTCCCGGGTTTCCGCCGAAATGGGCAGGGCATCGGGCCATCTGTCGCGCAGGATATCGCGCATCTCGTCCTCCAGCTGGTCCCACTTGTTGAGGATGAGGATACGCGGAACTTCGTTCAGTTCCATATCGGCAAGGATGCCGTCCACAGCCGCGATCTGGCGGTCGAGCTCGGGATGCGAGGCATCGGCCACATGCAGCAGCAGATCGGCGGCTTCCAGTTCTTCAAGGGTGGCTTGAAAAGCTTCGGTCAATTCCTTTGGGAGGTTGCGGATAAATCCGACCGTATCCGCCAGCACAAGTTCGTGCTCTTCGGGGAAGCGGAGCCGCCGGGTGGTGGGGTCCAGCGTGGCGAACAGCTTGTCTTCCGCCAGCACCTCCGAACGGGTCAGGGCGTTGAGGAGCGTCGATTTTCCGGCGTTGGTGTAGCCCACCAGCGCGGCCACCGGCAAACCCTGCCGGGCGCGTCGGGCACGGGTAAAGGCCCGCTGCTGGCGCAACCCATCAAGCTCTTTCTTGATCTTGGCGATACGCTCACGGATGCGGCGCCTGTCCGTTTCCAGCTTGGTTTCCCCCGGGCCACGGCCGCCGATGCCGCCCATGAGCCTGTCCATAGCCCGGTTTTTGCCCACAAGCCGGGGCTGCGTGTACTTGAGCTGGGCCATTTCCACTTGCAGCTTGCCCGCCCTGGTCGTGGCGCGCTGAACGAAGATGTCCAGAATAAGCTGTGTCCGGTCGAGCACTTTGCGCTCGGTGACTTCCGAAAGGCTGTTGAGCTGGGCGGGCGTGAGTTCGCCGTCGAAGATGATCAGCGAGGCCTGGCCCTGCAAGGCCAAAATCTCAAGTTCCGTCAGTTTGCCTTTACCCAAAATATGCCGGGGATGGATGTCGGCTACCCGCTGGATAAGCGTCCCGGTCACCACGATGCCTGCGCTGCGCGCCAACTCCCGGAGCTCTTCGATGTGCGTTTCCTGTATGGCGCGGGGGAGGGGAGAGACGGATACGAGGATCGCCCGGGGGCTGTCCCCCGCCTCCGAAGCTTCGGAGAGCACGCGGCCAAGCTCCTCTTCCAGCGAGACGGCTTCGGCGTTGAAATCGATGTCCACGCGATCCCATGCGGTCATGGGGTGGATGCGGTAAGGCTTGCTGTCCGCGTTGGGGGGAAGCAGGTGCCCGCTCTGAAAGCTGACGGGATCGCCGTAATCGTTGACGGTCAGCACGGAAACGCTGTCCAGGCGCAGGAACAGCATGTCCATCAAGTCTTCTTGCGAAAGCCCGTCCGGCGAAAGGTGCGTGTGCATCAGGCGGATGCCGCGCAGACGGCCCGCCGCGCCGCGCCCGCGCGGCAATTCCGGGATCAGGATGGACGCGGGATCGCCCACGATAACCATATCCACCTTGCCCTGCCGATCGATGACGAGGCCGACTTGACGCCCGAGCGCACGTGAAAGGAGCGCGAGTTCGCGGGCCTGTTCCGTTGTGTAGCCGCCCTGTACGGGATATCGCCGTTGCCCCAGACGCGTCAGCGCCTTCATCTGGCTGGGCTTCAGGCCCGCCGTGTTGCCTTCCAGTCGCGTAGCTATGATCAGTGCCTCGTGTTTATGGATGAAAAACGGAGCTTGCCTCTTTCCAAGGTGCTCCCCTGTGATCCGATGGCGCGTGTTTCGGAGGCGTTGCCATCAACGGACACGCCGTATGATGCGGAAAAGTTACCTTTGAGTCAAACACGGAAATCCCGTCTCCCCAGCCGTACCTCGGAACGAACTCCTTCCGTGCGGCCTCCTCATCAGTCAAACGTCTTGGGAGGGGAAAGGGAGGGGCTTGGGAAAGGAAAGGGGAACCTTTCTGGAGAAAAGTCCCCCTTTCCCTCCCCCATATTTCTCTAGAACGGCACGTCGTCCATGCCGCTGGCCTCGGAAGGAAACGCCGGGCCCAGATCTTCGTAATCGTCCTGCCGCTGCTGCGGGCGCTGCTGGGGACGGCTGCCGCCTCCCTGCTGAGCCGCCGCAGGACGGCGGGGAGCGCTGTAGCCGCCTTCGCTGCCGCCCGCGCCGCTGGGCATACCGCCCTGTTCGCCGCCGCGCTTGTCGAGGAACTGGACGCGCTGGGCCTTGATTTCGGTGGTGTAGCGGTCCTGCCCCTGCTGATCCTGCCATTTGCGGGTTTGCAGGCTGCCTTCCACAAACACGAGGCTGCCCTTGGTCAGGTACTGGGAGCAGTTCTCCGCCGCTTTCTGGAACACCACGACGCGGTGCCACTCGGCACGGTCCACACGGTTGCCGTCGCGGTCCGTGTAGGATTCGTCCGTGGCGATGTTGAGCGTGCAGACGGGGCTGCCGCTCTGGGAATAGCGCAGTTCGGGATCGCGGCCGAGCCTGCCGATGATCATAACCTTGTTCAGCATAGTAACTCCTTGCAGGACGCCCTCTAGGGCTTGGGCGCCCGTTCGTTCAATGTGGCAAGTTCCTCTTCCAGCGTTTCGCTCAGCTCGTTGGCCTTGCGCGGTTCCCACTGGAAAAGCGCTTCCTCCAGATCCTTTTTGACGGCGGCGGCGCGCCCGATGCCTTCCCGAAGGCCCTCGGCGACGGCTTGGGGCCAGTCTTCGAACGAAAGGCCGTTTTCCAGCGCCGTCACCAGTTCCAGCACGCCGCGTTTCTCGTCCGGGTACTGGGGGCGGGGCCATGCCAAGGCCGTCAGAGCGGGCCATGCCCGGACGACGTCCTCTTCGCGGTACGTCCATGCGCTGACGCGGATCTGGAGGAGTTTGCCCATGTTATTCCTGCTCCTGCCATTCGGTCTGGACTTTCAGCACGACTTCTTCGATCTGCTGGAGCTGATCCGGGGGGCAGACGCCGATCAGCGGGCTTCCCGCATCCACGTTTTCATTGTGCTCGAAATACACCGTATAGATGAGCCCGTCCGGGCCGGTGTAGTACAGCGGCATTTCCCGCTTCATCCGGGAAACGATGAAGAGTTCCATGCCTTCGTAGACGGAGACGGAACGGCAGCCCGACACCTTGATCTTGGTGTCGATCTGGGGAACGAAATAATACTTGGCCCGCTCGGGAGCCACAAAAAGGTTGAGCGCCTGCTTGAGCAGGATGCGCAGCACCTCGTCCTTGGACAGGAAGTGGCGGATGGTGGCGAGCGGGGTGCCCGCCTGCACGTATGTCCCTTCCAGTTCGCTATGGATGGCGCAGACTTCGCCCTTCTGGACCGCGTTGAGCGGCTTTGGGTTGCGTTCGCGCGTGATGGTGGCGATGAGCGTTCCGGGCCGTTCCTTCCATGTGCCGTTCGGGCCGATGACCTTGTCTCCCAGTTTGAGCGAACCGAAGGTCACCACGCCGGTATGCGGAGCGACGATTTCCTGTTCCTCAAAAGGGGAAGCCTTGATTTCTTCGAGAAGGCTTGTGACATCTAACATGCTGTTGACTCTCTTCTTGCAAAGGGGAAAGGCGGGGGACCGGGAATCCCCGGCCCCGAAGCCCCACGGCGGTTAACGGTAGTAAAGGTTGCGGCCGCCCATCGTCAGCAGGACCTGCTTCAGATTGGCGCGCGCTTCACGGCGATCCCATACACCCTGAATGTGCCCCCGCGCCAGTGCCTTATATGCGCTGTGGTAGTGGGGCTCGATGTCTATGCCCGTGGTTTCCTTGATGACGCCGCGTCCGGCGAACCCGAGGTTCGAGGAGCGCATGGCGTACTGGTAGGGCGAGCAGCCGAGGAAGCTCGCCACCGGCCCGGCGTAGGAATTGGTGTCGTACAGGACCGTATACAGGCCCCCGGCATTGATGTAGCGGCGCACCGCCACCGTGCAGCGGGGCATCTGGATGACGCCGTGCGTGCCTTCCTGAATGCGGATGCCCGCCGTGCCGTGCACATAGGCGAGAAGCGGGTAGCGCTTCTTCATGGCCAGTTCCGCGGCTTCCACAAATTTGGTGCCTTCGGCGGAACCGACGGAGCCGCCGCGGAAAGTGCCCGCGAACAGGGCGACGATCATTTTGGTGCCGTCCAGCTTGGCTTCGAAGGTGATGCAGCCGCTCTTGAGCTTGGTACGTTCCCGCGCTTCGGCGAGGCGGGCGTCGAAACCTTCAAACTGCAAGGGGTTGGTGGCTTCCACTTCGCCGTTGAATTCGCGGACGGAATCCTCGTCGAACACGTTTTTGACGAACCACTGGTATTCCATCGGGAAGTGGTGGCCGCACCACGTGCAGACGCCCGCGAATTCGCCGTACAGATCCGGGGACCACAGGTCGAGGCAGCCATGCGTGCCGGCATTCGGGCAGGTGATGGCGCGGTCTTCCTTGGCGCGGGGGCTGATGTACGTCCATTTGCCCTTGCGGGATTCGCTTTCCTCGTCCCAGTCGGAAAGCGTGGTCAGGTTGCGCACGGTTTCCGGTTCGATGGAGGGGCGCTGATCTCGCGGGATGCGGCAGAAGGGCGCGGTCAGGCGGCGCTTCAGCAGGTGCATCTCGGACGTCATTTCGTCCATCAGATAGGCGAATTTGCGCTGATGCTTGGTGATGAGCGCATATTTGATGCGGGCGGAGATGTTGCCCCACGACTCGCGCATACTGTTGCGCATCTTGTTGAGGAAGGGGCGGCGGTCGATGTAGGCCCCGCGCGAGAGGCGGAGGAATTTTTTCTGGCGGCGCAGGACAAGGCGCTCGCGGGCTCCCTGGCTGAGGTGCCAGCGGATATACATCTCGTCGAGGTTGATGTCGTCGCGGCTCATGCGGCGGAGCAGCGCGCCGCGGAACATGCCCGAGCGCACGGACAGGACGGTCTCGTCGGTGGCCCGGATGATTTCCTGCCGCAAGGTGCGGAAGAAGTCGTAATGGTACGGGCGCGCGCCGAGGCTGGGTTCCTGAATGACCCTGTCGATATAGCCGAACTGGAGGTTGTCCTCGGCGGTGATGTGCAGCTGGGTGGCGCAACGCTCGATGAGCTCGGGGGTGGCGCGCTGGCCGGGCTTCAGGCGGCCTTCGATGGCCGCAGCGCCTTCGGGGGAAATGACCGAGTAGTAGCCGTGCGAGAGCATGAGGCGGCGGTCCGCCAGCGAAATGGCTTCGGCGCCGCCGGAACCGCCTTCGGAGAACACGGCGACCATAGGCACGGTGAGCCCGGCCATTTCATAGAGGTTTTTCGCAATCTGCTGCGCCGCGCCGGGCGTGTCCTCGATGGGGAAGGAGCCGGGCGTGAAGACATAGGTATGGATCGGGATGCCTTCGGTTTCCGCGACCTTCATGTACTGGAGGGCTTTGGAGTTGCCCCACGGCTTGACGGAGCCGCCGTTGCGGAATTCCTCGCCGTGGCCTTTTTCCTGGCCGATGACCATGATGAGCTGGTTGTAGGTCTTCTTGCCGCGGCGGCGGGTGATGGTGGCGCGGGCGATGAGCATACTCGGATCGATGCTGTGCTCTTCCTGACCGCCGATTTCCGTGAAGTTGTCGTACACGTTCTCAAGGATGTCACGCAGGCAGATACGCTGCGGGTGGCGGACGATGCGCACCTTGTCCATAGGCTGGATCTTCGTTTCCAGCTTGCGCTCCATGAACGTGAACAGTTCTTCCAGCGTGGTGAGCTCCGCGTCCGGATCGGACTGGATGCCCTCCGTGGCGCGGCGGAAGAATTCGTTCAGGCGGTTGTGCAGCAGCTCGATGTCTTCCGGGTGCTTGCCGTCAAAGATATCCCGGATATAATTGAGGCGTTCGCTCAGATGATGTGCTCTTTTTTCGATATCCATGCTGTATCCAGTAATCCGCTAGAAGCGGAGAATGCGGCCCGTATTGGCCCGGAGGAAGTTGACGTTGGACTTCAGTTCGCCGGACTGGTTCTCACCCTGCAGGGTCAGCTCGTCGAGGAACTGCATACCACGTTCCTTGGCCTGTTCGAGGTTTTCGCCCCAGATGATGGCAAGCGCGAGGTTCGGGTCGAATTCCGTGGGGATTTCGTACGACTCGTCCGTGGGCACGTGCGTGTGCATCTTGAGCCAGGGATGGCTCGGCCAGCCGAAGGCGTCGATACGGCCGACCCACGGCGTGAAGCGGTTGTCGGGATCTTCGGCGATGAGGCGGTATTCGATGCCCACGCCTTCAAAGGTGATGTCTTCCTGTGTATAGCCGAGGGGTTCGCCGAGGCCGATGCGGATCTGCTCGGCGATGATGTCGACGTCGCCCTGTCCCTTGACCTTGGAAATGCGGGCGGAGACGCCGTTTTCCACCTGAATGCGGGTGTTCACTTCCATAAGGAAGGGGCTGCCGTCCTTGGTGACGATCCATTCCCACGTGCCCACGTTGTCGTAACCGACCTTGCGGGCCAGCGCGAGGGAGTGGCGGGTGATGTCTTCCAGCAGCTTGTCCGCGTCGAAATCGTATTCGATGGACGAGGAGTCGAAACCGGGTGCGACTTCGATACGCTTCTGGAGGCCGGTGGACTGGATCGAGCAGTTGCGGGTGCCGAAGTGGACCGGGTTTTTGCCGCTCCGGTCGGAGACGATCTGCACTTCAAGGTGGTTGAAGCCGCAGATGCGCTGTTCGATGAGTACGCCTTCGTCCTTGAACTGGCGGAGCGCGTAGTTGCGGATACGCCGGTACACGGAGCGGAACTGATCGATGTCGTACACTTCCTCAATGCCCATGCCGCCGCCGCCCGCGGAAGCCTTGACGAGGACCAGCGGGCGGGTGATGCCCTGCTGGAGCTGGAAGTCGTAAAGGCTCCTGGCGATTTTTTCGGCTTCCATTTCGTCGTAAATGGGGCGGTCGGAACCGGGAACCGTGGGCACGCCGAGGCTGCGGGCAAGGCGTTTGGTATTGATTTTATCGCCGAGCTCCCGGATGACCCGCCATGAGGGGCCGATGAAGCTCAGCTTGCGTTCTCTGGTAGTGACCCGGCGGGCGAAGCGGAAGTCTTCCGCGAAGAAGCCGTAGCCGGGGTGAATGGCCGTGGCGCCGGCGTCGTCGGCGACGGACAGGATTTCGTTGGCGTCGTGATAGGAGGACACCTGATAGAGGGATTTTTCCCCACCAAGTTCTTTGGCGATGCGTACGTGACCGGAATGGATGTCCTCGGCCGTATGCACGCAGACGAATTCCAGGCCCAGTTTACGGCAGGCCTGAACGATGCGCACGGCGATTTCTCCTCGGTTGGCTACGAGGACTTTATGTTCTGTTTTCTCCACCGTTGTACCTCATGCATGATTTGTAGGCTTCGGAGCGGCGCGCTGCCCGTCGCCGGGCGACTGGCCCGGTATGGATTTTCTCCTGCTCCGTTCCCAGCTTGCAGATGCGGAGAGCTCCTGCGGGTCTGACAGTATCGCCTAAATCAGGGCCGTTAGCAATCGCTCTGCTAGGGGATTCAAGATTTTTTCGGAAAATGGAAGCCTTTTTGCATGGGCTAGCTTCCGGTTTCGAATGACTATTTCCGGAATACGCCCTTAGATGCGTAAAAAAAGTGTACGAACAGGGTTTACTTTTGGTATTGGTGACCCCATGTTGATGCCTGAATCGTTGCGCGTGCCTCCGACGGGCGTTCCGTTTGCCAGCGGGATGCGGCGGAGGGCGCTTCACTTTCTGCCCTGTAATGAGGAAATGGCATGGAATCGATGTCTGTATTGGAGCGTTTGTCCGAACTGTTGCCCGCCTTGCCGCCGGGCCTCATCGAAGCATGGGGCCAGCTTGTGCTGTTCGCCGTGCCGGTATGCTTATATCTCGCGGCTGTCGTTTTGCCTTTTGTGGTGCTCTACGGACTGATCCGCGCCCATTTCGGCAGGAGGAGCCTGCTGGAGCGCTGTTCCCGCCAGCAGGCGCGGTTCGCCAATTTTCTGAACTGGCTTTTCCTTGTGTGCTTCGTGGCCCTCGGGCTGTCCAAGGTCGTCCCCTACGAGACGTTCCCCCCGCTGTATCAGGCGGGCCTGTACCTTTCGGCGGGCCTTCTGCTTGGCGGCACCATCATCTGGACCGTCGTGGTGGCGGCGTGGAAGCCGCTGCGCGGTTGGCCCGTGCTGCACGGTTTCCTCGCGTTCCTGACCGGAAGCAGCCTTGCCTGCCTCCCCATCATCGGGCTTATTCTGGGCCGCGTGGCCTTGCAGGGCACGGAGCTGCCGCAAGAGAACGACCTTCAGACGCTGATCGGTCTCCTGCTTCCTTCCGCCAGTGATCCTTTCTGGCTGTACTTTGGGCTGATCCACTTCCTTGAGGTCGCCTCCGCAGGGGCTCTGGGGCTGTTCTGGCTTCTCGTCCGGCGGAAGAACGACGATTTCGGGCGCGACTACTACGTCTTCGCGGCCAACTGGTGCGGCGAGTGGGCCGCGTGGGGCGGCTGGTTCTCTCTGATCATGGCGGGCGTGCTGTGCTTCATGCTGCAAACGCAGGATCTGCTGACGCTTGAAAATCAGGGGGCACTCCTGTTCGTCGCCGCGTTGTTTGCGGCGCTGCTCATCCCCTCCGTCATCTGGACCGTCATCGCCCGGAGCGCGACGCCGATGCGCCATAAGATCGGCATGATCTTCTCCCTCCTGCTGCTGGTCGTCGCCATCGCCAACAGCGGCGTCCTCGTACTGCTGTAGCGGGCCGGGAAGAGCCTTTACTCTTCCCCGCAAGAGGCCCCGTCCGTCTTCTCCCATCAACTACGCAGATCATCCACTTACGAGAATGAGAAAGCCCGTGCGGAACAGACCAGCACGGGCTTTCTTGCCTGTTACGGCAACACATTTGAACAGGGATTCGATAAA
>CEAZ01048804.1_pt1 | contig 11002 bp, 10 predicted proteins | sample 557361 | NCBI WGS metagenome assembly CEAZ01 (sample SAMEA3182074, study PRJEB8094) | gut metagenome | biome: human; feature: gut; material: Stool; isolation source: human stools | place: Canada | collected 2012-02-22 | reverse complement strand
CTCCTCCTCCTCCTCCTCCTCCTCCTCCTCCTCTGTGGACGCGCAAATTGATTCTCCTGAGTGTCCTGGCAAAGTGGACGATCAGAACGGACTTGCAAGTGGACTCGCCACGGAGGTACGATCTGGCGTCTCTGTGAAGACAGAAGCTGAGGACATGCAAAATGGACAGCCTGATCTTGCTGTCAAAGTGGACGCTCAGGCGTCTCAGCACTCCCCTTCGCAACGAGAAACAACGGGAAAATATTCTGAAACTTCAAGCCTTGAGTCCCTGAGCGCGCCCTCTACGTGGACGCCGATAGTGGACACTCTACATGGACATTCAAAGGCATCTCTGGCTGTTTCCCGTCCCGATGGACGGAAACGTCCTTATCAAGTGGATGTTCAGAATGGACACTCAGAATATCCTGACAAAAGATCCTCTCACCATGAAGAGCTGCCTGAGCGGAATCCAGAGCTACCGGTGGAGAACAGACAAGAGGCGGGGGCTTCCACGGAGCAGGGGACGTCTGCCTCTCGTAAGCATGATCAGGAAGAAGCCGTACCTGTCCAGGCCGCTGCGATGACATTGCGTTCGCCCACATCAGACGCTCTGAATGGCCGCTCACGCCGGACAGCCAAAGTTGACGTGCAGGCAGGGGCCCGGTGCAAACCCAAGAGGGTCGGAGAAGGGCAGATCAGCCTCCTCAGGCCTCTGGCTCCAGTGCATGGGGCCAATCCGACGAAGCTCTTCAAGTGGCTTTACGGGATCGGCAAGAAAGAAACCATCGACCTGACCCTCCCCATCATTGAGGAGACCATCGGTATCGATGCGCGGACCTGCCGTCGGATCATCGCTACATGGGCGGAAACGGGCGTGTGCGAGAAAACGGTCCATCGGCGCGGGATGCGTATCAGGCTTCTTATGGATGAAAAGGAGGCACTCGGCGCGCCGCGTGCCGCTTCCCCTTCCGTGTCGGCTTCTCCGGCGGATGAGCTGGAGAGGGCGCTGCCCGAGCTGTGCCCGAGGCTGATGGAGGTCGGTTTCACCGCCAAGCACCTGCGCCGGATCAAAGAGCTCCTCGCCGTGCAGAACATTGACCCCGGTTCCCTCACGGACGCCCTCCGGTATGCGGAGTACGAGCTGGAACACGGCCAGATGGTGGACAGCAAGGGCCAGCCCGTTTCGCGTCCGGTGGATTGGGTCTTTCGCTGCCTGTCCAAGGACGGGACCTACCGTATCCCCACGGGGTATGTTTCTCCGGCGGAATTACGCCGCCGGGAACGCGAAGAGGCCGTGCGCCGGGAACGCGAGGCATTGGAGGCCGAGCGGAGGCTGCTCGAAGAAGAGGCCGCCCTTGCCCTTGAAAAAGAGGTCGAAGCGATGTTCCGTCAGATGCTCGATGAACCCGACGGCCCGTTTGCCGCACAGATCCTGGAGAAGGTTCCCGCCGTCCTGCGTTCGCGCGGGGGGTTGGAAAACCCGCTGGTGCAGAAGGCCTGCCGGATGCAGATCAGCTATATGCTCCAGGACGCCGTCGGAGCGGGGCAGTAGGGCTATTCTGTGTGTCCATTCTGTGCGGACATTTTGGGCGGATAATGTGCCCGTCCGGGATGCGTGCGGTTGCGCATGGACAGGCAGCCCGTCCGGAAGGCCCGGACAGCGTGTCAGGGCAGGATGTCCGGACATGCTGGACGCCCAATCCGTCCGAGGATGTTGTGAGCGGCCTGTGAGGCAGGACAGAATGGCCGCACACGCCGGACAGTCTTCTTGGCGATGTCCCGGACACTCTGACAGGAAGAAAAGGCTGTAAAAACAGTGTAGACTCTCGTGAAGGGACAACTTGATCGTCCATTTTGATCGGATAATCTGATCGGACATTCCCTTCGCCTATAGAAAGAGAGAAAGAAAAACTCTTTCTCTCCCCAACGATTCAAGACAGAAGGTGCTGCTGCGAATGGCTTCCAAATCGACCAAAAAAGATCTTGTCCAACACATAGCGAAGGCTCTGGAAGTGAGCCCTGTGGAAGCCGAACGGGTTATGCTCGTGGTTATGCGGTACGTCCGGCGGCAATTGCTTGAAGATACGTCGGTGATCCTGCCGGGCATCGGGACGCTGGCCGTGACGGAAACCGCGGCCCGTCTGGGGCGCAATCCCCACACGGGGCAGCCGGTGCCCATTCCCCCGCGCAAGACGATCAAGCTCAAGGTGTCCAAAGACCTCAAGGAAGCGATGGAGCCTTCCGAAACCGTGCGCACGGGCGGGGCCGATTTTGACGCCCAATAGCTCCTCCGCCGTTCCGGAGCACGCCTGAAGGCGGGGCCTGGCCGGAAGGGGCTTATCCCTCGAAAAGGACGATCCGGTTTCTGCCGGACGTCTTGGCTTCATACAGCGCCTGATCCGCATGGGTCAGCACTTCGCAGATGTCCGCATCTTCCCCGAACGAGCGGTGCGCAATGCCGATGCTGACCGTCAGCTTGCCCGTCCGGGAATCGGGATGGACAAGGTCCAGTGCGGCCACTTCTTCCAAGATGCGCTGTGCCACGGTCATGGCCGAATACTGTCCGGCCCCGGCCAGAATGATGGTGAATTCTTCGCCGCCGTACCGGAATATCCTGTCCGAATCCCGAAGGAGCGCTTTTTGCGTGGCCTGCGCCACGGCTTTCAGGGCGGCGTCCCCGGCCTGATGCCCGAACCGGTCATTGTAGTTCTTGAAGAAGTCGAGGTCGAGCATCAGCAGGGCGAGCGGCGTGCGCGCCGGGATGCGCTCCATCGTTTCCTCAAGCGCCCGGCGGTTGTATACGCCGGTCAGCGCATCCCGGAAGCTGAGATCAGCATACTGGTCCCGTTCCTGCGCGAGCTGGCCGGAACGGGTGTTCAGTTCGTCCATATGGCGGCTGATGTCCGGCAAAACGTCGAGTACGTCCTGCAATTCCCGGATGCGTACCCGGGGAAGTTCCGAGATGGAGTGCCCGGAACGGATGGTCCGCAGCGCCTGAGAGAGCAGGGACAGGGGGCGGAGGATCTGAAGGTGGATGAGCAGCAGCGTGGCCAGCAGCCCCGCGAGCAACGCGGTCCCCATGATCGGGAACAGTTCCTTGATGCGTGAAACTTCCTCGTTGATGTGGGACATGCTCCGGTAAATCCATTCGGCCTCGTGGGTCGAAACGGCGTCGCTGAGCTCGCGCAGTTTGCCGTCGAGGGTGTTCCAGAGCTGTTTGGCTTCCACGTGGCCTCTCGCGAGCTGCGTCCAATTGGACACGATGCCGTCCCAGTTCGTCCGGAATTCCCCGCAGTCCTTGAGCAGCGTCCGTTCAGGGGGGGCGGCCTGTTCCGCCTTGGCGCACATGTCCATCAGCGGGCGCAGGCTTTCCTGCAGGCCCTGCTTGTTGGCCGTGTTTCTGGAGAAATCCTTGTCCAGGTGCCGCGCACTGTGCCTGAGGGGATAGCTGTATTCCATCCCCGCCCGCATAAGCAGCCGCCCGAGCACGTTCGAAAAAAAGATTTCCGCATGATGGAGCCGATCCTCGGCCAGATAGCTCTGCTGCCTCAGCTCAATGAGACGGAGGAGTTGCGGCCTGATCTTATCCATTTTGCTGGAGAAGTCCACCGACGTCTCCTCAAAGACCGATTCCGCGATCAGCGCTTGGGCGGTGATGCCCGCGTTCCGGCTGATGGTGGGGTCGGACGCGCTGTACACCAGCGCGATGTTGCGGCGCATGTTTTCGACGTTGAGGAGCATCTGCTGCTTGGCAAGGATCTGCGGCAGATGGCTGTTGCTGGTGGAGAGCGCCAGATTTTTGATCCGTTGAAGGTCATTGGTGAAGATAAAAGAGACGAAGGCCAGCAGCGCCAGCAGGGGCACTGAGACGAGCACGGGGAAAAGGTTGATGCCGAGTTGTCGTTTCCGCTTCGGCTCCGCGTTTCGGGAAGGCTTGCAGTACATGAACGCGCTCAATAAATGCTGAAGGGGAAATATTTGCGTACGATGCGGTCGTACTCGCCGTTCAGTTTGATATGGACGATGGCTTCGTTGATCGCCTCGATCAATTCGGAATTGTTTTTCCGGACGCCGATGTGGGCATAGGCGAGGTCTTCGTCGGGCGGGAGGGGATCATCCAGTATGGCGAAAGGCTGGCCGCGCTCGCTCTGGAGGAATTCGTACCCGGACAGCCCGTCCACGAGGATGGCGTCCAGCTGTCCGGCGCAGAAGGCGTCGATCAGTTGCCCATAGGTAGGAAAACGGATGATTTCAGCCACGTTGACCCAGTGACTCCGGAGGAAGATCTCCTGCTGCGTATGATCCTGGACGCCAACGCGTTTCCCTTTCAGGCCTTCGGCGCTGACGGCCACGCTGCCCGGAAGCCCCAGATAGATGGAACGGGAGTGGTAGTAGCTGTTGGTGAAATCCATATACGCCAGCCGTTGTTCGTTTTTGGCAAGCCCGGCAACGATCATGTCCAGCTCGCCCCGGCGCATTTTTTCGAGCAGCGTGCCGAAAGCAAGGGGTTCGACCGTGCAGGAACGGCGCATGGCCTTGCACAACGCCTCAGCGATCTCCGGGTCGAATCCGGCCTGCGTGCCCTCGGCGGGAAAGGAGAAGGGCGCATAATCGTCTTCCACGCCGATGCGGAGGATTTCCTCGGCTCCGCTGCGGGGCGGGAACCCCGCGAACAGCAGCGCGAGGAGGAACCCAGCCAGAAGAACGGGCCGGAGTGAAGAAAAAGACGGTATCGTGATTCTCAAGGGAAACTCTCTCGGGGGGCAACCCGCAGCCCCTGCGCCGTTTTCGGCGGGGCTCGCGGGACGCTTCAATGTGATGTCGTTTTCAAGGAGGAAAAAGCGTTCCTCAGGCCTTAACGTCGGGAAGTTCCCCAACAACCAAATCGGGAAAACGACGGAGCGGTGGGAACCCCGGAGGAGCCGGGATAAAGCCGTACGGCGGAACTGGCGGCGGGTAGCGTCAGTTCCCGAAACCGCTCGATACGCGGCGTCGGGACCGGACAGCCGGATGGGGTTGGCCGCTTTTCCTGAGGTGCGACCTGTCCTTTTCTAAAGGATATTTCGGCCCGTTGCAATCAGTGTTTGGGGAGGAATAACGCTTTATTATGATAAATTGCCCCGCTTTATGGCGAAGTGGGGGATGGACGTGAAAGCGGCCCCGGGCCTGAGGGGAACGCCTCCGGATGCCGCGGTTTTCGGAACAAAGGACCGGTGCGGGCAAGGTATCTGCACATAATCATATGGAATGGCTATAAAATTGCGGGGAAGGCCCCTTCCCCGCTGGGGATACCACAGCGGCGAATGCCGGGGAGAAGCGGGCGGGGAGAGCGGGCACGGGAGCAATCATGCGGGGGAGAGGCTGGCGTGCTGTATTTTGTTTTTTCTCCGCAATCCTGTGGCGTGTTCCCCGTTTTTTGGGCGATCGGTTCTCCGTTCCGCACGGAGACTCTGTCCGGCATCCGTTTGGGATACGGGGCCGGGCGGAGCCCGCCGGGGCCTGCGCTCCGCCAACAGGCGGGGAGGGCACTATTTTATCGCATAATCTTTTAAATTATGTCAATTTTATACCACGGAAAGTAGCTGCGAAATCCTTCCCCCCAATGCCCGGCATATGCGCGATCCGTTGCAATCGAGTGCCGCGCATTCGTAATCAAAAAAATTATAACACAGTAGAATTATAAAAACAAATCCATCCCCGTTTCTGGACGAGGCGGGATTTGGAGCCAAAGGCGCTCACAAAAGGGGAGAAGGGAGGGGCCGCTGTCTATTCCGCGAAAGACTTCCGGCGCAATCGGAGAAAAGCGTAGCCACCCCTCGTAATGAGAAATACCTGTTTATAAATACATGATAGTCTGTTAGAGATCTACAATTTGTTGGCTTTCAAATTTGTCAGAGGCGAAAAAAAGGACGTTTTCAGGGAAGCCCTACCGCGTTTCCGGCGTGAAAACCCCAAGTTTCCGCAGGAACCCGCTTGCGGCACCCTCCCGGAGCTTCGGGGGGCGCGGCTGCCTGTCTTATACATAAATCCCTTATTTTTCCGGCAGGATAATGTCGAGATAGGCGATATACAGTTCCTTCACGTCGAGCGGGGCCTTGTCCTTGAACATCCCTTGCCAGAGCAGCCCCTGCATGATCGGCGAGACGAGAAGCTGCGGGAACCGCTGGAGCGCCGGGTGCGGGTGCTCATGCGCGGCGAGGCGCAGGTTCTCCCGGTGCAGCTCGAGGATCGGGGCGACGAGCCCGTGGTAGAACGGCGCGACGAGCTTGGGGTTGTGCAGCCCTTCTGCCCACACCAGCCTGATGATCCGCGCCGTCCTTGAGCAGCCTTGTTCATCCAGCATCGGCCCGCAGAAACGGAGCAGTTTTTCGCGCAGGGTCGGCGTCTTGTCGTCGAGGATCTCCTTGGCCAGCGCGTGCATGGGCGCGAACGCAGACTCCGCGAGGCCGTTGAACAACCCCTCCTTATCCCCGAAATGCAGATACAGCGTGCCCTTGGCTACCCCGGCCCGCCGGGCGATGTCTTCCATGCGCGCTCCGGCGTACCCCTTTGCGGCGAATTCTTCCAGTGCGGCGTCAAGGATGGCCTCCCGGCGCGCTTCCGTCTTTTTCCGGCATTTCGTTTGTTGTGCCATGCGTCCGCCTACCGGATTTTCTTGTTGATGGGTGTGGACAGCCAGACCAGCCCGGCCAGCCCGATGAAGGCTATGGACGCCAGCCAGAACAGCTCGTTGAATCCGAGCAGGAACCCTTGCCGCGTGATTTCGTTGGCGACCCAGACCTTGGCCTGTTCCGGCGAGAGGCCCATCTGCGTGAGCTGGTTGAGCCCGTGCTGCGCCGCCGGGTTGAACGGGTTGATGGACTCGGTGAGCCGGACGTGGTGCAGGGCTTCCTGCCGTTCCCACATGGTGGTGGCGAGGGACGACCCGATGGAGCCCGCCAGCACGCGGGTGCAGTTGGAGAGGCTGGAGGCGTTGGCGATGTCCTTGGCGTCGAGCCCCGAAATGATGATGCTCGTAAGCGGCATGAAGAACATGGCCACGCCGATCCCCTGTACGACCTGCGGCCAGAGGACGAAGGCGAAATCGACGTCCGGCGAGAACAGGGTGCGCAGGTAGAAGGCCGCCGAGAAAACCAGAAAGCTCATGGTGACGATGACCCGCATGTCGATGCGCTGCGCGAACCGCCCGATGAGCGGCGAGAGGAAGACCGGGAAAATCCCGATGGGCGCGAGGGAGAGCCCGGCCCACATGGAGGTGTAGCCGAGCCGCGTCTGGAGCATCATGGGCATCATGACCACCCCGGCGAAATAAAACAGGAACCCGAGGCTGATGCAGATTGTGCCCACGGTGAAGTTACGGTGCCGGAACAACGAGAGGTCGACCACGGGATGCTCTTCGGTGAGCTCCCACGCCACAAGGAGCACCAGCCCCACGACCGTGAGGACGCCGAGGATCACGATGTAGCCGGAGGCGAACCAGTCCTTGTCCTTGCCCTCGTCGAGCATGAGCTGGAGGCAGCCCACGCCGATGATGAGGAGGATCAGCCCCACGGTGTCGATGGGGTTCTTGGCGGTGGCCGTCTCGCGCCCGGCCATGGGGATGCGCAGCGCGACGAGGCACACGGCCCCCACGGGTACGTTGACGAAAAAGATCCAGTTCCACGTATAGTTGTCGCAGATATACCCGCCGAGGATCGGCCCGAGGATGGGCGCGAGCACGATGGTCATGGACCACAGGGAAAGGGCGATGCCGCGTTTCTCGCGGGGATAGCAGGCCAGCAGGAGGCTTTGGGAAAGCGGGATGAGCGGCCCGGCGGCGGCCCCCTGCAAAATGCGGCAGATGATGAGCATCCCGAGGCTGCTGGATATGCCGCACAGGAACGAGGCCACGACGAACAGGAACGTGGACCAGAAATACAGCCGCACCTCGCCCATGCGCCGGGCGAGCCAGCCGGTGAGCGGGATGGCGATGGCGTTGGCGACCCCGAAGAAGGTGATGACCCACGTCCCCTGCGAAGACGCCACGCCGAGGTTGCCCGCGATGGTAGGCAGGGCGACGTTGGCGATGGTGGAGTCGAGCACGGTCATGGCCGTGACTACCGAAATCCCGATGGTGGCGATGACGAGCATCCCGCCCTGAAGCGGCGGCAGGGGCTGGGCGCGTCCGCTCATGGCTTGCCCTGGACGGGGCAGACGCCGGGCAGGGCGTTGTCCCGGATGATGCCGGAGATGGTCGCCTCGACGGGGGCGAAATCGACGGCGGGGGCCTGCGAGACGAGATCGCCGGGCACGGGTTCGGTGCGGGCCGAGGCGGCGAGGAGCCGCCCCGATGTATCGGACGTGTCGACCTTCACTACGGCGGACAGGCCCACCAGCAGGGGGTGTTCCCTGAGGTCGGCGGGGTCGATTTCAATGCGCACGGGCACGCGCTGGACGATCTTGATCCAGTTGCCGGTGGCGTTCTGGGGCGGCAGGAGGGAGAAGGCGCTGCCCGTCCCGGCGGAGAAGCCGGTCACGCGGCCATGATAGGTGACGTCGCCTCCGTACATGTCCACGCGGATCACGGCTGGCTGGCCGATGCGCATCTTGTGGAGCTGGACTTCCTTGAAATTGGCGTCGATCCACAGGCGGTGCAGGGGGATCACGGTCATGAGCGGGGTGCCGGGCGATACGACTTCGCCAGCCTGCACGCCGCGTTTGGCGATCTGCCCGGCGGCGGAGCTCAGGACGGTGGTGCGCTGGAGCGCGAGCCAGCAGTCGCGCACGTTGGCGGCGGCCTGGCGCACGGCGGGCTGCTCGGCGAGCCCGGTATCCAGCAGCACGGCGGCAAGCGCGTTGCGTTCCTCTTCGGCGGCGGCGAGCGCCACGGCGGCATTCTCGCGGTCGTCGCGGGCGTGCTTCAATTCTTCCGCGCCAATGGCTTTGGCCTTGCCCAGCGCCTCGCGCCGGGTCAGGTTGTCGGCTTTCTGGCGCAGATCCACCCGGCGCATCCGGATGGCGGCCTCGGTTTCCCGGAGCTGCGCCTGAAGGCGGCAGTTGTCGCGCACGGCGGAAGCCAGCGCCACGAGGGAGCGCTCATAGGCAAGGCGGGCGTCCACGGGATCAAGGCGCACGAGCGTCTGCCCGGCGGCGACCATGTCGTTGTCGTCCACATCCACGGCGACGACCTTGCCGCTCACCTGCGGCATGATGCGCAGCACATTGCCGGCGACATAGGCGTCGTCCGTGCTTTCCTCAAAACGCAGAAACAGATACCACCACGCGCCCGCGCCTATCCCCGCGAGCAGGAACAGCAAAAGCAGGAAGCCGACGATCGGGCCCTTGCGGGGGCGTTTGCGCCGCTGCGGAGCCTTGTCGTTGTCCGGGGTCATGGAAAGATTTTCGTCTGTCGTCATGAGAGGCTCCCGCGTGGTGCATGGTTCCCTGAACTGCCACTATTTTCACATGTTATGGGAGAAATTGAACTGACCGGTCAGTTTTATACCACGCCCCGCGCACCGTCAATCGGTTTTTGGCGCGCGGGGCGCCGTGCCGCGGCGGGTCCGCCTGCGCGGACGATGGAGGGGCGTCTTCGTGGCGGGCTGGCGCGGAACGCTCAGGCCAGTTCGGAGTCACGGCTTAGGGCATGTAAGCCGGGGCCTTTCAGGGTGTTCTTGCGCGGCCCTGTGCGCCGCGAGCCGGAGGGTACGTGGAGCCGTGGCGCGTCCCGTCCCGGCATACGGTTAAGGACGGCCTCTCGACATGGGAAACGATGGAAAAAACGCTGCGGGCTGTGAGGCTTGCTCTACGGGGTGCCCGCGCAACCGGGCGGGGGGCCTTCCCGGTCGGTGTGGGGGAGGAGCGTTTGAGGGCACCGGGGTACGCCGCGTGTACCTGTCCCGGGCGGGCCCGGCGGCATGGGGCATCCCATGCCCCGGCAAATCGGGATCAGGGCGACCCCGCCGTGGGGACCCGCCCGCGTCACGGCAAAAGGAGGCTCATCGGCCTTGCGGACGGAGCCGCGCGGCGCTCTCACGGGGAGGCTGTCCGGACGGGCAGGCCACGAGGATGAGGACGCTGCCGAAGATGAGGGCGATCCCCACGGCGGCGGACAGGGACAACGGTTCATGGAGAAAGAAGATCCCGAGGCAGGCTGCGGAGAGGGGCTCCGCGAGGCTGAGGGTCGAGGCGGTGGCGGCGGGCGTCACCTTGAGCCCGGCGAGGGTGAGGGAAAAGGCGATGGCCGTGGTCACGACCCCGAGATGCAGGGCCACGAGCGCGCCCACGGGCGTCGCCAGCCACGCCGCCGGGTAGATCCAGAAGACGGGCAGCATACACAGCCCGCTCAGGAGGCACAGGACCATCATGACGGATCCGGGCGCGGCGTTCTGGGCCAGCGGCTTGCTGAACACGAAATAGCAGGCGTAGGAGAACCCCGCGAGCAGGGGGAAGGCCATGCCCGCGAAGCTGGCCCCGCCCACGGCGTCGGCGTTGAGCAGGATCAGACCGATCAGGGCGAGCCCGGTGGCGGGATACCATGCCTTGGCGGGCTTTTCGCGCAGGAAGATCAACCCGAGCAGGGCCACGACGATGGGCGAGAAGCCAATGGCGACCACGGTGCCCACGGCGACCCCGGCTTCGAGCACGCCCCGGAAAAAGAAGAATTGGAAGCCGAGCAGGGAGAGGGTGGAAGGCACGACGCAGCGCATGGGCCAGCGCCAGAACCGGGGCAGCTCCCCCCGGAACGCGCACCAGAGGAGCAGGGCCAGGCCGCCGACGAGCATACGCAGCGCGCCGATGACGTAGGGCGTCGCCCCTTCCGGGGACAGGGCCTGGACGGTCCCCGTGGTGCTGAAACACAGGGCTCCCAGAAGGATCAGAAGGGGGCCTCTGGCAAAGGGTGTGCTCATGGCTGTTTTTCCTGCGGGGGGCCGGCTTCTCCGGCACGGAGGCCGCTGTGCAATACGTCTTGTCCCAAAGGCAACCCGCGCCGAAGCAAGGCCGCGAACAAGGATTCGATAAACGCAAAAGTCTTGGGAGAGAG
>CEAZ01011455.1_pt1 | contig 11052 bp, 7 predicted proteins | sample 557361 | NCBI WGS metagenome assembly CEAZ01 (sample SAMEA3182074, study PRJEB8094) | gut metagenome | biome: human; feature: gut; material: Stool; isolation source: human stools | place: Canada | collected 2012-02-22 | reverse complement strand
CCCGAAGATCCGTTGGTAAAAGGAATCTACGATTACTTCCAAAACCGTCCGGAGCTAAAGCATATTGCCGTGATCGGTCCTTCGGCTCAAGGAGCACAACTGGAAGGCAGCAAGGAATTTGCCAAAGGCTTCATGATGCGCCACAACATCCCGACAGCCCGCTACAAAAGCATCACTTCCGAAAACCTCGAAGAGGGCCTCGCTTTCCTCGAAACGTTGGAAGCTCCCTACGTATTGAAGGCTGATGGCCTTTGTGCCGGGAAAGGAGTTCTCATCCTTCCTACGCTGGATGAAGCGAAGAAAGAACTGAAAGAAATGCTCGGCGGCATGTTCGGTTCCGCATCGGCAACCGTTGTGATTGAAGAGTTCTTGAGCGGTATCGAGTGCTCTGTATTCGTACTGACAGACGGAGACAACTACAAAGTCCTCCCTGTAGCGAAAGACTACAAACGTATCGGTGAAGGCGACAAAGGATTGAATACAGGCGGTATGGGTAGCGTTACTCCGGTTCCGTTTGCTGATGAAGTATATATGGAGAAAGTACGCACACGTATCATCGAACCGACCATCAATGGTCTGAAAGAAGAAAAGATCACCTACAAAGGTTTCATCTTCCTCGGTCTTATCAAGGTGAAAGGTGAACCGATGGTTATCGAATACAACGTCCGTATGGGCGACCCGGAAACAGAAAGCGTGATGTTGCGCATTCAAAGCGACCTCGTAGAGTTGCTTGAAGGCACAGCGGCAGGCAACCTGAACGAGAAAACACTGGTGATGGACCCACGTTCGGCCGGCTGCGTCATTCTTGTCAGCGGCGGTTACCCCGAAGCCTACGAAAAAGGATTCCCTATCAGCGGACTGGAACAGGCTGCCACCACCGACAGCATCATCTTCCATGCCGGAACAGCCATGAAAGACGGACAAGTGGTGACGAACGGAGGACGTGTGATTGCCGTTTGCTCTTACGGTGCAACGAAAGAAGAAGCACTGGCACAGAGCTACAAAGTGGCAGACATGATCGACTTCAACAAGAAGTATTTCCGCCGCGACATCGGATTCGATTTGTAAGAAACAACCTGTAATGATACGCCATGGCAGGCATAAATCCCCTATTTGTACGGCATATAGATCCTACAAAGCGATGATATATGCCCGCCGGGCGGCAAAAGAACTGACAGACAAATGAGAAATAAAAGACTACAAAGTCAAGTGACGGCAGGACGGTGGACCCTGCCTGCCGTTATCTTTATCTGCGCCCTATGCTGGGTGTTGACTTACTTTTTATTTCCTGACTCCATAGCCTCAACAACACCCAAGGACAGCTCTTCTTTCTTGCAATCCACCCGCGATTTACTGCTTCCGGGATGGGCAGAACGAATTGTCAGCTTTCTGGTTTACGCAATCATCGGCTATTTTCTGATAGAGCTGAACAACCAGTTCAGTATTATCCGCATGAGGGCTTCCATGCAGACAGCTATTTATTTCCTGCTGGTCACCGTCTGTCCGGGAATGCATTTACTATACATAGGAGACATTGTCGCCCTCGGTTCTCTTATTTCCATTTATTTTCTGTTTAAAAGCTATCAGCAAGCTCAAGCTGCGGGCTATCTTTTCTATTCCTTCTTCTTTATCGGAGCGGGAAGTATTCTTTTCCCGCAGCTCACCATCCTCTCGGTACTTTGGTTGCTCGAAGCCTACCGTTTCCAGTCGCTCACTCCTCGCAGTTTCTGCGGTGCGCTGCTCGGATGGATGCTACCCTACTGGATGCTGTTCGGACACGCCTTCTTCTATAACGAGATGGAGCTGTTCTACCGCCCTTTCAACCAGCTATTAGCTTTCGGAGAAATCTTTAACTTACAAATCCTTCAACCCTGGGAATTGGCTATACTGGGCTATCTGCTCGTGATGTTTATCGTCAGTGCCGTTCATTGCATCGCTGCCGGATTTGAGGATAAAATACGCACACGTGCCTATCTCCAGTTCTTGATAGACCTGACGCTCTTCCTGTTCCTGCTGATTGCCTTGCAACCGATATATTGCAGTGCCCTGCTGCCTTTGCTTATCATAAGCAACAGCATCCTGATCGGACATTTCTTTGTACTGACCAATAGTAAAAGTTCGAATGTGTTCTTTATCATTTCATTGGTCGGCCTCATCCTCTTATTTGCTTTTAATATATGGACGCTTTTGTAGATTCAACGATACAACTCCTCATAGAATGGGGACTTCCGGGATTATTCATCTCGGCTTTATTGGCTGGGAGCATCGTGCCTTTCAGTTCCGAACTGGTACTGGTGGCATTGGTGAAGCTCGGCTTGCCCCCGATAGCCTGTCTGATAGCCGCCACTCTGGGCAATACAGTGGGCGGAATGACTTGTTACTACATGGGACGTCTGGGTAAAGTTAGCTGGATTGAGAAATACTTCAAGGTAAAGAAAGAAAAGGTAGACAAAATGGTGAAATTCCTGCAAGGGAAAGGGGCATTGATGGCATTCTTCACCTTTCTTCCTGCCATTGGCGAGGTGATCGCCATTGCACTGGGATTTATGCGAAGCAACACATGGCTTACTATTGTTTCCATGTTTGTCGGCAAACTGATACGTTATATCCTTCTCCTGTATGTGCTCGAAAGTGCCTGGGATGCTATGGCGGGGGAGAGGGCTTTTTTAAGTATTAAGTATTAGGTATTAAGTATTAAAGATTGAGTGATGGAAAGAATAATTGAGAGAACCGATGACGGGAGCGCTACTCTGTTTGTTCCGGAATTGAATGAACATTATCATTCGACGAAAGGGGCACGCACGGAGTCTCAACATATATTCATCGATATGGGGCTGAAAGCCTCTCCTGCCGCTACTCCACGTGTTCTTGAAATCGGTTTCGGGACAGGACTCAACGCTTGGCTCACCCTTGAAGAAGCGGAAAGAAGCAGACGAAATATACACTATACAGGACTGGAACTCTATCCACTAGACTGGCAGACAGTAGAACAGCTAGGATATATCTCCAGCGATGAGCAGCTTACCATACATCGGAAGCAAACAACAACCGACGAGCAATTTACCCCGAATGAAGAAAAACAACAATCGGCTATCGAATTGTTTAAGCAGCTTCATACATCGCCCTGGGAAAAAGACGTGCAGCTTACACCGCACTTCACCTTACGAAAAATAGAAACGGACGTGAATAAGTGGAGAGTTGAGAACTCTCCATTTAACCTAGTCTATTTCGACGCCTTCGCCCCGGAAAAGCAACCGGAAATGTGGTCGCAAGAACTATTCAACCGTCTCTATGTTTTATTAGATAGAGACGGAATTCTGACTACCTACTGTGCCAAAGGTGTAGTACGCCGAATGTTGCAGACAGCCGGATTCACAGTAGAACGTCTCCCCGGGCCTCCAGGTGGTAAACGGGAAATATTACGGGCCCGGAAACAAGAGTAGAAACAAGATAAGATTGAAACCCCGAAACAGAAAAAATCATGAAACAACAACTAAAAGATATGAGAACACTTTTCCTTCTTGGTGCCTGCCTCCTGATGGCAGCCTGCACAGGACGTTCCTCCCAAGCAAGTAACGATGACGAGACAAAGCCGGTGATAACCGTCACACTGGAACCGCAACGTTATTTCACCGAAGCTATTGCCGGAGATAAATTCAAAGTAGTCAGCATGGTGCCCAAAGGTTCCAGCCCGGAGACATACGATCCTATCCCCCAGCAACTTGTTTCTTTAGGAGACAGCAAAGCCTATTTCCGCATCGGGTACATCGGCTTCGAACAAACCTGGATGGACCGCCTGATGAACAATACTCCCCATATCCAAGTGTTCGACACCTCGAAAGGAATCGACCTCATACTCAATAATGATGACCATGGCCATGCCCACGGCCACAACAGTCACGACGGCCATATCCACGCCGTAGAGCCACACGTATGGAATTCTACCGGTAATGCTTTAATCATCGCCGGAAACACCTACAAGGCCCTTAGTCAACTGGATAAAGCAAACGAACCATATTATAGAAACCGTTACGATTCTCTCTGTCAGCGCATCCAGCACACCGACAGCCTGATTCGCCGGCAACTCTCCACCCCCGAAGCAGCCAAAGCCTTCATGATTTATCATCCGGCTCTCTCCTACTTCGCCCGCGACTACGGATTGCATCAAATTTCAATCGAAGAAGGAGGCAAAGAACCCTCTCCCGCTCATCTGAAAGACCTGATAGACGTCTGTCAGGCGGAAAATGTAGGCGTTATCTTCGTTCAACCGGAGTTTGACAAACGCAATGCGGAAACCATCGCGCAGCAAACCGGAACGAAAGTGGTCCCTATCAACCCGTTAAGTTATGACTGGGAGGAAGAGATGCTGAATGTAGCCAAAGCCCTTGCGCCGCAAGCTGCTACCAAATAAACGTATAAAGAAAGAACCAATCAAGCCCTTTCCAATGATAAAACCAATAATCGAAATAAAGAATCTTTCCGCCGGATATGACGGTCACACTGTTCTCCACGATGTTAATCTAAGCATCTACGAACGGGATTTTCTAGGTATTATAGGTCCGAACGGAGGCGGCAAAACAACGCTTATAAAGTGCATCCTCGGTCTGTTAAAACCAACCGGAGGAGAAATTATATTCCATACTCCCGAGAAGGCTCCCATAAGAACATCTACGGAAGGGACTTCGACAGAAACATCTGCCAAAAACTCCCACCAAAGTTCTTCCGCGAAATCCCAGCTTTTCCTCGGTTACCTGCCGCAATACAGCACCATAGACCGGAAGTTCCCTATTTCCGTGGAAGAAGTGATCCTGTCCGGATTGAGCATACAGAAGTCGCTCACCTCCCGGTTCACTCCCGAACAGAGAGAGAAAGGCAAACAGATTATCGCCCGCATGGGATTAGAAGGGCTCGAAAGCCGTTCTATCGGACAATTAAGCGGTGGACAACTGCAACGTGCCTTGTTAGGACGTGCCATCATCTCGGACCCTGCAGTGTTGATTCTCGATGAACCCAGCACGTATATCGACAAGCGTTTTGAAGCACGCCTTTATGAGTTATTGGCTGAAATCAATAAAGAATGTGCCATTATCCTTGTCAGTCACGACATCGGCACTGTATTGCAACAGGTAAAATCCATCGCCTGTGTCAATGAAACACTGGATTACCATCCGGACACGGGCGTCACTACCGAATGGCTGGAAAGAAACTTCAACTGCCCCATCGAGCTATTGGGACACGGCACACTGCCTCATCGGGTTTTAGGGGAACATCATCACCATCATTAAAGGATACACGTATTCAATATCCCAAACATATATATACAGCAACCCGAGTATTAATACCTGAAATCTCAACCATTAACAGCTGATATTACAAGTGTTAACACCTAACGGCCAAGCTATTAATAGTAAACTTCCGTTGTATTAATAGTAAACTTGTTCTTCTCTAACAGGAAAGTTATGCTTGACTAAGGATAATCTATAAACGCAAGTTACGTTTATAAAATTGAAAGCTTTGTTTTTATAATTGCAAGTTTCATTTATAAAAACAAAACTTGCAATTATAGTTTATGATTAATGAAAAGGAAGTTTGTTATTAAGGCAAAAGAAGTTCACTAACAGGATAAAGGAAGTTTATCTCTAATACACCAGAGCTTATTTATTAAAGGACTAAAAATAATTTTCTTACTTGCCAACACACAAGTTCCCGCCTTCCGGAAGAGTGAAAGAGATAGTAAATCACCCCTCCGTTACTTAATATTTCTTACTTTCTTCCTCATTATCCTTACAAATCACTATCTTTGCGACCTCATAATTTGTTTTTAACGAATAAACTACGATAGTGCTAATGAAACAGTACAGAACCGTAAACAACCTTATGGGTTGGCTTACATTCATCATTGCGGCAACCGTCTACTGCCTGACAATAGAACCGACCGCAAGTTTCTGGGATTGCCCGGAGTTCATAACCACCGGCTATAAACTGGAAGTCGGACACCCGCCCGGCGCGCCTTTCTTCATGCTAGTGGCGAATCTGTTTTCTCAATTTGCTTCCGACGTAACAACTGTTGCTAAAATGGTGAATTACATGAGTGCCCTCATGAGTGGCGCCTGTATCCTGTTCCTTTTCTGGAGCATCACCCATCTGGTACGCAAACTGATTATCACTGACGAAAACAATATCACCAAAGGACAGCTTATCACAGTGATGGGTAGCGGACTGATCGGTGCACTGGTTTATACATTCAGTGACACATTCTGGTTCTCGGCCGTGGAAGGTGAAGTATATGCCTTCTCCTCCCTGTTTACCGCTGTTGTTTTCTGGTTGATTCTGAAATGGGAAGACGTAGCCGACCAGCCGCACAGCGACCGTTGGATTATCCTCATCGCCTATCTGACCGGATTGAGTATCGGTGTGCACTTATTGAACTTGCTTTGTCTGCCTGCCATCGTATTGGTATACTACTACAAAAAAACGCCGAATGCTACCGCCAAAGGTTCGTTAATAGCGCTATTAGGTTCAATGGTGCTCGTTGCAGCCGTGCTTTACGGCATCGTACCGGGTATCGTGAAAGTAGGCGGCTGGTTTGAACTGTTGTTCGTCAACGGACTCGGAATGTCATTCAATTCGGGCGTAGTGGTTTATATCATTCTGCTTGCGGCCGCTCTGATTTGGGGTGTATACGAAAGTTACACCGAAAAGAACAAAGCGCGCATGGCTATCTCCTTTATCCTGACGATCGCTTTACTGGGTATCCCCTTCTACGGACACGGAGCCAGCAGTATTATCATCGGTATTTTGGTTATCGCCGCACTGGGACTTTATCTTGCTCCGAGTGTACAGGCTAAAATCAAAGAGAGATGGCGTATCACCGCCCGCACCATGAACACAGCCTTGCTGTGCACCATGATGATCGTGATCGGGTATTCTTCTTACGCACTGATCGTTATCCGTTCTACTGCCAACACTCCGATGGACCAAAACTCACCGGAGGATATATTCACCCTAGGCGAATACCTCGGCCGTGAACAATACGGAACCCGTCCGCTCTTCTACGGTCCTGCTTTCTCTTCGAAAGTGGCACTCGACGTAAAAGACGGCTATTGTATTCCGCGCCAGTCGGAAGCAGGAAGCAAGTTTGTCCGCAAGGAAAAGACTTCTCCCGACGAAAAAGACTCTTATATCGAACTTCCCGGACGTGTGGAATACGAATATGCACAGAATATGTTTTTCCCGCGTATGTACAGCTCGTCACACGCACCACTCTACAAGCAATGGGTAGACATCAAAGGACACGACGTTCCTTACGACCAATGCGGAGAAATGGTAATGGTGAACATGCCTAACCAATGGGAAAATATCAAATTCTTCTTCTCCTACCAGTTGAACTTCATGTACTGGCGTTATTTCATGTGGAACTTTGCCGGACGGCAGAACGACATACAGGGCAGCGGAGAAATTGAACACGGCAACTGGATCACCGGTATTCCGTTTATCGACAACTTGCTGGTAGGTAATCAGGAACTGCTTCCGCAGGATCTCAAAAACAATAAAGGACACAATGTATTCTACTGTCTGCCGCTGATTCTCGGCTTAATCGGACTCTTCTGGCAGGCTTATCATAGCCAGCGGGGTATCCAGCAATTCTGGGTAGTCTTCTTCCTGTTCTTCATGACAGGTATCGCTATCGTGCTCTACCTCAACCAAACCCCTGCACAACCCCGTGAACGAGATTACGCGTATGCCGGTTCGTTCTACGCCTTTGCCATCTGGGTAGGTATGGGAGTGGCAGGTATCATCCGTATGCTGCGAGAATACTGTAAGATGCAGGAACTTCCGGCAGCCGTATTGGCTTCTGTGCTCTGTTTGTTCGTCCCCATCCAAATGGCGGGACAGACCTGGGATGACCACGACCGTAGCGGACGCTTCGTTGCCCGCGACTTCGGACAGAACTACCTGATGACCTTACAGGAAAAAGGAAATCCGATTATCTATACCAATGGTGATAATGATACTTTCCCATTGTGGTACAACCAGGAAACAGAAGGCTTCCGTACAGATGCCCGCACCTGTAACCTAAGTTACTTGCAAACAGACTGGTATATCGACCAAATGAAACGTCCGGCCTACGATTCCCCATCGCTTCCTATCACTTGGGACCGTGTGGAATATGTGGAAGGACAAAATGAATATATCCCTATCCGTACGGAAATGAAGGCTTTCATCGACAGCTATTTCAAACAGGCAAACGAACTGGCTGCACAGGGAGATACTACCATATTATCACTCGTTCACTCCATTTTCGGTGAGAATCCATACGAATTGAAGGAAATCATCAACCGCTGGATGCTCGGTAAGAACGACCAGTTGAAAGAGCTTCTCAAAAAGACTGGAAAAGATATCCAACTGCCGCTTATCCCTACGGACAGCATCGTAATGAAGGTGGACAAAGAAGCCGTACGCCGCTCCGGCATGAAGATACCGGAAGCTCTGGGCGACTCTATCCCCGAATACATGACAATCACCCTTAGAGACGCCAACGGCAACCCGAAACGCGCCCTCTACAAGAGTGAACTAATGATGCTCGAAATGCTTGCCAATGCCAACTGGGAACGTCCTATCTATATGGCAATCACCGTAGGAAGCGAAAACCATCTGGGCATGGGCAACCACTTTATGCAGGAAGGTCTTGCCTATCGTTTCACACCGTTCGATACGGACAAACTGGACAGCAAGATTGACAGCGAAAAGATGTACGACAACCTGATGAACAAGTTCAAGTTCGGCGGTATCGACAAACCGGGTATCTATATCGACGAGAACGTGATGCGTATGTGCTACACGCACCGCCGTATCTTCACGCAACTCGTAGGCCAGCTTATCAAAGAAGGCAAGAAGGATAAGGCACTCGCCGCACTCGACTACGCCGAAAAGATGATTCCGTCATACAACGTACCGTACGACTGGGCAAACGGCGCCTTCCAAATGGCAGAATCTTATTACCAACTGGGACAGAACGAGAAAGCCAACAAGATCATCGACGAGCTTGCCAACAAATCGCTCGAATACATGATCTGGTATCTTAGCCTGAACGATAACCAGCTTGCCATCGCCGGCGAAAACTTCGTGTACAACGCCAGCTTGCTTGACGCCGAAGTCCGCTTAATGGAAAAATACAAATCAGAAGAACTCGCGAAACATTACTCCACGCAGCTCGACCAACTTTATAACGAGTACGTGACAAGAATGAAAGGGAAATAAATAGTAAGTATTAAGTATCAGGTATTAAGTATTACCATAGCTTCCGATATGTTTTCCGCATGGATAATACTTAATACTTATTACTTAATACTTGTTTAACACAGACTCTCATGTTTATAGAACAACCACCTTGGCTTTTCCGGGCGTTGTATCCACAAGCTATCTTCCGGATGGATCCGAATGAACGGGCAGTCTATCTGACTTTTGACGACGGTCCCATCCCTGAAGTAACTCCCTGGGTACTGGAAGTATTGGAAAAGCATCATATTAAAGCTACCTTCTTTATGGTAGGCGACAATATACGCAAGCACCCGGATGAATACCGGATGGTGGTGGAACACGGACACCGCATCGGTAACCATACATTCAACCACATCCGTGGATTTGAGTATTCTAATCCGGATTACCTCGCAAACGCCAGAAAGGTAGACGAAATTATTCATTCCGATCTCTTCCGTCCGCCACACGGACACATGGGGTTCCGGCAGTATTATACCTTGCGCTATCATTACCGCATTATCATGTGGGATCTCGTAACTCGTGATTATAGTAAACGGATGCGCCCGGAACAGGTATTGAACAATGTGAAGCGCTATGCACGCAACGGTTCCATCATCACTTTCCATGATTCGCTGAAGTCTTGGAATAACGGTAACCTGCAATATGCACTTCCTCGTGCCATTGAATTCCTGAAAGAGGAAGGGTATGAGTTCAAGGTGCTATAGAAAGTCTCCAATGAGCCAAAAAGCTCCCTGATAAGAAGATAAAAATATAAGCCGAGGTCTTGCGCCCCGGCTTTTGTAGTTTAAGGCCTGTTTCGTGCCCGAAATTGGGAGATCGCTCCTCTTTCTTATAAGATGTCAGTACAAGCGCATTTCGCCCGGCAAAGGGAAAAAAGAGGGCAAAATAACCGGTATTCAAAAAGTTTCTGATTCACATTACCCTTTCCATCCGTATTTTTTTATACATTTGCAACGGTCTCTTCCGCAGAAAGCCTCCGGGTGGCGAGGGAGAGATGTTTATATTGAGAAGACGTTTACAAGCGTTTGTCATTTATGTTCAAAACTTCGCAAACTTTGACCTATCGGAATGACTAACAGCAACAAAGACGTCCTCCTGATGTGTATTTATATACATCCGTGCCTCACTTTGATAAACAAAGGGGGGCTACGGGTGTTGTACATATCGGCGTGGGCTTTCTGCGTTGTTCGTTCCCGATAATTGGCATTGCGAAGGCCTTGAACATGGAACGGACGAAGGTGAGAGATTCCCACGTATTCTATGCTAATATCCTAATCTCTTATTCCGTTTAACAATAAATTAACTTCTCGTTCTTTTTCCTTTCTATAACTTCTCGTTCTTCATAATATTTGTATGTATTTTGATCATATGGTACTTTCTTCCTGACTAATGCCACTATGATTCTTATGAGTTTGTTCTTGACATTATTTAAAGCCACTTGAGGCTTCTTTCCCTTACTAATCAGTCTTTGATAGTAATCTCTAATTTCGGGATTATATATTTTGGCTATATGAGCTGCTTGTCCTAATAATGATTTAATAAGTTTATTGGCGAAATGGCTTGTATGAGCAGGTGTATTTACACTCGTTCCGGATTGTTTACCAAAGGGGGCAACTCCATAATAGCATGCAATCTTTCTTGGGTCATATCCGAATTTTTTGAAGTTGTTTGTGTAGACCAACATACAGGTTGCGTTTTGCCTGGCTACGCCTTTTATTGAGGTTATAATAGCATAATTTTCTTTCAGTTCCTCATCCGCCTCTATTATGC
>CEAZ01006233.1_pt1 | contig 11083 bp, 3 predicted proteins | sample 557361 | NCBI WGS metagenome assembly CEAZ01 (sample SAMEA3182074, study PRJEB8094) | gut metagenome | biome: human; feature: gut; material: Stool; isolation source: human stools | place: Canada | collected 2012-02-22 | reverse complement strand
TCGTTGCCAAGGATCAGCGGCGCGGCCATCATGCACCACAGGGAGAAGTGCGCCCTGTTCTCGTTCTCTGTCAGCTTGCCGTTGCCAACTTCCAGCATATCCGGGTCATTCCAGGCCCCGGGACCGGCGTGGTCATACAGGCGTACATTGTGCTCATAAATCGTCTTAATGCTCAGCCACTTGGGCATGATATCCGGCGTGGTGCGCCACATATTGCCTGCTTTGGCTCCCCATTTGTAGGGATAAGCAAAGCCCCATTCGCAGATGGAATAGATGATGGGGCGCTCCTCTTCGCCGGTGATGACAGCCCATTCCTTGGTGGCCTCTTGCAGTTCTCGACCCATGCGGGCGTATTGCAGGTAAGAGGAGTCAGCCCGGGTAACCACCGGGTTGTAGAGCAACAGGTGGTTCTCGCCCGATTGCAGCTCAACTGTCAATTGGATACGGCCGGTGGGGCTGGCGCCCTTGGTGGTGGGGAACAGCAACTCATGTTCCTTGCCGTTGTTGACCCGAATGCGCAGATAGCGCTGGTGGAAGCACAGAGATTTGTTATAGGCCAGGGTCAGGGCATAGGTGCCGCCTGCTTCTACGCTAAAGCGGAATCCGGCGGTGCCGGAGCCGTAACCGATCATACCGATGCCTTGACCGGAGGGCAGATCGCTGCACTTGACTACCCGGCCTTTGCCGGTAAATTCTGCTTCGCCGGGCAGCAGGATCAGTGCCGGTTCTGTGGTACCCGGCAGGTTCAGTTGCAGGTTTTCAATAATGGGCACATCACCCTTTAATACATGGTGATGACAAAAGTCATACTTAAAGAATTCGCAGCCCCAGCTGGCCAAGGTTTTGGCATCCAGCCGTTCGTGACCCAAACTGGCCGGTAGATCCTCGCAGGTGAGGGTCCCGTTAGAGGAGTACAGACCCACCTTAAAGCCCCGGCTGTTCAGTTGCTTGATCAGCGCCGGGATCCCCATAGAGAAGGTGCCCAGATCCCCTTGCAGGCGACCCATTTCGTCCCGCACAGAGCTGTGCCAGCAGTCGTCCAGGTTGATATAGTTGTAGCCTGCTTCCGCCAGACCGCTGGCCTCCATGGCCTCTGCCACCTCCAGAATCAGATCCTGGTTGATGTTTTGGCGAAAGGTGTTCCAGCTGGACCAGCCCATAGGGGGCACGGTAGCGCCGCCGTAATTCGGTGCGTCCGTGGTGTCTATGGTCAGCTTAGAGGGGCGTGCAATCTTTTCCATGGCGCACAGCGGGCAGTTGCCGTTGACGCGGGTGATGATAAACCAGGCTACAAACCACACCAGTAAAATGGCAACGATAGCCAGCAAAATGATACCAAAAATCATAACAATCCCATCTCCTTAAAGAATTCCAGTTCTTCCTTGGCAGCGGCGTAGGCATCGTCGCTGTCCAGTCCCCGGGCGGTGCGCACCATAAAGTCCTTGCGGTGCCGGGTGTTGTAAATCAGACGGTAGCACCAGGCGTACGGGGTCAGCCAGGGGTGGCCGTCTAAAAATCGAATATAGGGTATGTGGCGCATTTGGCTGTATGCCGGAAACGCCAGGCGCAGCTTGCTGCGCAGGGGGCTTGCTTTCTCGCCCTGCTCCATTTGGCGGCGGGCAATGACGGCGCTTTTGTTCCGGTCCGCGTTACCAAAGGCACCGTAGCTGACCAAAAACGATTCACAGTCCGCTGTGTCATCCACATAAGGCGTACCCACGCCGTACCAGCGATAACACACGGTGAGCACAATCTTGGCAAATTGTGCCAAACCGGCTTTTTCGCACAAGGTCAGTACCGCTTTTTCGTCGATCCGGCACCTTTGCAGCATCACAGCAAGATCCAGGATCAGCTTGATTCCGGCGCCGTAAAAGCGAAAGTGGTGGGCCAAGTGGGCGATTAGATAGGCAAAGTGGTAATTGTCCTCCAATTTGCCGCAGCAGCCTTCAAATTGGGCTTGATCCATGGCGTTTGCAAAGGCAGTCTCACACCGGGGATCATCGCTGATCAGTGCTGTGTGCACCTCCAGCAACACATCGCCCTTGCGATAGTCATATACCGGGCCGTTTTGGGCGGTACAGGCAAAGCCGCTGCTCATGAGCGCTTTTTTGGCTGCCTGGCGGTCCGCCGGGTTAATGAGCAGGTCAATGTCGCCCATTAGGCGGCACTCCGGCACCGGGTACAGCTCTTTTAAGATCGCGCCCTTAAAAAATACATGGGGGATGCCGGCGTCGCTGAGAACGCGGTACACCCGCTCTACACCCTGCTTTTGGTGCTCGTACAGGAACACGCTGCTAAAGAAGTGCTCGCTGAGTGCCAGTCGGCAGTCCTCCGGGATCACCTCGGTATTGGGTGCTTTGTTGCACACTGCGTACACCACAGCGATCAGATTATGCGCCTTGGCAATGCCGCACAGCTTGCGATAATCCATATCCGGGCGCAAGGTTACCGGCTCGTCCCGCAAAAAGGCGGCGGTCAGTTCAATTAAATAGGCAGTTTCAGCACACATGGATTCCATCGTTAAATAATGTTGTTTTGGTCCAGAAAATCGTGGGCGGCAATGAGAATACTCTTGTCATTGTCAAACCGCAGCAGCGACAGCGCCCGGTCATAGGTGAGCCAAATGTAGTCCTCAATTTCTTCCTTTTGCATGTGGATCACCGTGCTCGGGGTGGTGGCGGCAAAGATGGTTACCGTCTTTTCAACCCGATCCCGAATCCGATACTTGGACAGGCAGGAGAAACCCTCAATCAGCTTAACCCGCAAGCCCGTTTCTTCCTGTACCTCCCGTAGGGCGGTCTGCTCCTTGGTCTCGCCCCTTTCAATATGCCCTTTGGGAAAGCCCCAGTGGGCGGAGCGCTTGTTCTTGATCAGCAGGTAGCGCACCTCGCCTTTAATATCATGGAAGATGACCGCGCCGCAGCTGCTTTCGTAAAGGCATTCCAGCCGGTAGCCGGGAAAGTCCCGCTCCGGGTCCAGATATTCCAAAATGTCGTTGACAATGAATCGTGTGCTCTTGGGCGCCACAATCCAAATGGATTTCTTTTCTTTTTTGTTTCGGAGGACGGCTATCACACGCCCGTCAAAGTTACGCACAGGGTGGTGGATGCCCATAATGTAGGCAGTCTGGTCCTTTTCACCGTATACTGTGCCGTAGTTCAGCGGATACCGATAGCCCGTACCGTCCGTAGAGCCAATAGGCATAACGACCTTGACTCTGGCGTATTTACCGAGCAATTTGTATTCACCACCGAGATAAAAGTTACTATGCACTTATTATATATAAATTGCAAAAGCAATACAAGGCTTTCGCAAAGAAAATTCAAAAAGCCGTAAAACTTGGCGAAAAAAAGCAGCCCTCCCAGGTAGGGAAGGACCTGCACCTAAAGAGCGTTCTATATTATATACATTATATACAGAAGCCTGTCCGGCGGCGGGCAACAAAAATGGCGTACCCGAAGGTACGCCATTTTTATTTAGGAATGGGGGATTAACCACCCAGCTGCTGAAGCAGGTTACACAGTTCGCCGATTACTTTGTCGGTGTCGCCTTTCAGCATATTCAGCACGGTGCCTACCACATCGGTAATGGAGCTGTTGTCAGATCCACCGATCAGGGAGCCTACCAAGCTGGCTACTGTGTTGTAGTTATCCTTGTAGTTGACAACTTCAACCAGGTACCGCAGCACGGCAATCAAAGTCTCAGAGGCGTCGCCCTTTACAAACACGCGCGTGCCGTAAGTGGCAGCCTGAGAAGCATCGGTCATCACCTTGCCGTGACTTGCCAGCTGGAACCAGTCAATATCCATCAGTTCCAGACCCAGGGGTTTACCCTTGATCTTGATCATGCCAAGCACCTGATTCAGCAGAGGCACAATGTTGTCCACGCCGATGATGGGCTTCAGCATAGCGGTCAGATCGTACAGGTCAATGTTCAGATCCAACTTCAGGCCAACCTTAGCCAGTAAGCCATTCAGATCCACTTTGAAGGCCTTGAATACCTGAGTCAGTACGGTGTTCACATTCACGATGGGCTTCAAAGCATCCAGCAGAGCGGAAACCGGTGTGAACAGGTTCTCGATCAGCTGCAGCAGGCCGTCGTTGGCAATGAACAGTGCCAGGTTGGGCAGCATGGACATCAGGGTCTGCAGCGGTGCATTCAGAATGTCCTCTACCTTATCCCACAGGGAGTTGACAATATCCAACAGGATGTTGTCATAGGCCTTGTTGATGTCCTCTCTGTACTGATACTGGGTCTTAATGTTGTAGCAGCCGAATGCCTCCAGCAGCGGAACGACCACGGAAGAGTAGCCGTTGGAGCCGGGGATATGAACGATGTTGAAGATGCCCAGAGAAGCATCATTCAGCAGTACATCCAATACGCCGTAGAACGGACGCATTACAGCAGCCAGTGCATTAAAGAAGCTATCCTTATCCTTTACGCCCCACTTAAGAGCGGAGGTGTTGACCTTGGACCAGGAGGAGGCGGAGCCGATTACGGCAGCCGCATTCGCGAAGGTCTTGCCATAGGACTCATCGGTGAGCAGCTTGGCAACGGTCTTGGTAGAATAGTCAATGCCGGTCTGGGACAGCAGGGCGGTCAGGTTGGTGGAGTCGTTGATCTTCACACCGTCCAGTGCCTTGCCAATGCCGGTGATCATGCCATTGATGGTGCTGTCCTTAAAGGCAGCGTCAGCGATCAGCTTGTTCAGATCAGCCAAGCCACCGATCAGGCCATCCAGCATAGGCGGAATGTTCTTCAAGAATTCTTGATCCACAGTGGAGGGATAAGAGAACTTGTAGTCCTTGGTCTGGTATTCGCTGTAATTCCAGAACGCGTTGGTGGGATTCTCCTGGAGCAGATAGAACAGCGCACGGATGATCTGGTCTGCGGAGGAGGTGCCGATCTGGTCAAGTACCGCGTTGATGATGGACTTGTAATCCTTGATCGCGTCGATACCGCCCAAAATGGACTTCAAACCGCTGATGTTCTTGGTCAGCAGGTTGGCTACATAGCGGAGCACGGCGATCAGCGTTTCGCCCTGGTTTGCAGTAACGTGCTTTCTATTATAATAGCCTTCGCTGTTCTTTGCAGCGCTCTTGACCGTGCTGACTGTGCCGTGGCTTGCCAGGGCGCCCCAGTCGATCTTGGGCAACTGAATGTTGATTTTCTTAGACTTGAGCAGCTTGTTCACCAGCGGAACGATGGCGTTTTGGATGTCGCACTTGTTCAGGTTGTTCAGATTCAGGTGAATGTTCACACCCAGTGCGTCCTTAACCAGGTCGTTCAGTGACTTGCCGGCCAGAGCCTTGACAATGACCTCAACATCTACGCCGTTCTTCTTCAGTACCGGAAGGAGAGATGTTACCGGCGACAGAAGATTGTTGACGAGCTGTGCCAGGCCATTATTATCAATGTAGTATGCCACATTGGGCAGTACTGCGGTGAGGGTATCGAACGGAGCGTCCAGTACCTTGTTCAGGAAGCCTACGATGGGATTCAACACATCCGTCAGTACGCTGTCGGTAGATTTCTTAATGTCTGCCTTGTACTGCTTATAGGTCTTCACGTTGGGGCACTCCAGTGCCTCCAGCAGCGGAACGATGGCACTTTCGTAACCATTGCCGCCATAGATGCTCAGGGACTTCACATCCTCGATCACTTTGTACAGGTTGATCTCCAGTACAGAGGTCTTGGAATACTTGTCAGAGCCCTTGATGCGAATGCGCAGTTTGCCATTCTTCAGCTGTACGGTGTCCTTAGAGGAACCGAAGTTCAGGTTCTTCACCAAATCGGTAAGGATCTGGCCAACGGCCAAGTCGTCGCCTGCCAGCAGCAGAGACAGTACGCCGTCCAGCGGACGCAGGATCGCAGCCAGGCCGTTTACAAAGCCCTGCTGTGCCTTTGCGGAGCCATCGGTGAAGCCCCAGTTGATGTTGCCCAGCTTCTTCCAGTTCTTGGCGTTTTTGATCGCCTTAGCTGCGGAGGAGTAGGTCTTGCCGTAGCTGCCGTCCGTCAGGAGCTTAGCTACGCCCTTCTTGCTTACATCAATGCCGGCATAGCCCAGGTAATCCTTGTAAGGATCAATGGCGCCGTACAGTGCGGAAGCCAGCTTGGTCAGGTTGGCGTTGGTGAAGATCAGGGAGCTAACCAGGTCTTTCAGGTTATCCTGCTTCACCACATCCAGGCCGGCCAGCAGGCCGATCACGGAGGTGACCATGGTGTCCAGATCGCCAACAGCGTCGCTGGCGTCCTGCGCGGTCACACCGGCGGGATAATAGAAGCCGGTGGTCTTTTCCTGTACATACTGGAGGAAGGTCCAGTAAGCAGTGGTGGGATCCGTGGTCTTGGCGATCACGGCGTTGATGATGTTCAGCAGATCCTTCTTGGTCAGGCGGCTGATCATATCCAGCACTTGGCTTATGGAAGGATTGTCGATCACGACTTTCAGCAGATCAATGATCTGGCGAATTTGCAGTACATCGACCACCAGGTGGGTCAGGTACTTCAGAACAGCCTCTGCATTCTTGCAGTTTGCAATGTCCTTAAACAGGGTGGTGGGCAGTTCAAAGCCGAAGTTAGCCAGCTGGCTGTTTACAGCGTTGATCACGGTCACATCGTTGATGCCCAAGCCAGCCTTGGTTGCGCTCTTCTTCAGCAGGCCGGTTACAAGGGCAATCGTCTGCTTATTCTGCGCGTTTTGATCCTTGTCGTCCGTATTGGTCTTAAAGATCAGGCCCAGTATCGCGGAGAACCATGCGTCGTTCTTTGCCATAGAGGGCATCAGGTTGGACACCTTTGCGCTCAGAATGGTGGATACGCCGTGGATCTCTTTGTACAGCGGGTAAATGGCGGCAGTCGCCACATTGTTCAGGTCCTTGTTCATCACAATGGACAGGCCCTTGATCAGGTTGGTCAGCACGGAGACAGGCTTGCTGTAGAAGCCGTCCAGCAGCTTGCTGATGGGAGTGATGATGGCCAGTAGGCCGGTTGCGCCGTCCTTTACGCTGCCCTTTGCATACACGCCCAGGCTAAAGCCCTGTGCTTTTTCCAGATCCTTAAAGATGGGGTAGAGTACACCGTCATAGTAACCGGCATCCTTGGTCAGCACGCCGATCAGATCGGTGATGATGCCCAGGCTCTCGCCGAAGTTCTGGAAGAACTTGGTGTTGTTGCCTGCGCGGAAGCCCCAGTTGATCTTAATGTTGGTGGCGCCGGTCCAGCCGCTGGTGCTCTTGTCCAAGCGAATGGCGTTGTGCCAGGTAGGCAGGCTTGCCAGCTTCTTGGCGGCGGACTTGTTGGTCAGGTGATTGCTCACTGCGTGGGGAGAAATCAGGCCCTTCAGCGCAGCAGCCAAAATGTTGTAGTGGTAAGCACCGGTCTTGCTGGTGTAGTACACCGGCTTGCCGGCCTTATTCTTCTTCTTGTACAGCTTCTGGTTGCCGTCGTAGAAAACATTCAGGCCCAGAGCGTCCTCGTTCACCAGATAGTAATCAATTACATTCTCCAGTGCAACATACATCTGAACCACCAGATTGGTCAGATGATCCTCAGTGTAAACCTTCTTGTCTGAGGTATCGGTGGACTTCTTGTCCCCGTCGTTCAGGAAGTTTAAGGTCTTATTGAGCATCTTCAGCATCGGGTTGGTGTTGTCGCTGCCCAGGATGTAAGAACCAAGGCTTACCAGACCGCACAGGATGCCGGGGGTGGTGTTCAGGTTGAAGTTGTTCAGTGTGGAGTTCTCCAGCACCTTGGACAGTGCGGAGTCCAGATTGGACAGCAGAGAAGCGCCGCTCTTACTGGAGGTCTTGGGTACCTTTGCCCACTTGGGCTGGGTCTGGATCTTTGCCATCTTGCCGTTCACTTTCGGGAAGCTCACGTCGATGGTGTTCTTGGTCTTGGTGTCCATGGCCTGGATCACATTCACCAGCTGACCGATGTTAGACAGCAGGAAGTAAGCACTTTCGGTGCTCAGACCAACAAACTTGGATTCCTTGTTATACACGCCCATTACGAAAGAGGCCTTGTCGTTGTACTTCAGCTGGAATACACCGTTGAGTACATCGCTGATGGTGCTCTTTTCGCCCAGACCGCCCATAGCGCGGATCAGACCGGTGATGATGGGCAGGTTGGTGGTGATCTTGTTGTCGGTGGCGGTCACATCATTGAGCAGGTCAATGATGGCGTTGAACCAGTCGTTCACAAAGATGTTTACAAAGCAGTCCAGAATCTTGGCCGGCTTGCCGCCGTCTGCCAGGTTCTTAAAGTTCACCAGGGACTGATTGTAGTAGAAATCCGTGCCGCTGATGTCTTTGCTCTTAATTTTGTACTCACTGTAGGACCAGTCGGAAGCCTTCTTGGTGTTGTCAGCGCTCTTTACATCATACTTGGCAATGAAGTTCTTGCCCATAATGTCCAGAATTCTAGGCAGGGCAACGAAGAGGTTGTTGACGCCGTGGTTGTAAACGGTGCCCTCTTCCTTGGTCATGGCGCCGCTCTTGGCGTCTTTTTCACCATAGGCAGCCACATACTGATCCACAGCAGCGGTAAAGAAAGTAGCCAGCTCGGACACAGCCTCATTCACGGCAGTGGCACCGTCGCCGGTGAGCTTCAGTACATCGGCAATGCCGGATGCCTTGGCACCCTGCAGCGCCTTATCGGCTGCATAGATGTTCAGGATCACCGGGGTCTTGGTGTCATCGTACTTGCCGGTGGTGGGGTCACCATACACCTGGCTGACGATCACATCTTTACCGTCGGCATCCTTGCCATACTCAACATTGCTGATGTTGTAGTATGTAAAGTCGTAGTTCTTGTCGCCGATCAGCCAGTGCATCAGGTTGGGCAGAACCTCGTTCAGGTCCCAGCTCAGGCCGCCGCCCAAACCGACGGGGCTGCCAACGCTCTGGCCGTATTGATCCATCAGACCGCTCAGCAAACCGCCCAGGAAACCGTTAAAGGGATCACCCTCCTGGTTGAATACCATGGGGATCAGCACTTCGTCAATCACAACGGTCAAAACAGGCAGCAACTGCATAATGGTTTCAACCGGGTGCTCGTACAGGTTCATCCATATATCGGTGAGCGCGCCCTTCAGGTCAACCTTGGACTCTACCAGCTTGTAGACCACTTCGTTCATAACTGCATTACCGGTGAGGGTCAGGCCTGCAATGGTTACGCCTTCCTGATCCTCAGGATCCAGCAGCACCATGTACTGATTGATGGCGTTGTTTACAGCAGCAACAGCGAAGGAATCCTTAAAGCCGTATTTCGCGAAAGAATACTTTCTGCAAGTATTAGAGATGGTCTTGGCATCGGTGATCTCAAAGTAGAAATCAACAGCCTCGTCAACGCTCTCCTTCAGCTCACCACTGTAAAAGGCCTTCAGCAGGTCCTGGTTGATGGTGGCGATCACATCTTCGGGGGACATGCCGCCGACAGTTCTGTTCTCCATCAACGCTCTGCGGTAAATACCCTCGGTACGCGTATCCAGATCCTCACTGCTCCAGTAAGTGGCCATTGCCGGCTTGGTTACAGGAGCGATGCCCTTGTCTGCATAGTCGCCGTTCAGGTAAGCCTGGAAGGTGTCACGGCTGGAACCGATTTTTGCGCTGCCGCCGGGCACATTCTTGTTCATGTCCGCACGCAGGGCTGCTACGGTAGCGTCATCCAGCTGCGCAGCATAGTACTCGCTAACAAAGGCGTTATCGCCGTTGTTGGCCAGTACGGCAGCACCGATCTTGCAAGCGGCTGCCAGTGCAGCATCGTCATCCTTGATGGTGTTGTAGTCCTTTTTGGCCAGCTTGCACAGATAAGCCTTGGCGGCCTCTGCCAGTTCACTGTTTGCCTTGTCGGACTGATACTGGAGCAACACATACCAAATCGCTTCGCTCATGGTGCTGACTTTCTTCTTGCTGCCGGCTTCTTTGAAGTAGGCGGTGAAGGTGTCAAAGCACTTAGCTACATCCTTGAAATCGTCCAGAGCAATCAAGTCGTCTACTTTGTACGATTTGTCCTTGTAGGTAACGGTAGCTTTCTGGATGTCTTCCAGGGTGTCCAGGCTGCCATTAGCAGTACCCAGCACCTCGAGCACTTTGTTCAGTGCGTCATAGGCAGCGCTCAGGTCTTCCTGCTGCTTAGCCTGTTTCTCGGGGAACTGCTCCAGCAGGGCGTTCAGATCGCTCAGCGTGTCCTCGCACCATTTGGCCAGTTCTGCGTCGCTGGACGAAATGTTGTTGACGCAAAAAGAAAACAGCTGATAAAAGCTCATCTTCGCATCTTTCTCGTCCAGGTAGGCATACGCCACATCGGAATACCCTTTCTGGTAACCGTCAATGATGTCTGCCTTATTCATGGGGCTGCTCAAAAGATTAAGCAGCGTGGGAGACACACCCATGATCAGATCACTGATCGAGGTGGTGTCGGTGACGGTCATCCCCAACTTCTCCTCAAGCGCCTTTTTGATATTCGGCTGATTGAGCAGTACCGGAACATAGGTGTCTACCAGTTCCGTCAGTGCGTCAAAGGTGGAATCGGCACTTGTGGAGTTCTTCCAGATGCCCTTGTCTTTGTCCGCTGCAAATGCAGTGAACCCGACAGAGCAGGTGGTGACCATCATTACTACAGCCAAAAATAGGCTGAGTAACTTTTTGCCCGTCTTCATAATTCATCTCTCCTTCTGATATGTTGACGAACTTGTCGTTTTGGATTCGCCTGGGCAGCGCACCCTTTTAGCGGAGGATGTGCTTGCAAGTTGCGTTAACAATTTGTTCACAATTCCTCTGCTAAAAGGGCGCAGGATACCCACGCGTACAACAAATACAGTATATTTATACCAAATATAGAACGGCAAGTCAATAGGTTTCCGAAAACTTTTTAACAAAATGTGAACGGGTGGGCAAAATTTCCCGATTTATAGCGAAATTCCGGCGCAATATTTTTTTGTGTACTTATATATCAAGCCATGTTTGGTCCGGCCGATGGATCTGCGCTGCATTCTTATCTTGAATTTGCGTGGAGGATCAGGGCGCGTTTATCGTTATTGCTGCATTCGACAACTGCTGACAGAAATTCCACCTGTTTT
>CEAZ01041004.1_pt1 | contig 11097 bp, 9 predicted proteins | sample 557361 | NCBI WGS metagenome assembly CEAZ01 (sample SAMEA3182074, study PRJEB8094) | gut metagenome | biome: human; feature: gut; material: Stool; isolation source: human stools | place: Canada | collected 2012-02-22 | reverse complement strand
AAAGACATGCTGTCAGGCGTGTGTGCTCTTGTCAATCAATGGTACGGATACTATCTATCGGTACGCTGCGCCCATCGGTGAAGACGAGCTTCCGCTCATACATATCCATCTTTTTCAGACTGCCGCGCCATGTGAGATACGCGCCGCCGTCCTTCCTGTCGTCCGGCCTGAACCACGTTACGGATATCTCCGGCCGCTCCCCCGCGTGCTCCGCTATCAGGCGCAGCGCGCGGTCAAGCTCCTCAATGCCGCCGTCGTCAAGCTCGACCTGGCGCTCGGTCAGGCGCGCCGTCTCGTCGACGGCTTCCTCAAAGCCGTTGAGCGCGGCGAAGGGTGCAAACTGCGCCGCGCGCTCGCAGTTCGGCATCGGCGGGTGCTTCCCGGAAAAATGGCGGCCGCGGCGGAGCAATGAATCATACTTTCCGCTCATGCCAGGTGTCCCCCGATCTGCCGGTTGCGGTCGCGCATCGTCGCACCGTCCACGAAGTTCGTGCCCTTTAGGATCGCGTTTTTCCCATATTTGCCCTTTATCAGCACCACCGCTCTCTGGCGGCGCTTCTCGCGCTCAAGCTGCGCGCGCTCCTCATCAGCGCGCTTTGCCTGCGCTTCGCAGTCAGAGAACAGGTCAAGCTGCGTCGCTTCCTCCGCCGGGCGCGCCATCGACTCCGGCACGACGTTGTTCGCCGCTATATTGATCCTGCGCACGAGCAGCCTGCTGTCCGTGATCCTGTCATACAGCGGCAGCACCGCGTCCATTATCAGCTTCAGCGAATCCGTCTGCCGCCCGAGCGGGCACGAGCCGTGCGCGGGCTTCGGCACCTGACGGCCGTAATGGTCGCGCACGACCTCGCCCTTATACTGCGCGGCGATCTCCCGGCGGGAGAGGCTTTCGATATCGTAGCCCACGTCAAGTATTATCTGGTCGGTCACAAGGCGCTTTTCCACAAGCTCAAGCACGAGCTGCTCCGTCATCTCGCGGACGATTATCCGCGCCTTATCGAAGGTGTACGGACACTGGAGCACCTGCCCGGAGCCGAGACTGCTGCTGCCGGGGCGGTACGCCTTGATGTCCGCGATAGTACACGGCTCATAGCCCCACGCGTGGTCTATCAGCAGCCCCGCGTTCACGCCGAAGAGCTTATAGAGCGAGTCCTCATCGTACTCCGCGCGCAGGGCGACGTCGCCCATCGTGTACATTCCGTGCGCTTCGAGCTTTTTTGCGTAGCCCCTGCCGACGCGCCAGAAATCCGTCAGCGGCCGGTGCTCCCAGAGCTGCTCCCGGTAGCTTTGCTCCGTGAGCTCCGCGATGCGCACGCCGTCCGCGTCCGGTTCGATGTGCTTTGCGACTATGTCCATCGCGATCTTGCTGAGATAAAGATTCGTCCCTATCCCCGCCGTCGCCGTGATGCCAGTGCTGCGCAGCACATCAAGGATGATCCGCTGCGTAAGCTCACGCGCGGTCAGCCCATAGGTCTTAAGATACGCCGTCAAATCGATGAACACCTCGTCTATTGAGTAGACGTGCACATCCTCCGGCGCGACATACTTCATGTATATATCGTATATCTTCGTGCTCATTTCTATATAGTGCGACATCTGTGGCTTTGCCACTATATAGTCCAGCTCGAGCGCGCTGTTCTTTTTTAGCTCCGGGTCGTTATACGACTTGCCCGTGAATGTCCCGCCCGGCACTTTGCGGCGGCGCGCGGCATTTATCTCGCCCACACGCTGCACGACCTCGAACAGCCTTGCCCTGCCGGAGATGCCATAGCTCTTGAGCGAAGGCGTCACCGCGAGGCATATCGTCTTTTCCGTGCGCGAAGAGTCCGCCACAACAAGGTTCGTCGTAAGCGGGTCGAGCCCGCGCTCCACACACTCCACCGACGCAAAGAAGGACTTCAGGTCGATGGAAACATAGCTGCGTTCCATTTTTCGTGCTCCTCAAATCGCCTTTATCACATGCCGCGCGACGCCCTGCACCGTGAAGCTGTCGACAAGCTCGGCCTTGCCGGGGTAGACCTTCTCGTTCATATACTCCAGCACATAGCGGCCGCGCGACGCGTCAAAGCCGGCATAGCGCTTGAGCGTGTTCTGCCCGCTGCCGTCGAGCGCGACGACGATGTCCCCGACGTTCGCTTCATTCTGCGCCGTGATGACCACAAGGTCGCCCTCGTCTATTCCCGCGTCGTGCATCGAATCGCCCTTCGCGCGCAGCAGATACATACTGCCGCCGCCGAACACGGACTCAGGCAGGTTCACGTATTCCTCAACGTCCGCCTCCTCGCCCTCAGGGCTGCCGCAGCGTATCGACCCGACTATCGGCGCGGAGACATAGCCCGTGGTGCATTTGGCGATTGCGGGAGAAGCGGCGACGCGCCCGCTGTATTCGAGCATTCCCCTGCTGTCCATATCCACAAGGTAGCGCTGCACCGTCGCGCGCGGAATCCCCGTCGCATCCGATATGCTCCTTATCGACGGGGGCGAAAGGTGCTCCCTATAATAGCTCTCGACATAGCCGCGTATCGCTTTCATAAGCTCCGGGTTCCTGCTCCTCATTTGCCGCACCTCCGCGTTTGTTAATGAGACAGTTTGTCTCATTAAGGTCATTATACACTCATGGGCAGAAAAAATCAAGAGCGGATCATTTATCCGCTCTTGATATATAGATATTGCTGTTCAGTGTCCTGCCGCGCTTTCGATCTCCTGCAATTCAAAGCGGTACTTCTGCTCACAGTCCGGGTATTTCTCACGATCCACCTCGCTGAGAAACATCTTGAGCGGACGGATCCAGAGTCCGCCGTCGCCGTAGAGTTTTCTGTATACTACAAACGGCTCACCCGTTTCGGAATCGTTGGCGATGTCTTCAGTGAGATAATAGTCGCCCTTGAAGTGCCGGTACACGTGCTTGAGTTTAAGCTCCCGCATCACGTCGCCCTCCGGTCACAGATAGCATTCAGGACGCCGCGTCGGGATATACGGCTTCTTCGCGCAGTCGAGCAGCCTGCCCTGCGGGTCTATCCACAGCGAGGTATCATAGCGCCTGCCGCTCATTTCGAGGTACACGTTCGGCGACAGGTAATAACCGCCCTTCCCTGCCGCTGCGGAAAGCGCGCGTATCTCCTCCGCGTCCGGGCGCAGGCAGTAGGCATCCACGTTTTTCTTCTCATACTGCGGGAAGAACGGGCAGAGCTGGATCTCCGGGAAAAACAGCAGGTCGCTCCCCTTTGCTTCCTCGCAGAAACGCAGGGACTTTTTCAGGTTCTCCGCCATGTCGGCGCTCATCGCCATCTGTGCCATTGCAAGCTTCATATATTTCTACCTCCTCAGAACTTTTTTCATCATTATACCACCGTTTTTCCTCCGGTCAATCTCTGCAGGAGATTTTCGTACCCTGAAGCTGCCTGGTATTGTTTTGCTTCATAGTATAAAAAACCGACAGAGCCGAAGCCCTGCCGGTTAGGGGGACATTTTGTTAAGGTCTTATTTGGCCTTGAGGGTGATCGTGATTTCCGCAATGCCGTCTTTAGTCACATAGTAGTTGAAGTCATTGCAGTTGCACTTAGTGTCAACGAGCGCTTTCGAGGGATCGACGGCACTTGTGATCTTGTAATTCACGATCTCATAGCCGCTGCCGGTTGCGGTAAGGCCGATATTTACGTTGTTATCGAATACGACCTCCACCTCGGAGCCGTCTTTCACAGCCTTATACTTGCCGTCTGTGCCCTTGAACTGAACGAGGTTCGGGTCAGTGATCACCGTGGTGCCGTCCGCACCGACAAGCTTGATCTTAGCCTTAAAGACCTTATTCACGAAGTTGGCGGTAACGGTGATATTATCTTCCTCCATCGGTATAGTGACGGTATAGGTATCCTTAGCAAGTGCGTTTTCTTCCTTGACGGTCACATTATCAGTGTTGCGGACAATGGTGTAGCTATCAAGCATGTAGCCCGCAGCCGGAGTAAATGTAATATCAACATTTACTCCCTTCTGAGCCGACGTGACCGGGTTTCCGCCAACATAGAACCCGACGGTGCCCTTGCTGAAATCGCTGCTACTGTATATATCGAAGGACGTGGGTACAGAAGTCTTTTCAGTCAGCGTAACACTGACTTTCGCTGTGGCGTTAGGCATATAGAAGCCGTAGAAGCCGCCATTATCGTAGCAGGTGACACCCTCCACGGTGACCTTGCTCAGCTCGTAGAGGCTGCTGCCGAGGTCGGTCAACGCAACTGCAACTGCCGAGCCGTAAGGCACCTTGCCGAGATCGGTGCTGAGATCGGTGAAGTAGCTGCCGTTATACTGGATCATTACGTAGCCCTGACCCTTCAGATCATTGCCGTTCTGGTCTTTGATCGTAAGATCAATACCGAAAGAGTCGATCTGCCTGAAGTTGATCTCGGCATACACGCCGCCCTGAGGCATCTTGAACGTCCACCCGGTCAGCACGGTTTTTCCGCCCTTATTCTCATATACGGGCACGAAGTTGCCATCATTGACATTAGTTCCCTTGGTGAGAGTGCCGACGTCAGATCTGTAAATGGTGACGTCATCCTCGGTGAAGGTGTAGCCTTCCGCCGCGGTCGCGCGGATCATAACGGTGTCGCCAGCCTTGCAGGAGCTTATTGCCATGCCGCTCTTTTCAAAGCCTGCGGTGCCGCGTGTGCCGTCGTAGCTGAGGCTTTCTGCGAGAGAGACGTTGTCGGAGCTCCGTGCCTTGAGGTATACGGTGCAGGTCGTGTCTGCATCAGGCATATAGAAGTAGTACTCGCCATCCTTGAACTCGATTCCGCCTGCGTACACGCCGCCCTTGGTAGACAGCTCGATCTTATCGATGTAGTAGTTTCCTTCACCGGCCTCAGTGAGGTAGATATCTACCGGATCGTTGGCCTTGACCTTGGTCTGGGAACCCTTAGAATCAGGATTGTTTTCGACAACAGGCCAGTTGCCCTCGACTTCGACCTGCCACAGGCTCTTGCCCTGGAGATCAGTCGTGCTGCCGTTGTCGGCGTTCACAGTCTTGAGAGTGAGCGTATGCTCATTTCCGACCAGGATCACATAAACATCCACGCCCTGCGAAGGCATCTGGAATGCATAGTTGCAGTTATCGATCTTGACAAGCTTGATGTATTCGCCGGTTGCTCTGTCGGTAACAATGATAGCGTTTTCGGGTACGACAAAGCCTGCATCTCTGGGCTTGATAACGACCTTGACCCAGTCGCCTACCTTACAGCTGTTTGCGGTCTGATATGTGCCGTCCTTACCGTTTTTGCTGTCGGTGGAGACCTGGTAGCTCACATTGGCGTTGCCTCTGACCGTCGCAGCCTCAAGAGCTATTGCGTCAGCCTGGAAGAATGCCTTGACGACAACCGTACCGTTGGGCATGAGGAAGTAGCCCTGAGTGTTTACAAGCTCGCTAAGTTCGACACTATACTCGCCGTTGACATATACCTCAAACTTGTTGAAGGCATAACCGTCTCTTGCCAAGGTGCTGAAGGCGACCTTGCTGCCGACAGCAACGGAGTCGGTTCTTTCCGTCGTATTGAAAGTGTCTTTTATTGTATTGCCGTTAACGGTGACACTGTTCTCGTTGCCGCTGCTGTTCGGGAAGTCAACGGTGAGATCCATATATACCCCGTTAAACTGTCCGTCGACCGTAACTCCGCCTGCGGGCATTGTGAAAGCGTACGCGCAGGCTGTCGAAGTCGACACTACCTTATCGGTCTTAACAAGGTTCCCGTCCGCGTTGCGGGTAACAGTGAGACTGAAATCATAGTCAAAGCCTTCAGCCGTATCGGGCTCGCCCTCAATGAGAACCTTATCACCCGTCATAGCCTCTGTAATCAGACTTCCCTTCACGCCGCTCTCATAATCGTAGGCTACCAGCTTGCCGCCCGGCGCAGCGTTGATGACGATCGCGTTATCGGTCTTGCCGAAGCTCAGCTCTACATTTACATCGCAGCCGGGCATGGTGAAGGAGTTATTAAGAACGTTTATGTTCTTTTTGGACACTGCCTCGGTCACATTGATGCTGGTAAGAGTATAGCCGTCCATCGCCTTCCAGGCGATAGACACCTGTGCGCCCTTCGCAGCCTTGCTTGCGCTGAAGCCGTTTACCTGAAGGTCAAAGCTGCCGTTGACGCAGTCAGCTCTGTAGAAGTTATATGTAGGCACGGTCTTGAGAGTCGCCTTTACGGTGACATCGTCAGCCGGCATAATGAAGCACATCGCGTCGTTCACGGTGACGAACTTCTTTATTCCGAGCCAACTCGTGTAGTACACAGTCGCAGAATCGACCATGTAGCCGGGATCGGTGCTGACTATCTTGACATTTGCGCCCTGAGAAGCGGAGGTTACGGAAACGCCGCCCACGGTAGCCGCCGTGATGGTGGGATAGTTGCTGTCGATCTCGATATCGTAGCCGCTGTCGATCTCGGCGTCGACGCGGACGTTGCAGCCGGGCATGATAAAGGTGTTGCCGGTGAGCTTGACGTCTGCGCTGCCGTCGGCGTGCTTGACGACCAGACTGCTTATGGCCTTGCCGTCGGTGGTGCTGACGTCGACAGTGACGGTGTCGCCTGCGGCTGCGGAGCTGACCGCTGTGTTATTGACGTAGAAGGTCATGGTGCCGTAAGCGGTGTTGATATTGGGAGTGATGCTGTACTTCTTGGCGGTGCTGTTGTTATTGCCGCTGTTGTTATTGCCGCTGTTGCTGTTATTATTGCCGCTGTTATCTCCGCTTCCGGTATTGCCGGTGCTGCCGGTGTTACCGCTGCCGGTGGCAGTGATGGTAGTGGCGACGGGCACATAGAAGGTGCTGCCAGCCTTGACCTTTGCGAGGTTGCTGGTGTTGTTCAGCGCCTGAAGCAGCTTGGTGTTCTGGCCGTAATCAACGCCGTAGCTTGCGACCATGTTGTAAGCGGTCTCGCCGGAGGCAACCTTATGCGCGACGACCTGATAGCAGGTAGTGCCGACTGCGGGAGCCTTGGGCGAAGGCAGAAGCAGAGTCTTGCCCGCGGCGACCTTGTTCCAGCTGGAGATGTTGTTGAGCCTCATGATCTGATCGGCATAGTTGGTAAAGCTGATGCCCAGAGAGTTGCAGATGCCCGCAACGGTCTCGCCGCGCTGGATGGTGTAAGGGATCAGATAGTAAGCGACACTGTCGCTGCCCTTTGCGGCGCTGGCAGTTCCCGCCGATGCGCCGGTAGAACCGGTCGAGCCGGTGCCGGTGCTGCCGCTGGCAATGATGGACAGCGCCGCGGCGTCAGTCGCAGGCAGCTTGATAACTCTGCCCACGGCCAGGAATCTGAAGTCGTTTTCACTCTTCAGCCCGTTGAGCTTTATAATAGCATCCTTGCAGGTGAAGTAGTTGATGCCCTGTGCCTGGCAGAGTTTAAGAACATAGTCGCCGGCCTTGAGGGTGTACTCGACCACCTGAGGATTTTCGTCGTCTGCATAAGCGCTTACGGACAGCCCCGTGAACAGGGACATGACCATGAGCACTGTCAGCAGAACACTGATGATCCGTTTCTTCATATTTGCTCCCCCTAAACTACCCTTTCGGGTATAATGATTTACTGTGCTATGGGTCTTTGCGGGTTTATCACGAACAGTTTTTGAAATAAAGTAAAAAACTGTTACGTTTCGGCTATAATATTACAACAAGTCTCTTCAAATTGCAAGCCCAAAAAACATAAAAATCTCAAAAAATTTCAAATTGTTACAAGAAATTATGTAACCCATTTGCGAATCGCGTGTATTTTCAAGGCTTTCAGCGTTCCGCCGGTAAATCTTAATAATTCTTTGGCGTCAAAAAATTACAGAGTTTCTTTATGTATACTCCTCTGAGAGAGACTTGTCCCTCTGCCTTTCTTTTCCTTAGACGCGTTTTCTCCGCAAAAGTTCCCGCCGAAGATTTTTTATTTTAGTATATCCCGCGCCGTGTGTAATTGCCTGTCACAAGAGGGCGAATGAAAAACCGGCTTCCGCAAAAACGAAAGCCGGTTTTTGTATCAAATTCCGAACAGTCTGCGTCCATTCTCACACGCGGCGCGCGCGACGTCTTCAGCCGTGCAGCCTTTGACCTCCGCTATCTTCTCGGCGATATATTTCAAATTCCTCGAATCGTTCCTCTTTCCGCGCATCGGCACGGGACTGAGATACGGGCTGTCCGTCTCAAGCAGCATCCTGTCCATCGGGCACAGCTCCAGCACCTCCAGAGCCTTCCGCGCGTTCTTATAGGTCACAGGCCCGTCAAAGCCGAGATACCAGCCACGCCGCAGCAGCTCCTTTGCCATCTCCGCAGAGCCGGAAAAGCAGTGGAACGCACCGCGCAGCTCCGGATAGCGGCTGACAAGCTCAAGGCTGTCGCCGTGCGCCTCGCGGTCATGGACGATCACGGGCTTGCTAAGCTCAAGCGCAAGCTCTATCTGCCGTCTGAAAAGCTCCTTCTGCTCGGTCTTATGCGTATCGTCCCAGTAATAGTCAAGGCCGATCTCACCGATGGCCACACACTTTCCGTCCTCCGCCAAGCGCGCGATCTCATCAAGGTTCTCCTCAGTGAAGTCCCCCAGCTCCTCCGGGTGTATGCCGACCGCCGCGTACATATGCTCATAGCGCGCGGCAAGCTCTATCGCCGCGCGGCTGCTTTTCACGTCGCAGCCGGGGTCGATGACCAGCGTCACGCCGCCCTCCGGGAGCGCGGCAAGCAGGCTGTCCCTGTCCTCATCAAAGGCCCTGTCGTCATAGTGTGCATGGGTGTCAAAATACATTTGCTTCTCCTCCGTGATCTGGCTGCGTCTACTATATAATTATTCTCCGCATTTTACAAGCTCGGCGCTTGACGTTTTTTGGTACACAGTGTAAAATTTGTACGTTATAAATCGTAAAATATATTTGGGAGAATACTCATGGCTAAACGAAAACTTACGCTTATTATCGCAGCCGCACTTATTATCATTGCATTGGCCGCCGCATTTTTTATTCTCAGGCCGTCCTCCCCTCCCCGCCCCGCGCTTGAAGAGGCGCTCTCCGCCATCGAGCAGCCCGCTGACACCGGGCTGATAGGCAGCGCGGCCTTTGAAAATTTCAGTGCCGTCATCTCCGGCGACCCACACCAGAGCTTCCGCAAAGCCGACGCCGAGGTCGAGGTCACGTACCTGGACACCGCCGCGCTGACCGACGGCATCGAGTCTGAGATGCAGACGGAGCTTGCCGGTCTTGTCGATGCAGCCAAGCGCCCGGCCGAGGTATACAGCGACAGCGGCGAGTATCTGCCTGAGGTGCTCACGACGGCATATGAGCTCGCAGTCGGCAAGCGCCTTGAGCATACCGGCGATTATCTGCGCGAGGATACGCTCACCCTGCACATGAGCTACCGCGGCGGTGTCTGGCAGGTCGACGATATGTCCGGGCTCTGTGCGCTCGCGTCTCCCGCCGATGATATGCCCGGCTTTGAAAAAGCCTGCGCCGCGATGGAGCACATTGATTTTCATTACAGGCTGTCCGACCTGACAAGTCCCGGCCCCAAGCCCGATCAGAGCCGCTACGGTGAGACAACGGATCCCTCTGTCATCTCCGCGCTGCTGGAAACGGACGCGGCAAAAAAGCTCATCGACGGGCAGGAGCTTGACTGGAACCCCGATAAGGAGCTTATAAACGGCGGCGTCATCCGCTACTATCTCGATGAAACGATCCTCGCCATTGTCTGGCAGGAGAGCGAGCACGGCGCGGTCGGCACCTTCGCCGAGGTCTTCATCGCTGATGCAAGTCAGCTGCGCCGCAAGCTCGCCGACGACAACTTCGGCGGACAGACCTATTACTACCCAACGGAGCTTGCCGCGCAGGCAAACGCTGTGCTTGCCGTCAGCGGCGATTTCTACGATATCCCCGACCGCCGCTACGGTCTGTACGCCTACGACAGTAAGCTGATGCGCAGCTGTCTCACCGCCGGTCAGGCCTGTCTCTTCACCGACAGCGGCGATATGCTCTTCACCTATGAGAACCAGTTCAAGACAGAAGCCGAGGCTCAGGCATATCTGGATGAAAACAATGTCATGTTCTCTCTCAGCTTCGGCCCGGTCATGGTCGAAAAGGGAGTTGACGTCACGCCTTATGACTATCCCCTCGGTGAGGTCAGGGATACCTACGCCCGCTGCGCCATTGGCCAGCTTGGCAAGCTCCACTATCTTGCCATGACTATCAACTGCCAGAGCCCCGATTATTATGTCTATGTCACGCTCCGTCAGGCCGCAGATTCCATGATCGCCCACGGCTGCTATAACGCCTACACACTCGACGGCGGACAGACCGGAAGCATCATCCTCGGAAACGAGCTTATAAATCCCGTGCAGTTCGGCGTTGAGCGCCGGATGAGCGACATCTTCTATTTCGCCACGGCGATACCGGAGAACTGAACATAAAAACAGGAGCTGTTCTTGCAGCTCCTGTTTTTATGTTCAGTTGTTTACGACGTTCCACGTATTGCCGCCGGTAAACTCGGTACGAAGCTCGACGCCGTCCTCCGTCATTCTGAGGAAGACGCACTCTCTCGGGATATCGCGCGTACCGCCCGACTGCCATGTGTCGATAACGTCCTGACACACGCGGCATATGCTGTCGATAAGCGGGGCGTTCTCATATCCCTGCCACTGGTTGGCCTGCTCGCAGACCTCCTTGATCGTATCGGGATACAGCGCGCTGTCCACACGGTTGAGCACACACCATGCCACCGCCCTCTGCACATTCTCGCTGTAATATGTAGCGCAGCCCGCGACGACCTTTGCTATGTACTCCGCGTCGGCGGAATATGTGGTCTGCTGAGTCGTCGGAGTTGTAGTTCCCGAGGCGGTCTGTGACTGAGCCGCGGCCAGCTCACTCTGATAGCGCTGCTCTATCGCCGCTATCCTTTTCTCTGCCTGTTCGTTTATGCTCTTTGTCCTTGCGTTTATTACAAGTACGCTGACCAGCACTGAAAGCAGAATGATCGCCGCATCTCTCAATACCGGATTCTTAAAAATTCTTTTTATCCCATACCAAATGTACGCCAGAACATCGAGTATCATGTCCAGCACTTGCATAAGCTTCTACCCTCCTATAGGG
>CEAZ01047230.1_pt1 | contig 11192 bp, 8 predicted proteins | sample 557361 | NCBI WGS metagenome assembly CEAZ01 (sample SAMEA3182074, study PRJEB8094) | gut metagenome | biome: human; feature: gut; material: Stool; isolation source: human stools | place: Canada | collected 2012-02-22 | reverse complement strand
CCTTTGCAGCATCCAGTATTATCTGCGCTTTTGGCTTAGCATCTGCCGCACCTCGCTCGCCGTATCGGCACTTAGAATTATGCGGTATTGCCTTATCTCTGTTTTACCATCATCGTATCATGGTGTTCTGCTGCTGTCAAACTGTGGAATCAAATAAAAAAATAGAATGTGAGGAGTTTGAATCATGAAAACATCCACCCGTAAGCTGACCCTTTCCGCCCTGTTTTTGGCCCTGGGCCTGGTGCTGCCGCTTATCACCGGGCAGATCCCGCAGATCGGCAAAATGCTGCTGCCGATGCACATTCCCGTGCTGCTGTGCGGCATGGTATGCGGCTGGCCGTATGGCCTGGCCGTTGGCGCGGTAATGCCGCTGCTGCGCGGGCTGCTGTTTGGCATGCCGGTGCTGTACCCCACCGGTATTGGCATGGCGTTTGAGCTGGCTGCCTATGGCGCGGTGATCGGCCTGCTGTATGCCAAGCTGAACAAGCGCGGCGTGGCGGGCGTTTATATGGCGCTGGTGCCCGCCATGCTGGCCGGGCGCGCTGTGTGGGGCGTGGCCCAAACTGTGCTGCTGGGTCTTGGTGGCAATGGCTTTACCATGCAGATGTTCATTGCCGGTGCATTTGCCACCGCGCTGCCGGGCATTGTGTTGCAGCTGGTGTTGATCCCCGTGGTGATGGTGGGGCTGGAACACGCCGGTGTGCTGCGCGATACGGTGTAAACAAAAGAAAAATACAAAGGCAACACCGCACAATTCCCGCCTGACGGCTTAAGCACCGCTCCGGCGGCTGCGGCACGGCATCTGCGTTGCCAAAATGCTCGATAAGACATCCAGTATTATCTGCGCTTTTGGCTTGGCATCTGCCGCACCTCGCTCGCCGTATCGGCACTTAGAATTATGCGGTATTGCCCAAAACGTATAATTTCCGCGGCTGGTAAAATTTTTACCCGCCGCGGCTTTTTTTGCGGCCAAGTATCTGCTATAATAAGGCTGTGTAAATGTTTGATAAATAACGAACACTTCCTGAAACTGACTTTGAGGAAGAAGGTGCTGTTATGAATACAGCGAAAGAACTGTATGACCGTTGGCTGGCCCAGCCGGAACTGGATACCGCTGTGGCGGAAGAACTGCACGGCATTGCCGGGGATGATGCTGCTATCACGGACCGTTTTTACCGTGACCTGGAATTTGGCACCGGCGGCCTGCGCGGTGTGCTGGGGGCGGGCACCAACCGCATGAACCTGTACACGGTGCGCAAGGCCACCCAGGGCCTGGCCGATTACCTGAACGCGACCGACCTGCCCAAAAAGATCGCCATTGCGCATGACAGCCGCAATAACGGCGAACTGTTCACCCGCGAAGCTGCCCGCGTGCTGGCGGCAAACGGCATTACCGCCTGCGTGTACCCGCGGTTGGAGCCCACGCCCACACTTTCCTGGGCGGTGCGCTATCTGGGCTGCGGGGCAGGCGTCTGCATTACAGCCAGCCACAACCCGGCCAAGTACAACGGCTATAAAGTGTATGGCGCCGATGGTTGCCAGATCACGCTGGAAGTGGCAGATAAAATTCTGGCTGCAATCGAAAAAGTGGACTGCTTTGACGGCGTAAAGCTGGTGGATTATGAAGCCGGTGTGCAGGCAGGCCGCATTGTGAGCATTGACGACAAATGCCTGGATGATTTTGTACAGGCTGTATATGACCAACGCGTTGGCGATGGCACCGGCATTGAGCAGCTCAAGCTGGTGTACACCCCGCTGAACGGCACCGGCCTGGAGTGCGTAAAAAAACTGCTGGCCAAGCTGGGTGTGACCCATGTGACGGTGGTGCCGGAGCAGGAAACACCGGATGGGAATTTCCCCACCTGCCCGTATCCCAACCCGGAAATCCGCGAAGCCATGCAGAAAGGCCTGGAACTGTGCGATAAAGTACACCCGGATCTACTGCTTGGCACCGACCCCGACTGTGACCGCTGCGGCACCGCTGTGCCGGACGGCAAGGGCGGCTACCGGCTGATCACCGGCAACGAGATGGGCATTATCCTGCTGGATTATATCTGCCGCACACGCCTGGCCCGCGGCACCATGCCCAAGGATCCCGTGGCCGTGACCACCATTGTTTCCACCGATATGGCAACGCCGGTTGCCAAAAAGTACGGCGTGGAGCTGCGCCGCACCCTGACGGGCTTTAAGTTCATCGGCGAGCAGATTGGCAAGCTGGAAGCAGAGGGCCATGTGGAACGCTATATCTTTGGCTTTGAGGAGAGCTATGGTTACCTGTCCGGCGGACATGTGCGGGATAAGGATGCCGTGAACGCCACGCTGCTGGTGTGTGAAGCCGCCGCCTGGTATGCCCAGCAGGGCATGACGCTGCTGGATGCCATTGAAGCGCTGTACAAAGAGTTTGGCTATTACCGCAACGCCCTGTGCAGCTTTGCCTTTGAGGGCGAAACCGGCATGTACACCATGCAGAACCTGATGAAGACTCTGCGCGCCGACCCGCCCAAAGAGATTGCGGGCTATGCGGTGGAGCGTGTTGCGGATTATGATACCGATGGTACCGGCCTGCCCCGCGCCAACGTGCTGGAATACCACCTGGCGGGCGGCCACAAGCTGATGGTGCGCCCCTCCGGCACCGAGCCGAAAATCAAAGTGTATCTGTCCGCCGTGGGCAAGAGCGAAGCGGAAGCCGATGCGGTGAACGCGGAGCTGGCGAAGGCGGCGGAAATGCTCATGAAGTGAGTTAGGGGGTAGGAGTGAGGAGTTGGATGGGAGAATTAGAAATTAGGAATGAGTAATTAGGAATTTTGCGGTAAGGGCCAGGCCCGGCGGTTTGATCTGTAGGGCACGATGCCCTCATCGCGCTGGGGAGAGACCCTGCCGGTTGCTATAAACGCTGCCAATATTTGTAGGGGACGATGCTTGCATCGTCCCGCGGACGGGCCGCGCCACATCATTCGCCGCAAGGCAACGGGCGCACAATGTGCGCCCCTACGGGATTGGGTAACGAAAAACATCTAAATGCAATTTCTAATGCGGTTTTCGCGATTTCTGATTTTTCTATGAATTTTTGACTTCTTGATGCTTTTACTTTTTCAGATACACCCTAGGATACACAAAATAGATTGATAAAATATCTCAGCCACAGAGGTGACAAAATGGAATTCCCGAAAGACTTTTTGTGGGGTGCGGCATCGGCAGCGGCACAGGTGGAAGGCGCCTGGAATGAGGATGGCCGCGGGCCGAGCATCTGGGATGTGCTGTACCCCGGCCACACCAAATATAACGAGGGCCCTCTGCAGGCGTGCGACCACTACCACCGCTACCGTGAAGATGTGGCCCTGATGAAAAAGATGGGGCTGAAAAGCTACCGCTTCTCGGTCAGCTGGTCCCGCATCCTGCCCGATGGCACGGAAAAAATCAACCAGAAAGGCATTGAGTTCTATCAAAGCCTTGTGCGGGAGCTGAAAGCCGCGGGCATTGAGCCGATGGTAACGCTGTACCATTGGGATTTGCCGTATGCGCTGTATTTGCAGGGCGGATGGAAGAACCCGCAGATCCCGGATTGGTTTGCAGCGTACACCAAAATTGTGGTGGAAGCCCTGTCTGACCAGGTACAGTATTGGATGACCCTGAACGAGCCGCAGTGCTTTGTGGGCATCGGCCATCTGCAGGGGCGGCATGCGCCGTTCCTTGATGAACCGGCCAGCCTGCGCCCCGTGACCCGCCATGTACTTTTGGCCCATGCCAAAGCGGTACAGACCATCCGCCAGTATGCAAAGCTGCCGCCTAAGGTGGGGTATGCTCCCACCGGACCGGTGTTTTCGCCCTGCGGGGACGAAAGCGAAGCCGCCATCGCCGAAGCTTACCGCCGGACGATGGAGGTGGAAGGCTGCTATTCCATCAGCTGGTGGTGCGACCCCGTTCTGCTGGGCAGGGTGCCGGAGCCGATGGCCAAAGCCCTGGGGGCGGATGTGTTCACCCCGCAGGAACTGGAGCTGCTGCACCAGCCGCTGGATTACCTGGGCTTTAACGTCTACAATGCCTGCGCGGCCCAGCAGCCGGGCAGCGAGTATACCGCCAACACCTGGCAGGGCAGCCCGCGCACTGCGATGGAATGGCCCATCACGCCGGACTGCATCTATTGGGCTATCCGCTTTTTGAACCAGCGGTATGGCCGGCCCATCCTGATTACCGAGAACGGCATGGCCAACACAGATTTTGTGATGCTGGACGGTAAAGTGCACGACCCGCAGCGCATTGATTATGTGCACCGCCACCTGCTGGCCGCCCGCCGCGCCTTGCAGGAGGGCTACCCGCTGATCGGTTATACCTACTGGTCGATCATGGATAACTATGAGTGGGCCGAAGGCTACAGCAAGCGCTTTGGGCTGATTTATGTGGACTACCGCACCATGGAACGCATCCCCAAGGATTCCGCTGCGTGGTACGCCCATGTGATCGCTACAAACGGCAGCGAGCTGTAAAATGCAAAACATATGTCAGGGGGAAGCTCTGCGCAGGGCTTCCCCTTGACTTTTTGCATGCTGCGCTTTATAATTTGAAAAGACTACCGATTTGATAGGTTGGGCGGGCGTGAACCCGCCCATTTGTTTGTTAATTTACAAAACCGTGGGGGAGCAGGCAGTATGCTGAATCAGTTTTCAAGAACGCAGTTGTTGTTTGGCAAGGAGGCAATGGAGCGCCTGTACAACGCCCGTGTGGCTGTGTTTGGCGTTGGCGGTGTTGGAGGCTATACGGTGGAAGCACTGGCACGCAGCGGCATTGGCACGCTGGACCTGATTGATGACGACAAGGTCTGCCTGACCAACCTGAACCGCCAGATCCTGGCCACCCGCAAAACGGTGGGCAAATACAAGGTGGATGTGGCGGAAGAGCGCATCCATGATATCAACCCGGACGCCGTGGTGAACACCTACAAGACGTTCTACATGCCAGACACCGCCGACCAGTTCGATTTCAGCCAGTACGACTATGTGGTCGATGCCATCGACACGGTAAAGGGTAAGCTGGAACTGGTCATGCAGGCGCAGGCAACGGGCACGCCCATCATCAGCTGCATGGGCGCGGGCAACAAGCTGGATGCTTCCGCCCTGGAAGTTGCGGATATTTACGATACCTCCGTCTGCCCGCTGGCCCGCGTAATGCGCGCCGAGCTGCGCAAGCGCGGGGTCAAGCACCTGAAGGTGGTATACTCCAAAGAGCCTGCACTGACCCCCATTGATGATATGACCATCAGCTGCCGCACCCATTGCATCTGCCCGCCCGACACGGCCCGCAAATGTACCCAGCGCCGCCAGGTTCCCGGCAGCAACGCCTTTGTGCCCGCCGCCGCGGGGTTGATCATTGCGGGTGAGGTTGTGCGCGACATTGCCAACGGCGAACCGCAGAAAAAATAAGCAGCACAACACCTATCGAAAACGTCAGGGAAACAAAGATGCTCCGTAAGGGCGAACAGCGTTCGCCCACGGACGTTTGCCATGTGTATGGCATAAATGTGCGTTGCTATGTCAAGGCGGCGGGCGCACAATGTGCGCCCCTATGCTCCCAACAGAATTTTTAATACACGAAAAATTTCGGGAGAGATTCCGGGCAGCGGCCATCCGCCTATGCTTGGAACGGCTGTACTGCGCGGCAAGCCTGCCAAATCTGGCAGGCTTTTTTTGTACTGTTTGCAGATTGACAAATGTACAACAAACACATATGCTGTTATTGGTGCGCAACACATGCGCAACATGGGAAAAGGAGGGTGCTGAATGGCAGGTAAGCGTGATGAAGTGACCATCGCGGAAGTGGCGGAGGCATTGAATATATCAAAAACAACGGTATCCCGCGCAATATCCGGCAAGGGCCGCGTGAGCGAGGCTACCCGCGCGCGTGTGTTCGATTATATCGGCAAGGGCCGCCAGGATGCAGCTGCGCCGCTGCGCACTGCGCAGCAGGGCCCAACCAACAACCTTGCGCTGGTGATCCCCAAGCATTTTATGCGGCTGGACTTGCCGTTCCTGCGCAAGTGCATGGGCGGTGTGTGGAACATGGCGGCCCAGCGCGGGTATGACCTGCTGCTGTGCTATGCGGGAGAAACCGATGTTGGCCAGCTGGAACGCCAGCTGGAATCCCACAAGGTGGATGGCGTGATTTTGTCCCGTACGATGCTGCACGATGAATGTGTGCAGACTTTGCAGCGCCACAACGTGCCTTTTGTGGCCATTGGCCGCGTGGATGACGATAAGGTGCCCCAGGTGGATAACGACCAGGTAGGAGCGACCGCCGAGATGACCCGCCTGCTGCTGCAGCTGGGCATGCGCCGCATTGCCTATATGGGCGGCTGCACCAACTATACCGTCAATGAGGACCGGCTGCGCGGCTACCTGCGCGAATTTTCCGACTGTGGGGTGCAGGTGGATCAGAAATTGATTTGGACCGGCATTGAAACCAGCGAACAGCGGATCGATGCATTGGAAGGTGCGCTGGAGCAAAAGCCCGAATGTCTGCTCTGCGCGGACGACAGCATGGCGGCCGCGGTGCTGCAGGAGCTGCGCGCCCGGCACATCAAGGTACCGGAACAGGTGAAACTGGCCAGCTTTTATGATAGTGAGCTGCTGACCAGCTCAACCCCGCAGATTTCGGCCGCTCAGTTTGACGGCGAGCGCCTGGGCGCCACGGCATGCCGGATGCTGCTGGATATTTTGGCGGGCAAGCAAATCGCATTGCGCCAGATGCAGGGATATCAGGTGATTTTGCGCGAGTCCACAAAATAGATAATATTACCAATATTGTAAAATACGATGATTGATACAGCCTTTTCTGCGCGCACAGCGTGTGCACCAGGAAAGGCTGATTGTTGTTAAAAAGCCTGTACTAAAGTTGCGCAACATTGCGCATACAAAATTCGACATTGTTACAAAAGTGTAACAGGCTGTGAAAAATGCACAAGAAAACATGGTAAAACATGTTAGTTATGAACGTTGACACTGAAAATAGAATCGTGTATTCTTAAGTTGTGAAACAAAGTTGCGCAACGATGATGCGCAACCTTGAAAAGCTTGTGATATAGCAGATGAAGGAGAATGATTATGAAAAAGCAACTCGCACTTGCAACAGCTGCCTTGATGGCACTGTCCCTGGCAGCATGCGGCAGCACCGCAACTGCCTCTTCCGCTGCAGAGTCCACCAGCACTGCAGCTTCCAGCGAAGCCGCCTCCACCGACAGCACCGCAGCTGACGATGGTGACGTTCTGCAGCAGGCTGCAGCCGCTGCTTTCGCCAACGACGTTACCCTGACCATGTGGGGCGCCGAGGAAGACCAGGAACTGCTGCGCACCATCGCTGATAACTTTATCAAAGAATACGGCAATTACGGCGGCAAGATCACCATCAACCTGGGCGCTCAGTCCGAAAAGGAAGCTAAGGATACCGTCCTGACCGACCCCACCGCCGCTGCTGACGTTTACGCATTTGCTGATGACCAGCTGAACGAGCTGGTTCAGGCAGGCGCCCTGCAGGAAGTTCAGCTGAACGCTGACGACATCAAGAGCCGCAACACTGCAGCTTCTGTTGACGCTGCAACCCTGAACGGCAAGCTGTATGCTTACCCCCTGACCGCTGATAACGGCTACTTCATGTTCTATGATAAGTCCTTCTTCACCGAGGATGACGTCAAGAGCCTTGACACGATGATGGAGAAGGCAGCCGCCGCAGGCAAGAAAGTCTCGATGGACGTTGCTAACGGCTGGTACCTGTACAGCTTCTATGCTGGCGCTGGCCTGAACCTGAGCCTGGCTGATGACGGCGTGAGCACCGTCTGCAACTGGAACGAAGCTCCGGGCGCTGACGTTACCCAGGCTGTCATCGATATCTGCAAGAACCCCGGCTTCCTTGCCCTGAAGGATGAAGAGTTCACCGGCAAGCTGAAGGACGGCACCCTGGTTGCCGGCGTTAACGGCACCTGGCGTGCAAACGACGCTGCTGAAGTTTGGGGCGATAATTACGCTGCCTGCAAGCTGCCTACCTACACCCTGAACGGCGAGCAGGTCCAGATGGCTTCCTTCTCCGGCTTCAAATTGATCGGCGTCAACCCCCACAGCGCTAACGTTGGTGCTGCCATGCTGCTGGCTGATTACGTTACCAACGAAGAGAACGAGACCCTCCGCTTCCAGCAGCGTGCACAGGGCCCCTCCAACACCAACGCTCTGGCAGCCGCTTCTTCTCCGGCTCTGACCGCTGTTGTTGCTCAGTCTGAGTACGCTAACCTGCAGCGCGTCGGCGGCAACTACTGGGCTTCTGCTGAAACCCTCGGCCAGATCTGTGTCAACGGCAACCCCGATGGCAAGGATCCCCAGACCCTGATTGAAGATGCTGTTGCTGGCATCACCGCACCGGTTACCCAGTAATTGTTAAAACTGTTAAAACGAAAAAAGCTGCATTGATACACTAAAACAACGGCCCACAAACGGTCCGGAACGGTTGCCGGGCGCGTGTGGGCCGTTTGGCGTAACCGCGTTGGAAAGGAGAGATTCCTGTGGCAAAATCCGCTGCTGCGGCCCTGCACACGGAACCAAAGGAACCCAATTTTTTGCAGAAATTTGGTCATGACTTTGTGCACGGCGATATCTTTACCAAACTATCCTTCTTTGTATGGGGTCTGGGCTACATTGGCCACGGCCAGCTGATGAAGGCGCTTCTGGTCACATTTGTACAGGGCTTTGCGCTGTATTTCCTGGCATTCTTTGGCGTACCCAACCTGGCAAAGTTCGGCACCCTCGGCACCGTAAAAATGGAGATGGTGTTCGATGTTGCCACGATGAAAAACGTTGTAAACGATTACGATAACTCGTTTGAAATCCTGCTGATGAGCATGATCGCCTTTATCGTGATCGCGGCCCTGATTGCAGCGGCCATGATGGTGGTATCTTCCAACTATCAGCTGCAAAAGATCCGTGAAGCTGGCAAAAAGACCAACAACTTTGTGCAGGACATCAACGTTTACCTGAACGAAAAGTTCTATGTGACCCTGCTCACCCTGCCGGTTCTGGGCGTTGTGGTGTTCACCATTGTGCCGCTGTTCATCCTGATCGCCGTTGCGTTCACCAACTATGACCAGCAGCACATGCCGCCCAATGAACTGTTTACCTGGGTTGGGCTGAACAACTTCTTTACCCTGTTTGGCGGCGGCGGAATGACCTCCACGTTTAGTTATTCCTTTGCCAAGGTTTTAACCTGGACGTTGGTTTGGGCATTCTTTGCCACCTTTACCAACTTCTTTGGCGGCATTTTGATGGCAATGTTCATCAACGACAAAAAGACCAAGTTCCCCAAGTTCTGGCGTACCCTGTTCATGGTGACCATTGCGGTGCCGCAGTTCGTTACGCTGCTGCTGGTGCGCAACTTCTTCTCCAACAACGGTATTTTCAATACCATGATGGCCAATGCAGGCGTTACCGACTTCCTGCATAACATCGGCCTGCTGGATAAGGGCCTTTCTTACATTCCGTTCCTGACCCAGCCGGGCTGGGCCATGTTCACCATCATCATGATCAATATCTGGATCGGCGTGCCGTACCAGATGCTGATTGCTACCGGCGTGCTGATGAACATTCCCGCTGACATGATCGAGGCCGCCCGCATTGACGGCGCCAACCCGGTGCAGATGTTCTTCCGCATCAAGCTGCCCTACCTGCTCAGCGTGCAGGGCCCCTCTCTGGTAACGGATTTCGTCAAGAACGTCAACAACTTCAACGTCATTTACCTGCTCACGCAGGGTGTGTTTGTAACCCAGAACCAGGCCCTTGCACAGTCCAACGCAAAGGAAATTGACCTGCTGGTTACCTGGCTGTTCCGCTTGACGCAGGATTACTACAACTACAAGATGGCTGCCGTGCTGGGCATTATGGTGTTCATTGTGTGCGCCGTGTTTACGGTTGTATGCTTCCACTTTATCAATAAGAAGGAGGCGACGTTCTCTTGAGTACCACTGCTGTACCCTCTGCCGCTGTGCAAAAGCAGCTCAAGCAGGGCAAAGTGAAAAAAGGCATCTTCTCCGTCATCCGCCATCTGGTGCTGGCGCTGCTGGCTTTTATCTGGCTGGTACCAATCGCCTGGCTGCTGCTGACCTCGTTTTCCACCGATAAGGGCATCAACTTTACCCGCTTTGTGCCGGAAAGCTTTACCATGTGGAACTACGTCAGCATTATGACACAGCCGGACTCTGTTGCACAGTTCCCGCGCTGGTTCATGAACACCCTGGTTGTGGCATGCTTTAACTGTGTGATCTCCACCTGCTTTGTGTTGATGGTGGCTTACGCCATAAGCTGCTGCCGCTTCAAGGGCCGCAAGCTGCTGCAGAACTTGTCCGTTACCGTCAACCTGTTCCCCGGCGTTCTGGCCATGATCGCTGTGTACTTTGTTTTGAAGTACATGAACCTGACCAACTCTTACGCCGGTCTGATCATGGTATACGCGGGCTCTTCCGGCCTGGGCTACCTGATCTGTAAGGGCTTTTTTGATACGGTGCCTGTGGCACTGCGTGAGGCCGCCAAGCTGGACGGCGCTTCGGAAGCGCGCATCTTCTTCCAGATCGTCATCCCGATGTCCCGCCCGATTCTGGTGTACACCATTATCAGCTCCTTCCTGACGCCGTGGACCGACTTTGTTGTGGCAAAGATGATCCTGAACTCCGGCGTTTCGTCGGACTGGACGGTGGCAATCGGCCTGTACAACATGCTGCAAAAGGCTTTGGTCAACAGCTACTTCTCCCGTTTCTGCGCAGGCGGTGTTTTGGTGGCTGTCCCCATCTCCATCCTGTTTGTCATCATGCAGAAGTTCTATGTTGAGGGCATTACCTCCGGTGCAGCAAAGGGCTAAACCTTTGCATCAACGGCACATGGCACAATAGCTGCAGAATCTACTATAATTATGGCAATACCGCATAATTCCCGCCTTACGGCTTAAGCACCGCTCCGGCGGCTGTGGCACGGCATCTGCGTTGCCAAAATGCTCGATAATGTCGGGTTGCGGTACCCGCATCGTGCTTCGGGGGCAAAAGCCCCTCGCACTCTGCGACCGCTGCCCCTGCTTCGGTTCGCTGTTTCCGCCACTGGCGGCGCTCACCTTTGCAGCATCCAGTATTATCTGCGCTTTTGGCTTAGCATCTGCCGCACCTCGCTCGCCGTATC
>CEAZ01061874.1_pt1 | contig 11306 bp, 8 predicted proteins | sample 557361 | NCBI WGS metagenome assembly CEAZ01 (sample SAMEA3182074, study PRJEB8094) | gut metagenome | biome: human; feature: gut; material: Stool; isolation source: human stools | place: Canada | collected 2012-02-22 | reverse complement strand
GTGAAATAGAAAGAAGAGTCATCGGTATCGTTTTCCAGACGGACCCGAGCCGTATCGGCACTGCCGAAAAGTCCAAATTGGGCGAAGGGAATGTGCATGGCCTTGTAATGGCCTTAAAGAACACCGCAACAGATATCCAATGGAGCCATGAAGAGAATAATTTGGAAGACGTGAAAGACTGCTGGTCCAAGTCTGAAATCTACTCTGACATCAGCGGTCTGCACAATTACACCAAGATTCTTGACCATGCAAATAGTATCGGTGGAATTGAGGCATATCCGGCCTTCGAAGCCGTCGAGAAATGGAATGATATGTACAGTATAAATGAATACCGCCCACCTCGTAATACCACAGGCTGGTTTATTCCTTCCTCCGGTCAGTGGTGGGACATCCTTCAGAATCTGGGCGGTTGTCCGGCTATGGCGGATAAAGGTCAGCAAACCTCGTCGGATTCCGGTGATTTCCGTTGGCTAGGTCAAGGCGATGTTCCAGCTGCCTTGAATGCTTGGATGAATAAAATTGCAGCCGACAGCAAGAATGATTTTACCACCGGTGACCGTTTTTGGTCGTCATCGGAGTTAAATCAGTTCCGCGCACGGAACTGGAACGTGTACTCCTCTGATTACGTGTGCTGCGACTTTGTCTATAAGAAATGGAGTAACGCTGTCCGTCCCGTCCTTGCTTTCTGAACTATTTGCCTATTTAGTCCTTTAAGAATATGAAGATACAAAACATATACCACCTCTTGCAAGCTGCGTTGCTCCTGCTGCTTGTATCCTGCACGCAAGAAGAGTTCCCTGCCGTGCAAGACAAGGCGCAGCAACTGACAATCTCCGTTACCGATGGCGGATATACATCGGCTGTTGAGAATATGAAAACCCGTGTCGAGACCCGTGCCGTGGAGAACGGCTACACCACCGAGTTCACCGAAGGCGATGCCTGCGGATTCTACATGGTGCGCGGCGGAAAGCCGGTTTATTCAAACGTGAAGCTGACAGCCGAAAAGGATGCCGCCACGGGCGGCATCATGTGGAAAACCGACGGTACGACGCTTGCCGCCGGAATGGATGGAGAGAGCTACTACCTCTACTATCCTTATCAGGCGGACATGGCGGGCAAGACTGCCACACCTGCGGAGGGGGCGGTCATGACCGATGCCGAGTTCTTCAAGCCGCTCATTGATGGCTGGCAACCCGGGGACGACCAGAGCACCCATGCCGCTTACACCGCCTCCGACCTGATGACAGCCGGAGGCTCAACGACAGGGACGGGCAACACCATCCACCTCTCTTTCGCCATGAAACACCGCATGGCGTTGGCCGTCATCGAGATGCCGAAGACCGTTTACAAGTTTATCGACGCGAATGTTCCCGACTACACCGTGGGGGCAGAAGCTACGTTCACAGGCACCGCCAAGCCGCTGCGCATGGCTGACGGCACTTACCGCTACTTGGTGCACTCGTCCATGCCGACTATCGAGGGATGTTATGACGGGGGGAACAGGGAGTTTACCATCACCACGTCCGCGTCCCATCCTGTCGTAGGGGAATACAAGAGATACAAGGTGGACGGTGCGCAGGCTATGGAAAAGAATTATAACTTGCAGATGGGCGACTACCTGTGCAAGAATTCCGATGGTAATTGGTATATTATCCCCGGTGAGGAAATGCCGAATGAGGAGTGCATCGCCATCGTGTTCCATGCCGGTCATCACGAAAACGATGCCTCCGATTACTCCGCCACCGGTATCGGTCAGCAGAAGTGCCACGGCTATGCCATTGCCTTGCAGGATGCCACAAACGGTTATTGTCAGTGGGGCGTTTACGGAACCGAGTTGGGTTGCTGCCCCACGGATGGAAGCGGAAACAAACAGAACAATTACTCTACACCTGACATCGACTGGAGCGGCTACGCCTGGACACAGAAAATCATCGCCGCTGCCGGAGGTACGGGCAACTTGAATGCCGCCGAAGATTCCGGTTATCCTGCCACCTACTATGCCGTTGTGGATTATGCGAGCAAAGTCCCGTCCCCTGCCAATAGCAGCGGTTGGTTTCTTCCTTCTATCGGTCAGATGTGGAATGTTTATCAAAACCGTACTTCTTTGTTTGACGGCAAGACAGTGGTATCAGGCTTAAAGTCCGATTGGTACTGGTCCTCCTCGGAGTACTACCGCGATCCGGCGTACGACGCTCTTTATGTGGTTGTGCGCTACGGCGACGTGAGCTACAACGGTAAGGACAGCAGGTTTAGCTACGTGCGTCCGGTCTTGGCTTTCTGACCTATTTACCTATTCAATCTATTTATCTATTTGCGGCGTAGCCGCTCATTTAAAAGATGGAATACCCGCGAAGCGGGTCGGAAAAATTTTTGAAAAATCGAGTTATGGCATTATCCGAAGAATTACCCCTATACCGCGACACTTACCGGTTGTTGAACAACCTGTTGATCCTGACGCAGGATTTTCCGCGCTTCTTCCGCTACAGTATGGGCAGCCGTATGGTGGATTTGACTTTGGATATGCTTTCTCTGATTTACAAGGCGAACAGCAGCTATGAAAAAGTGGGCGTATTGACCGAATTTCTCGACCGTTACCGCATGTTGCAGATGCTTTTCCGCGTATGTGTGGAGCAGAAGGTCATTACCGAGCGCAAATACGCCTCGTTCGGGCTGCTGTTGGAGAAGATAGGCAAGCAGGCTACGAGCTGGAAACAATATAACGAACGCGGAATGAAGAAACAGGAAGATAAAAGGCAATGATTTATCAGTCGGGATTCGGGCGGTCAAGGCTTCCCGAAGCGAACTGTTTATTATTGAAAAAGGGTTGTCGGCAGGCTTTCCTCGTGCAGGGAGGCTCGCAAAGACAAAAACAGACAACATTTACTGGTCCTCCTCGGAGAACTACAACAATCCGGCGAACAACGCTCTTTATGTGAATGTGAACAACGGCAACGTGAACAACAACAATAAGAACAACAGAAATAGCTACGTGCGTCCGGTCTTGGCCTTTTCAATAAAAACTTTACGATAAACAAAATGGTATTGCGATATGGAGTTACAACAAAGTCTTTTCACGGATGAGGAACTCGGAGGCATTCCGTTGGAGGATGTTTTCGAGGCGTATTTCGAGTGCCGTAAAAAGAAACGCAATACCTGTAATGCCCTTGCCTTCGAGAGCGATTACGAACGCAGGTGTGTGGAACTGTGGCGGGAAATCAATGCCGGCACATACCGCCCTTCGCGTTCCATCGCTTTCATTATCAACAAACCCGTGAAACGGGAGATTTTCGCTGCAGACTTCCGCGACCGTGTGGTACACCACCTCATAGCCCGCAGGCTCGTTCCGCTTTTGGAAGAGAAGTTCATCAATGACAGCTACAGCACCCGCAAGGGAAAAGGTACGCTCTATGGCATCGAACATGTGGCGGAACATATCCGGCTCTGTTCGGAAAACTACACGAAAGAGTGCTACATCCTGAAAATAGACATCCGTTCGTTCTTCATGAAAATATCGAAGAGGCGGCTGTATGACCTGACCGAAGAACTCTTGCACGAACGCTACGGGGGAAACGACCTGGCGATACTGCTCTATCTGCTCCGTGAGACTATATTCAACCGTCCGGAAAAGAACTGCATCCGCAAGACGCCTCCCCAAAGCTGGCGCGGATTGCCCAAAGACAAGAGCCTGTTCCATTCCGACGGCTCGTGCGGACTGCCTATCGGCAACCTGACAAGCCAGTTGCTCGCCCTTAACTTCCTGGACGGACTGGACCATCTCATCAGCGAAGAATGGGGCGTGAAGCACTACGGCAGGTATGTGGACGACATGGTGCTTGTCCATCCCTCGAAAGAGCACCTGATAGAGGTGAAAGCGAAAATTGCCGTCTGGCTCTCCGAACACGGGCTGTCGTTGCACCCGCGCAAGATCTATCTGCAACATTACACGAAAGGTGTCCTGTTTATCGGAGGGATGATACTTCCGGGGCGGAAATACCTGAGCAACCGCACAGTCGGCTTCTGCTACGATGCCATCGACCGCCTGAACCGCTTGGCGGCAGGCTCGCCCGATTACGTGAAAACCCACGGGGAGGAGTTTGTCAGTACGATAAACTCCTATTTGGGAATGATGCGGCATTTTTCCTCCTACAACCTGCGGTGCAAGGTCATGAGCCGTATCGGTAAGGAATGGTGGCAGGTCATCTATTTTGCCGGACACTTGGAGAAAGTCGTGTTGAAAAAACGGTACAGACAGATTGAATGCAAAAAAGAGGAGATTTGTAATGAAATCAAAGAACTGAGGAGGACTGTATGACAGAACGCGAATTGATACAACAACAGCAGGAACTCGGCGACAGCCGTTTCCTCGTGACCCGGTCGGGCAAGTTTTTCTCCGCCTACGGTTGCGGGGCTTTCGCCTTGGCACGCGCCACAGGCTACCGTGTCATGCACCGGCAGCGTAAAGGCGGAAATTTTGTGCTGACCACAGGATTCCCGGAAAGCCATGTAGGGAAAGTGATGGAACAGATAATAGCCGCCGGAGGGAAAATCGACCGGCAGGACGACGGTTCTTTCGTCTTTTCCGGCATAGACGGCAGCGAAGCGGAGGCGTTGGTCTCCATCCCCGAAAAAACGGAGGGCGGGCAAGACCGCAAGGGCAGCAAAAGTTCGTATGACAACAGCCTGCAGGCTATGATACTCTCGTTCGACCTCTCTCGCTCCACCCCTATGGATGCCATGAACTTTATAGACCTGCTGCAAAAGAGGATTTACGATACAGATGTTTAATATGACCTTGTTATATATGAACAGAAACATACCCCTGCAAGCTAAAATCCTCTTCGGCTATATGATGTTAATGGCGGTCATCATCAGCATGGCCGCTATTCTTTTCCATGAACACGCACGCCTTCGGAAAATCGAGGCCGACACCTACGAAATCAGACAGGCACGCCGTGACATATCCGAGATACACCGCAACATCACGGTACTCGCCTCATTGGGCGAGAGCGTCATCGCTTGGGAGGATGAGGACTACCATGCCTACCAAACGAGACGGCTGAGGGTGGACAGCCTGCTGCAAATGCTGCAAACGAACCATAGCTACATATTCGGTCTGTCGCAGATAGATACCCTGCAACAGTTGTTGGCGGACAAGGAGACACACCTGCACCAAATCATGCAGGTGTTCCACCGGCAGGACAAAGCCGACAGCCTGCTGGTGAACCATCTGCCAGAAGCTGCAAGGCAAGCGACACAGACCCGTACCGTCGTGCAGAAGAAGAAAGGCATAGCCGGATGGTTCGGCGGCAAGGAAACGGTGCAAGTGCCCGCCTCGTCCGACAAGCTCCGCTCGCTGAACGAACAGCTTATCGCCCTGCAAGCGGAGCGGATACGCAACATGGAGAATTACACCGACAGCCTGCGCATCCGCAACAGGGAACTGAACCGCAAACTGTTCGCCCTGCTCGGTAACATCAGCGACCATGCACAAGCCGCCTTCCGGGACAGGGAAGAGCAGATAGCCCAAGCGCACCAACGCTCCACCTCCATCATCACCGGGCTGATCATCGCCGCCATCCTCCTGCTGGTGTTCTCGTACCTGATTATCCAGAAACATCTGAAACGGGATTCGCTGCTCAGGAAAAAGATGGAGGGTGTCATTGACCGGAATAATGAACTGCTGGAAACGCGTAAAAACGTCATACTTACTATCTCGCATGACATACGCGGCCCCCTGAACATCATTTACGGATATGTCGAACTGGCAAAAGATACCCGGGACAGGAAACGCAGGAATCACCATTTGGAAAATATCGAAACGGAGTGCAAACATATCCTGCACCTGCTGAACAATCTGCTGGACGTGTACCGCCTGAACGAGTCCAAGGAAACCTGCAACAATGTACCGTTCAACCTTAATGATCTGTTGGAACGTATTGTGACCGGATTTTCACATATTGCCAATAATAAGGGAATCATATTCCACCATGATTCCCAAAATACGGATGTCGTACTGTGCGGTGACATGGATCGTATCTCTCAAATTATAGACAATCTACTGACGAATGCTGTGAAGTTTACAAACGCCGGTATGATACAGTTCAATGTCCGATATGAAAATGGAATGCTTTATATAGAAATAAAGGATACGGGAATCGGTATGGATCAAGACACCGTTTCGCGTATCTTCCGTCCGTTTGAACGCCTGTCGTCTGAGGCGAATGCCGAAGGTTTCGGGTTGGGCTTGCCCATCACAAAAGGATTGGTCAAACTTTTAGGAGGCAGCATTGATGTGGAAAGTAAAATCGGGCATGGCAGCACATTTCGTGTATCCCTGCCGTTAGCGGTTTCCAATGAGAAAATCAATAGTGAAGCGTCGGCAGTTCCGCAAGACCGTCTGCCATTGCCACAGCGCGTACTTGTTATAGACAATGACACATTACAACTGGAAATAGCCAAGGAAATGCTTGAACGCAACGGAGTATCGTGTACCACCTGTTCCAATGCCAAAGAACTGGTCAATGAGATGCGCAGGCAGGATTACGACTTGCTGCTAAGCGACATACAGATGCCGGAAACCAACGGTTTTGAAATTCTGGCATTGCTTCGCAAATCCTGCATCGGAAATTCACACACAATTCCGATAGTAGCCATGACTGCACGAGGAGAAGGAGAAAAAGAGGCATTCATAAAGGGCGGATTCACGGACTCCATCCACAAGCCGTTTTCCATGAGAGAACTGTTGGATATGGTCTCTTCTGTGGTGTCACGCGATGTGGAAGAGTCACATACACCGGATTTTGCCACGTTCACGGCAGATGTGCTTGATAAAAGAGAACTGCTAAGAACTTTCATTATCCAGTCCGAACAAAATATGGCAGACTTGCAATCGGCAATAAAGACAGGGGACATTGAAAAGCTCCATGACATAGCCCACGAGATAAAGCCCTCGTTGGAGTTGTTACGGGCCGATGCTCCACTGGTAAAACTCCGCACAACGTTAAACGATTCTGCATGCGATATGAATACCGTCAATGAACAGGTGAAGCTGCTGATAGGACACATCTCCGGACTTATAACAGAAGCTGAAAAGGAAATAAAGAAAATGAGCGATGAAACAGAAGGTACTGATAGTTGAAGACAATATAAGTTTGTCACAACGCCAGAAAGACTGGCTTGAACAGGCGGGGTACGATGTAATGACCGCCATGCGTGAACCGGCCGCACGTGCATTGATACGCAAGCATCGGTTCGACTTCATATTGTCCGATGTGCGCTTGCCTGAAGGTGACGGAATATCGCTTTTAGAGTGGCTCACAAAAGAGAAGAAAGACATTCCATTCATAGTGACAACGGAATACGGGTCTATACCGGATGCGGTACGCGCCATCAAGTTGGGGGCAAAAGACTATCTGCCCAAGCCGGTACACCGGGAACACCTGCTTGAACTGGCGGAAGAGATATTCCGTCCGCTCGCGACTGTCCGCACGAAACCGAAAGACCTGTTCAGACGTACCTGCCCTAAAATACTTGAGGTGGAGAGATACGCGAGGATAGTAGCCCCGTCGGATATGTCGGTGCTGATACTCGGTGCCAACGGTACCGGCAAGGAGTCCGTGGCACAGGGCATTCACGCGAACAGCGGACGTGACGGCAAGTTTGTAGCGGTCAATTGCGGAGCGTTGCCACGCGAACTTGCGGCATCCCTCCTGTTCGGACACGAGAAAGGCGCCTTCACCGGTGCGGATACGGCAAAGAACGGATATTTCGACATGGCAAAAGGCGGTACGCTCTTCCTGGATGAAATCGGCACGATGCCTATTGACATACAGTCCATGCTCCTTAGAGTGTTGCAGGAGAATACCTATACCCCTATCGGCAGCGACAGGGAGCGGATGGCAGACGTGCGGATTGTGGCGGCAACGAATGAAAATCTGGAACGGGCCATCAAGGAAGGACGATTCCGGGAAGACCTGTACCACCGTCTGGCAGAGATGGAAATCAGGATGCCATCTTTGGCCGAGTGTGCTGATGACATTTTGCCTTTGGCGGAATTTTTCCGTGAACGGTTTTCCAAAGAACTTAAGAAAGAGACAAAAGGCTTTTCAAAAGATGCCATATACCGACTTCGTTCTTATCGTTGGCCGGGCAATGTCAGGGAATTGCAGAACCGGATCAAACGGGCGGTGTTGCTTACGGAAACCCCTGTATTGGAGTTGCCGGACTTGAACGCAGACAGTCAGACTGATATTCGGATTACGGAGAAAACTCCGGACATATTGCCTTTGAAAGACGAAAACAGCGAGAGGGAAGCCATTGCAAATGCCCTTCAAGCGTGCAACGGGCATCGTGAACAGACCGCACGATTGTTGAATGTAAACTCTTCAACACTGTACCGGAAGATGAAGAAATACGGGATAAGATAATCCCCGATATTCTATCTATTTCCGGCAACAGTGTTGACACAGAATATATTGAAATGATTTTTCAATCCGACTGAAATTTTGTAAATTTGCAAAAGATTTGGCAGGGTATAGCCTTGCCGGTCTGAAACATAGAAGAAAACCGGTGGAGGGAAAACCCCTCTGCTGATTATATAACATAAGAGCGCAAGCTTCTCGGACAGAAATCTGGTAAATTGACGTTAAAGGAGAATGATTGCGTAATGCTTATGCTATGCTCTGTCATAGCGTGGTGTTGCGTGTTCTCCTTTAGGCTTTACCAGAGCCTCTGTCTGAGTGCGTGGCTACCACGCTTCTTTTTTTAGACGGACAGGTATGGCAAGAATACAAATCATAACGGCAGTGACATTGGACGGTTATCTTCCCGACCCGAATGAAGAGTTGTTGCAATGGGTGAAGACGGACAGCCAAGGTTTCCCGTTCTGGCACGAGAGGAGTACCTTCACGCTGTTTCCCGGCTATCCCATGCTGGACTTGATTTGTGAAAAGGACGAGAAACCGGACTCCTTTACCTTTACCTCAGAAATATCCGACCCAAAGAGCCTTGACTTGCTACACGGGCTTTCCATCTACCACCTCATTGACGAAATCATCATCTACATTCTTCCTCTGACAACAGGCAACGGTACGGACTGCCTGCATCGACTTCCGGTCAATCGTTGGAAACTTTACAGGACAGTTGCTTTCAAAAACGGGATTGTCCGTCTCATTTATCGCAAATCCTCGCGATAGTCCATTGCATCCTGCAAGGAAATCTTGCAATTTGCAAGATTCGCCATTTATTCATTTTTACAGCCTCAGATTTTTATTTCACTGATATACAATGTTATATCAGTTCCTCTTGGTGTCTATCGGTGTCATTGGTACGCTGTTGGCCTTATAATATGATATAACCTGTTGCGCAACAAGGTGTAAGCAAACGATAAGTTACACTTAAAACAGATTACTCATGTTACAGATAAACAGCGAGATGTTCGCCCAAATCATGGAACGGTTCGACAGGATAGAGCGGGCATTGGAGCGTATGAACAAGCTGAAGGAATGCCTGGACGGCGACACGCTCTTGGACAACTACGACCTGTGCCGGCTGCTCGGCATCACCAAACGCACGCTGGCGCGTTACCGCCAGAAGAAGCTCGTGACCTATTACATGATTGACGGGAGAACCTACTACAAGGCATCCGAAGTGGAGGCGTTCCTCAACCAAAAGGGCAAGTCATTGCCGGCGAGGTTCAGACATCAGCCAAATGTTTAATTAAAATGAAGCAAGGATTATGGAAATAATATGTGTTGACAAACAGACTTTTGAAGAATTGCGTGTCCGGTTCTGTGATTTTGAGGAACGGATGACGCGGGTATGCCGTCCGGCCGAGGACCTCGGCTTGAAAAACTGGCTGGATAATCAGGAGGTGTGCGATGTGCTTCGCATCAACAAGAAGACACTACAGGTATATCGCAACAAAGGGATATTGCCTTTCAGCCGTATCAAGAACAAGCTGTTCTACAAGCCTGAAGACGTACAGAGATTGTTGGATTTGAATTATCACCCTTTAATAAAAAGCAGATTATGAGCTATCATTTCTTGGACGACAAAGACCCTCGGATCGACGTGATGTTTCAAGGGCTGGAAAAAATGGAGAAGATGCTCTCCGTGATTGAGAAGATGCCGAAATCCCTCTTTAACGGTGAGCGCTTCCTCACTGACGAGGAACTCTCCAAAGTCCTGCGGGTAAGCAGGCGCACATTGCAGGAGTACCGGACATTCGGGGTGGTTCCTTATTACATGGTGCAGGGCAAGACTCTGTATAAGGAATCGGATATTCTGAAGATACTGGAGGATTCCTACAAGCGTTGCCGGGAAGAACAACGATGGGTATAGCATCGTTCACTAAAAGAGACGGAGAAATGATTTCCTTTTTACAAAGGGCATTTCTCCGTTTTTATTTTATGCCATTTCAGACTTTCTTCCCCGTTTTTTCTTGACGATGAAATCTTCTTCGCAAAGCTGTATCTGTTTTCCGAAACCTGTGGACTTTAGCCGTTTCATATCCTCGTCCACTTTGGTGTCCGTTACTTGGGCATACAGCTGGGTGGTGGAAATGGAGTTGTGTCCCATCATGCGGCTGACCGTCTCTATCGGCACACCGAGCGAGAGGGTGATGTGGGTCCCGAAATTATGCCTGGCCTGATGGTAGGTCAAATCAAAGCCATATACCTGTCCCAGCTCTCGTGTCAATGTTATAAAATATCCACGATTGTAAACATTGAATACCTTGTCCCCGGTTCTTCGGCTACGATATTTCTCGATGATTTGAAGGGGAATATCCAACAGGCGGACAGACGAAAGCGTATCCGTCTTTTGCCTGTGGATGTGAATCCACCATGTGCCGTCCTCAGCCTGCGTGACATCATTGACCGACAGTTTTTTCAAGTCCGCATACGCCAATCCGGTAAATGTCGAGAAAATGAACATATCCCTTACGAATTGCAGTTGAGGCTTCTCCACCGGGGTGGTCATCAGTGTCTTCAAGTCCTCCAATTTCATGTGCCGGCTTTTTCTTTTTGGCAGTTCGGGATGCAGGCGGCAGTAAGGGTCACGGCGCAATGTCCCCTGGCTGACCGCCCGCATTGTCAGCTTCTTCAGGCGGTACAGGTGTTCATGTACGGTCTTGGGTTTTTGGTTGCGGTTCGTGCGCAGGAACAACTCGAAGTCGTCATAAAACGCACGGTCAAGGCTTCTCAATGTCACGTCCTCCACGCCTTTCTTCTCCTGAACAAAAGCGGAAAGGTGCTTGTAGGAACGCTTGTAGGAGTCGTATGTTTCCTGTATGCGGTCTATCCCGA
>CEAZ01047771.1_pt1 | contig 11325 bp, 12 predicted proteins | sample 557361 | NCBI WGS metagenome assembly CEAZ01 (sample SAMEA3182074, study PRJEB8094) | gut metagenome | biome: human; feature: gut; material: Stool; isolation source: human stools | place: Canada | collected 2012-02-22 | reverse complement strand
GGGAAAAGTGTGGTAGAGTTTGTCTGCTGTCCGCTCAGCGGGCAGTACGGCAATGAGTATTCCACCGCCTTTTGGGGAACACTCCAATAAACAGGCAACAGCCGTAGAATTAATTAGGAGGAAATATATAATGAATAAGGCAGAACTCGTAGCAGCCGTCGCAGAAAAGACTGCTCTTTCCAAGAAGGACAGCGAAAAGGCTGTTAACGCAGCATTCGAGGCCATTACCGCAGCCCTCGTCGGCGGCGACAAGGTTCAGCTCGTCGGCTTCGGCGCATTTGAGGTCAAGGAGCGCAACGCACGCGTTGGCCGCAACCCCAAGACCAAGGAAGAGATCCAGATCCCCGCAAGCCGCGTTCCCGTTTTCAAGGCCGGTAAGGCTCTGAAGGACGTCGTCGCAAAGTAAGAATAAGCTTTGATTTTCAGCCGCCTTTCCGTTCAGAAAAGGCGGCTGTTTTATAATACCATCGGTCTACATGCGCGTGTGCGCTCTTGTCAGCTGATGGTGTAATTTACTACCAAGGAGTTTATGATGAGACTCGATAAATATCTTAAGGTTTCCCGGCTGATAAAGCGCCGCACCGTTGCGAACGACGCCTGCGACGGCGAGCGCGTCAGCGTAAACGGCAGGCAGGTCAAGGCCAGCTATCAGGTCAAGGTCGGCGACGTGATCGAGATCGCCTTTGGTCAGCGTACGCTCAAGGTCGAGGTCACCGCCGTGACCGAGAACGCGACCAAAGTGGATGCGCCAGCGATGTATAAGGAGCTTCCGTGATGACGGAGCAGGAGCGCGCAGAGCTTGAGCGCCTTAAAGCCGCGCTCAGGCAGGTGAATGAAAACTCCGGCTACGGTTCGGACGCGACCTTTACGACCCGGCTCGTGTTCAGAACGGCAGTTCTGCGCTATTGGCATGCCGACCGTGACGGCGCGGTGTACCGGCTGTTTGAAGCGTTCGCGGAGCTTGACGGCGGCGCGGAGCTTACCCGGCTCCGGTGCAGCTCTGCCGACGAGCAGCGCCGCGCGATGGACGCCCTCGCCGCAAGGCTCGCACAGGCTCTGCCGGATGTTCCCGCCGAGGATGCGCGGGAGCTGTGCTACGCCTGCATGTGCGCCGTCTCCGGCAGGAGCAGTCTCACCGAGGAATACGCGGATGCGCATAAAGCGGCGCAGGAACAGATGAACCCGCTCGTCCCGATCATCGTCGCCATTGTCATCGCCGCGCTCGTCTTTTTAGCGTACCGCTTTGCATAGACCTTATTAATACTGCCGCAATCAAATAGAACGTAAAAAGGCTCCCCTTGTTTCTCAAGGGGAGCTGTCAGCCGTAAGGCTGGCTGAGGGGATAAAGCGCTGCATCTTCTTCCGCTGCCACAGCTATTCTTCAGCAAATATAACAGGCTCGCCGCAAATCGCAGCGAGCCTGTTATTATTTATATCATGTACTGCTTCAGTTCGTCGGGCACGGTTTCAGGATCCATCGAAATGCTGATGACGAACTCGATGTTCTCCTTGTCGGAGTATGCCGCCAGCCACTGGATGAAGCCGACGAGCGAGCCCTCGGACTTATCGTCCACGAGCTTAAAGAAATTATCAATGAAGAAGTGGGTAATGTCATAATTGCCTGCGTGTATGCCGGAAATGAAGCCCTTCAGGAACTCATAGCTGCCGATATCGTAGCTGCCGGCGTCGATAAGGCGCGCCTTGTAAGGAATGTCATAAGTGAGCTTGCGATCCTTCTCGATGCAGATAACGTCGCCGGTATCCTCCTCGACTGCTTTGCATACCAGACCCACCAGAGCTTTCGTCTTGCCGGATCCTTTCAGGCCTATAATCAGTTTGACCATAATAACCACTCTCCCTGTAAATTATGTTTAGATTTTCGGAAAACGGAAACCGGCATCGGGGTCGGTTTCCCCTGAGAACAGATTAACATTTTTCTGCGCCTTGTGCAAGAGTGATATGTGAATCGTCGGTAAATTTTCTTCTGGATATAATGTTAGGCGGGGCTATACAAAACTCCCATGCGTGTCAGAACACGTCCGCGGCCCGGTGAAAAAAAGTTAAAATTACCGAGAGTTTTCAGCGATTTCCTTGACTATCGAGTGCCGATGTGCTAAACTTTTGTCACAAAGCGAGCATGCCCGCAATGCGCTGCGGCACGCCCGCCGTGCGGAAAACGGAAAATAAACAAAAGAGGTGTATTGCTTGAAAGATCTTAAGCATCTTATTTATTTTGAGAACCTGCTTCAGGATGCTCAAAATGAGCTTGTCACTCAGGCAGTGAATGAAGGCAAGTATGCTCTGGGCTATAATTGCTACTACATACCCGAAGTCCTGCTTAACCTTCCCGGCTGCTTCTCGTCCAGACTGAGAGCGCCACGCTGCACATCCACCGATGTCGCCAGCTATTACATGACCAACCGCACCTGCCCCTACGCCCGCTCCATTCTTGAGCGCGCCATCGAAGGCGGCTACAACTACCTCAACGCCCTGTTCGGCGCGGAGTGCTGCGCCACGATGGAGCGTATGGAGGAGCACTTCTTCCTCATCAACCCCGTGAAGAACGACAGGTTCTTCGTCACCCAGATCGACCCGCCCATGAAGGGCGACAAGACGAACCTTGATTACTACAAGGCACAGCTCAAGCTCAAGGTCGTCGACAAGCTGCATGATGAATACGGCATCGATACCTCCGAGGAGGCCATGCGCAAGGCCATCGAGGATCATAACGAGATAAGCCGCATCATCACCGAGATCGGAAATCTCCGCAAGGCAGCCAACCCCAACATCACCGGCTACGAGTTCCATGTTATCGAGCTTGTCAGCCAGGTCTGCCCTCACTATCTCATCAAGCCCTACCTTGAGGAGACGCTTGAAGAGCTCAAGACGCGTGAGCCGGAACCCAAGTTCCCGTACCGCGCAAAGGTCGTGCTCGTCGGCTCCGAGATAGACGATCCTGAATTCACCAAGCTCGTCGAGAGCTGCGGCGCGATGGTCGTTGCCGACCGTTACTGCTTCGGCTCCTTCCCCGGCCGTGAGCAGATCGAGATACGCGACGGTGAGAGCGCATACGACGCCATCTGCCGCCACTATCTGTTCTGGAACCAGTGCGCCCGCTTCATGGACGGCGAGAAGATCGATCAGCGCCACAGCGAGGTCAAGCGCCTTGTCGATGAGTTCCATGCCGACGGCATCATCTATGAGAACATGAAGTTCTGTGAGTTCTGGAGCTATGAAAAGGTCCTCGCGCACCACATTTTCACAAACGAGCTCGGCATCCCCACCTGCACCATCGAGAAGGAATACGCTCTCGGCGCGGTCGGCCAGCTCCGCACCCGCTTCCAAGCCTTTATTGAGTCTCTGGAAATCAAGCAGATACAGGGAGGCAAGTGAAATATGAAAGCAACAGATAAGCTTATAGCCGCTATTGATAAAAAGCTTGAGCGCTTCGACCCGATATGGCAGGCCGAGCACGGCGTCGGCGGTCAGCGCTCCCGCTACTATGACAAGACCGGCGTCGCCAAATGGCGTGAATGGCGCGGCGTGAAGGACACCTTCTATGATTACACCCAGTGGCTCAATAACCTGCTGAGCATGGTGCAGATGGTCGCCTCCGCTCCTATCCCCTGCCTCAAGGGCTTCTGGGAGTACCGCTGGATGGGCTCCTACCTCGGCACCTTCATGTTTATCGACCGTCTGTTCGAGGGCTTCCGCGGCTATGAGCTGCGCACCGCCCACGCGAATATGCACGCCATCGTCCAGAGCCTGACAAAGCGCATCGCGCTCGTGCTCGCAAACGACAAGCGTCTCGGCGGCGGCCCGCGCAGCGATGACTTCATCCCCTTTGATGAGGTTCTGCCTCCGCTGTTCATGACCGGCTTCAAGGGGCTTATCCCCTTCCCGCTCCAGACGCTGCCTGAGTTCATCATCTGCGATGTTGACCAGCATATCGAGCCGTATTATATCGACGTTGCCGAGTCCTTCGGTCTGCCTGCTGACGTCTGCTCCCGCTGCGCGGCTGAGACCGGTGTTGCGATAGACGACGCTTTCCCGATAATCGGTAAGGCCTTTGTCACTACCAATATGCCCTGCAACGCCTCTGAGTGCACCTCGATGATCCAGCGCCGCCGCGTGAATCTGCCGGACTTCCCCGTAACTCTGGCCATGATCCACAACGAGCCGGGCGCACACCCCTACTCTACTCAGATCCTCAAGGACACCATCGCTTTCATAGAGAAAGAATATGGCGTAAAGTACGATTGGGATGAGCTGTTCAAGTATGCAAAGCTTATGAACGAGCAGAACACCATCGAGCTTGAGAAGTGGGATTACTTCAAGACCCCCTATGCCGCCCTCTGCGGCATCGCCGAGACGCTCTACCGTCTGTACTCCTGGGCTTCCGTCAACGGCACCGACCCGTACTTCAATAAGGTCGACCGCAAGGTCATCGAGATCATGCGCAAGGCGTATGAAGAGAAGTACCAGCCCTTCGGCGGCAGGACGCGCCACCGCGCCTTCCTGTGGGGGCCCTCCGCAGTCTATTATACCGACTTCCCGACCTGGACTCAGAACTGCTGGGGCATCAACATCGTCCTGAACATGGACTCCACCATGGGTCACAACATGATCGATACGGAGAACCCCGACCAGGCCATCAAGGATCTTGCTCTCTTCTCCGAAAAGGCCACCATGCGTCACCACGCCGTCGGCGGTTGGGAAAACGTCAACGCCATCTGGGAGTGGGCAAAGAACTTCAACTGCGATATGGTTCTCTTCAACGACAATATCGCCTGCAAGGGTATGCTCGGCGTCCACGCTCTCATGGAGGAGCAGGCGCGTGACCTCGGCTTCCACTTCATCTTCATCGAGCATGACCTTGAAGACTGCCGCACCGTGTCCCGTCAGGATATGAGAAACTGCGTCAACAACTACATGTCCGTTGTTCTCAACGAGAAGCCGCTTGACCCGACCATCGTAGAGTTTGACGACTCCATGGCATACTAAGAAAGGCGGAAAGCGTTTATGAAGAAATTCTTTAAGCTCCTCTTTAAGCTTCTGGGCAAGCTCGTCGTTATAGCGCTGGTGTTCTTCGTCGTCACCTTCGGTCTGTACATGACCAACGGTGAAAACAAGCTCATCTATTACGTCGTCCGTCCCCTGCTCAATAAGCACTACGATTCTCAGGTTCGCGACAGAAGGATCGTCTGAGTATCATTCAACTAAAGAAGAGACACCGTTCCAATGGGACGGTGTCTCTTTCATATTACATCTCCGCGCTGCACTGGGCGCATTCCCTGCCGCGCTCATGGCAAATGCCGCACAGATAGCTGCGGAACAGCTGTATCTCCTCGCGGCGCAGGCTGTGCTGCATGCATATGAATTTCAGTGAAATTATCCGCTCAGGCTCCACAGGCACAGCTGTGACCTGATAATATCCCCCGAAGGACTCAGGCCCTATGGCGTAGCCCTTTCCCGCGCGCACAAGACGCATGGTCGTGTCGATGCCGTCCGAGCGGTATATGCGTCCGGGCTCCACGGAATACTTGCGGCATATACTGCTGAGAGTCCTGTCCTCGGCGGAGTCCTTGGGGCCGGAGATCACCGTTTTCCCGTGCAGATCATGGAAGGTGACGCTCTCGCGGGAAGCAAGCGGATCTGACTGCGCCATGATGAGGCACTGCCGCTCATGCACCAGGTCGCACACGAACATATCCTGCCCCGTCTCATCCCCGGCCTGGAGTCTGTCCAGCGCGAAGTCAATGCTCCCGTCGCGCAGCCCTGCCAGCATATCGCGCCCCGTCTCCGTTACGAAGTTCACATCGATATCCGGGTGCTCGTCAAAAAAGCGCACGACGTCCTGAAACAGATTGTTCGAGTATACCCGCGCGCCAAGCCCGACGCGCAGGGGCTTGCGGCTCTGTCCGCCGGGGTGCACCTTGCCGCAGAAGCTGCGCCATGTGTCCGCCACCGCCCGCGCTTCGCGGCAGAACTTCTCTCCGGCGGGCGTGAGCGTAAGGCCGCGCGGCGTGCGGGAAAAGAGCTTGTAGCCAAGCTCCGCTTCGAGCCGCTGCACCTGCTGCGAAAGCGCCGACTGCGACAGATACAGCCGCGCCGCCGCACCGGATATGCTGCGGCAGTCCGCTATCTCAAGGACATATAAGACCTGCGACATTGTCAAAGATATCACCCACTTTCTGTTTTTCTAATATAAGCGCAGCTTATGACTTCATTATATTATTGCGTTTTACATTTTTCAAGTAATTGAATAAAATTAAACTACCGGAAAGTAGTTTTTGTATAGAGATGTAAATAAGAAATAAGAAAGGTGGTAAACTTCATTGGAAAAAATTCTGTTTTCAGGCAATGAAGCCCTTGCGCGCGGCGCATACGAAGCCGGTGTAAAGGTGTGCTCGGCCTATCCCGGCACGCCCAGCACCGAGATTTTCGAGTCGCTCCCGCAGTATAAGGACGATCTGTACTGCGAATGGGCGCCGAACGAGAAGGTCGCGACCGAGGTTGCATACGGGGCGAGCCTTGCCGGTGTGCGCAGCCTGTGCGCGATGAAGCATGTCGGCCTGAACGTTGCGGCCGACCCGGTGTTCACCGCGGCCTACAACGGCGTTGGCGGCGGCTTTGTCATTGTCGTCGCGGACGATCCGAGTATGCACTCCTCCCAGAACGAGCAGGACAGCCGGCACTATGCGCGCGCGGCGCGCCTTGCCATGGTCGAGCCCTCTGATTCGCAGGAGTGCCTTGACTTCATGCGCGCGGCCTATGAGATATCCGAAAAGTTCGATGTGCCCGTGCTGCTGCGCACGACGACGCGAGTCGCGCACTCCAAGAGTCTCGTCTCCTTCGGCACGCGTGAGGAGCGCCCGGTGCCGACCTACGTGCGCAACCCGCGCAAGAACATCGCCGCTCCGGCAAACGCGATGATGAATCACCCCAAGCTCGAAAAGAATATGCAGGCACTTGAGGAATACGCCTGCACCTCTCCTCTCAACCGCATGGAGATAAACGGCGGCAAGGTCGGCGTCGTCACCGCGTCCATCGCGTACCAGTACGCAAAGGACGCTTTCCCTGAGGATACCTCCTTCCTCAAGCTCGGCCTGACAAATCCGCTGCCCATCGGGCTTATCCGCAGCTTTGCCTCCAAGGTCGACAAGCTCTATGTCATTGAGGAGCTTGACGGCTTCATGGAGTCCCAGATCCTCGCCGCGGGAATCCCCTGCGAGGGCAAGGCCATGACCGGCAAGCTCTATGAGCTCAACCCCCAGCTCCTGCGCGAGCGCATCTTCGGCGAGAAGGCGCAGACCGTGGACGTCGGCGTCGCAGCCGTGTCCCGTCCGCCCGCTCTCTGCCCCGGCTGCCCGCACCGCGGCTTCTTCTATACGATGGCAAAGCACAAGGACTTCGTCGTCGCAGGCGACATCGGCTGCTACACCCTCGGCGGCTCGGCTCCTCTCAACGCGCTTGACAGCGTTGTGTGTATGGGCGGCGGCTTCAGCGTCGGCATGGGTATGTCCAAGGCCTTTGAAGTCACCGGCCAGCACAAGAAGATCTTCGGTGTCCTTGGCGACTCCACATTCTTCCACAGCGGCATGACCGGCGCGGCGGAAATAATCTACAATAAGGGCAGCATCATCCCCGTCGTGCTCGATAACTCCATCACCGGCATGACCGGCCATCAGGATAACCCCGGCAGCGGCAGAACGCTCCAGGGCGATATCGCCGAGAAGCTCAGGATCGAGGATATCCTCGCGGCCTACGGCTATAAGAACATAATCATCGTCGACCCGCAGGATCTCACGGCGATGGAAAAGGCGGTGCAGGACGCTCTCGCCTCCAAGGTTCCCGCCGCGATAATCACGCGCCGCCCCTGCCTGCTCATCAAGCGCATCAAGCACGATATCGGCCTGTGCGCCGTCGATACCGACAAGTGCATCGGCTGCAAGATGTGCCTCAAGGTCGCGTGCCCGGCAATAACCGTGCGCGATAAGAAGGCCGGCATCGACCCCATCCAGTGCGTCGGCTGCACGGTGTGCGCGCAGGTGTGCCCGCGCGGCGCCATTTCGAGAAAGGAGAACTGAGCCATGAAAAACACTAAGAGTGCTCTTTTGGTAGGCGTAGGCGGTCAGGGCGCGATCCTCACCGCGAAGGTTCTCGTAAACGGTCTGATGAAGGCCGGGTACGATGTCAAGATGTCCGAAGTCCACGGCATGAGCCAGCGCGGCGGCAGCGTCTCCACGCAGGTGCACTGGGGCGAAAAGGTCAATTCTCCCGTCATCGGCAAGGGCGCGGCGGATATCATCGTCGCCTTTGAGAAGATGGAAGCCGTGCGCTATGCCGACTTCCTCAAGCCCGACGGCATCGCTGTCATAAACGATTATGAGATCGCCTCCTCCAGCATCGCCGCGGGGCTGTGCGAATACCCTGAGGGCTGCCTTGAAGCCATGCAGCAGCATTTCCGCTGCTATGTCCTCAACGCCGCCGAGATCGCAGAGCGCCTCGGCAGCGCCAAGTGCATGAACATCGTGCTCTTCGGCAGCATGGCAAAGGCGCTCGGCATGGACGATATCGACTGGGAGAGCGTCATTGCCGAGACCGTACCGGAGAAGTTCCGGGAGCTGAACCTGCGCGCGTTTCGCGCGGGACACGAGGCCGCCGGAAAATAATACACAGAAACGGGGAAAGACTATGCTCCACAATTTTGAAGACCTGCGCGGGCGCGTCGGCAGCGCCGAACCCAAGACCGTCGCCGTCGCCTGCGCACATGACGGGCATACCCTCGAAGCGGTGCTCCGCGCCGCGCAGGAGGGTATCCTCCGCTATATTCTCATCGGCCATTCGGAAGAGATACTTTCCGTCGGGCGTTCTCTCGGCTGCGAGATTGACCCCGCTTCCGTGATAAACGCCGACACGGACGAGGACGCGGCACGCATCGCCGTTGGGCTTATCCGCGACGGCAGGGCGGACTTCCTGCAAAAGGGACTGATGCAGACCGCGACGATCCTCAAGGCCGTTGTGAACAAGCAGACCGGCATCGGCGTCGGGCGTCCCATGTCCCATGTCGCGCTGCTTGAGGTGCCCGGCTATTCCAAGCTCCTCGGCGTGACCGACGGCGGCATGATGCCGAACCCCGACCTTGAGGGCAAAAAGGCCATCGTCAGGAATGCCGTTGAGATGTTCCACGCTCTCGGCTATGAGGAGCCGCTGCTCTCCGCGCTCTGCGCGGCGGAGAACGTCAGCCCCAAGATCATTGAGACCGTCGATGCGGCGGCACTCAAACAGGCGGCGCTGGACGGCGAATTTGGCCGCTGCTTCCTTGAGGGGCCGATATCTCTCGACCTCGCGCTCAACGCAGAGTCGGCTAAGATCAAGGGCTACGAAAGCCCCGTCACTGGGAAGACGGATATCCTCGTCGTTCCGAGTATGTCCGCAGGGAACATCATGGTCAAGGCGCTCGTTGAGTTTGCGGGCGCGAAGATGGCGGGCGTCGTCATCGGCGCGATGTGCCCCATCGCCCTCAATTCCAGAAGCGCGAGCTTTGAGGAGAAATATAATTCCCTGCTGGTCTGCGCGCTCATGAGCGGCGGAAAGAGAGCCGACGCATGAAGCTGCTTATCATAAACCCCGGCTCCACGAGCACGAAGCTTGCCCTCTATGACGGCGCTGAGAAGCTCGTGCAGGAGAGCCTCGACCATGACGCGGCCGAGCTCCAGCAGTACCATACCATTGCCGAGCAGGTGCCCATGCGTTTGTCCGTCATCCGCTCATTCATGGAGCGAAACGGCATTGACGAAAACGAGCTTGCCGCCGTCATTGGCCGCGGCGGGCTGGTGTTCGGCCTCAGGACGGGCGGCTACATCGTTGATGACGAGCTGTGCCATGCCCTTGTAGATGATGAGCTGAGCCAGCCGCACGCCTCGAACCTCGGCGGACTGCTCGCGCGCGAGCTTGCCAAGCCCTTGGGCATCCCGGCGTATATCTATGACGCCGTGACCTCCGGCGAACTTACCGACGTCGCCAAGATCACCGGCTACGCGGAGATAGAACGGCAGAGCTTCTGCCACGTGCTCAACAGCCGCGCCATGGCCATCCGCTATGCAAAGCAGCAGGGCAGAAATTACAAGGACATGAACCTCATCGTCGTCCACATGGGCGGCGGCGTATCCGCAAGCGTACATAAGCACGGCGAGATCGTCGACTCCGTCGGCGATGACGACGGGCAGTTCTCGCCGGAGCGCGCGGGCTGCGCACCTGCGCTCTCGATGATAAAGCTGTGCTACTCCGGCAAGTATACCTATGAGGAAATGCGCCGCAAGATACGCGGCCGCGGCGGCATGTACGCCCACCTCGGTGTGAGCGACTGCCGCGTTATCGAGCAGATGATAAAGGACGGCGACGAGCATGCCGCCCTCATCCTCGACGCGCAGGCGTACCAGATCGCAAAGACGATAGGGCTTCTCTCCATCGTCCTCAAAGGCGAGTGCGACGCGATCATTCTCACCGGCGGCCTTGCATACTCAGAGCTGCTGACAGGCAAAATAAAGGACTATGTCGGCTTCATCGCGCCGGTGTGCGTGCTCGCCGGTGAAACGGAAATGGAAGCGCTGGCTCTCGGCGGCGTGCGTCTGCTGGCCGGCGAGGAGCAGCCCAATGTGTATCACGCAAGTGATGGAAAGGGGAAGAACAAATGATCTCCGAAAGCTTCATTCAGCTTGGAACAAAGAAATCCGAGATACGCGAGCTTTTTGAATACGGCATCCGTCAGGCGGCGGTCGTCGGCAAAGAGAACGTGTATGACTACTCCATAGGCAATCCCTCCGTGCCCGCTCCTGCGGCTGTCGCGGATATCATCCGCGAGCTTCTGGAGGGTGACAGCCTCGCCCTGCACGGCTATACCCCCGCCGCCGGCGCGATGGAAGCGCGCCGCGCCGTCGCTGATGATCTCAGCGCGCGCAGCGGCATGAGCATACGCCCGGAGAACATCTTCTTTACCTGCGGCGCGGCTCCCGCGCTCGTAGCGGTGATACGCGCGCTCGCGGTACAGGACGCGGAGTTCATCGCCGTCGCGCCGTACTTCCCGGAGTATCAGGTCTTCGTCTCCTGCAACGGCGGCAAGTTCGTCGAGGTCGCGCCCGATACCGAGAGCTTTCAGATAAACGTCGCCGCGCTCGACCGTGCGCTCACGCCGCACACGCAGGCCGTTATCATCAACTCCCCGAATAACCCCTCCGGCGTCATTTACAGCGAGGAGACGCTGCGTGAGCTTGCTTCTCTCCTTGAGCGCAGGAGCGCAGAGTACGGCCACCCGATCTATAT
>CEAZ01050414.1_pt1 | contig 11362 bp, 9 predicted proteins | sample 557361 | NCBI WGS metagenome assembly CEAZ01 (sample SAMEA3182074, study PRJEB8094) | gut metagenome | biome: human; feature: gut; material: Stool; isolation source: human stools | place: Canada | collected 2012-02-22 | reverse complement strand
ATGAGACAACGTCCCTGAGCAACTGTCTCATCGAGGAGATTGTAATGACGGAGTCGTTCAGCAAGTTGACCGGCAACGAGATCGCCACGCTGCTCGTTCCCACGACCGTGACACTCGTCACGGCTCGTGATGTCACGGGCATGGACAAGGTCGCGACCATCGCATGGGTCATGCCCATTTCGCACGAGCCGAGCCTCATCGCCGTCGCCATTCGCCCCGGCGGGCAGACCGCGTGCGCCATGCGCGAGTCGGGATGCTTCGTCGTGAACGTGCTCGGTGCTGACGAGGATGCCGCGCGCATCGCGATGGCGTGCGGTAGGAAGCACGGCGTCGAGGATCGCTTCGCCGAAGCGGGACTCACGGCGTGTCCGGCTGCTCATGTTGACGCCGCCCGTATCGAGCAGGCCATCTCGTGGATCGAGTGCCAGCTGGTGGAATCGCGCGTGCATGGGGATCACGAGCTCTTCGTCGGTAGGACGCTCGTTGCCGAGACGCGCGGCGAACTCGACGGCAACGGCAAGCTCGAGCCGTGTCCGGCGCTGCTCATGGGGCAGCGCGGGCGTTTCGGGCGCTTCGAGAAAGGATTCAACGCATGATCGCACCCGAATACCACATCCGCGATTGCGTCGAGGCGGACATGGATCTCATCCGGTACCTGTTTTCGGTCGAGGGCTTCAGCGACCTCACGAGTCCCGAGGGAATACGCGTCGCCGTGACACCAGACAACACGATGTACGGTGCCTGCCGCCTGGAGCAGGGCAGCGACGGTTCGTGGAACGTGCGCCCCATCGTCGTCTTCGACGTCGTCCAGGGCAAGGGCGTGGGTCGTGCGTTGCTCAAGGATGCCCTGCGCCTTCATCCCGACTTGCGCCTCGTCGCCCGTGGCGAGATCGAACCCTTCTACCTGTCCTGTGGTTTCGAGCGATGCGGTTGGGACGCGATCGCTCCCGAGTATCGCGCGGAATGCGATGCCTGTCCCGACAAGGCCACCTGCGGGCCGCTGCCGTTTCGCTCGCTTCCCATCGAACGCACCTTCACCTTCCTGGGAACGAGCTCGGGATGCGGCGTTCCGGCATTCTTCTGCCATTGCCCGGCCTGCGAGGCGGCTCGCAGGGACCCCTCCAAGCGCCGGGGCTGCACGGGCGTGGCCCTGCGTGGCCATGGAACGACCGTCATCGACGCTCCTCCCGACATTCGCCATCAGCTCAACCGCGAGGGCATCGACGTCATCGACGACTTCTTCCTCACCCATGCCCATTATGACCATATGGGCGGCCTGGGCGAATTCGAGTACTTCATCCGTCTGTACCTCATGGACGTCCTGCCCTTCCATGCGAGCGATTACGCGATCGCCGAGACGCTCAAGGAATATGCCTACATGGACGACTGCTTTGCCCTGGACGTCATGGGGCCCTATGACACGCGCGAGGTCGACGGCCTCGAAATCCAGGCACTGCCGCTCAAGCACGCGCCCGGAACCTACGGTTACCTCATCACCACGCCGCAGGGTCGCCGCACCTTCTATGCTCCCGATACGAGCGATCTTAAACCCGAGGTCATCGATATCCTCAAAGGCGTGGACAACCTCGTCATGGATTCGACCTTCTGGGAAAACCACGGCACGGCGCGCTCCCATCACGACGTGCGACAGACCGTGCACGAAGGCATCGACATACTCGATGCCGGTCACGTCTACCTCACGCATCTCGCACCGCATATGAGCGAGGCGGGCGTGAACGAGATCGACGAGATGTACCGGTTCGCCGAGCGCTTCGACGGGCGTGTCATCGTCGCCGAAGATGGTATGCAGTTCACGCTGTAAGCTGGTACCATACGCGCTATGGATAACGAGTATCGACTTTCGGCCAGGCAGATTCTCACGCGCATCATCTCGGTGATCGTCGCGGGCGTCGGCGGTTCGGCATGCGGATTCAGCTTGCTCATGCAGGTGCAGGAAATCGGGACGATCATCGCGTCGATCACCTGGTTCTCCGGGTTGCTCGCCGTGGTCTTCGCCCTGGCAGGGTATGCCGTCTCCTGCGATCCGGGAAAGGGCAAGAGCTACATTCCGCTCGCCGTCGTCATCGGGGCGGTTCTCGTCATCACCGGGTCCGCGTTGGCGCGCATATATCTCTACGCGCACATGGTGATCGTCATCGCGCTCATCGCCGCGGCTGTCGAGGGCGTCGTGCTCATCATCTATCACTTCATCTTGAAACGCGAGGATCCCGAGGCGTTGTAGCTGGCGCCAGTCACGGGGAGGGGATTGCATGGTTTCCAAGCTGGTGCTCGTACGACATGCCAAGACGCAGACGCGCTCTCTAGAGCTCGCCGACAGGGATCGTCAGCTCACGCGCGCGGGTCGCCGTAGCGTCGAGGCGCGCTTTCCCGTGACGTTGCGGTTGGTGGAGGACGTTTCCGCCGCGGACCTGAAGGTCTGGAGTAGCCCGGCCCTGCGCGCATTGCAGACGGCCGAGGTCGTCGCGCACGTGCTCGGCATCGATGGCATCGAGGTCAAGGAGTCGCTCTACACCCAGGATGCCGAGCGCTTCGAGGCCGAACTCGTCGAGGAGTCGGGATGCGTCATCGCTGTGGGGCACAATCCGTTCATGGAGGAGCTATGCGGACGGCTTGATGGCATGGTGCAGCCCATGAAACCGGGAGCGATGGCAGCCTTTGCGTTCGAGGCCGGGGGTGTCGCGACGCTTGCCGGCGCTCGACTGGAGTGGTTCGTGCAGGGCCCGCGTGCCGAGAACTGGCAGACTCTCGTTGACGTGGAGGACGGGATCTCCGATGCGGCCAAGCGTATAGAGCGTTGCGGTGCGGAGCTGCTCGAAAACCCCGATGACCCCGAGTCGCTTCACCAATACCGCATCTCGTTGCGCGTGATGCGTTCGTTGCTGGGTTTCCTGCGCCCGTATTGCAAGCGCGGGATCCTCAAGGGGGAGATGCGCGCTATCAAGAAGCTGCAAGACCCCACGTCGCGGCTGCGCGAGCTCGACATGCTACTTGCCGCGCTCGATTCGCAAACGGACGAGGCCGGCATGGTCCGTGCGGAGTGCTCGGAGGAGCGCGAGGCGTTCATCGAGCAGTTTGGCTCCGAGGCAACGCAGCGCTCGCTCAGGCGCGTCGTCAAGCGCGTCAGGGAGTTGCCGTGGCGTCGAGCTGTCTGGCAGTGTGGCATCGAGCCCGACGAGCTCGTCGGGCGCGTGAACGAGATGCGCGCGGCGTACGAGGTGGAGATGGCACGCGTCGACTATGGCGACCAGGAAGCCGTGCATGATGTGCGCAAGCGGGCCAAGGCGCTGCGCTACGTGACGCGCGAGCTCGCAGATTGCCTGCCCGACAATGCCGGCAGCACCAACGTGCGCGCCAAAGCCGTGCAGGACAAGCTCGGCGAGCTGTGCGATTGCTGGAATAACGCACAGCTCCTCGTCGAGATTTGCGGGCCGCAGGCGGTGCAGGCCGCATCGCGCTTCATCGTGCGTGCCGACGAAATCGTCACTGACCTGAAGACGAGCCGCACGTACGGACTCGCGATAGGCGATTCGTAAGCTTTAGGATACGTTGGAAGAAGGACAAGGTGTTCCAATGACAGACAAGTTGTCTTCTATTTGAAAAGTAAGGTGTTTCCACCCGTTTTCGTTGTGGTAACATAGCAACTCGCGTGCGAGGCACGTATCCAATCGGGTGGTGGCGCAGTTTGGTAGCGCACTTGACTGGGGGTCAAGGGGTCGCAGGTTCGAATCCTGTCCACCCGACCAGCAAATGCAAAGGTCAGCGGGTTTTCTCGCTGGCCTTTTTATCTTGTTGCGAGATAACTCCTGCCCGAAACCCGTTCACGATGCAACACGGTGACGCTGATATGTCATTCACACGTCGTGACTAACCCTCACCTCTCATCCCCAGAACCGTGCCCAGAGGGTCATGTCCGTGATTGCCGCCCTTTCTAGACTTTCTCATGCCCGGTGACACCGGAAAGCAATGAAGGCGTGGAGGAAGCGGGGACGTTTCGTGATTCAACCGAAGTACCAGAACCATCTTGTCGTGAGCCTTTCGGTATTGGCCGTTGGGGTGACCATGGCAATGGTCCAATACAAGGTTCCCACGATCATGATCGCCATCATGGAGCAGTATGCCATGTCGGCAAGCGGGGGCTCGTGGCTCATGTCCATCTTCACGCTCATGATGGCCGTGACGGCGATCGCCATAGGCGAGTTATCGGTCCGCATGAGTCCGAAGAGAATCATCGTGTTCGCGACATGCCTCATCGTTCTCGGCTCTGTTATGGGGGCATTCGCGCCCAATGGCATCGTCTTGCTCGTGTCGCGCGGCATAGAGGGTATAGCACTCACGGCGGTGACCACATGCGGCCCACTGGTCATACAGGAAAGCGTGGCGCCAGGGCGTATCGGCACTTCCATGGGCATCTGGGGCATGTGGGGATCTCTGGGTTCCGCCATCGCCGCGTTTCTGACGCCAATGGTTTTCGCGTTCGCGGGGCTCACCTCCCTTTGGCTTTTCTACTGTGCGTTGGTCGTGATCGCCACTGTCATCATGTGCATTTGCGTGAGAGATCCCTTCAAGAATGCCTCGTCTGCAGCACTCGAGGACGCGGTCGCCACGCCTGGCGAGGTAGCCGGCTCGCAAGCGGGGTCGAAGCCCTCGTATCGCGAGCTTCTGACGAAGGACGTCCTGCTTTTCTTCTGCGGTTTCATCGCGTTTAACATATGCCTGCTCGCGGTCCTGAGCCTGGTTCCTTCGATTTTGCAGACGCGCGGAATGGACGTGAGTCTATCGGGTTTCGTAAGCACATTGCCGATGATAATCTCGGTCGCCTCTTCTCCTCTCTTTGGAATGTTGTCTGACAAAACCGGCAAAACCAAATGGCTGCTCGTGTTCTGCCTCTTCTTCCTGGGGCCGTGCACCTTCGTTCTCTATAACTTCGAGGGTGCCGTGATGTGGATAGGAGCGGTGGTCATGGGCGTGATTGGAATGGGCACCACCGGCCTCATGATAACCGCCTTCATGAAGGTGATCAGTAGACCGGAGCTTGCGACCATTGGTATGGGCGTTCTTATCTGCGTCCAGGGAATCGGACAGTTCCTGGGTACGTTCCTTGTCCAGGGCTTATTAGGCCCATCGTTCGAGAACACGCTTCTCGCTGGCAGCGTCGTCATGGTCATCGGGCTTGTCGGCACGCTGTGCACGGCGCTCTGCAAGATGCGGTAAGGAGAGAGCTGAGGCATTCGCCTGCGCAAAGTGCACTGCGATAGTGCGTTTTTACGAGAATAATGCACCGCGACAGTGCATTATTGGGCTAGTAAAGATTCTTTCGAGAATGCGCCCCAGCAACAGTTCCGTTCGAATAATAAATAGCGCACTTCACCTATTCGGTAGTACAATGCTCTTGACAAACGATGAATGCACACTATCGAATGTGGGGCCAAAATGGCGGCTGATGCGAGCATACCAAGCCCGCCGGTGGGCGCGGCGCGGACGGCGATGATCGTCGTCCTGCTCGCGAGCAATCTCCTCGCGTCGTTCACGCAGTCGCTCATGAACGTCGCGCTCGATTACGTCGCAACCGACTTTCACATCACGCTCTCCCAAGCTAACTGGATGGTACTCGCCTTCACGATCGTCACCGCGACGACCATCACCATGGCGGCAAAGCTGCTCGAGCGCATAGGCCTTCACAAGCTCATGACCATCGGCTTCGTCTTCTCGTTCGTAGGCTCGTTGCTCGGTTTCTTTGCCTGGAACTATCCGGTCATGATCGTCGCCCGTGCCCTTCAGGCCGTTTGCACGGGACTGTGCTTCCCGCTCATCAACGAGGCGTTGCTCACCATCGCGCCAAAGGGCAAGGCGGCGACCTTGCTTGCCGTGAACAGTGGCGTCATTGGTGTCGCGCTGGCGTTTGCCCCGCCCGTTTCAGGTCTCATCATCACCTGCGTCGGCCTTCGCCCGCTCTTCCTCATCCCCGCGGTGATTGCCCTTGCCCTCATCATTGCGGGCAGGCCGGCTATCCACAATCTGTATATGCGCAGAAAAGCCCATATCGACATCCCGAGCGTTGCGCTGAGCTTTGTCGGCCTGGCCTGCTTCCTCTATGGCCTTAACGAGATCTCGCATGAGGTCTTTCCGCCGCTCGTCATCATGCTCGCCGGCATCGCGATACTCGCCATCTTCGTGTATCGTCAGCTGCATATCGACGAGCCCCTGCTCAATCTGATGCCGCTGCGCAATCCGGTTTTCACCGTCGGTGAGACGCTCGTCACGCTTGCGTTCATGGCATCGGTGTACATGAGCCTGCTGGTCCCCCTGTATCTCGAGGGCGCGGCGTCGTACTCGCCGTTCATAGCCGGCTGCATGTGCATCGTACCCATCCTGTGCTATGCGGCCTGTTGCTTTCCCAGTGGCCACCTGCTCGCGAAGCACGGCGTATGGCCACTCGTTCCGGTGGGATTTGCGATCGTGCTCATCGGCTACGTCGGCATGTACTTCGCCTCCGCGCAGCTGCTCGTCATCGTCTTGCTCGCCTGCGCTGCCATAGCCTATGCGGGCATCGGCATTTTCTTCCCGGCGGTGAAGACCGTCGACCTCGACGCGCTTCCCCGCGCCATCTCCTCGTACGGCTCGTCCATCCATTCGACGATCGTGCAGATCGGCAGCTCCGTCTCGTCGGCCCTCTTCGTCGGCATCATGTCCGGCGATGTCACCCATTTGATGGCGGGGGGGGATGACCAAGGCCGATGCCTACGCATTTGGCTTTTCGCATACCCTGCTCATTGCCATTGGCATATTGATAGTGGCGGTCATTCTCACCGTCGTCTATACGCGTCTCGTGCGCCGTCAGAAGGGGAAGACGGCTGCCACGGGCAGTACGACGAACGAGAAAGCCGGGAGAGGATAGGAGGGGGTTATCATGACTGATACCAAGGATGCAGCTCCGAAGGCAGACGCTTCGGTGCAGAGCGACGCGCCGACTGCGGCGCAGACTGCGGACGCGTCTTCGTCACAGAGAGATGCCGGCTTCAAGAGGACGGTCGGCGTATTCGACATGGTGGTCTACGGCCTCATCTTCATGGTGCCCATCGCCACGTTCAGTCTCTTCGGTGGCGTGTCGAACGCATCGGGTGGCATGCCGGCGCTCGCGTATTTCGTCGCCTTCATCGGCATGTTCTTTTCCGTGCTGTCCTTCGGCATGATGATCGGGACCTTCCCGTCGTCGGGTTCCATCTACACTTACACGTCCAAGAGCATTGGCAAGGGCCTCGGTTTCGTGGCCGGCTGGCTCATGTTGCTGCAGTATCTCACGTCGCCCGACATGGTCTTCATCATGGGCGCCGAGGCGCTGAGCACCTATGTGCCGCAGATTCCGGTATGGGGCTGGTGTCTTATCTTCCTCGTCTTCGTCTTCGTCGTCGCGTCACGCGGCATGAGCACGACGATGTTCGTCAACCGCATCGCGCTCATCCTCGAGTTCATCGTGCTCGGCATGTTCATCGTGTTCGGCGTGGTCTACATCATCGGACACCCCGAGACGAGCGGTTTCTCGCTGACCGCCCTGTTCAATCCCAATACCTTCTCGGTATCCGGCGTCATGGGCGCCGCCTCGCTGGCGGTGTTCTCGTTCGTGGGCTTCGGATGCGTTGCCACGCTCACCGACGAGGCGAAGGACGAGCGACACGGGCCGTCGCGCGCGATGATGATCATGGTCATCATCCTCGTGGCCATCTTCGTCCTGACGTGCTTCATCGCCACCTGCGTCGACCCGTCGGGCCAGATTTGCAAGAACGACGAGAACAACGGCTTCTACCATATCGCCGAGCTGGTGGGCGGCAAGTGGTTCGGCGTCGTCTGCGCCGTGTCCGTGGCTTTGGCTCAGGGCGTCTTCACCGGCTTGGTTGCGACGGTGTCGGTATCGCGCATTCTCTACGTCATGGGCAAGAGCGGATCGCTTCCCGGCGTCTTGGCCAAGATCGACGAGAAGCGCCAGGTGCCCATCGTCGCCACGTGCTTCGTGTCGGCTCTCTCGCTCGTCTTGCTCGCGCCCTTTCTGCTCATCGGCATGGAGGGACTGGGCAAGGTCGTGAACTTCGGTGCCCTTTCCACGTACTTTCTGCTCAACCTCTGCGTGGTCGTGTGGTTCTGGTTCAGGAAGAAGGATCACGGCAACCCCGTGCGTTTTCTGGTCTGTCCCATCTTGGGCATGATCGTGGTCTTCGCCCTGCTGCTTTCGCTTGACGTGCCCGCCAAGATCATCGGCGTCGTGTGGATAGCCATCGGCATCGTGTACTACCTGGTCATGACGCGCGCCCTGCACCGCGAGATCACCATGGAGTGAGCGAGAGGAAAACCACGTCACAGGCGCTTGATACCCTCGGCTTGTCGTTCAGTTCAAACGAGGGAGAAACATCATGGGCGTCTTGTCGGCATTACTCGCGGGTTCCAGTGCGATGGCGTGGTTCGTCATCATCATGATGCTCGCGATCCTGTTCTGCGGGCCCTCGAAGTGAGGGGCTACAGCTCGAAGACTTGGCCCGCGTAGGTTGCCTCGACGATGTCGGGTAGCTCCTCTTGCAGGATTTCGAGCGCATGCTCTCCCGTGCAATGGCCGGTGTAGATCTTGTCGATGCCAAGCTCGCGGATGGTTTGCGCAAGGGCGCGTACTTCGTCATCTTCGCGCAGGAACAGGTGCAGGCCGCCGACGAGTGCGCGGATGGGTTTGCCGGGGAATGCGGCACGTGCCTCGTTGATGATGGTCTCGATGCCTCCGTGGGAGCAGCTGTTGAAGATGACGAGCCCCTCGGGCGTCTCGATGATGAGGCTTTGCTCGTGGTCGAACCCGTCGCCGACAAGCCCGTCATCGGTCTTCAGGTAGAGGTGCTCGCGCTCGCCGATTGCCTCGAGGCCCTTGGTGTCATGGCCCAGGAGCCATGCGCCAGGTGCGAATTGCAAGGTGCCGTCGACGCGCTCGATGCGCAGTGCCTGCTGCTCGAGAAGCCCTCTCTGGATGCCGATGTACTTCATGTCACCTTTGGCATCGCTCCAGCACGTCTCCTCGCATGAGCTCCGGATGAGCAGCGGCGCGTGGTCATTGATTGCGAAGAAGTCCCCGAAGCCATCGGCGTGGTCGAAGTGGGCGTGGGAGAGCACGCAATAGTCGACATCTGCCAGATTGATGCCGAGGGCCTGCGCATTCTGCGCGAAAAGCCCTGACGCACCCGAGTCGAGCAGGATGGTCGCGCCATCGGTCTCGATGAGTGCGGAGAAGCCCCATTCGCAGCCGAGACCTTCCTGTGCGTCGTTGTCCACGAGTATCGTCGTCTTCATGGTCATGCTCCTCGCTGTCGAAAATGAGACAATTGCTCAGAGATATTGTCTCATTTTAACGGGAGGCAGACACGGAGCGATTCGAACTGGAGACGCCAGCCTACGGGTTCGTCGATATCACGGCGCGAGTGAGGCAGATCGTGCGGGAAAGCGGCATCGAGGAGGGGTTGTGCGTGGTGTATTGCCCGCATACCACCGCCGCGATCACCATCAACGAGAATGCCGATCCCGACGTCGTACGCGACCTCAAGCTCGCGCTGGCGGACATCTTTCCCGACCGGCGTGACTTCAAGCATGCCGAGGGCAACAGCGCCGCGCACCTCAAGAGCAGCGCCATCGGTGCGTCGGAGACCATTCCCGTGGCGGGGGGCACCATGGCGCTTGGCACCTGGCAGGGCATCTACTTCTGCGAGTTCGACGGCCCGCGTCACCGCAAGGTCTGCGTGCAGGTGGTGGGGGAGTAGCGGCTACCTCGGGAGTTGCGGTGGTTCCTCGTCTGGCAGGCCGCACCACTGGCGAACGCGCCTGAGCATGCCATCGATGTCGAGGACGCTTTCGGCGAAGCCCTTGCGGATGAGCTCGATGGGCACGTACTCGTCGTATTTCTCCCAGATGGGAACTTCGTCGGGATAGACGAGGTCAAGTGGATCGAAGGGCGTGGTTGCCTGCTCGGCGAGCACGTCGTAGAACAACTGCTCGTCGCCCTTCATGCGAAACTCCATGAAATAGGGACGCGACGAGTCCAGACCCTTGAGTTGGAGCTGGTCGGCGCACTTGATCTTGAGGAAGCGCTCGAGCGCGAGGAAGGCGTAGCTGCCAAGCCAGGGGAAGAGCCCCCAGGTGTCGCCTCCCAGACGAACGAGCGGGATGTGGTCGAGATGGGCGTTGCGTGCGGTCGAGCGAGCCTGGGCGAGCCTGCCGCGCGCGTTGTCCATGAGGTAGGGATAGTCCACATCCTCCATGAGCACGCGCAGCATGCGCTCGAGCACGACGGTGTTGATGTCGCCGGGGCAGTCGCCAAAGTAGGCCGGCACCTGGCCCTTTACCTGCGTGGCGTAGACGAGGTGGCGTTTGTGGTCGACCTCCTCGACGAGCCAGGTGGCGCCGGCGATGGCGAGTTTTTCGCCCACGGGCGGCGGCAGCACGATGGTGCCGAGCTCCTGGGACTCGTTGCGGACGGTGTACTCTTCGTTTTCCTGGAAGACGCCGTAGAAGCGGTAGCTGTTGATGACACGCTCGCCCGCGATGCCGACGATGAGACCACCCTCCTCGGTAAGCTGGATGTGGTCGATGTCGATGAGGTGATGTAACAGGATGCGGAAGTCCTCGCTGCTCACGCGATGAAAGTACCCGAGGGTGAGTACGCGAGCCGCGAGCTCGGCCGGCGTCATCTCGCCCCCACTGGCGAGGGTTGCCATGGTCTGGTGGTAGAGCAAACTGTAGGGCAGGCGGTCGAGGCGCGGTGGCTCGACCCAGCGATCCTCGAGGTAGAGCTGTACGAGCGCGATGCCCTGCAGGAGCTTCCAGGGGATGGTCGCGCCCAGGGTGGTGCGCGGCTCGGCGCGGTCCTCGCGCATGACGAACCACATCTCCGGGGGCGAACCGCGACGTCCCGTACGGCCCATGCGCTGCAGGAACGCACTCACCGTGAAGGGCGCGTCGATTTGGAAGGCACGCTCGAGGCGACCGATGTCGATGCCGAGTTCGAGGGTGGCCGTGGTGACGGTCGTCTGGTCGAGCTCCTCGTCGCGCATGACGTCTTCCGCGCTCTCGCGCACGGCCGACGAGAGGTTGCCGTGATGGATGAGGAAGCGGTCGGGCTCGTTATTGGCCTCGCAATAGCGGCGTAACGTGGTGGTGACGCCTTCGGCCTCCTCGCGCGAGTTGCAGAAGACGAGGCACTTCTTGCCACGCGTATGCTCGAAGATGTAGCCGAGGCCGAGGTCCGCGCCTGCGGGAGCGGCATCGGTGGCGGGCTCGGGTGGAGGAGGGATGAGACAGTTGCTCAGGGACGCTGTCTCAT
>CEAZ01013523.1_pt1 | contig 11385 bp, 12 predicted proteins | sample 557361 | NCBI WGS metagenome assembly CEAZ01 (sample SAMEA3182074, study PRJEB8094) | gut metagenome | biome: human; feature: gut; material: Stool; isolation source: human stools | place: Canada | collected 2012-02-22 | reverse complement strand
TCCTTCCAGTTGGTGATCTCGCCGGTGTAGATCTTTGCGATGGTCTCAACGTCGAGGTCGGAGACGGGGTTTGCGGGGTTCACGATAACGGCGATGCCGTCGAGGGCAAGGACAGTCTCCTTGAGGCCGGAGGCCTTCTCATCGTCCTTCAGTGCGCGGGAGGACAGGCCGATGTCGCAGCGGCCTTCGCCGACAGCGGTGATGCCGGAACCGGAGCCGGTCGGGTTATAGGTGAAGGTCACGCCCTTGTTCTGCTCCATGAAGGCTTCGCCCAGTGCGCCGATGACCTTCTCCATAGAGGTGGAGCCGTCGGTCGCGACGGTGCCGCTCAGCTCTGCGGGAGCTTCGGTCGCAGGGGAAGCCGCATTGTCAGCGGCGGGAGCGGTCGTGGCAGCCGGGGCGGCGGAGCTGCCGCAGCCTGCCAGAAGCGCCAGAGCAAGGATTGCAGCAAGTGCTATACTGATGATCTTTTTCATTTTTCGTTTCTCCTTTTGTTCTTCCTATCAAGAACACTCATTTCTTCTTTTTTGTAGTCTTTCACGCTACGCCCTTAATAATAGCGCCGCCACGTAAAATGAAAAATCGCGCTTATGTAAAATACATGTAAAGCGCGGTAAGTACACTGTTGAAAGCCTACTAAAAACATGGTATTATAGGGGTATAAAAGAGGTGTTTTGATTTGAAAATTTCCACAAAGGGGCGCTATGCGCTGCGTATGCTTCTCGACCTCGCGGAGCATCAGAACTGCGGGTACATTGCGCTCAAGGACATTGCCGAGCGTCAGGGTATATCCAAGAAATATCTGGAGCAGATCATACCGATGTATAACCGCTCAGGTATCCTGAAAACCGAGCGCGGCTCGCAGGGCGGCTATCAGCTAGCCAAGGCTCCGGAGACGCTGACGGTCGGGGAGATACTGCGCTTCACGGAGGGCGACCTCTCCCCCGTCGCCTGCGCCGGAGAGGAGACGCCGGTGTGTACGCGCAGCGCCGACTGCGCCGTGCTCCCGGTATGGCAGGGGCTGTATAAGGTGATAAACGAGTATCTTGACGGCATCACGCTGCAGGATATTATGGATCAGCACCGCGCCAACCCGGCGGACGACTATATGATATAAGGAAAGGGATCAATTATGAAAGATGTTAAGAGCACTTGCAGGATAGCATTGGTACAGGCTGAGCCTGTGATGTTCGATAAAGCTGCGGGTCTTGAAAAGGCGCTGCTGTACATTGACGAAGCCGCCGCGCAGAAGCCCGACCTCATAGTCTTCCCGGAGCTGTTCATACCCGGCTACCCCATCGGGATGAACTTCGGCTTCAGCATGGGCAAGCGCAATGCTGACGGCCGCAAGGACTGGAAGCGCTACTATGACGCGTCCATCGTCGCAGGTGAGACGGAGTTCCAGCAGCTCACCGAGGCAGCGAAGAAAACCGGCGCGTACATCAGTCTCGGCTTTTCCGAGCGCGACGCGGTGATAGGCACGCTCTATAACAGCAACGTCATCTTTGAACCGGACGGCTCATATAAAATTCACCGCAAGCTCAAGCCCACCGGCTCCGAGCGCCTTGTCTGGGGCGACGCGAACAAGGATTATTTCCCGATAACCGAGACCCCGTGGGGGCCGGTCGGCAGCCTTATCTGCTGGGAGAGCTATATGCCGCTCGCGCGCGTGGCGCTCTACCAGAAGGGCATAACCATTTATATCTCCCCGAACACCAACGATAACCCCGAATGGCAGGCAACTATCCAGCACATCGCCATCGAGGGCAAGTGCTACTTTATTAACTCTGACATGATAGTCCGCCGCAGCTCCTACCCCGCCGATATCCACGAGCGGGAGATGGTAGAGCAGCTGCCTGAGTACGTGTGCCGCGGCGGCAGCTGCATCATCGACCCCTACGGGCACTATGTGACCCAGCCGGTCTGGGACGAGGAGACGATAATCTACGCCGACCTCGACATGAATCTGCCCGCCGCCTGCAAGATGGAGCATGACGCCGTCGGCCACTACTCGCGCCCCGACGTGCTTGAGCTGATCGTCAACGAGAAGTAAGGGCAAAGGGAGGACTGAAATGGCGATAACCCTGCTCGCGTCGCTTATCATCATGGCGGCGTATTTCCTGCTGCTGTACGGCGGAGTCGGCTTCATTCAGGATAAGAAATTCTTCTCCTCCGCGCCCAAAGAAAATCTTGGCGCGATACCCGATAAGAAGCCGGAGCGCTTTCCCGGCGCGCGCATTGTCGGCTGGATAATATGCGTGACGGCGATACTGATGTTTATCGGCGCATTCATCCTCGCCGCGTGGGACGGCGTAAGAAACGGCTATGGTTTTTTCAAATTCTTCGCGCGCTTTCTCGCAATGCTCTATATCATGGAGATATACGATATATTCTTCTTCGACTGGTTCCTGCTGTGCCGCTCGAACTTTTTCCCACACTTCTACCCCGAACTAAAAGGCGTCGGCGGGCCGCATCAGTTCGGCTACAATAAGAGGACGCATATCCTGCACTTCGTCATATACATTCCCGCCTGCGCCGTGCTCGCGTGGATATGCATGCTGCTGTGACTATGAATAACACGAAGAAAACTAACAGTACCGTCGGGATCTTATGCGCGCTCGGCGGCGAGACGCTTTTCGGCCTGAGCATCATCTTTACAAAACAAGCGTCCGAATACGCCGACGCCTTCTCCCTGCTGGGCTGGCGCTTCCTTATCGCCTTCGTCGTGATGAGCCTGTGTCTGCTGCTCGGCCTTATTAAAATCGACCTACGGGGCAAGTCCCTGAAGCCGCTGCTGCTCGTGGCGCTGTGGAGCCCGTGTGTCTATTACATCGCCGAAACCGTCGGCGTCAGGTACACGACGGCGTCGGAGAGCGCGGTCTTTTTCGCCTGCATCCCCGTCGTGTCGCTTGTCGCGTCGGCGCTGCTGCTGAAGGAAAAGCCGTCCAGAACGCAGGTCACAGGCATACTCATCACCTTTGCCGGCATACTTGTGACGGTGTTCGCCGTCAGCGCGGCGTCGAGTCTCTCCGTGCCCGGCTACGCTTTTCTGCTGATCGCCGTCGTGTCCTACTCGCTGTACACCGTCTTTGTCAGCAAGGCGCATGGCTATACCGGCGCGGAGGTCACGTATATGATGCTGCTCGCCGGGGCGCTGCTCTTCGTCCTGCTCGCGCTCGTGCGCGCCGCGCTTCGCGGGAGCGCGGCGGAGCTGATCGCGCTCCCGTTCAATGCGCCCGGTTTTCTGGCTGCGGTATTATATCAGGGTATCGGATGCTCCGTGCTGGCGTTTTTCCTGTCAAATGTCGCCATATCAAAAATCGGCGTCAACCGCACGGCTTCGTTCATCGGGTTCTCGACTGTGGTTTCGATCCTCGCCGGGGCGCTTTTGCTTCATGAGAGCTTTACCGCTCTTCAGACCGTCGGCGTGGCCGTGATCCTCGCCGGGGTATATATCGCAAATATAACGACAAAACGGACTGCCCCAAATTGAGGCAGTCCGTTGTTATCTTATGTTCTCACTCCGAGAACATCGGGGTGGAGAGGTATCTCTCTCCTGTATCCGGAAGCAGGGCGACGATTATCTTGCCCTTGTTCTCCGGGCGCTTGGCAAGCTGCGCCGCGACAAAGACCGCCGCACCTGAGGATATGCCGACAAGCAGCCCCTCGCGTCTGGCGAGCGCGCGGCCGGTGGCAAAGGCGTCCTCATTTTCGACCGGGATGATCTCGTCATATATCCCGGTGTTCAGCGTATCGGGGACGAAGCCCGCGCCGATGCCCTGTATCTTGTGCGGACCCGGCGTGCCCTTCGAGAGCACCGGCGAGCCCGCAGGCTCGACCGCAACGACCTTGACGTTCGGATTCCTGCTCTTCAGGTACTCGCCCACGCCGGAGAGCGTGCCGCCCGTACCGACGCCCGCAACAAAGATATCTACCTTACCGTCGGTGTCCTCCCAGATCTCAGGCCCCGTCGTCTTGAAGTGCGCGGCGGGATTGGCCTTGTTGGTGAACTGGCTGGGGATGAAGCTGTTCGGCGTCTCGGCGGCGAGCTCCTGCGCCTTCGCTATCGCGCCCTTCATGCCCTTTGCGCCGTCGGTCAGAACTATCTCCGCGCCGTAGGCCTTGAGCAGCTTGCGCCGCTCGATGCTCATCGTCTCCGGCATGGTGAGTATAACTTTGTAGCCCCTTGAGGCGGCGACGGCGGCAAGCCCGATGCCGGTGTTGCCGCTCGTCGGCTCGATTATGACGGAGTCCGGCTTGAGCGCGCCCCTGGCTTCGGCATCGTCGATCATCGCACGTGCGATCCTGTCCTTGACGCTCCCGGCGGGGTTAAAGTACTCAAGCTTTCCGTACACGTCCGCACCAAGGTCATTGTCCTTTATGTAGTTCGTAAGCTTCAGAAGCGGAGTGCCGCCTATCAGATCGGTGATTCTTTCATAAGTTTTCATTGTTAAAAGCTCCTTTTAGATAATATAAATATACAGTTTTTAATTGTGTTGAGTTCTATTTCCTTGCTGCTATCAACATCGAAACCATATAAATATATATGCCATAAAAAGCGCCCCTATCATTTACCGATAACCTATCTGCTTTATAGGTATTATATTAGCACCGCTTTACTTCCTTGTCAAGCCCTGTTATGAAAAATTTCCTCTGCCTTGACAGCTTTGTAAAATAGCTCTATACTGTCGCATATCAAATACATGGGTTTTGTATGATTCAGAGGTCACGCCAATGAAAAAAGCACTGATCGCGATGAGCGGCGGGGTCGACTCCTCGCTCGCGGCAAAGCCCGACAGTCAGGATATCTGCTTTGTCCCGGACGGGGACTATGCCAGGGTCATTGAAAAGCACACCGGGCGCAGACCGGAGTGCGGGAATTTTGTGGGCAAGTCCGGCAATGTTTTGGGTCAGCACAAGGGCGTGATACACTATACCATCGGCCAGCGCAAGGGGCTCGGCATCTCCGCACCCGCGCCGCTGTATGTCTGCGATATCTGCCCGCTCACGAACGAGGTCGTCCTCGGCAGTAATGGCGAGCTGTTCCGCCGCGAGGCGGATGTTATAGACTTCAACTGGATAAGCGGCAGCGCGCCTGCGCATGAGCTGCGCTGCAAAGCGAAGATACGCTACCGTCACCCTGAGCAGTGGGCGACGGTGACGCCGGTCGGGAGCGACGCCGTCCGCATCGTCTTTGATGAGCCGCAGCGCGCGATAACCCCCGGTCAGGCCGCCGTGCTCTATGACGGTGACACCGTTCTCGGCGGCGGTGTGATAGAGAAAAAACCAAACGGGAAAGACCTTTGACCGGTCTTTCCCGTTTGTATTTATTCAGGCTTTATTCCTTGACGGTGCCGTCTGGGTTGAACAGTGGCAGCGGAGCAAGGCAGATGATGTCGTGTCTCTTCTGCGCGTCGCCCTCGGCGAGAACTGCCATCCTGCCGGCGACGATGCCGCCCGCACGGGTGACAAGTTCCTCCATTGCGCGGAGGGATTCACCGGTGGAAATAACGTCGTCAACGATGAGCATACGCTTGCCCTTGATGAGTTCGGCGTCGGCGGTGTCGATGACGAGCTTCTGCACGCTCATCGTAGTGATGGACTTCACGTCCACCTCGAACACACCGGACATATAGGCCTTGGGGCCTTTGCGGGCGAGGAAGTACTTATCCGCGCCGCTCTGGCGGGCCATTTCATACAGCAGAGGGATCGCCTTGGCTTCCGGTGCGATCAGGTAATCGTACTCGGGAGCGCGCTTGAGCAGCTCGGCGGCGCAGTGAACGGTAAGCTCCACATCGCCGAACATGACGAATGCGCCGATGTACAGGTCGTCAGACACCTTGCACAGGGGCAGCTCGCGTTTCAAGCCGGCAACGTCCATCTCGTAAGTCATTTTTTTGATTCCTCCTGAGAGTCATATATAATAGAACGTGTTTATTTTACAGAAATCACGGAAAAAATCAAGAACTATATTCAAAAAATCCGTAAAAATCAGTCCACATTGGGCAGAAATTTTATGCTGCCTAAGCCAATTCCGAGTTTGAGCGCATTGTTTTTGTACATCGTATCTTTTTACGCATTTATAATTTCACCGCAAATTGCAGTTGTATTTTATAGAAAAGCATACTTGAGAGGGAAATAAAGTCTTTCCTCCACTTTGCACGTCTTTGCAGGCACCGCATAAACTGATATAATTTGTTCGTAAAATTTTTCAGCAGCTGCAATCTTTTTCCGCGGAATACGACTTGGATAGTGTAAGGGGGTTCAGATATGACAGACACCTCGATCATAGAGCTGTATTTCAGACGCTCGGAGCAGGCGATAGACGAAAGTCAGGCGTCCTACGGCGGCTACTGCTACCGCGTCGCAGACGGCATTCTCCGTGATCCGGGAGACTCCGAGGAGAGCGTGAACGACACATGGCTTGCGGCATGGAACGCCATACCGCCGACGCGCCCGAATTGTCTCAAGGCCTACTTCGGCACGCTGACCCGCCGTATCTCCGTCGACCGGCTGCGCCGCCGCTCCGCCGCAAAGCGCGGCGGGGGCGAGGCGCTCGTCGCCCTTGAGGAGCTTGCCGAGTGCATCCCCTCGGGCTTCAGCGTGGAGCGGACGATTGAAAACAAGCTGCTGATACAGGCATTCAACTCCTTTCTCGCATCCCAGCCGGAGACAGCGCGGAACCTCTTCGTCGCGCGGTACTGGTACGGTCTGCCGGTGGAGGAGATCGCCGCGAAGCTCGGAATGAAGAAAAACACGGCGCTGTCCACGCTGCGGCGTATGCGGCTGCAGCTGCGCGGCCGGCTTGAAAAGGAGGGCTTGCAGTGACGAAAGAACAGTTTTTTGACGCTTTCGGGCAGATAGACGGCGCTTACGTCCTCGCCGCCGGGGACGCGCTGTACGGGAAAGCCGAGACAGCGCACGTCTCATATAAAAAGCTTGTGCGCACGCTCATCATCGCGGCGGTCATTGCAGCGCTGCTGACGCTGACGGCGTATGCCGCAGGGTGGTTCGGGCTTGCTGGCAGGGTGATAAACGACCCCGGCGGCAGCGCGCTCCCCGGTGAGGCGGGAGAGACGGTCGACCGGCTGCGCACGGTACACCACCGGGACTATGTCTCCCTCGGCGGCGTGATAGGCTCGGCAGAGTATCAGGCGGCGGCTGAATGGCTGGCGTTCAAGGGCGAATACGCCGACAAGAAAACCGCAGAGCAGACAGAGCAGGGGCAGCCTTACTACGAATGGCGCGACCTTGAACGCAGCTTCGCGCCTGACGCGGAGACAAAAGAGATATGCCGCCTGTATCAGGTCTGGGACGGGACGATGTGGGCAAAGCTTCAGGAGATCGCCGCCCGGTACGGGCTGGCGCTGCACACTGAGCGCCGGGCGATCGAGAACGCCGGGGATCAGAGCCGCGAACACGGCGCGTATGAGGATGGGTCGTTTCACATTTCGGTGTCGGCGGTGGTCGAGCAGAAACGGTATCTGTACGAATTGTATCTTGAAAAGAACGGCTGTCTGCCCTGCGACGATATGACAGCGGGTGCAGCCCGTGAGTATGAGGAGTGGAAATGCACCACCGGCCGCGGCGATAAGGTCAGCATCGCAGTGCGCGATGTGAGCACGAACGGCGCATGGGCACAATATGAGCTGCTGGTGTTTTATTCCGGTGACGGCGCTGTGATGACAATCAGGGCGAGCTATGGCTATCAGCGTGGGGAAGGCGATGAAAAGCTCTTTGCGGAAAGCTTAGCTGACAGCATAGATTTTTCCGCTGTCGCCGGGTCAGATACACCGGAGAACGCTGTGTTGATTTTGAAAGGTAACTGATATGAAAAAATATATTTCACTGCTTCTCTGCTGCGCGGCGCTCTTGATGTGCGCATGCGGCAGTCCGGAGCAGTCAGCAGAGATGCCTGCCGCGGGCGGGAACACTGGGGCCGCGCACGCCGTAAGCGCTGAGTTCACCACCGGTGACGGCCAAATTAAAATCAGCATCCATGACGATAATGCGGATGCTATTCCTGCGGCGACGCCGGTGCTTCGGGTGCGGCCAAAGGACATCACATCCGACATGGCGCGGCAGATGGCAAAGGGGCTGTTCGGGGAGGCTGAGCTGTTCGAGTACTCCGAGGAGCTGAGTAAGGCAGAGATCGCGGATATGATCGATGTATATGAATACGCCGTCACCGACGAGAGCATAAAGGCCGACCACGGGGCGGACGCACCGCAGAGCTGGATAGAGAGCGTGCGCGATGCGCGGCTCGCGATACTGGAATATTATCGCAATGCCTACGCTATGGCGCGGGATGAGGTCACGCCGAGAGCGTGCGAATGGAAGTTCTATCCGATAGAGCACTACGCCGTCCACGGCTTTGACTATGCCGGGAGCGATCCATACTACACCGACGCTTTCCCTGCGGGCATGTCCGTAGACCTGCGCGCTGTGACGGAGCTCGGCGGTGTGCCGTATGAGTTCTGGGTCAACAACAATGAGCGGGAGGACTTTCGCAATCACAGTCTCTCGGTCTTTGTGCTCATGCCCGATTCCGGGGGCACTGCCGAGGAGCGGCAAGTGCGGACGCGGGAATGGTACATGAGCATGGGGCTATACTCCGACGAGGCAGCGAACGAGAGCACGCTTGACGCGGCCTGCGCAAAGGCGGTCACACTGGCAGATAAAATGGGACTCGGCGAATGGCGCTTCACCGCTGCGGCGGTAGACCGGACAGAGACCTACGGCGAGGGCTGGCAGATAGAAGTGACGGGCAGACCTGTCTATGAGGGCTATCCGCTCAATTGGCAGAGTGCCGCGGGATGGGACTGCTGCCCCGAGAGCCTGACTATACGCATGGCAAACAACGGGGCGCTCATTGATCTGCAATACACTTCGCCGATGGAGATCGTCGAGATAACGGAGCAGGCCGCAGCACTGAAAATGTGGGAGGACATGGAGCCGCTCGCGATGCAGGCGATGCGCAGCCTGAGCTATGAGACGCTGATACCGAGTTACTCTTCCGAAAAAGAATGGTGGGACAGCATCGGCGCGGTCATCACCGAGGTGCGGCTCGACATTGACAGCGTCTGCGTGGGCTATATACGTGTGCCGTGTGACGGCGGGGACTTCCTGCTTGTGCCGTCGCTCTCCTTCCCCGGCAAACTGAGCGTGACGGGCAGCATCCCCGGTGTGCATGAAAGCCCGATGGAGCTGCTCGACTTGGACGGGGACAGCTATAACGTCTCTCTTGACTTTGACCTGCGGGACGGCAGGAGGATCGAATAAAAAAGGGCAGCACAAACCCCCTGGTTTTCACCAGGGGGCTTTTGCGTTATCCAGCTCATTATACGTGGGGAGCCTTTAGGCCGCCTTTGCTTCCTCGCGCAGCAGTTCCGCGCACAGGTCGCCCTCGAAGGACTCAGGGTCTTCCTGCGGTGCGGTGTCAATGCCCGCAAGCTCGCCGGTGACGCGGTCGATGTAGCAGTCATAGTTGAGCCACTCGGTGCCGATAACGACCTCACAGTAAGCGCCGCGGTATTCGAGCGAAAGTACGCGGCTGGTCTCCGCGTCGAGTCCCAGTTCCTCCAGAGCTGCCTTGAGTGCTTCGTATTTATTAAGAATGTTCTTCATATTCGATCTCCTTTCGGTCTGTGTCGGTCTTAACCGATCTGCCTGCGGGACACATGGGGCTCAGTCCCCGTCCCTCTTACCTGCCGCGGGAACCTCTCGCCCCTCGCGGTATGGGCATATATTATCAGGCATTTTTAAGGAAATTATGAGAGCCAGTTTGACTTTTTTTGAAGTTTTGAAGAACATTCCGTGAAGTTCGTCAATTAAAAGACCTGTTTCCAGACTTATCCAAGAAGAGCACTGAGGCTTCCGACGGTCTCGATGCGCGCGCCGATGCGCTCCATATCGCCGAGGTTTGCGCGCTGCACCTCCTCGGTCACGGACGAGGTGCAGTCAGACAGGACGATGACGTCATAGTCCAGCGAGAGCGCGTCATAGCAGCTGGTGCGGATGCAGTTCGGCGTCGTTGTGCCGGCGAGGATGACGGTGTCCACGCCGAGCCTGCGCAGTATCAGGTCAAGCGGTGTGCCGAAGAAGCCGGAAAAGCGCGGCTTCACGATGCGGTAATCGCTCTCCCTGACCTCAAACTCCTCAGGGTACGCGTCCGACATGCACTCTTCACACGTCTCGGACAGCGGCTTGCCGCCCGCGAGCCACACATCGCGGCGGCATTTTTCAACATCGCTGCCGTCGGCTCTGTAATGGCGCGTCGTATAAAACACGGGGACATCCTTTTCATGGCAGAACCTTATGACCTCGGCGCAGGCCGGGACGGTCGCCGCCGCGGCGGGGATGCACAGCGGCGATGACGGGTCGATGAACCCGCGCTGCATATCTATCATTACCAGAGCATATTTCTTCATAGCTTTCCTCCCGCGCCGGCCGGCGCTTTCGATTATCGTATGACATATCATTACATAATCTGCGGTGTTTTTCAAGCCGTCGGAGAAAATTTGTTGTAGCATTCGACGGCTGAATCAATTATACTTAAGAAAAAAGAAACGGAGGAACTGACAATGAAAGCAGTCGTTCTTGACGGACATCCGGAAAACCCCGGCGACCTGAGCTGGGACTGGCTCGGTGAGCTCGGCGAATATACGGTCTATGACCGCTGCCCCGACGATGAGTCAGAGATCATCCGCCGCATAGGCACGGCGGAGATCGTCATCACAAACAAGGCGCAGATAAGCGCCGCGGTCATTGATGCCTGCCCCAACCTTAAATACATCTCCGTCACCGCGACGGGCTATAACGTCGTCGACTATGAATACGCAAAGCGCCGCGGCATCCCGGTCAGCAACGTCCCGGCCTACGGCACGGCCGCCGTCGCGCAGTTTGCAATAGCGATGCTGCTTGAGATATGCCACCACATCGCGCACCACTCTCAGGCCGTACACGAAGGGCGCTGGGAGCACGCGGAGGACTGGTGCTTTTGGGACTATCCGCTCATCGAGCTTGACGGCAAGACGCTCGGTATAATCGGCTTCGGGCGCATAGGGCAGCAGACCGGGCGCATAGCAAAGGCGCTGGGCATGACGGTGCTTGCTTCCGGCAGCCGCCCGACGGACAGCGGCCGCGAGATTGCTGAGTACGTGGAGCTGGACGAGCTGCTTGCGCGCGCCGACGTCATCGCGCTGCACTGCCCACTCTTCCCTGAGACACAGGGCATAATAAATAAGGACAGCATCGCGAAGATGAAGGACGGCGTTATCATAATCAACAACAGCCGCGGCGGGCTCGTTGTCGAGCAGGATCTTGCCGACGCGCTCAACAGCGGCAAGGTCGCCGCGGCGGGGGTCGACGTCGTGTCCACCGAGC
>CEAZ01053264.1_pt1 | contig 11467 bp, 10 predicted proteins | sample 557361 | NCBI WGS metagenome assembly CEAZ01 (sample SAMEA3182074, study PRJEB8094) | gut metagenome | biome: human; feature: gut; material: Stool; isolation source: human stools | place: Canada | collected 2012-02-22 | reverse complement strand
ATGAACATCATGTTCAAGATCGACGGCAAGATCTACACCGCTGCCTGCACCGGCACTGTTCTGCCCGGCGTTACCCGCCGCTCCATCATTGAGCTGCTCAAGGATTGGGGTTACGAGGTTATCGAGGGCAAACTGGCCATTGCTGATGTGATGAAGGCTGCCGAGGAAGGCAAGCTGGAAGAAGTGTTCGGCACCGGCACCGCAGCTGTTGTCAGCCCCGTTAAGGAGCTGGATTGGGAAGGCAAGGTTGCCAACATCAGCGGCGGCAAGATCGGCCCCCTGACCCAGAAGCTGTATGATACCCTGACCGGTATCCAGTGGGGTAAGCTGCCTGATACCAAGGGCTGGACCGTCAAGGTTGAACCGAAGGTCTGATTCGGCCCGGAAGCTATGCTTTTTAGCTAAGGCAACACCGCACAATTCCCGCCTTGCGGCTTAAGCACCGCTCCGGCAGCTGCGGCACGGCATCTGCGTTGCCAAAATGCTCGATAAGACAATCCAGTATTATCTGCGCTTTTGGCTTGGCATCTGCCGCACCTCGCTCGCCGTATCGGCACTTAGAATTATGCGGTATTGCCCTGAATAAAAACAACAGCGCACGGAACGGCACAAATTGCAGCTCCGTGCGCTGTTTTATTTTGTACACCACGCGAAAACACATGGTAAAACTGCACAAAAATGCAGCGCATAATTTTTGCATGTTGTACATTGAACCCCTTGCATTTTGTACGGGAATATTGTATTATACTAGCAAGAAGCAAAGGCGCTTTGGAATAGCAGATCCGCTGCTTCCAAGGCGCATTTTGTTTTTTAATTAAATATTTCCCTAAAAAGAAGAGGCTTGCCAGAGCGCCCCGGATTGAGCTTACGAGCTCATCAGTAGAGGGGTGGGTTATCGTTTTAAGGCAAAAATCGGGGACGCTCTGTTTTTCTCCTTCTTTTTAGTAAAACCCGAACGGGGCAGTGGCCGTTCGGGTTTTATTTTTTGCCTTTTTTATTGTGCGGTATATTGGATCACCATGGCCACGCGGGTTGGCGTGCTGCCGGGGTTATGGTAGGTGTGGCACTGGTCGGCATGGTAATACGCGCAGCTGGGGCTTGAAAAGCCCAGCGCATCCTTTTGCCACCCCCACAGTGGAACAGCTTGCCGCGTGGCGCAGAATGGCGAAAAATGGGTACCACATCAAAGTGGTATCTTACCAGTAAAAAAAACAAAAGCAAACGGGCACCATGCCGCGGGATAGGCGACTGTGGTGCCCGTTTTAGTTTGCTGGTAAACAAAAGCACCGCCAACCCCAGGGGGGCGGGCGGTGCAAAGGGTTATGCGTTATTTGCCGGCCAGCAAAATGCCCAGCACGGCTTTTTCTACATGCAGGCGGTTTTCGGCTTCATCAAAAATCTCGTCTGCGTGGGTTTCAAAAACGTCGGGGGTGATCTCCTCGCCGCGGTGGGCGGGCAGGGGATGCTGCACGATACAGTCCGGCTTGGCCAGCGCCATGCGGGCTGCATCCAGGCAGAAGCCGCTGAAATCCCGGCGGCGGCGCTCGGTTTCGCGCTCCATGCCCATGCTGGTCCACACATCGGTGAACAGCACATCGGCACCGCGGGCGGCTTCGTCCGGGGCGGTGGTCAGCTTAAAGTGGTCGCCATATTCCCGCGCAAAGAAGAGCACATCGGCGGAGGGACGGTAGCCGTTCGGGCAGGCAATGGTAAAGTCCATGCCCATCATCAGGCAGCCCACGATCAGGCTGTTGGCCATGTTGTAGCCATCGCCCACAAAACCGGCTTTCAGCCCGGCCAGTTTGCCCTTGTACTCCCGCACCGTCATCAGGTCAGTCAACACCTGCAGGGGATGGGCGTAATCGGTCATGCCGGAAACTACCGGCACGCCGCTGTACCTGGCCAGGGCGTCCACATCACTCTGCTTAAAGGTGCGGTACACAATAGCATCGTAATAGCGGCCCAGCACGCGGGCGGTATCCTGAATCGGCTCGCCGCGGGCGATCTGCATGTCAGCGGCGCTCAGATAGGTGCCAAGGCCGCCCATCTGGTAGATGCCGACCTCCAGGCTGGTGCGGGTGCGGGTGGAATGCTTGCCAAACATCAGGGCAACGGCCTTGCCCTGCAGATCCTTGGGATCAGTGCCTGCTTTGTGCAGGCGCTTGTATTCATCGGCGACATCCAGAATGTGGATGATCTCATCGGGGGTCAGGCTGCTTAACTTGAGTAAATGCTCCATGAAAACCCTCCTGATCAGTTACATGGATGAAAGCACGTCATCCAGAATAGACAGTGCCTTGGCAACGTCTGCTTCGCTCAAAATCAGCGGGGGCAGCAGGCGCAGGCGGGTCTTGGCGGTCAGCACCAGAAGGCCCTTGCGCTCGCAGGCAGCGCGCACATCGGCGGTTTTTACGTCATCGGCAAAGGCAATGCCGACCATCAGGCCCATGCCGCTGACAGATGCGACATGCGGCAGAGAGGCAAGACCCTCCCGCAGCTGGGCGGCGCGGGCGTTGACGTTGCGCATGAACGCATCATCCATGGCATCCAGCACAGCGCAGCCGCCTGCACAGACGACCGGGTTGCCGCCAAAGGTGGAACCGTGAGAGCCGGGACCCATGGTATCGGCAACCTTTTTGCTTGCCAGCACGGCACCGATGGGCAGGCCACCGCCCAGCCCCTTGGCCAGGGTGACGAGATCCGGCTTCAGGCCGAACTGCTCGCAGGCCAAGAAAGTGCCGGTACGGCCCACGCCGGTCTGTACTTCGTCCACAATAATCAAAATATCGTGGGCGTGGCAGTAGTCGGCAACGCTCTGCACATAGTCGGTGTCCAGCGCAACCACGCCGCCTTCGCCCTGTACCATCTCCATCATAACAGCGCAGACAGAATCATCCACAGCGGCCTTGAATGTGTCAAAATCGTTGGCGGGGATGTAGCCGAAGTTAGCGGGGAAGGGGCCGAAATCCTTGTGGAAAACATCCTGGCCGGTGGCGGTCAGGGTGGCAAGGGTGCGGCCATGGAACGAGTTGACCAGCGTCAGAACTTTGTTGCGGTCGGGACCATAGGTGGTCACACTGTATTTGCGGGCGCACTTGATGGCACCTTCGTTGGCTTCGGCACCAGAGTTGCCGAAAAACACCTGGTCAAGCCCGGTACGGGCGCACAGCCGCTTGGCCAGCTTGCCGCAGGGGGCGGTGTAATACAGGTTGGAAGAATGCTGCAAACGGGTGGCCTGCATGGTAACGGCCTGTACCCAGGCCGGGTGGCAGTAGCCCAGCGCGTTTACGCCAATGCCGGAGGTAAAGTCCAGATAGGCTTTGCCGTCTGCATCATAGGCATACATGCCCTCGCCATGCTCCAGCACCAGCGGGCTGCGGGCATAGGTGTGCATGATGTATTTCTGGTCACGTTTGATGACTTTTTCGGTATTCATGTTATTCCCTCCTTGGGAGGTCTGGAATGGTTGGCAGCCGGATTATTCGGGAATAAACCTAAAAAATAGGCGAATGAATAACTGTGCCGTAAGTACATGCTATGTACCCACGGCCAGCTTGCACGATTCTTATATTATAATATATTGGAAGTTTTTTCGGTACCTTTTTTTCAAAAAAGGTACAAAATCCCCCGTAAATCCCCGTAAAATTAAATCATCGGTTGCCGCGGCGGTAGAACAGGGTGCCGGAACCACGGTCAGAGAACATTTCCAGCAGAACAGAATGAGGAACACGGCCATCAATGATAACAGCCTCGTGCACACCCTCATAAATGGCATCGGCCATGCCCTCAATTTTGGGGATCATGCCGCCGGAGATGACGCCATGTGCCTTGTAGCCCTCTATCTCGGAAATCTCCACTTCGGGGATCAGGGTGGATTCATCGTCCTTGTCATACAGCAGGCCGACAATATCCGTCATGGAAACGAACTTTTCGGCGTGCAGGGCAATAGCAATGGCGGCTGCAGCAGTATCGGCGTTGATGTTGTAGGCAATGCCGTTTTCATCCATGCCAACCGTGGCAATGACCGGGATAAAGCCATCGTTGAGCAGGTGCTCAATCAGGGTGGTGTCCACTTTTTCCACGTTGCCCACATAGCCCAGGTCTACATCACTCTTGCGGGAGCAGGTGATGGTGTGGCCGTCCAGACCACACAGGCCAACGCCGCGGCCCTTGAGCAACGCAACCAGATCCTTGTTGACCTGACCGGCCAGAACCTGCTGCACAATGCTCATGGTTTCTTTATCGGTATAACGCAGGCCGTTGACAAACTTGGATTCCTTGCCCACGCGGTTCAGCATCTGGTTGATGGCCGGGCCGCCGCCGTGTACCAGCACAACGCGCACACCCAGCAGGGTCAGGGTGACAAGGTCGTTCATAACGGCCAGTTTCAATTCCTCGTTTACCATGGCATTGCCGCCGTATTTGATCACCAGGGTTTTGCCGTGATATTTCTGGATGTAGGGCGTGGCTTCCGAAAAAAGCAGCGCCATTTCCTCGTTTTTCATAAATCGCTCCCCAAACGTAAAAGTAGCAAGATAAGTTAGGAGTTAGGAGGGAGGAGTTAGGAGTTGGCGGTGTGCGCACAAATTAAAAGCTACAAGCCTAAACGAGCCGTTCATTGCTCATTCCTCATTCCTAATTTCTAATTGCAAAATCAGGTCCGGTAATCGCCGTTGATCTTAACATAGTCATAGGTCAGATCGCAGCCCCAGGCTTTGCCGCTGGCTTCGCCGGTGCCCATATCGACTTTGACCAGGATGTCGTGCTCGCCCAGAACCGCATAGGCTTCATCCTCGCTGAACGGATGGTAGGCGGCGTTTTCGCACACAAACACCTCGCCTGCCTTGCTGGCAATGCGCACGCTGACCTTGTCGATGGAAAAATCCCCCGGCGTATAGCCGATGGCGCACAGGATGCGGCCCCAGTTGGCGTCGCGGCCAAACACGGCGGCCTTGAACAGGTTGGAGCAGACCACGCTCTTTGCCACGGCGCGGGCAATCTCGTGGGTGGGGGCGTGGGTCACTTCGCAGGTGATCAGGTGGGTGGCACCCTCGCCGTCAGAAGCATGCAGGGCGCACATATGCTCCGCCACAGCGCCCAGGGCAGCCAGGAATTTGTCATACTCCGGGCCTTCGGTCACAACAGGCTCGTTGCCCGCCAGGCCGGAAGCCAGCAGCAGCAGGGTATCGTTGGTGGAGGTATCCAGGTCAACGCTCATCTGGTTGTAGGTAGTGGGCACAACGGCGCGCAGTGCCTTTTGCAGCAGCTCCGGGCTGACGGCAGCATCGGTGGTGTAGAACGCCAGCATGGTGGCCATGTTGGGGGCAATCATGCCGCTGCCCTTGCCGATCGCGCCAAGGCGGCAGGTTTTGCCGGCCAGCTCAAATTCAATGGCATATTCTTTCTCGTAAGTATCGGTGGTCATAATGGCCTTGGCAGCTTCGCTGCTGCCCTCGGCGCTGGCCTGCAGCCTGGCCGCTGCGGCGGGAATACCGCGGGCGAACGGGTCAATCGTCATGGGCTGGCCGATAACGCCGGTGGAAGCCGGCAGAACATCCTCGGCTGCAATGCCCAGCTGCTGGGCCACCAGGGCGCAGCACTCATTGGCCAGATCCACACCGTTGGCGGCGCAGGTGTTGGCGTTGCCACTGTTCACCAGAACAGCCTGTGCGTGGCCGTCCACCAGGTGGGCGCGGTCAACCTTGATGGGGGCGCCATACACCTTGTTGGTGGTGTAAACACCGGCAGCGGCACAGCGTACATCCGCCTTGATGATGGCCAGATCCAGCTTGTTGGGATTGGCCCGGAACCCGGCATGTACGCCGGAAGCAGAAAAACCCTTGGCGGCACAAACGCCGCCGGGAATGACCTTATACTTTGCCATGTTACTTTTCCTCTTTCCCACAAATAACATCAAAAATCAGAAGAAACGGAACCCACCCGGTAAAGACAGCTGCGGAACGGTCAAGACCGTTCCCTACAAACCACACCAAAGCGGTGCCATGCGGCCAGCAGGCCAACATACCGGAAAACTCCTAACTCCTAACTTACAATTCCAGCCCTTTCGTTTCCTCCAGCCCCAGCATGATGTTCATGCACTGCACGGCGGCACCGGAGCTGCCTTTGCCAAGGTTGTCCAGCAGGCTGATGAGCAGCATCCGCTTGCCGTCGGGGGAAACAGTGGGGTAAATTTCCAAGGTGTCCTTGCCGGCCAGCGTATTGGCGGGCAGGAACTTGGGGGCAGTGCCCAAAGCGTGCACCTTGATCATGGTTTCGCCTGCGTAATACTCCTGCAAAGCGGTGGCCAGCTCCTCAGCGCTGTGGCCCACAAGGTCCAGACGCAGGGGAACGGTAACTTCCATGCCGCAGTAGTAGTCATCCACAATGGGACAGAACACCGGTGGCTCCGCAAGGCCGCAGATCTTCTGCATTTCCGGCAGGTGCTTGTGATCCAGCGTTAAGCCGTAGGGGCGCGGGCTTTCAAAGGCAATGTCGCGCTCCGGGTCGCGGTACTGGGCAATGCCGCTTTTGCCTGCGCCGGAATAACCGGAAAGCCCGTGGCAGGTCAGCGGATAATCTGCAGCCAGCAGGCCAAGCTCCACCAGCGGGGCCACCAGCGTGATAAAGCCGGTGGCATAGCAGCCCGGAACAGCCACGCGGTTGGCGGTGCGCAGAGCATCCCGTTTGCCATGCAGCTCCGGCAGGCCATACACCCAATCCGGCGCGGTGCGGTGTGCGGTAGAAGTGTCCAGAATACGCACATCGGGGCGCAGCAGGGGCACAACCTCCCTGGCTGCAGCATCCGGCAGGCACAAAAAGCTCAGATCACTCTGGTTAATCACGGCAGCGCGGGCGTTTACATCCTTGCGGTCGGCTTCGGAAATGTGCAGGATCTCAAATTCATCCCGTGCGGCCAGGCGGTCCGCAATGCGCAGGCCGGTTGTGCCGGAAGAACCATCCACAAAAATTTTATACTTAGCCATCCCAAACAAACCCCTATCTATTACAGCGTTCAGCAGTTGATTTTGCTTTTTACATCCGCGATCTGTTTCAGCACGCTGGCCTGAGTGGGGCCGCCGTAACTGGTGCGGCCCTCGCAGCAGTGCGTCAGGTCAATGGCGTCATAGATGTCCGCCTCAAACAGATCACTGTACTGCTTAAATTCGTCCAGCGTCAGCTCTTCCAGCGTTTTGTCTGCCCGGATGCAGGCACCCACCATGGTGCCGGTGCATTTGTAAGCATCGCGGAACGGCATGCCTTTCTTGGTTAGGTAGTCGGCGCAGTCCGTTGCGTTGATAAAGCCCTTGGCGGCGGCGCGGCGCATGTTGGCGGGCAGCGGCGTCATGGTGGCCAGCATCGGGGTGATGGTTTTTAAGCACAGCTCCAAAGTGTCCACCGCGTCAAATACGGCTTCCTTGTCCTCCTGCATGTCCTTGTCGTAGGCGAGGGGGATGCCCTTCATCATAACCAGCAGGGTGTTCAGGTCGCCGTAAACGCGGCCGGTTTTGCCGCGGATCAGCTCGGTCACGTCCGGGTTTTTCTTCTGCGGCATAATGGAAGAACCGGTGGTGAAAGCGTCGTCCAGCTCAATGAACTTGAACTCCCAGCTGCACCACAGGATGATCTCTTCCGACAGGCGGGACAGATGCATCATGCAGGTGGCCATGGCGCTGGTCAGCTCAATGCAGAAATCGCGGTCAGATACGCCATCGATCGAGTTGCCGCAGGGAGCAGCAAAGCCCAGCTCCTGTGCCGTATAAAAACGGTCCAGCGGGTAGGTGGTGCCAGCCAGAGCGCCGGAACCCAACGGGCACTCAGCGTCCATGCGGGCGGTGGCGTCCTGCATGCGGCCCAGGTCGCGCAGCAGCATCCAGGCGTAAGCCATCAGCTGGTGGCCAAAGGTGACCGGCTGGGCACGCTGCAGATGGGTGTAACCGGGCATAACATAGGAAGAAGATTTTTCTGCCTGGTCGCAGATGGTCAGGATCAATTCCTTGATCTGTCCCTGCAAGTGGAGCGATGCTTTCCGCAGGTTCAGGCGGATATCCAGCGCAACCTGGTCGTTGCGGCTGCGGCCGGTGTGCAGCCGCTTGCCAGCATCGCCCACGCGGGCGGTCAGAGTCTGCTCCACAAAGGTGTGCACATCCTCGGCATTGGGGTCAATCTCCAACGCGCCGCTGTGCAGATCGTTCAAAATGGATTGCAGGCCCTTGTGGATATCGTCCACATCCTGCTGGGAGATGATGCCCTGCTTGCCCAGCATAGCAGAGTGTACCATGCTGCCGTGGATATCCTGTTCGATCATCCGCGCATCAAAGCGGATGGAAGAGTTAAAGTCGTTCACGCGGCTGTCCACCGCTTTGCTGGAACGTCCCTGCCAAAGTTGGGGCATAAGAAAACCTCCGGTGTTATTGTAATGAATAGCGAATAAAGAATAATGAAACATGTTGGTGTGCGCGCCGCGCGCGCAAATAAAATAGATACAGCCTTTTAATGGGGGCTCAGTCTGATGTTTGCTGCGACCTTGGCTTTTTTTGAGCTGTGCCGCAGGCACGGCGGTCCACCATCATGATTCTTTTTTCTTTTTATAGTATATACTGGAACGCCAAAGCCGCCAAGGGGGTCAATGCCTCCCTGGCGGCAGTTTTGTTAATGGAAAAATGCGATTACTTTACTTCCGGCCAGTTCTTTGCCAGCTTGGCGCGCTCAGCAATGGGCAGGCCAAACAGGTTGATAAAGCCGTTTGCATCAAACTGATCGTAATCCTCATCCTCGCCGAAGGAAGCAGTCTGCTCATCGTACAGGGTGAACGGGCTGGTAACACCAGCGTTGATCAGGTTGCCCTTGTACAGCTTCAGTTTCACATCACCGGTAACGGTCTTCTGCAGGTCGTCGGTGAATGCGCTCAGGGCTTCACGCAGCGGGGTGAACCACTTGCCATCGTAAACCAGCTCGCCCATCTTCTGAGCAACGGACTCCTTGAAGTGGAAAGCATCCTTGTCGATGGTGATGGTTTCCAGAACGTTGTGAGCCTTGTACAGGATGGTGCCGGCGGGGGTTTCGTACACGCCGCGGCTCTTCATGCCGACAAGACGGTTCTCAACGATATCCAGCTGGCCAATGCCATTCTCGCCGCCGATCTTGTTCAGGTACTCAATCAGGGCAACACCGTCCATCTCCTTGCCGTCCACAGCGGTGGGAATGCCCTTCTCAAAGTGGATGGTAACATAGGACGGGGTATCCGGTGCCTGCTCCGGGGAAACACCCAGCTCCAGGAAGCCGGGCTTGTTGTACTGCGGCTCCAGAGAGGGCTTTTCGAGGTCCAGACCCTCGTGGCTCAGATGCCACAGGTTCTTGTCCTTGGAGTAGTTGGTCTCACGATTGATACGCAGGGGAATGTTGTGTGCCTCGGCGTAATCGATCTCTTCGTCACGGCTCTTGATGTCCCACTCACGCCACGGGGCGATGATGGCCATTTCGGGGGCCAGTGCTTTCAGGGCCAGCTCAAAACGAACCTGGTCGTTGCCCTTGCCGGTGCAGCCATGGCAGATGGCATCGGCATTCTCTTTCTTGGCAATCTCAGCCAGTGCCTTTGCGATGCACGGACGAGCATGAGAGGTGCCCAGCAGGTACTCTTCGTACTTGGCATCGGCTTTCAGGCAGGGCCAGATGTAGTTCTCAACGTAATCTTTCTTCAGGTCCAGAACGTACAGCTTGGAAGCGCCGGTCTTGAGGGCCTTTTCTTCCAGGCCGTCAAGCTCAGTGCCCTGGCCAACGTCGCCGGAAACAGCAACAACTTCGCAGTTGTTGTAGTTCTCTTTCAGCCAGGGAATGATGATGGAGGTATCCAGACCGCCGGAGTAAGCCAGAACAACCTTTTTAATATCTTCCTTTTTCTTTTTCATAAGAACTGCCCTCTTTCAAAATTCTATCCGCCGAAGCGGCTGAATATTTATTCATTTGATGCTTCTTATTATACACGCCCTGCAACAAATTGCAACACGGCATATTGCACAAGGAAATTTCAACTTATAGAGATAACTTTGTTCTAGAGCTTGCATTTTGCGGCGCAAAGGGAAAAAGCAAAACGGACTATTTGCATTTTTATTCATAGAATTGAATATTCGCCGCATAAAGCCCGCATATCGCAGTTGAAAAAGGATGCAGAAAAGTGCCAAAGGGTACAAAAAAGCTCTTCCCCACAAAAACGGGGAAGAGCGGAGAGGAAAAGATGATGACAAGTTGGGAGGATTGATCCTGCAAGGGTAGGACAGTGGCGCTTTGTCCCGGCAAAGTTATTCTTTGCTGGCACATTCGGCGCAAACGCCGGTCACGGTCAGGCAGTGGCCTTCAATACGCAGGCCGGGAACATTTTTGATCAGGGCGTTCAGCTCGCCTTCCGGCAGATCAAGGTTAATGATCTTGTGGCACTTGCGGCAGTAAAAATGCTCATGGGAGTTGGGGTCCCAGTCAAAGCATTCGGCACCGCTGATCATGCCAACGCGGCCGATCATATCGTTATCAGCCAGGGTGTTCAGATTGCGGTACACCGTGCCCAGGCTGATATGAGGGCAGCGCTCACGGGCATAACCGTAAATCTGCTGCGCAGAAAGATGCTCTTTATGCTCTTGAATGGTTTCCAGAATAATCTGGCGCTGCCAAGAATATTTCATAGCGAGTGTTCTCCTTAAAGTTACGGATGGTTCATCTTCGACACACTTTTAACGAACGCCGATTTTTAACTTATTTTAACACTGGGGTACTACCATGTCAATATATTAAATGCGAAAAATCCGCAAAAAGTTTCGTAGCTTAAAATAAAATGAACAAACCAGGTAAAACCTGAAAAAATGAAGAATTTTGTACTGCACTTTATTGCGTTATTGTTGTATAATGCAGGAACAAAAATCGGAACAACACCGGGAATGGCTGCCAGCTGATGCCCGCAAGCCCATGGCTGCGCTATTTGTGCCGCAGCACTGCCGGCGCAGAAAAGGGAAAAAACTTTTTGAAAAAATTCAAAAAAATGCTTGACAAATGGTGCCGAAACCCGTATACTAATGGAGCACCGTTTGAGATGCACACCACATGGCGGTATAGCTCAGTTGGCTAGAGCATTCGGTTCATACCCGAAGTGTCACCGGTTCAAATCCAGTTACCGCTACCATCAATGCAGGGTTTCGCTAAAATACTTGGGGGCCGGTTGCAGTCGTGACTGGTAAGTTGCTTGCTGTTTTAGCAAAATCCTGTATCTCTTAGGCCCGTTGGTCAAGCGGTTAAGACACGGCCCTTTCACGGCTGTAACATGGGTTCGATTCCCGTACGGGTCACCAAAAAGCCTTAGCGTTAGCTAAGGCTTTTTTCTTTTGTATTTTAGCCCTCGTACCACACATTATACCACATCTTTGGCGGTTGGAATATATAAAGTAAAGGCAACACCGCACAATTCCCGCCTAGCGGCTTAAGC
>CEAZ01021087.1_pt1 | contig 11507 bp, 9 predicted proteins | sample 557361 | NCBI WGS metagenome assembly CEAZ01 (sample SAMEA3182074, study PRJEB8094) | gut metagenome | biome: human; feature: gut; material: Stool; isolation source: human stools | place: Canada | collected 2012-02-22 | reverse complement strand
GACGGCTCTCGTAAAGGTCGAATGCGGCTATGGACGTGCAGCCGACAGCCACCTTGCCGGGTATCTTCCGTACCAGCCTTTCGATGTACCTTGTCTTGTTCGGAATCCCGTCTCCGGAATAGCCCTCTATCAGGTGTGGGACGGAGCAGGCCTTGATGAGCAGCTTGATCTGGCGCATAAGCCGGAGTCCGGCATCCTTCTTTGCATCCCCCGTGCTGTTGTAATACAGTTCGCAGATGCGGCAGAACTCCTCGATGATGACACGGTAAACCTCACGCTCGCCGTCGGACGGGCTGACGGTATGTGTCCGTATCTTGTATTTCTCTCCTGCAAAGTCCCTGAACTTGCGTGTAATGACGGTCTTCCCGATAAGGCCGGCCAGCTCCTCCTTGTTATAGACATCCTGGTTCTGCTTCTCAATGCCGAACACGGTGGATTTCCCCGGACAGTGGCAGGCACGGAAAAGCACATGCCCCCTGAAAGCGGGGAACGGCTCACCATAGTGCGGATTGTTATCTTCCTCTATCTCCTTGTCCCTGTTCTCGTGGTACACACGACTGCTCCAACAGACCATGTTTATGGAATTGTTATATAACAGCTCAAACTGGCTGTACAGTTCGGCGATGTTGTTGCGTGTGGTCGTACCGGTGTCGAGTATCTTGTATTTGAGGCGGCGGAAGAGACCGAGGATATGCCTTGTACGTTGTGACGACGGGTTGGTTATCTCGTCCGACTCGTCGAAAACAAGGCACAGTTTTCTTGAACTGCGTTTGACAAACCTTGCCATGCCCCGTTTCAGCTTGCCGAGCATGGAGGTGGATAGGACGATGAACACGCCTTCCGGCACAGCTTCCAGGTCGGCATTGTTCCTTGCCACCCGGAACTGTTCCCTGTTTATCGAGAGGAAGGGTATCCATGTCATATTGGTGGCGATGGCAGGAGCCAGTATGATGACATTCCGTACTTTGCGGAATTTGAGCAGGTATTTGGCACGATGGTACACGGCGGCTGTCTTGCCAGAGCCTTGCTGCCAGTTCAGCAGCGCGTGGCGTTTCTGCAAGACGAGGTTCAGGTCGTGTTTCTGGAGCGTGGTAAACTCGCAGGTCTCGCCGTCCTTGTTGATGAATGCACACCGGTCCAGGTATTCTTTCAGCCTGCCATCTTCCTCCATTTCCGGGAACTGCCGGTTCTGCATTTCGTACTCTCTCCGCTTGCGTCGGATCAGTTTCTCCGCCGCACGGATTTGATGCATGTTCTTTTCTGTCGGCACTTCCGGCATGGGCAGTTCAGTACGTTCCAGCACGAGGTCGTTGATACTTGCCGCCTTGTGCGGAACTTTGTCAAGGAGTCGCGGAGCATATTGTTTCAGTTTGAAGCCGTATGAGGTCTTCACCAATGCCACTTCCTTGCGAGGTACGGTATTTTGCGAGGTGATGTACCTGCGGATGACGGCAAGCACTTTCTTCGGGGTCAGTTTGTTCTTCTCCCATTGCTCCACCTGCTCCCGCGTGGCGTTCTCAGGCGGTTTCTGGTTACGGAACTTCGTGACCAACGCTTCCGCCTTGTCTATATGTTTGTTCAACTTGGCGTGCGCCTTCAGCTCGTACATGTACTTGGCAAGTTTGTACTCGAACAGCTCAAGTTCTTCCTTGTTGATCCGGTTGGTTTCGCGCATCAGGTCGAAACGCAACCGGTGTTTCATCGCCCTTGCCTCGCCGATGCGCTTTTTCAGCTCGTCCGCCGTTATGAATTCTTCCGCGTTGTAAGCCTGCATCTTGATGTGGCCCGATTTACGGAGAAATACCATGATTTTCGTATTGAAGTCATGGACTCCGACTGCGGCAAAGGCTGACGGGCCCAACTTCGTCTGACCGACAAATGAGAATCTGCCGTTTATACCGGCTATCCGTGTCTTCTCCCAGAACCCGCTCTGCATGAAGGAACAGGGCACGATGACCATCAGGATTCCTGCCGGATTGAGCACATCGTAAGCCTTGTCCATATAGTATTCCTGCGACAGTTTGTAGTCGAACTTCAAGTTAAAAGGAGGATTGCCGATGATAACATCGAAACGTTGTTCCGGATAGTATTGCCGGATGTCGCATTTCTCGATATGGGCTTCCGGGTAGAGGTATCGTGCGACAGACACGGCCTTGCCGTCTATGTCGAAGCCGTAGGCATTATGCGGGTTGGGCAGATGGTTGAAGAAATTGCCCATACCGCAACACATGTCAAGAACCATTTCGGATGAGACAGGACACAGCATATCCACCATGTCCCGGCATATTTCATGCGGGGTGAAGAACTGTCCCATCTCGAACTCCTTCTTCGCTTCGGCATACTCGTGGTAGCTGGCAAAGTCGGACTGTTTGAGGTTGTGCAGCCCTCCGATACCGGTATAGCAGTTGTAGATGCTCTCCGCCGGAATGAGGTTCTTGCCGGAGTCTATGGCGAAAAGTATCTTCTCGTTGACTTCGGCACGCATACCTTGCGGTATCTGTTGGGGGATGATGGCATACATGACTTTATCTGTTTATCGTTAAAAATGAAAACACCCCGCAAGGATTGCCTTACGGGGTGCTGTGTAAATCTTATCATGGTCAGTTTTCTCTTAGGGTGATTTCATCCAGATGCAGACGCTTGAAACAACTTTCGGCTGCCGCACTGTCCTTGAACCGGACATCGATACGTCCGTTCTTGTAGAATCGGATTTGCTCGGCATTGGTGGTCGTAAGGTCGTACCAGTCTGTGACAGAAATGTCGTTGTCATCAAAACGGATAATCATCTTTGAATTTCCATTCAGTATGTCATCCGCACCGTAGGCAATGCCGGCACACAGGGTTTCCAGTTCTCCGCCGTAGTTGTAGGAGATTCTGTTCCTTTGGTTGTATTGCATGGAAAAATCGTCGAAACGGATGATTTCGGGAAAGATTATCTTGTCCTTCTTCAACTCCGTCTTGACTTTGCTCCAGTATGCCGGTCTGACAACTTTGTTCAGGCGTGCGAGCAGTTCTTCCACGGCCGTTTCCCGGAAACTCTTGCCGCCCAAGTGTTCGATGACTACATCTACATATGTGTCATAAACAGGACGGAAGCCCATCGGAAGGGTTTTTTCGTCTATTTTATACTCAGGAACCGACACTTTGTAAGTCCTGTTGAAATAAGAAATGATGCGGTTCGCAAAATTCGCGTTGGCGTTTCGGTTCTTATCTACCAGATCGTTAATCAGATCAAACGGTTTGAACTCGTTGTGTGAATAGTCTTCCCTGTCGTTATGGTAAGTGTAGAAATCACGCATGGAAACCTTGCCGTTTTCTTCGTAATGGGACTTACGTTCGGCTTGGTATTGTTCGGCTTCTTCCTTGAAGACGGCGTACCAGCGGTCAATCTGGTCGAGTGTCTTGTAAAGCAGGTTTTGCTGCGTCTGGCAATAGACACGGTCCTGTTCCGTAATCTTGTCCTCGTTTCTCACTTGTACGCTCAGAATGCCTTGAAGCAGGTCGGGAGCGTTGCCGGCCTTGGGTGCTGTTGTCGTTTGCATATCTGTTAGGGTTAAATGTTAAAAATTATCCGGTTTAATCCGGTAGAAATAAGTGATGTGCTTTTCCATGTCCTTGACTATCTTGACCTGCTCGGGATGGAAGTTGAGCCTCCGTTCTTCGGCAGGGGCATCAACCTTCTCCCATTCGGCGGATGGCAGGAACACATATTCCCGACGGAAACACCATAACACGATTTGATTATCCCAATTTCCCTTGAACACCGTTCCTTCGTAGTCCTTCAGGAACTGCCGGAACTCGGCTTCGTCCCGGAAAGCGATGTCAAAGCCTTGATAGAGATTGCCGTTTTCCGATTCCTCCCTTTTGTGTAGGTAGAACTTCCGGTAGGTCTCGGTCGTGAAATCTCCATACCTGGGATTGGGTTCGGCATAAAACCATAACGGTACCTTAGCCAGAAATGACACCGAACCGTTGGCGCAAGCACCGCAATGCCCCCATTCCTTGAATACCCCTTCCGTCCATTTCAGGAATTTCAGTTCCTCCGGATTCACGGAATGGAATGCGCCTCCGCTGACACTCAGACGAATATTGCCGTCCTCTTCCCACACGAAAGGCACATACGGCTGTTCGCATACGGAAAGATATCCTTCTTTTGCACTCCTGCTGTCAATAAGGGCGTTTCCGTAATAATCCCCGTGTTCGGTTACATATACCAGCCTGTCTCCAATTTGAGGTGTAATTTCGGAGCGTGTCCGCTCAATGAGTTCAACATAACTGTTGGCCATATCCACATCTTTCTGTGTCAGCCAATGCTGGTGGTCGTATGAAACATTCCGCTCTCTGAGTGTTTCGATACTGTACTTTTCTTTTGTTACCTGCTGTGACATAACAATTTATTTTTAGTGATCCGGCTTTTCGGGGCCGGAGTTCCCGTAACTACAGGCCATAAAAGGTCGTGTCCCGTACATGCAAGGTTGGCGGGAAAAATACCGCAAGCCCTCCGGGCGAGGATGATTTTTCCACGACACCCGGAGGGCTTGACCTTGCTTGTACGAACAGGACACGGGTTACCTTTGCCTGTGAGTTACGGGGATTCGGCTACGGTATGGCTGTCATGTCCGCTGTATATGTTTCTTGAAATGACCGTGATATTTTATGCCCGAAAATTACCGGCAATCACGAAAAAATGCTACCTTTGCATCAAGAAAAAAGAGTTATTTGAAAGCATGAGGAATATAGTGATTCTAAACAGCTTGGAATTTTCTTATCCGTTGCCCGTTCTTATGCGAGTTTTCTACAAAGCGTTGATAATCAAATAAGATACTTCAGATTACAACAAATATAGGAAATAACATTCTTCCCGTTCAGTTCCTTCAAAGAGAATGAAGACAAATCTGTTTTTACCAATTCGAAATCGGGGGCAACAGAGCCCACCTTTATAAATTCACCGATAACCTTTACCGGTTGTCCTTTAAATTTTGTTGTAGCCATAGTTTTATCAAATTATATGTATACATAACAAATTACATACAGAAAAAGTTCACCCGAAACTTTTTTCCAGATAAACTGTTATTCTACGGACGAATTAATGATAATCACTTAAAAAATTAAATTCACATGAAAACTATTTTTGACGAACTTCAGCAGGAAGTAAAGAATTGGTGGATTTCACTCATTCTTGGTATTCTTTATGTAATAGTGGCTATAAGCCTGATGTTCTCCCCTCTCAGCGGGTATGCGGTATTGAGCATTCTGTTCAGCGTCTCCATGTTGTTCAGCGGTCTGCTGGAAATATCCTTTGCAGTAAGTAACCGTAGAAGGGTATCCAGTTGGGGATGGTATCTGGCTGGAGGCATCATCGACATGATTCTGGGATTCTACCTGATAGCCTACCCGATGCTCAGCATGGAAGTCATTCCATTCATCATCGCCTTCTGGCTGATGTTCCGCGGCTTCTCATCCGTAGGCTATGCCATGGACCTCAAAAGATACGGGACAAGAGACTGGGGATGGTATGTTGCTTTCGGTATTCTTGCCGTCATCTGCTCGCTCATCATCTTGTGGCAACCGGCAGTAGGCGCCCTTTACGCCGTGTACATGATTTCGTTTGCATTCCTGATTATAGGTTTCTTCCGTATCATGCTGTCATTTGAGCTGAAAAACCTGCACAAGCGTGGGAAAGAGTGGAAGGAAAAGAAAGAAGTATCAGCCGAATAAGTAGCCCACACGAAGCGTGTCAAAAGGAATCCCACCTTTGACACCTTCGTTTAGCCGAATTGCTCAATAACGTCTCAGAAAACGGAACATCGTAGTCCGTGACACTCCCATCTGCCGGGCAAGTTCGGCACACGACTCTCCTCTTTGGTGCTCCCTCACAAGTTTCCTCTTGTTCGCATAGAGTATCTTCATTTTGGGTGTGTCCCCTTTCTTCCTGCCCAGATGTTTTCCTTCTTTCCTCCGTCGTTCCAAGGCTTCTTTGGTGCGCATGGAAATCAGATTACGCTCTATCTCGGCCATCAGTCCAAAAGCAAATCCCAGCACTTTGCTGTTGATGTCATTCTGAAACACATACCCCTCTTTGGTACTGTACAGCACCACTCCCCTTTTGATGCAGGAGTTAAGAATGGTCATTATCTCCAGCAGTGTCCGGCTAAGCCGCGAAATCTCCGTTATAATCAAGGAGTCTCCCGGTTTCATCCGGTCCAACAAGCCCGCCAGTTTACGCTCTTTGCTACTCACTTTTCCGCTGACCGTCTCCATGTACCATCTGTCGATGCTCAACCCATTCTTTTCCGCGAAGCGTATAATTTCCTCGCGCTGATTCTCTAAAAACTGTTTTTCTGTACTTACTCTTAAATAAGCTACTACTGCCATAATTGATAAACGTTTATTGGTTATTATTCACCACCAAAGAACGGTTATTCAAGTAAGAGTGGCAACACACAACTATGACTCTCTATCACAGAGGATCACATTATGGACATCCCCCAAAGCCAGGGAAGACTTCTCGGTAACCATCTTAAATATGCCTATAAACAAAGAAAACAGCCCCACTGAAGCTGTTTTCTGAAATTAGTTCATAAAAAATTGATACTATGTAGTTTCATAGTATACTCTTCTTCATTTCATTCACTATGTATCTCACATCCTCATCCGTCACATAAGGACCGCTCGGCAAGCAAAGACCACGTTTGAACAAGCCCTCACTGACACCATTCACATAGGCAGGATTAGCCGCATAAACCGGCTGGAGATGCATGGGCTTCCATAAGGGACGGCTCTCGATACCGGCTTTATCCAAGCAAACACGCATGGCCTCCACATTACGGTTGGGCTCGCAAGAGGTATGGGCACTCACCGACTCATGCGTAACACCCGCAGCACCACCCACGGCACCTTTCACAGTCTCACGGTAGGCATCTTCCTCACCCTTCACATGCAGATTCTCGTCAAGCAGTACCGTGTTCAGCCAATAATTGCTGTCATAGCATCCGGAAGGATTCTCATGAAGCGTGATTCCCTCCACATCGGCCAACAGCTCACGATACAGACCGCACAGATGCTTATGGTGCGCTATGTGCTCATCCACCACCGTCATCTGGCCGCGGCCGATACCCGCACAAATGTTACTCATCCTATAATTATAGCCTATACGCTCATGCTGGTAGTAGGGATAGGACTCACGGGCCTGGGTAGCATAGAACATTATCTCACGCTTGGACTCTTCATCCGGGCAAATTAGGGCACCGCCACCGCTGGTGGTTATCATCTTGTTACCATTGAATGAAAGCACACCGTATCTGCCAAAAGTTCCGAGGACTTGCCCGTCAAACTTGCTTCCAAAGCCTTCGGCAGCATCCTCTATGACCGGAATATCATATCTATCTGCCACCGACATGATTTGGTCTGTCTTGTAGGGCATTCCATACAAAGCCACCGGAACAATCGCTTTGGGCTTCCGGCCGGTCTTGTCGATACGCTCCCTGATAGCCTGCTCCAGAAGAACCGGGTCCATGTTCCAGGTATCAGCCTCAGAATCCACGAATACCGGAGTAGCACCGAGGTAGGTCACCGGATGGGAAGAGGCACAAAAGGTAAAGCTCTGTACTATCACTTCGTCGCCCTTCCCCACTCCACAAGCCAGCAGAGCCAAATGCACAGCGGCAGTACCTGCACTTAAGGCCACTACCTTCTTGCCCTGACCCACGAAGCGTTCCAAATCCTGCTCGAAGGCATTCACATTCGGGCCGAGAGGAACAACCCAGTTGGTATCGAAGGCTTCCTGTATGAAGCCCATTTCCTTGCCGCTCATGTGAGCGAGGCAAAGATAAATTCTCTTATCCATAAAAGTATGTGATTAAAAGAAAACGATAAATAGAAAAGTAAGAGTATAAAAAGAAAGGCTATTTACACCATAGGTAATAAGGCACAAATAACCAACGCAACAACTTACCTAATCTCACAACAATCATTAGGAATGCAAATTATCTATTCCTTATATTTTAAAACCTTTGCAGGTATTCCTGCCATTATAGCATTTTGGGGTACATCCTTAATAACTACGGCACCAGCACCAATAAGACAGTTTTCTCCTAATTCATGTACACCAGTCATTATAGTAGCACTAATGCCAATATATGCATATTTATTCGCAATAATTGATGCACCAAAATTCACTCCCGTAGAAAGGAAAGTACCTTCGTGCAATATAGAATGATGAGCAACATTTACTCCCATACTTATCATTACAAAGTTTTCTATTTTTGTGTATGGCATGATATGAGCCCCCAAAAGAATATAAACACCTTTTCCTATTTCAACATTTGGAGATAAGCATACTGTAGAATGAATAAAATTAGGAACCTCATATCCCAGACTTAACGCACGTTTTAATATTTCAACCCGCAATTTATTATTTCCTAAAGGACAATAAACAGCTTCAACATCATATTTATCTTTCAAACATGCAAGAAAATCCAATTCCCCCAACACAGGAATACCACATACCTTTTGGTTGATATACCTAGGATTGTCATCCAAAAAACCTACAATTTCAATACCTGCTTCTTGAAGATAAGCCAAATAGACTTCGCCATAAGTACCTGCACCAATAATAACACTTTTCATATTCATTTCTTTCAATTATGCCCATTAAAAGGCACAGTAGTAGCCTCTCCTTCTCTTGATATTCCTTCCCTAATAAAAACTTTTCTTATTGTAGCAAATGCAATTTGCATATCTAAAGAAAAAGAACAATGATCCACATACCAAACATCCAGTTCAAACTTTTTTGTCCAACTCAAGTTATTTCTTCCATTAATCTGTGCCCAACCAGTTATACCTGGACGTACTTCATGCCTTCTCATCTGCTCTTTAGAATATAAAGGTAAATAATAAGTTCTTAAGGGGCGAGGACCGATCAACGCCATATCACCTTTCAAGACATTGAGCAACTGTGGCAACTCATCTATCGAAGTGGAGCGCACGAAACGTCCCACTTTGGTCAGCCGATTGGCATCCGGTAATAATTTGCCTTCTGCATCCCGCTCATCCGTCATACTTTTAAACTTTATCACACGGAATATTCTTCCATCCTTTCCAGGACGCTCCTGAGTAAAGAATGCTCCTGCACCTTTATTGGCAAAATGCAACCAAATAGTAATAAGTAACAAAATGGGCCAGATAACAACCAATACAATAAAGACCAGAATGAAATCAATCACTCTTTTCAAACCATATTTATACATACTCTCAAAAATGCTTCATTATAGCCTTATAGCTCTTATCCACAGTATAATTCTCACACAAAAATCTATACCCCCTTTCTCCCATCTCTTTCATTCGTTTATCATCCTCTACCATAAACTCAATCATCTCCATAAAAGTATCTATATTCCCATTCTCTGTCCACAGACCGAAACCACTTTCTTCAGCTATCCGTCCGATGTCCGTATTCACATCCGTAGCCATTAACACCGGCATCCTACATTCCAAATACGAAAGCAGACGCGATGGGAAATTGGGTATCGTAAACCGCTTGTCCAGAAATATCAAGCCTACATCACACAAGCTCACCAATTCATCATATTTTGCTTTCGGCAATGCAGCAAGAAGACAAGCGTTTTGGGGCAAGTGCGTATCAAACCATAATTTAACCCTCATATACTCTGTACCACTACCTACAATTACAAAATACGAGTCATCCCGCTTTTTATTCTCCTCAATCACCTTCAATAAAAAATCTATCCCCTGGGGCTTTCCCAAATTACCCCCATAGATGAAAATCCTTTTTGATGCAGGAATATTCAATTCTTTCAGCAGTTCACTCTCTTTCCTATCTCCTTTCAACCTTTCCTGCAACTTCACACTGTTCGGACAGATTTCCACCTTTGCCGCATCAATGGCAGGATTATGCTTCAACACATACTCACAGTTGGCAGGTGACATACAACCGATAAAGTCTGACAATTCATAAAGTTTTTCTTCTTTACTCCTGAACATCCTATAAAGAAAACTTTTCTTGGAAAACATACCCAAATCCACCGCATTCTGCGGAAAAATATCCTTCAGCATCAAATAAGTTTTCGCATTCCAGCGTTTTTTCAAGGTTCGGATTACCTTATTGAAGGTGATGGGAGGAGTGGAATAAAGAATAAGATCGAACTTCACATCCCGCCAGTATTTATTAATGGCATGCAGATACTGGCTTTCCAACAATAAAGTGCCAATCCCCTTCTCCACAATATTCGTTTTCTGGATATTGAGTGTCTTTACCTTCAATATTCTTGCACCGCCGTTCTCCATGACTCCGGTAGGCTGATGGAATCTCCGCTCATAAGGAGATACTATATACATGGCATGCCCGTTCCTGATAAATTCACGCATCAAGTCCGTATAGATGCCACGCTCTTCCAAACCATTGATACGGGATATTGTCAAAAAAAGAATGTTCATCCCAGCAGTCAGAATTTTCTCCAAACCATCTTGTTCACCACCCCCGTATAGCTCTGAATCAACTTCACAACCTTGGCCGATACATTCTCATCCGTATAATTGGGCACCGGCAGACCGTGATCCCCATTCCTATTCATCTCCACGGCAGTATCTACAGCCTGAAGCAAGGATTTCCCGTCAATGCCGGCAAGGACAAAGATACCCTTGTCAAGAGCCTCGGGACGCTCCGTACTGGTACGGATGCATACAGCAGGGAAAGGATGCCCCACAGAAGTGAAGAAACTGCTCTCCTCAGGCAGGGTACCGCTGTCACTCACAACGGCATAGGCGTTCATCTGCAGGCAGTTGTAGTCGTGGAAACCGAGAGGTTCATGCTGAATCACACGTCTGTCAAGTGCAAAGCCGCTTGATTCCAGACGTTTCCTGCTACGGGGATGACAACTGTAAAGTATGGGCATGTCATATTTCTCGGCCATAGCGTTAACCGCGCTGAAAAGGGACAGGAAGTTCTTCTCCGTGTCAATGTTCTCTTCCCGATGCGCGGAGAGCAGGATGTATTTACCTTTCTGGAGATGCAATCTCTGGTGAATATCGCTGGACTCTATTTCCGTCAGGTTCTCATGCAGGACTTCCGCCATGGGCGAACCGGTTACGTATGTACGTTCTTTCGCCACGCCCGAAGCGTTCAGGTATCTGCGGGCATGCTCCGAATAGCAGAGGTTCACATCGGAAATGACGTCCACAATACGGCGGTTGGTCTCCTCAGGCAGGCACTCGTCAAAGCAGCGGTTGCCTGCCTCCATATGGAAGATGGGGATATGCAGACGTTTCGCGCCTATCACGCTCAGGCAGGAGTTCGTGTCTCCCAACACCAGCACGGCATCAGGTTTCACCTGCACCATCAGCTTGTAGCCGGCGTTGATAATATTCCCCATCGTGGCACCGAGGTCATCACCGACGGCATCCATATACACATCGGGGTCTTTCAGCTTCAGGTCACGGAAGAAGACACCGTTCAGGTTATAGTCGTAATTCTGGCCGGTGTGGGCCAG
>CEAZ01062819.1_pt1 | contig 11639 bp, 6 predicted proteins | sample 557361 | NCBI WGS metagenome assembly CEAZ01 (sample SAMEA3182074, study PRJEB8094) | gut metagenome | biome: human; feature: gut; material: Stool; isolation source: human stools | place: Canada | collected 2012-02-22 | reverse complement strand
AGCCGTTAGGCGGGAATTGTGCGGTATTGCCTTAGAACCCCCAGTGCAGAAAATCAGCATCTTGCACGATTATTTGAAATATTTTTTGTGAATACTCTTGACAGAGCGTGGTTTATCCGCTATTATTATAAATGCGTGAGTTAAGGGGTCAAGTGCGGCCAAAATGGAAGCACAACCCCCGCAAAAAACTGCGCGGAATAATTAAGAAAGGAGAAAAGAAATGCCTACTTTTAACCAGCTCGTACGCAAAGGCCGTGAGGTCCTGGTAACCAAGAGCACTGCTCCTGCCCTTCAGAAGAGCTACAACTCCCAGAAGAAGCAGTACACCACCATGAACAGCCCCCAGAAGCGTGGTGTTTGCACCGCTGTTCGTACCATGACCCCCAAAAAGCCCAACTCTGCTCTGCGTAAAGTTGCCCGTGTCCGCCTGACGAATGGTATCGAGGTCACCTCCTACATTCCTGGTATCGGCCATAACCTGCAGGAGCACAGCGTTGTCCTGATCCGTGGCGGTCGTGTTAAGGACCTGCCCGGTGTCCGTTACCACATCATCCGTGGTACTCTGGATACTCAGGGTGTTGCAAACCGTAACCAGGCTCGCAGCAAATACGGCGCAAAGCGTCCCAAGGCCGGTGCCAAGAAGTAAGGAAACATCTTTTCGCCATAAAATGGTCAGCTGACCCTTTTGTGGCATAACGGGAGTTTTCTTTAACTTTCGAGTACCGATGATATCATTAATGTGAAGGAGGGAAGAAAGATGCCCAGAAGAGGTAAAATCGCAAAGCGCGAAGTTCTGGCTGATCCTATTTACAATTCCAAGCTCGTCACCCGTCTGGTCAACAGCATCATGCTGGATGGCAAGAAGGGCGTCGCTCAGAAGATCGTTTACGAAGCTTTTGAGACTGTCAAAGAGAAGACCGGCAACGATCCTCTCGAAATGTTCGAGAAGGCCATGGAAAACATCATGCCCAGCCTCGAAGTTAAGGCCCGCCGTGTCGGCGGCTCCACCTACCAGGTTCCCCTGGAGGTCAGCCCCGCCCGCCGCGAGACCCTCGGCCTGCGCTGGCTGACTCTGTACAGCCGCAGCCGTGGTGAAAAGACCATGTCCGCTCGCCTGGCCGCCGAGATCATCGACGCTACCAACAACGTTGGCGGCGCTGTCAAGAAGCGCGAAGATACCCACAAGATGGCAGAAGCCAACAAGGCTTTCGCGCATTACCGTTATTGATCTGCTTACTGAGGAGGTTTAAGCCATGGCAACGCCGAGAGACGTATCCCTGCAAATGACCCGAAATATCGGTATCATGGCCCACATCGACGCAGGCAAGACCACCACCACCGAGCGCATTCTGTACTACACCGGTATTAACCATAAGATCGGCGAAGTTCATGACGGCGCTGCTACGATGGACTGGATGGAGCAGGAACAGGAACGTGGTATTACCATCACTTCCGCTGCAACCACCTGCTACTGGAGCCACACCGAGACCCAGCACGATCCGGCTCTGTTCAAAAAGAACCGTCATCGTATCAACATCATCGACACCCCGGGCCACGTTGACTTTACTGTTGAAGTTCAGCGTTCTCTGCGTGTTCTGGACGGTTCTGTTACCGTTCTGGCCGCAAAGGGTGGCGTTGAGCCTCAGTCTGAAACCGTTTGGCGCCAGGCTGACGAGTACAAGGTTCCCCGCATGGTTTACGTCAACAAGATGGATACCATGGGTGCTGACTTCTTCCGCTGCGTACAGATGATGCATGATCGTCTGCATGCCAACGGTGTGCCTATCCAGCTGCCTGTCGGCCAGGAAGACACTTTCCGCGGCATCATCGATCTGATCGACATGAAAGCCGATATCTACTATGATGATATGGGCAATGATGTGCGCGTTGAGGAAATTCCTGAAGACCTGAAAGAACAGGCTCAGGAATATCATGACAAGCTGATCGAAGCTGTTGCTGAGACCGACGAAGAGCTGATGATGAAGTACCTGGAAGGCGAAGAGCTGACCAAGGGAGAAATCAAGGCTGCTCTGCGTAAGGCTACTATTTCCAACGAGATCGTTCCTGTTGTCTGCGGCTCTTCTTACAAGAACCGTGGCGTTCAGAAACTGTTGGATGCAATCGTTGATTATATGCCCGCTCCGACCGACGTTGCGGCCATCAAGGGCACCAACCCGGAGACTGGCGAGGAAGAAGATCGCACTTCTTCCGATGATCAGCCGTTCTCTGCACTGGCATTCAAGATTATGACTGACCCGTATGTCGGTAAGCTGTGCTTCTTCCGCGTGTACTCTGGTACCGTTGAGGCTGGCACCACTGTTTACAACTCTGTTAAGGATCAGGACGAGCGTATCGGCCGTATCCTGCAGATGCATGCAAACAACCGTAAGGATATCGACATCTGCTACGCTGGCGATATCGCCGCTGCTGTTGGTCTGAAGAACACCACCACTGGTGATACCCTGTGCGATGAGAAGCATCCCATCATCCTCGAGTCCATGAACTTCCCCGAGCCGGTTATCCGCGTTGCCATCGAGCCCAAGACCAAGGCTGGCAGCGAGAAGATGGGTATTGCCCTGTCTAAGCTGGCTGAAGAGGACCCGACTTTCCGTACTTGGACCGATGAAGAAACCGGTCAGACCATCATCGCCGGCATGGGCGAGCTCCACCTGGAAATCATCGTGGACCGTCTGCTCCGCGAGTTTAAGGTCGAAGCTAACGTTGGCGCACCTCAGGTTGCCTACCGTGAAACCATCCGCAAGGATGCTAACCAGGAAACCAAGTACGCACGTCAGTCCGGTGGTAAGGGCCAGTATGGTCACGTTAAGATCAAGATTGAGCCCAACCCGGGTAAGGGTTATGAGTTCGTCAACGGTATTGTTGGCGGCGCTATCCCGAAGGAATACATCCCCGCTGTTGATAACGGTATCCAGGGCGCGATGAAGTCCGGCATTCTGGCTGGCTATCCCGTCGTGGATGTCAAGGTCACTCTGTGGGACGGCTCCTATCATGAAGTTGACTCCTCTGAAATGGCGTTCTCCATCGCCGGCTCCATGGCATTCAAGGATGCTATGAAGAAGGCTGATCCCGTCATTATGGAGCCCATCATGAAGGTTGACGTTGTTGTTCCTGACGAGTATATGGGCAACGTCATTGGCGACTTGAACAGCCGCCGCGGCGCGATCCAGAACCAGGAATCCACCGATGGCACTGCCCGTGTCACCGCTATGGTTCCTCTGTCCGAGATGTTCGGTTACGCTACTGACCTGCGTTCCAAGACCCAGGGCCGTGGCCAGTACTCCATGGAGCCGGCTGATTACCAGCAGGTTCCCAAGAGTGTTGCAGATAAGATCATGACCGAGCGCAATAAGGGCTGATTCTGCACAAATTCGCGCAAAATACTTGATTTTTCTTGAAAAATCTAGTATGATAGCCTTACAACAGGCTATTTTATCTGTTTGAATTAAAGGAGGATACTTCCAATGGCTGAAAAGGAAAAATTTGACCGCTCTTTGGAGCATGTCAACATCGGTACCATCGGTCACGTTGACCACGGCAAGACCACTCTGACTGCCGCTATCACCAAGGTTCTGGCTCTGAAGGGCGATGCCGATTTCATGGATTACTCCAGCATCGATAAGGCTCCTGAAGAGAAGGCTCGTGGTATCACGATCAACACCGCTCACGTTGAGTACCACACCGCGAAGCGTCACTATGCCCACGTTGACTGCCCGGGCCATGCTGACTACATCAAGAACATGATCACCGGTGCTGCTCAGATGGACGGCGCTATCCTGGTTGTTGCTGCAACCGATGGCCCGATGCCGCAGACCCGTGAGCACATCCTGCTGGCTCGTCAGGTTGGCGTGCCCAAGATCGTTGTGTTCCTGAACAAGTGCGATATGGTTGACGACGAAGAGCTGCTCGACCTGGTCGAAATGGAAGTTCGCGAACTGCTGGACAGCCAGGATTTCGATGGCGACAACACCCCGATCATCCGTGGTTCCGCTCTGAAGGCTCTGGAGAGCACTTCCAAGGATCCCGATGCTCCGGAATACAAGTGCATTTGGGAGCTGATGGACGCTGTTGACAGCTACATCCCGACCCCGGACCGTGCTGCTGATAAGCCGTTCCTGATGCCCGTTGAGGACGTTATGACCATCTCCGGCCGTGGCACCGTTGCTACCGGTCGTGTTGAGCGTGGTACTGCTCATGTCGGCGATCAGATGGAAATCGTTGGTCTGAAGGAAGAGAAGCTGACCACCACCATCACTGGTCTGGAAATGTTCCGCAAGAGCCTCGAGTTCGCTCAGGCTGGCGACAACATCGGCGCTCTGCTGCGTGGTATTGACCGTGACCAGATCGAGCGTGGCCAGGTTCTGGCTGTTCCCGGCTCTGTTCATCCCCACACCACTTTCGATGGCCATGTTTACGTCCTGAAGAAGGAAGAAGGCGGCCGTCATACCCCGTTCTTCAACAACTATCGTCCTCAGTTCTACTTCCGTACCACCGACGTTACCGGCATCATCACCCTGCCCGAAGGCACTGAGATGTGCATGCCCGGCGACAACGTTGATATGCACGTTGAGCTGATCACCCCGGTTGCCATGGAAGAAGGCATGCGTTTCGCTATCCGCGAAGGCGGCCACACTGTTGGTTCCGGCGTTGTTTCCAAGATCGAGAAGTAATTTTCGGCTTGTGATATAGCTTTCAAGGCTCCTGCTGTTAAGGCAGGGGCCTTTTTGTTGTGTACGACTTATGGGACGGGGAGGGGGCAAAGGCCGGGTGTGGAAGACCAAGGAAGGCATCATGAAAACATCAGGAATTGTAGATAGGGGAGAGGACACCATTCGGAACTTTGAAAAAGTGGAGCAGGAGGGGGCACTCACACCGCCCTACCTTGGGAAGGTGTATTTCAGGTCGCGGTTAAGGGGCAAGGGTTGATCTATCCCTAAGTTTTCGGAACGGTCAGGAACGCTCTCTACAGTACAATTTATAATGGGCAATTCTCAACCTCCAATTTTCCCTTCAAGTTTCCTCCAATCTCTGCCAAATCTCTCAACAACAAGCCAAACCGAAATGGCAAAAAATGCGCGATCACAATACCGGATGATTGGATTAAGAGATTGCAAAGAACATTATCGGGGTAAATGTTTAATCATTTGATAAAATCAGGAATAAACCATTCAAAAATGTTAATAAATACCGCCAAAGAGTCACCGCACCGCAGCGCAAATAATGTGCGAAAAACAGGTTTCAGTTGATTCAAGGACAAAAATTTACCTAGAAACCGCTCTAATGAACTATGCAAATTCTGGCAACTGTGATATAATGTATATACCTAGATGTGTCGGAAAGGTTATCATTTGCGGGATCAAGGCATGCAGCCGGTACAACGTTTTGTCAGCCGCTGTGCCGGGGCCAAAAGCCCCAAAAGCAGGCCGCAGCCCGGCAGGGGATCGCCAGACCGAGGGGAGCACAACCAGGCGTTTTGCAATCAACACCTGCAAAGTGCCGCACATCTGCCGTACCACTTTTCACACAAAAGGGGAAAGTAGTAACACTTAAGGGAGGATAAAACTATGAAGAAAAACCTTCAGCGTTTTGGTGCATCCGTGCTGGCAGCAGCCATGGTTGCCCAAAGCGTGGCGCTTCCCGCAGCAGCCGAAACTACCAAGATTGATTCTTCGGTAGCGCAGTCTGTTGCAGCTAGCGCAGCAAGCGCGGCCAGCGCTGTGCAGTCCCTGCCCAAGTTCACCAGCACCGCAGACCTGATCAAGCAGACAGCCCAAACGCTGGCTGCCCAGGGCGAAGTGCATGAACTGGAGCAGGACGATGCCAAGCTGGAAGCGACTGCACAGAGCAAGGCGGGCATGAGCCTTGCAGCGTTGGAAAATGCACTGGCCGATGCCATGTACGCCAACGCCGCAGCCGGCAAGATCAACACCGAAGCCTATGGCCTGAACAAGGACGAGATGGCATCGGTGATGGCTGCCACCATCAAAACGTATCATCTGTCCAGCGCCGTTACCGACCTGGGCTATGAGACGAACGCCGCAGGCGTTGTGACCGCCGTTACCTTTACCGGCAGCTCCGGCATGACCTCTGCGATGGAGTCCATGACCAACAGCGATGATGAAGTGATTGCGCAGTAGGCTGACAGCTACGCACAGGCTTACGTTGCTGAAAACTCCGATACCTTTGCGGCCAGCGCCGCTGCAGACGGCCATACCTATGGCGAGCCGAAATGGTACTGGAATGACACCAACCCGGAGGATGGCCATACCCATACCTGGAAGGAAACCCCCGATGGTTACTGGACCAAGACCGATGACGGCTGGGCTTACACCGCTGTGTATACCTGTGAAAAGGACGATGCCTACCAGAAGGTAGAAGGCACCGTAACCAAGGATACCACCGAGGCAAAGCCCGGCGTTGCCGGCAAGACCGTTTACTCTGCCAGCGTGCCCGCTGACAAGAGCCCGCTTAAGAAGGAATACAAGGAACCCACCACCCGCACCGATGACATTGCCGCCCTGCCCTGCCAGAGCCATGCCGTGCCCAAGGATGCAGATGGCAACTTTGTTGTTTCCTTCAACTGGGAAATGAAAAAAACGCAGCAGGGCGAATTTTCCAAAGATAATGCCCAGCTGTTCTATGACAGCGAAACCGGCAAAATTTCTGCCGGCGCTCCCGTTACCATTGACTGGGAATGCACCGGCATCACCTTCAAGTGTGCTGCCTGCGGCGAAGAAATCAGCACCAAGCCGGTAATGACCATGCCGGTCAGCGTTGTGGTAGACCAGAATAACAATTCCGTCTACATCAACGTGGGCGGCACCCCGACCCTGGATACCACCTCCGGCGGCGTCGGCGTTACCCTGGTGTCCGCAATGGATGGCGGCAACTGGTACGATATGCAGAACAACCCGGTTGACGCAAGCAAGGTGAACTTCACCTATCAGAGCGGCGACAACAAGGGCAAGAACAGCCTGCTGCTGTACGACAGCCAGAAGACTGCCGTGTATGTGGACGACCAGGGCAACCAGGTCACCAATACTTACGATGTCTCGACTGCGCAGATGAACTACTACTACTTCCAGCTGTCGCAGTTCAACCAGGACGAAGCAGAGTACTTCGGCGTGGCTGCTCCGTTCTGGACCTCCAAGGGCGTTCAGAAGCAGGGCGAGGATGGCAGCATCACCGGCACCATGGGCGCAATCAAGGTATTGTGCAGCATTGATCCGAACGATGATGTCCCGCCGACCACCATGGCATTTATGCTGCAGTTCCTTCCGCAGGGCTTTATGTCTTACGTTATGACCTATGGCGAAGCTCTGAAAGCCATCCGTGATGCAGGCCTGGCACAGGTTGCCAAGCTGGGTGACAGCGCTGACTATGTCACCAAGCTGCTGGTCCTGCACGACTGGATCTCCCAGGTTGCAGAATTCGATATGGGCTCCATGGGCGATATCACCGGCGGCGGTAACAACGACCCCATCCAGATGACTGCTTTCGGTGCCCTGCTGGGCGGCGGGATCGGCGCTTCCGGCGTTGAGTATGGCTGCATCTGCCTGGGCTATGCATCTGCATTTAACTACATGGTCCAGAATTTGCCTGACAACAAGAGCATCTATAAGAATGAAGACGGCACCTGGAAGACCCCCGATGAAGTAGGCGATAACGCTGTTGTTGACTTTGCCCAGATCCTGTATTACTGCGATACTTCTGATACCAGTGTTGCCGGTAATGCGTTCGGCGGCGGCATGTTCAACAACGTCCACTACTTCAACGCAGTCAAGGTCAACAAGCTGCAGGGCGACAGCAACTCTGCTACGATGACCACCGGCGAAGCCAACAAGAACTGGTACTATGTTGACGTCTGCTATGACGACGTGAACACCGAGTGCATGGCCCAGACCCGCGTTGAGAACGCAGGCGACCTGCGCCATGTCAACTTCCTGGTTTCTCCCTCCGGTCTGGAAGGCCGTTACAGCAAGTACTATGATTACATTGACTCGCTGTACGATGGCTACACCTACATCAAAAACAAGGAACCCGATAAGGACGATAAAGGCAATGTCATTCTGAACAACGGCAAGCCGCATTACTCTTACACCAAGGCGGAGAACAAGAACGAGACCCGTTACACCGATACCTGCTACGAGGATACCTGGTTCACCTCTATCTGCAGCCCCATCTACTTCGACAATGATTACTTCTATTACGTTGATACCACGACCAACCAGAACCTGTATAACAACATGCGCCGCCAGCAGTCCGAGAACGGCAACAACGGCAACTCTGGTTCCGGCAGCTCTGGTAACAACTCCCAGATGCAGCAGTTCATGAAGAAGATGCAGAACCAGGGCCCCGATACTCTGGAAGCACGTCCGCGTAATGCGAACTACTATATCCGCAAAGAGGATTCCAGCAGCAGCAGGCCCGGCGGCTTCAGCATGAGCAGCTTTACCAAGACGGATGACCCGTTTGATATCATCTTGATGTACTACAACGATCTGAAGGAAACCAGCAGCAACTTCAATGATGACGACAGCAATGCCAAGGTTCTGGCCGAAGCTGGCACCATCTATAAGATCGATACCAGTGCAAAAGATAAGCATACCAAGGTTGAAAACAACCTGAACACCGAGTGCCTGGCAGACGCTGCTGCAAAGCGGATCTACCCCGCACTGGTACACTCTACCGCACTGTATGATGGCAAGCTGTACTTCAACGTCAACAACGCCATCTACCGTATGGACCCGACCACCGGCGCAGTGGAAGAAGTGAAGGAATACAACACCGTCTATGGCGGCATTAAGCTGACCAAGGATAAGGACGGCAACATGGTTCCCGATACCCACTTTCCCGGCATGAGCATGGTTATCATGGACAGCGCCCAGGATACCAGCAGTGTGAAGTATCTGGGCACCTTCAAGAACCATCCTCTGGCTGGCCTGACCCTGCGTGACAGCTACAGCTTTGCTACCACCACCCAGCAGGGCCAGACTGTGATCACCGGCATCAACACCACCAAGGATCAGCTGGTCGTTTCTGTCGGCACCAACCTGTCCAACACCTATAAGGAACTGGTGGACGGCAAGGCAGAAGTCAAGACCGATGCCTCCGGCACTTCTTATGCAAACCGTAAGAGCTACAAGAACGAGTCCTGGAACTACAACCCGAGTTACAACCAGAACATGAGCAGCTCTGACGAGAAGAACAAGAACGAAGAGTTCATGTGGTGCGCTAACCTGGTTGAAACCATGCCGATGTCCGACATGGTCAGCGACCTGAACAGCGGCGCAACCACCGATGTTTCCGTTGAAGCATGGTGCGATACCCCCGCTTACACCCAGGCCCGCACCAAGAAGTACGGCCTGACCAAGGGTGAAAAGGTGTACGCTGACGGCGCACTGCCCAAGGGCCATACCTGGGCTCTGGACGAGCTGGAAACCAAGTCCGTTGGCAACAATGTGTACCTGTGCTCTGATTGCCATACCGCAACCGAAAGCACCCCCCACACCGTTACCCTGCCCGATGCAGTTGCAGGCGTTACCCTGACCCTGGGCACCACCAGCAACACCTACATCAAGGACGATACCGTTACCCTGACCGTAGAAAAGGAAGGCACCGATATCGTTACCGTTACCGCAAAGAACGGCGATACCGATGTTGCCCTGACTGAAGTTCAGGAAGCAGCGCAGGACGAAGCCGCAGCCCAGGCTACCACCGAAAAGGCTAAGACGGTTTACACCTTCACCATGCCGGACGGCGATGTGACCATCAGCGTTGCAAAGAACGCTAAGACTTATGCGGTTAATGTTGCTGCCCTGACCAATGGTGAGATCACTGCTTCCGCTAAAGAAGCAGCTGAGAAGGAAACCGTAACCCTGACTGCTAAGCCCGCAACCGGCTATGCCCTGAAGGCTGGCAGCGTGAAGGTTACCTACAAAGACGCTGACAACACCGATAAGACCGTTGAAGTGAAGGCTGATACCGAAAAAGCCAACACCTACACCTTTGCAATGCCTGCTTACCCTGTCAACGTCAGCGCAGAGTTTGTTAAGGAATACAAGGTTACCGCAGCTCCTGCTGAGAACGGCACTGTTACCGTAGACCCGACCGCAGCTGTTGAGGGCACCGACGTTACCGTTACCGTTAAGGCAGCTGATAACTACCAGCTCAAGGCTGACAGCCTGACCTACAGCTATAAGAGCGGCGACGAAACCAAGACCCAAAAGCTGGCCGTGACCGAGGGCAAGGCTACCTTCAAGATGCCTGCCGCTGATGTTACCGTTAGCGCTGTGTTTGAAGCACTGACTGCAACTCCGACTGCAACTCCGACTGCAACTCCGACTGCAACTCCGACTGCAACTCCGACCGCAACTCCGACCGCAAAGCCGGCAGAGCCGACTGCTGTGCCGGAGCCGACTGCTGTGCCGGAACCGACTGCTGTGCCGGAGCCGACTGCTGTGCCGGAGCCGACTGAGGTACCGTCTACTGAACCCGAAACGCGCACCGCTCATGGCGCTGCTGAAAAGACCACCATTACCGCAATGGCTGTCTTTACCTGCACCGATAAGAACTGCGCAAGCGCTCAGTTCGTGGATGCAACGGTAAAGCAGACCAGCGGCGTTACCACCGCTGCTGTCAACTTCAACGGCAAGGACTACACCGCCAAGTACGGCGAGAAGAACGGCTGGGTTGAAGAAAACGGCAAGAAGTACTGGTACGAAAACGGCGTGAAGCAGGGTACCACCGGCCGCGGCAAAGAGATCTATGATCCCGATTCCGATGCCTGGTACTGGCTGGATGCTGTCCAGGGCGGCGCAATGACCGTCAACAAGGACGTTTACCAGGAATCCGCCGCCGGCCAGTGGGCTGATAGGCCCGATGGCACCGGCAAGTGGGTCCGTTACGATGAGAACGGCCACATGGTCAAGGGCTGGCAGACGACCGATAAGGGCACCTACTACTTTGACCTGATCACCGGCGCTATGGCTAAGGGCGCAGGCGATATTGACGGTGTACCTTGCGCATTTGACGAGTACACCGGTATCGCTCTGGACGGCCAGTGGCTGACCATCAAAGGCGCTGACTTCTGGTACGAAAAGGGCGTTCGCCAGGGCCTGGATGGCCGCGGCAAGGAAATCTATGACCCGGCTTCCGACGCTTGGTACTGGCTGGATGCCGTTGACCAGGGCAAGAAAGCCACCAGCAAGGATGTCTATCAGGAATCCGAAGCTGGCCAGTGGGCTGATAGGCCCGATGGTACCGGCAAGTGGGTCCGTTACGATGCACAGGGCCACATGATCAAGGGCTGGAGCGCTGACAAGCGTTACTATTTCGACCCGATCTATGGCACCATGGCTAAGGGCGATGCAGTCATCGATGGCCGCACTTATCATTTCGATAAGAACACCGGCATTCGGCAGTAATCCCACAGCCTGAACAATGAGCTGTAACCCAGCCCATTAACCCCTAAATAGAAATGCCGCAGCAGATGTAACAGTCTGCTGCGGCATTTTTGTATTTGTGGGCATAGGTTCGGTGAAATATATGCCAGGCCAGTAGGGCGGGGTGACCCCACCCCGCCGAAAGCTAGGGCAACACCGCACAATTCCCGCCTTGCG
>CEAZ01065646.1_pt1 | contig 11654 bp, 8 predicted proteins | sample 557361 | NCBI WGS metagenome assembly CEAZ01 (sample SAMEA3182074, study PRJEB8094) | gut metagenome | biome: human; feature: gut; material: Stool; isolation source: human stools | place: Canada | collected 2012-02-22 | reverse complement strand
CCTTGTAAGCCTTGTGATATACGCGATCTTCGGCCTTGGGGGTCGGTCCCTTGCCCCTCAGCGCGTTACGATGCTTTCCACCCGACCCCTTGGTCGGTCCTTTTTTCATTGCCATAGTTGTCCATTCTCCCAGCACCCCGGGAAAAGGCTACTGGCGTCGCGTCCGCTCGATATTGCTCGATATGATGGCAAGAATGGAGAAGAACAAAGAGATTTTCGGATTGCCCCTCATGTTCTGGGGCTTGTGGGTCACGCTGCTTATCCTGTGGATGGGCCGCTTCGTCACGTCATTCCTTTCCATGTATCTGGTGTCTGACATGCATGTCAGCGCGGGCGTGGCCGGCACCATCGTCTCCATGTACGGTTTCGGCGGCATCTTCGGCTGCCTGTATGGCGGCGCGCTGTCCGACCGCTTCGGCCGCCCGGCGATGATCGTCATCGGCAATCTCGGCTCCGCCGCGATGCTGGTCCTGCTGGCGTTCATCGGCAATCCGTGGATCATGGCGATCGCGCTGCTGGCCTACGGCGCCATCTCATCCATGCCGACGCCCGCGGTCGCGGCGTACGTGTCCGACGTGGTGCCGTTCCGCAAACAGAAGCGCGCGTATTCGCTGCAGACGTGGGCCGCGAATTTCGGCTTCGCGATCGGCCCGATCATCGCCAACCAGTTGGTGAAGATCTCCTATGCGCTGATGTTCTACGCGGAAGCCGCGGTGCTGGTGTTCGCTACGATCTTGATGATCGTGTTCTTCAAGGAAGTCGGGCTGGGCAAGCGCCCGCGGGGCGAGGTCGCGCCGGCGCGGGCGTCGCAAGCCGCGGAATCAGCTGCGGGAAATGCCGTGGAACATGCTGTGAAACAAACCGGTGAATCGCAGCGGCCGCAGCGGTTCTCCGTATGGCGCAGCTATCGTCGCGCATGCGCCGACGGCGCGCTGATGTCGATGGTGGTGCTGATGTTCCTGTACACGCTGGCGTATTACCAGATCGTCAGCGGCCTGCCGATTTCCATGACGCAGATCGGCCTTGGCACGGATGAATATTCCAGTCTGCTGACCATCAACGGCGGTCTGCTGTGTCTGCTGCAGATTCCCGCGATCGGTCTGTTCCAGCGGATGAGCAACACCCGAGTGCTGGTGCTCGGCATGTCCATCACGGCGGTCGGATACGCGTTCCAGATCGGCGCGAATTCGTGGGTGGCGTTCGCAATCGCGACCGTGCTGTGGACGCTTGGCGAGCTGGGCACGTTCCCGATTGCCGCCACAACGGTGGCGAACATCGCGCCAAAGGATGTGCGCGGCACCTACCAAGGGTTATACAACCTGGTGTGGTCGCTGTCGAACGCGTTCTCGCCGTTGGTCGGAGGCTGGATTCTCAACGCGTTCGGCAGCCGTGTGCTGTGGATCTGCTGCACGGTGATGTTCGTCATCGTGGCAATCGGCTTCTACGTGACGCGCGGCCCACGCGAACGCGCCGCCGCTCGCAATCTCGCTGTTGAGGAGGGGTAGCCGGCGTACGTGAAAAGCGGGAGGCCGCGATTCCGTTTGGAACCGCGGCCTCCCGCTATGTGATTTAAGGATTGGAAAGAAGAGGGGCGAGGTGCTGTGGCGCCTGCGCCTTGCCTCCCGTCTAGGAAGCGGTCTTACTTGTTGAGGACCTTCTTGAAGAGGTCGGAGGAAGCCTTGGCGAGTGCGAACTGGCCGAAGCCCGGATCGATGGAAGCGAGGTTGGCGTTGATGACCTGGTTGAAAGTGTTGTTCTTCATGATGTTTCCTTTCGTTCGGCTTGGCGGCACGTATCTGTTTTCTTGTTTATTCCTCTGGCCGCTGCCGTAAGTCTGTGTTTGTTGTCTATTTTCTTTTCTTCGTTCTTCTGTTGTGCCTTCATCTTACGTCGGGCAAGTCGACAATGTCATGCGACGATCGTCACTTCTTTTGTAAAATCATCGGCTAATCTTGAAGAAAAAGTAACGTTCGCTGAAAATTGGCGGACGCATCGTATAGTCCATATTCTTTGCGTCTCTTGTTGGCTTTGATGTAAGCGTCACTATCGGAACGAATGCCAACGACGATGATGGTCATGATTCCATTTCGCAGTAACGGTTTGTAAACAACGCGAATGCCGATATCCCTGAATTTGATTTTGCAAAGCCTGGAAAGTTTCGTTCGTTCGGCATTGCGTAACGGTTTGCCATACCCGCCTTGCGAGGTGGGCAGTGGGTTTGTGCGAACTTTCTCGATTCCCTTGAGTACTTGGATTTGCTCGGCTTTGCCGAGTTTGCGCATGTCTTTCTTGGCTTCGTCAAGCCATTCAACTTGCCAGTTCATGCGAGTTCCGGCTCAGGTGCCTCGGCGAGGTCGCTTGGGGAAATGCCGAGATCGAGCATGACCTCTTCGTTGCTGATAGTTGTGCCAGTACTGTTGTCGAGTCTTTTTTCGGCAAGAAGCAAGTCTTCGTTGTCTTCGATTCGTTCCATGAGAGCGCGATAGTTTTCGATATTCATGAGAACGTAGGACGGCTTGTTTCGTTTGATCAGAATGACTGGATTGTGTTCGGCCCGCTGCAACAATGCGGAAGTACGACCATTGCTGAGCTCGCTGATTGGAGCAAGGTCATCGAGTATGTCAAGTGCGCTTGCCATGATAAACCTTTCTTAAAACCGAATTTCATACCCAATTATATACCAGTATTAATACCAAGATTCATGGTTGTGCGACTTTGAATCTTGGTATAAAAAGCGATTTCGCTATGGAAAGGGCACCGAGCTGTTGCTTGGTGCCCCTGGGAAAACAGAGATAATCAGACTTTACGGCCCGCGCCGCAAAAAATTACTTGCGCTTGGACTTGCCGAAGGTGAACGCACGTACGATCGCGACGATGCCGATCGCCACAAGCGCGCATCCGCCGAACAGGATCAGCCAGGTCGTGGAGCTGACGGGGGAGAACAGCACGATGAAGCCGGCGACGATCGACAGCAGTGCGTAGATTACGGCCCATGCGGAGCTTGGCATGCGCCACGATTCCACGAGCGCCATCACGCCTTCCAGCATCCAGCCGAGACCGACCACCATGGTGATGAGCACGGCGAGTGTGGCTCCGGAAAGCGCCGCGTTTTTCAGCATGACCACACCGCCGACAGACAGCATCAGGCCGATCAGAATGTCAAGCACGCGCCATCCTCCCGGAAGCCCGAGTTCCACGATTGCGGTCACAATGCGGACCACACCGGAAACCACGAAGTATGCGCCGAGCGCGATTGCGGCGACCTTCAGTGTGGCACCGGGCCAAATCAGCAGTGCCAGGCCGAGAATGACGGCGGCGATGCCGAGTACCGCATACGTGCCGCGGATCGCGTTCTTTGCCTTCTTCGGGAGCCATTCCTCCATGAGCTTGAACGGGCTGATCGGCTGCCAATTGTTGGTGCCGTTGTCAGCGTCGGATTGGCTGTTCTGCTGTCCGTATGGTTGGCCGTACGGCTGACCGGTGGTGTAGCTCGCGTAGAAGAAGCCGTTCTGGTTGGGATTCGGGTTGGCGTTGGGACCGTCGAAGTAGCATGGGGTCTGAGGCTCGCTTTGATACGGATTGCCCGAATTGTTGGGATTGCCGCCCTGCTGCTGGGATTGCGATTGCTGGTTTGGTGCGTATGCCCCGTATTCCGGCTGGCCTTGCGGCTGCTGTTCGTTGCTGCCATTTTGATTCGGATTGTTCGCATACGGGTTGTTCATTGCGTCGCTCATGATGGCCCCTTTCCTGGAAGAGCGTGCTTCGTGACGCTCGGACGCGCGCGAATTTGCCCGCCTGCGCTCGAACGTTTCGGAAGTTCTGCCCTCATTCTAGGCAATCCGTCTAATTTAAGCCATCAACAAAATCCCTCTCATCGTCCATTTTGATGGTCTGATCGCATGTTTTTTCCGAATTGTCGCACGATCTTGCGAAATCGTGAGACAGAACTGCGAATCGTGAGGCCGAAAGTCAACTTGCGGCACAACGAATGCCTCCCGATCCTTGAAATCAAGAATCGGGAGACATTTCGCACGTAGGAATCGACTGAATCCTTGAAACTAGAACAGGTCGAGGGCTACGTCGAGGTTGAGCGGCTGGTCGGCGGGCAGCTGATACTGCTCGTGCACCGGGCTCATCCAGGAATCGTCGCCGCCGACACCCATCTGAGCGGCGAGCACGCGCAGGAACATGTGCTTCGGCTCCGGCAGCTCGTCCTGATGCAGCGCCTCCTCAAGCATCGTGCTCGAATACGGCAGCAGGCTCATCGCAAACGGCTTCGTAACGCCGGTTTCAGTATTCGCAGTCTGGCTCACGCGCAAGCCATGACCAGAATCGTCCGTAATCTCAGCCCAACGCACGTCCTCATGGTTGCCGGTTTCCTGCGGCAGCAGATACGGCGCGCGATCGCGGAAGGCGTTCGTATTCCAAATGCCCAGCTTCGCATGCTTGCGGTCGGCATACGTTTCCTCCGGGCCTACGCCATAGAATCGCAGATTCGAATACTCGACCGGCAGCATCCATTCAATGCCGAACGCCGGAATCGTCGGCAGATCGCCGTCCTTTTCACCCGGATATGCAACATGCAGATCGACGTGGCCAAGCACATCGGCAACGTAACGAATGGTGACCTTCGTGCGCTGCGCAATCGCAAGCTCATACGTGTACGTGACGGAAACTGCGGTTTCGCCGAGCGGCTCAACCTTCGTATCAACGCAACGCGCATACTTTCCGGCAACCGCCCACTGCGCACGCTCGAACGCATGGCCCGCGCCGCGATCATTGTCGGTCAGCGCACGGAACGTGGTGATCAGCGGCTTACGCAACACGAATTCGCGCTCGCCAAGCTTGTACGACACCATGCCACCCTGTGCAAGGGAGAACAGGGCTTCACGGCCCGCACTGCGTGCGCCGATATTCCAGCGGCCCAAGGTGATCGCTCCATCGGAAGCGGCGGAAGCGGCCGTAACAGTATCGGCAATCTTGCCACCCGCAACCACGCACTGGCCGAACGAAAGCTCATACCCAGCCGGAGCCCAATCGCAAGCGGAAGTCAACTGCTGGGACGCCTCCAAAACCAGTTCCTGCGCACCTGCGCGGTAATCGTCGATCGGCCAATCGATCTCAACATGCTCGCTTGTACCTGCGGCAACGTCGAAGCGGCGCGAAGAAGACCAAACGGGCTTGCCATCAGCCAAAATACGCAACACAAACGTGGAATCAGCCGTCGAAACAAACAGATTGTCGTTGGTGATCGTAATGCCGGAAGCATCGACGGTCATATGCACGTTCGCGTACAGCTGCTTGACGTCCTGCGCCTTCGGCGACGGCGTGCGGTCGGCGAATAGCAGGCCGTCGCCGGAGAATTCGTAGTCGCTCGGACGGTCGCCGAAATCACCGCCGTAGCACATGCGACCGTTGCTGTCGAGAATCGCCTGGTCGATGAAATCCCAAATAAATCCGCCCTGATATTGCGGATAGCGTTCCAAAGCCGTGTATTCGTCCATGTTGCCGACGGAATTGCCCATGGCGTGCATGTATTCGCAGGAAATATACGGTTTCTTCGGGTTGGACTTGAGGTATTCCTCGATTTCGTCGGCGTGCGCGTACATGCGGCTTTCGATATCGGTCACGTCGTCGAACGCGCGATCATGCACGGAACCTTCGTAATGCACGGGGCGGTTCGGGTCGATCGCGTGCGCGTGGGCGTGCATCGCGCGGAACACTTCGCCGGCGAACGACTCGTTGCCAAGCGACCAGATGAGCACGCTCGGATGGTTGTAATCGCGGCGCATCATGCTGTTGATACGGTCCACGCACGCGCCTTCCCACCGCGGCTTGCTGCCCGGCACGGCGGTTTCGGGGGTTTCGATATTGTTCGCAACCCAGCTGCTGTGCGTTTCCATATTGGTCTCGTCGATCAGGTAGATGCCGTATTCGTCGCACAGGTCGTACCAGTATTCCTGGTTGGGGTAGTGCGAGGTGCGGATGGCGTTGATGTTGTGCCTCTTGCAGAACGTGATGTCGTCGATCATGTCTTGCCTGGTGATGGCGCGGCCGCGCTTCGCGTCGAATTCGTGGCGGTCGGCGCCCTTGAAGACCACGCGCTTGCCGTTGAGCTTCATGATGCCGTCTTCGATACGGAATGTGCGGAAGCCGACGCGCTGCACGACCTTTTCGACCAGCGGACCGTCATGGCCCACAACAAGCACCGTCAGCTCATACAGGGTTGGCTCTTCGGCGCTCCACGGCGCAATGTTCTTCAGCGCGCCGGAATTGAGGGTGATGGTTTCGTTGGCGCATTGCGTGGATTCCCACACCACAGTGCCGTTTGCGTCACGCAGTTTCGCCTTGACGGTGGCCGCGTCGTTTGCATTGCGCAACTGCAGGGTTGCATTCAGCGTTCCGGCGGCCATGGAGGGATTGTAGTCGGCTTCGATCTGCACGGTTTCGACATGCACGCGAGGCTGTGCGGCGAGCTCCACGGAACGGAACAGGCCGTGCAAACGCCAGAAATCCTGATCTTCCAGCCAAGAGGCGCTCGCGTATTCGTAGCAGGCGACGGTGAGCACGTTGTCGCCGTCAACGTGCAGCGCTTCGGTGATGTCGAATTCGTTCGGCGTGAAACCGTCCTCGCCATAGCCGACGAAGGTGCCGTTAAGCCACACGTAGATCGCAGTGGCCATGCCGTGGAAGGTGACGCTGACGGTGCCGCCATTTTCCAGCGTTGCGGCGAGCGGACGGTCGAGCGTGAAGGAACGGCGGTAGATCGCCACATGATTGTTTTCGGGAACGTTCGGCTCCTGCGGATCCTCATGGCCATCCCATGGATACTGCACATTCACATATTTGTTCTTCAAATAGCCGGCCATCTGCAGGTGTTCGGGCACGTTGATCGCGCCGAAACCGGCATCGTTGAAGTCAGCTGCGGCGAACGGCGCGTTTTCCACGTCGACGTTGGCTGCCTGAGTGACGTTTACTTTCCATTCGCCGTCGAGATTCTGCTTTGGTTCGGTGGCTTCGCCCAGGAAATACCGATGATTGGAGTGCGCGGGCTTGCGATTCACCGCGAATACGGTCGGATCGGTGAGCCAGCTTGCGTTCGCCTGCCGCGCCTGCAGGATGCGCGATTCCGGAACCCCTTGCGTTTGCTGTGATTGCGCGGCTTCTTGAGCTGCCATGATAACTACCCCTATCCATTGCGACGTTGCCAATGTACGCTACGAATCATAGCGTAAGTAATTTTGTTTACTAACATCCGATAACATATCACACTTCCGCCAAAGATGGTAGCGACATTGCCGTCGGTGTTGCCGTGTAATCGAATGCGCGGTCGAAATAAGATTGCAGATTATGTTTCACGATTTTGTGAAATCTTGACAAAAGACGGTGCGTTGCGCTCTTGCAAAATGGTCACGGTGTGTAACAATGGCAGGAATGCACCGATGGCGTACGCCCGGTGCCCACAACCGCGCAGCATTGCCCAGTTCGGCGAGTGGTTGCGAAAATCGCAATTTTCCGCTATTTCGCACTATCGCAACGGCAGGGGAGTGCTGACTACTCCGCGGCGCTCCCAAGGAGATCATCATGGTTGATCGCAAGGAAGATCAATCCACCCAATTCCGCGATACCAGTTCGGGAAATTTCGAACAAGCAGCAAAAACCGCGACGCAAACGCAAGTCGATCCGTCGCTCGCCGATGCGCAAACCGTAGCGCAATCGCTTGGTGTCGATTTGAATACCGGCCTGAGTCAAGCGGAAGCCAAGCGTCGACTCGACAAGTACGGACCGAACGAACTCGCGTCCGCACCACCGGTGCCGAAATGGAAGAAATTCCTCGAACAATTCAAAGACCCCCTTGTCTACCTGTTGCTGGCTGCGACCGGCATTTCGCTCGTCGCATGGTTCATTGAACGAGCCAACGCCGTACCGGGTGCGGAAGGCGGCGAAGCATTGCCGTTCGACGCCATCGTCATCGTGCTGATCCTTATCGTCAACGCGGTGCTCGGCTACATCCAGGAATCGAAGGCGGAAGCCGCCGTCGAAGCGCTCTCCAGCATGACCGCGCCGCAAACCAACGTGCTGCGTGACGGCAAAATCGAACGCATCAACACGGTTGACGTGGTGCCCGGCGACATCATCGTGCTCGGCGAAGGCGACTCCGTTTCCGCGGACGGACGCCTCTTCGCCGCCGCCAGCCTACGAATCGCGGAAGCCAGCCTCACCGGCGAAAGCGTGCCCGTCGGCAAAAAGACCGACACCCTCGCACAGGCGAAGGCCCTCGGCGACCGCGCCAACATGGTGTTCAACGGCACGTCCGTAACGCAAGGCACCGGCCGCGCCATCGTAACCAGCACCGGCATGGGCACGCAGGTCGGTAAAATCGCCGATCTGCTGCAAGCCACGGAAGACGACGAAACCCCGCTGCAAAAGGAAATGAACTACGTTTCCAAAATCCTCGGCAGCGCGGTATGCATCATCGCGGTCGTGGTGCTGGTCGCGCTCGCGCTTACCGAAGGCTTCCAAGACGTTCACGATGTGATCGATTCGCTACTGTTGGCCGTCTCGCTGGCGGTCGCGGCCGTGCCGGAAGGTTTGGCTGCAATTCTTACGGTGGTGCTCGCGCTCGGCGTGCAGCGCATGGCCATGCACAATGCGATCGTCAAGAAGCTGCATTCGGTGGAAACGCTTGGATCTGCGTCGGTGATCTGCTCCGACAAAACCGGCACGCTCACCCGCAACGAGATGACCGTGGAGCGTGTGGTCACTCCGAGCGGCGAAGTGCAGCTTACTGGCACCGGCTATGCGCCGGAAGGCCGCATGGTGGTCGATCCACAGACCATGGAACATGCGCAAATACGCGGGATCATCGAATCGGAAGCCGTTGCGACCCTTGCCGTGGGCGCGTTGGCGAACGACGGCGAACTGCGCGAATCTGCTGCTTCTGCCGGAAATGCGGAAAACGTAACGTGGGAGGCGGTCGGCGACCCGACCGAAGTCTCACTCATCGTCGCAGCACGAAAAGTGAAGGCGGATCGCAAGTACGCCAACTACGAGCGCGTTGGCGAAATCCCGTTTACTTCCGAACGTAAGCGCATGTCCATCGTGGCGCAAGACAACGCTGACGCCGGCCGTCTGACCGTCTTCTCCAAGGGTGCCCCCGATGTGCTTCTTGGATATTGCAGCAGGATTGCTGTCGGCGGTGCGGTACGTCCACTTACGGAAGGCGATCGCCAGCAGATTCTTGCGACTGTCGAACAGCTTTCTTCCGATGCATACCGCACGCTGGGACAGGCTTATCGTCCGCTCGGTACCGCTTCTCTTGCGCAAGTGCCGGGAATCATGCTGAATTCCGCAGGTCATGTTGCCGATATTGCGGAACAAAGCGATGTGCTTGAGAACGATTTGATTTGGGTCGGCATGATCGGCATCATCGATCCGCCGCGCACGGAAGTGCGTGATTCGGTTGCCGAAGCGCATCGCGCCGGCATTCGTACGGTAATGATTACCGGCGATCACCCGCTGACCGCGGCGCGCATCGCCACCGATCTGGGCATTATCGACAAGGGCGGCACGGCCATGACCGGCAGCCAACTCGACGAACTGCCCGACGAAGCGGCATTCGACAAGGTGACCAGCGGAGTGTCCGTCTACGCGCGAGTCGCGCCGGAACACAAGTTGAAGATCGTTGAATCCTTGCAACGGCAAGGCAATATCGTGGCCATGACCGGTGACGGCGTGAACGACGCTCCCGCAGTCAAAACCGCCGATATTGGCGTCGCCATGGGCATTACCGGCACTGAAGTGACCAAGCAGAGCGCGAAAATGATCCTCGCCGACGACAACTTCAGCACCATCGTCGCAGCCGTGCGTGAAGGACGCGGCATTTTCGACAACATCCGCAAGTTCCTGCGCTACCTGCTGAGCTCCAATGTGGGCGAAGTGTTCACCGTGTTCGGCGGGGTGATGCTCGCCGGATTCCTCGGCATCACCCAGCCCGGCAGCCAAGGCGTGACCGTGCCGCTGCTTGCCACGCAGCTGCTGTGGATCAACCTGCTCACCGACGCGGCACCCGCGCTCGCCATGGGCGTCGACCCGTCCACCGACGATGTGATGGCGCGCAAGCCGCGCAAACTCACCGATCGCGTGATTGACGCCGAAATGTGGGGCGACATCATTTTCATCGGTGTGATTATGGCGGCCGTCACCCTGATCGGCATGGACATGCACTTGGACGGCGGTCTGTTCACCGACCGTTCCGTCGATGCGATCGGTCACGACGCACAAATGACGGAAGCACGCACCATGGGCTTCACGATTCTCGTGTTCGCGCAAATGCTGAACGCGCTTGCCTCGCGCTCGCACTTGCAGTCAGCGTTCGTCGGACTGTTCTCCAACAAGTGGCTATGGGGCGCGATCGCGCTGAGCATGGTATTGCAGCTGGCGGTGATTTACATTCCGTTCCTCAACACCGCTTTCGGTACGGTACCGCTCAGCGTCGGCGCATGGGTCGAATGCCTCGGACTTGCCATGATCGTGCTCATCGCTTCCGAACTGCGCAAATGCGTCCTCCGCGCCAGATAACGTCCGAAAGTGCGCAAAATCTCGGACGTTATCCAGCTTTCTGGAAGGGAAAGGTTTGTGAAGTCAATGATTGATGGGCTTCTTTCTTGCCTAATCTTTTTGGTGAGATGGGAGGTGCGCGGGATGCATTCGTTTGTTGAAGTATGGCGTCCGATGAAATTTAAGTGTTTTATCTAAATCAGATACAACATTTATTTTCATATCGGCTATACGCTTCTTTTAGGAAATCTGTCGGATCGCATCGAAGCGCTTCCGACAGACGCCTGGCTGTATCCAGCCGCATGCCTGAGGTCGAGCGATAGCCTGTCTCAAACCAAGAGATGTTCGGCTGGGGAATCCCTGTCATCTCTGACAACTCGTTTTGCGTATAGCCGCGAGTCCGACGAATGTCTCTTAGCCCGGATTCAGCGCAGTGGATTCCGCCTCTCCAACCTTCGTCGGGATGGAGCTCCAACACGTTGCAGTGCAATGCTTTGGCAATTTGGCGAGCGGTGTCCAAATGCATATTGCGTATGGTTTCCGGATTGTTTTCGAACATGACGAGACGATCATGATCCACGCCGGAGAGCTCGGCCAGCTGTTCTAGAGACATTCCTTCCTTGAGTCTCAGGTCCTGTAGCCTCATAAGCTGCGCCTCCATGCCGTTCCCTCCCTTCACGGTATCACTGCGGAATATTCGATCCGTCTTCTATTTTGAGTCAAAAGCCTGCTCATGAAAGGGACCATCCCGTCTTGGCAGGTCATTTTGCTCCGCTGCGCCCCACAGGATAACAGAATCCCCTCAACGTATCGTTCCGTCAATTCCTGATAAGGCGACTCATACGACGAACATGTTTTCCGGAAGGATGAGCTGGTTTCTGTGGAAAAGGAGAAAGACGATTCAGATGGACGGAATCGGGACACGCCGAGGGATGTGTTTATTTGCAACGGTTCCAGGGTATCTTTGGAAGGGTCGATTTGCGTGATCGGCGGGGTTCGTGTAAATTGACTCTTCGCTGCCGCTCAGCGAGTGGTTCCCCGGTCGGGGTTCCGCGAGGTGGGTGAGTGGTGGTGGTTTGAGAACTCAAGAGCGT
>CEAZ01003486.1_pt1 | contig 11671 bp, 10 predicted proteins | sample 557361 | NCBI WGS metagenome assembly CEAZ01 (sample SAMEA3182074, study PRJEB8094) | gut metagenome | biome: human; feature: gut; material: Stool; isolation source: human stools | place: Canada | collected 2012-02-22 | reverse complement strand
TGTATAATGAAGATGGTGATGAGAAATGAAAAGATACACTTTCACGCTTGAGGAAACGCAAGAAATCAAGGCTGCGAGGAAAAAGAATCGAGACAAGAATGTTGAAAAAAGACTGGCGGCACTTGAGATGCGAGCAGAAGGGAAGCAGAACAAAGAAATTAGTGAAAAAACCGGCTTCCACACGCAATATATTACCGTGCTGGTTTCCCGATATAAAGCCAACGGTCTTGCAAGTATCACAGAAAGCCACTATCACGGAAACCACCGGAACCTGAGTTATGCAGAAGAGGAAGCGCTCTTGGAGCCGTTTCGTCAGGCTTCAAATGCAGGAAAAACGGTATCGGTGCATGATATTGAGACTGCATACCGGGAAGCTGTAGGCCATTCCATAGGGACATCACAGATCTATTACGTCCTCCACCGCCACGGTTGGAGGAAAGTCATGCCAAGGAGCAAGCATCCGAAGAAAGCCAGTGATGAGGTCATCGAGACCTCAAAAAAATTAACAAGCGAATCGGTGAACTAAAGGATTATGTAAACAAGTCTGGTCATCCACATCAAGAAGTACGACTTATGTTCCAGGATGAAGCAGGATTCGGACGAATCAATAAGCCCAAATACTGCTGGTGTGAAAAGGGCATTCGTCCATCGGTACCTTGCCATCACATTCGTGAATATCGGTATGCATACGGAGCTGTTGAACCAGTAACGGGAAGCTCCTGTTTTCTTGTTATGCCGTATTGCAATTCTACTTGTATGAACATATTTCTCGAGGAACTGTCCAAGCAATACCCGGATGATCTGATCCTGCTGTGTTGTGATGGTGCAGCATGGCACAAGTCTAACAAGCTTCATATCCCGGAAAACATAGAGTTGTTTTACATTCCACCGTATACGCCTGAGATGAATCCCATCGAGCAGATATGGAAAGAACTTCGAATCACGGGCTTCCGCAATGAAGTGTTTGCTTCTTTGGAGAAGGTAGTAGATCGGCTTTGCGATACCATTTGCACCTTGACCTCTGATACGATAAAGAGCATTACAGGGCGTAGTTGGATAATCAATTGTTTTAATTAGGCTTTAGTATGAGACTGCTCCGCACCACTGGGGATATCCGCGATACGGCCCTTGCCGCACAGCGGACAGCGCAGGGAATTGGTTTTTGACATAGCGCCTCGCTTTCTCTGTTCTCTTTTTTGAGAACAGCACATGAAAATTTTTTACAGCAGGTTATGGTTCTCCAACCGAATGCGCATGGCCTGTTTGGATACCTGAAAGATACCTGCCATATCCGTCACCAGCTGTTGGTTCGTCCGTCCGGAGCGCAGCTGATAGAAACAGCGCTTGACCTGCGGCAGCGGCAGCAGAAGGATAGAGCCCAGCAGGTTCGCCTGCACTTCCAATGTGTTGTCGCTCTCATCGCCGGAACGGAGCGCCGCGTTTTCGCCGGTCCCGCTGAACTGTTTCTTATGGAGCAGCCAGTGCCCCAGCTCATGGGCGCAGGTAAAGCGCAGCCGCCCGGTAGATGCTTCCTCTTCGCAGAGAGAGCAGTCGATGAGGATGGTGCCGCCCTTGACGGGAAGAAGGTCATAGCGGTGGTTTTCCCGGTCATAGATCGCTGTGAGACCGTCGTCAAAGATTGTCTCGCCCAAAACCCGCCCATTATTCCGCAGATATTGATACTCCAGCACCAGCCCCTGTGCCTCGATGATGTCCTCAATGGGAATGGCTACGGGGGAACCGTAATAAAGTCTGGGGTCATAGGCGGTGATCACATCGCGGGCGATCCGCTCCAGCGCCTGTTCGCGGTAATATGCTTTTTTCATGCGTCTATTTCACCGCCCTCTTTGGATTTCTTTGCGCGCTGGGTAATCCGGTCGATAAATTCCTGCCACTCCTGATCTGTGGCGTCTGCCTCCTTCGCCGTGCGGAGCGCGGCCCGGACGATCTCCCGATTCATGATGTAGTCCGGCAGGTCTGCGGATACCCGGTTATTCTGGGACTTGGCGGCAAGATCCAGCATCTGCTCGGTTTCCACCTTGCTCAGATGCAGTTCCTGCTCCAACCGTTCCAAATATGCGCGCGTCGGTGCCGGTCTGCGGTCGTTCTCAATGTTGCTCAGATAGACTGGCGACAAGTCCAGCTTTGCCGCCAGTGTGCGCAGGGACAATCCGATAGATTGCCGTTTCTCTCGAACGAAGCTGCCGAATGTCTGTTCCAAGTAACTCACCTCCTATCCGTGTTCTCTTCTCTGGAAACACTGTAGCCCCAGTATAGCAAACATTCGTTCGATTGGCAAGCCGTGAAAAAGATGGTGTTCCCCGCAGGGAACACCATCCAGAAGTTATTTCAGCCACGCTGCCATATCCCGCATTTCCTCCAGCACTGCTGCTGGGCTGACGATGCGAATCTTACCGCTAAAGGTAAAGACCCAACTGAAGAACGGAGGGCTTGGCGCGACCTCGACTGTGGCACGGAAATGCTGTTCATCTACAGTTTCCGTCTGCACATTTTCACCGAAGCGGTCGATCACGCTGCGCATGACCTCATTATCGCACAGCAGCTCTACGGTACAGAGGTTGTCCGGGTACATCCCAAACACCTTGCGGACATACTCCGCCGGATCAAAGTCCGGTGTCTGGACTGCCGTATGTTCCAGCGGTTCGACTGCCGTCATGCGATCCACCCGAAATTGTGCAATCTTTCCGTGCTTTTCCGACCAGCCTACGGCATAATAGCAATCTCGGCTCCAGATAAGGGCATACGGGCTAAACTGATAGCGGTAGCCGTTATGCTTGAGTATCTTTTCTTTCTGCGGGGTGTATTCGTAATACTGAAAGGTGATCTGCCGTTTTTCCTGAATGGCGTTATGGATCTCATCCACGCTGTAATAGATGCACTCATTCTCCGGTTTGGCGGTGCCGTCCATATAAATATGCCGATCCAACTGGCGGGCATGAGATTCACTGGTGAGCTTACCCAACTTTTCAATAAGCCGCTCGCTCTTTTTGGCCGTAATAAAGCGGGAGGATTCTACCGCGTCCACCAGCAGCTTCAGCTCCGGCAGTTCAAACAGCCTCTCCCCCACGAAGTATCGATTCTGGGTGCTTTTGACGCATACGATGTCCATACCGCTGCTTTGCAAGACTTCAATAGCGGAATATACGCTCTTGCGCCCCGCCTGAATGCCATGCTCCTGCCAGAAGGCAAGAATATCCGCCACAGAGGCCGGATGCTGGTCATCCGTATGCTCATACAGATACCGCTGCAATAGTAGCAGACCATATTGGGATTCATTTTTCATGTAGCTGTACTCCATTCAAATGGGAAACGGCGCGGCGGCAATACGTAACCGTCAAACTCAGCAGCGGATGGAAGATTTTCCGTGAAAATGAGAGAATACCCCGTATAGAGCGTAGAGTTCACGCACTATGCGTGTACTCTACGCGAAAAAATGGAGGAGCGCTGGCGGTAGAGGCTGAGAAAGAGGCTTCACTTGATCTCCTGTTCCAGTGTATCGAATTCAGGCGTGGAGAAGAACTCACCGAGGGTAATGTCAAGACCATCACAAAGCTTCTTAATCGTCACGACGCCCGGATTTTTACTTTCATTATTAAGGATACTCTTGATGGTTGCTTGAGGAACGGCAGACAGATTTGCTAATCCGTTCGGTGTAATTTTTCGTTCTGCGCAAAGTTGGCGGATGCGAAGTGCAACAGTTTCCCGAGTATCCATAGTGTAAACCTCCATGACGATTTACCACTATGGTAAATTATTTGAGAAAAGGTTATTAGTGATACTTCACTAACAGAAAAATATGTGCTATAATAGTAATATAACACTATATTGTCCATGTGGCCGGCACCTGGCTTACAATTTATCCACCGATAAATTGGGAGGTCAGCACATGGAATACGGTTATGCAAGAGTTTCGACCAAGGAACAGAATGAGTTGCGCCAACTCATCGCTCTGCGGAAATTCGGTTTAACGGACCGGGCGATTTTTGTGGACAAGCAGTCCGGCAAGGATTTTGACCGCCGCAGCTACCAGCGGCTGCTGCGCAAACTGAAAGACGGCGATACGCTTGTGATCAAGAGCATCGACCGTCTCGGCAGAAACTATGAAGAAATTTTGGAGCAATGGCGCATCATCACAAAGGAAAAGAGTGCGGCAATCGTTGTGCTGGATATGCCTCTGCTTGACACGCGGCGGAATCGCGACCTCACCGGAACGTTGATCGCAGACATCGTGTTGCAGCTGCTATCCTATGTGGCGCAGACAGAGCGCGAGTTCATTCACCAGCGGCAGGCGGAAGGAATCGCCGCAGCGAAGGCGCGCGGCGTGAAATTCGGCAGACCCCGCAAGGCGCTGCCGGAAGGGTTCGGCGAAGTCAAAGCGCGTTGGGAGCGTGGCGAGCTGTCCGCACGTGCGGCAGGAAAACTATTGGGCGTCACCCACCGGAGCTTTTTGCTCTGGGCGCAGGATGACGGATGTAAAGAAATTGTTAAGAAAGAGCGGACGGAGATGCTTGGATAAAAAAGTACGCTTTTTTAGTCGGCTTTAAGCTGTTATCTTATTGAAATTCTATTAGAGGAGTGCTATGATTAAAGTGTAGATTTTATGTATATCGCTGTGGTCGGCAACCTGTACATTTTTATCCACTGTGCCAGATACACAATGCGCGATAAAAGACCCTTCCGCCTGTATTGCAGGCGGACAACTATTCTGCGGGAGGTGAGCAGCGATCCATCCGTCTCTGTACGATTTCTGCGCCGGGCATGAACAAACTCACCTGCTGGCACAATGGGACGATGAACGCAATGCGCCGCTCACGCCGAAGGATGTGACCTACGGAAGCCATCAAAAGGTATGGTGGCGATGCCCCCAAGGCCATTCCTACCGTTCCGAAGTCAGAATCCGCGCGCGGGGAACGGGCTGTCCCTTCTGCGCGGGCCACACTGTTCTGCCGGAGGAAAACTCTCTGGCGGCAAAATTCCCTGATCTGCTTTCGGAGTGGGACACGGAAAAGAATTCTCCGCTGCTGCCGACGCAGGTCATGCCGGGAGCACACCAGAAGGTCTGGTGGAGGTGTCCGAAAGGACATAGCTGGCAGGCGAGCGTTGCCAGCCGCGTCACATCAAACGCAGGCTGTCCGTTCTGCGCGGGACAAAAGGTCCTGTCCGGATTCAATGATCTCGCTTCGCTGCATCCGCAGCTTGCTGAACAGTGGGATCGGAAAAAGAACGGTGCGCTGACGCCGGAGACGGTGAGCGCATATTCCAATCGCCGCGTGTGGTGGCTCTGTGACAGAGGACATTCTTTCTGTGCGGTCATCGCCCACCGTGTGAACAGGGAAAGCGATTGCCCGTACTGCACCAACCGCAAGGTCCTGCCGGGATTTAATGATCTGGAGACCAAGGAGCCGGTGATCGCATCGCAGTGGCATCCGACCCTTAACGGCAGTTTCACGCCGCAGCAGGTAACGCCCGGCAGCAGCCGGAAGGCATGGTGGCTGTGTGAAAACGGCCATGCGTGGCGGGCGGTCGTCAGCAGCCGCACGGGAAAGCAGCGCTGCGGCTGTCCAATCTGCGCGGGCCGGCCATTGGACCGATGCACAGCGATTTTAAGTGAACCTCCGGCGGAGCCGGTAAAAATAAGTGTCCAAACTGCGGGGAGCCGCAGAAAACATATACTGTAGGAGGATCATTATGAAACATAAGCTGCTATCCATTTTACTATGCCTCGCGATGGCGCTGTCGCTCTTACCGACGGCAGCCCTGGCGGAGGAGGCGACAGGCGCTGGACCGATCAAGGTAGGGGAGACGAGCTATAGTTCGTTTAGCGATGCCGTCAATGCGGCGGAACCTGACGAAAGCGGCGTCATCACCTATAAGATCAGCGGTAAGGTTGATGTGACTGATATCGGCTGGGTGCAGGTCGCAAAAGCTGGTCTGCCCGACCTCTCCAAGGTCGAGTTCATTGGCATAACCGACGATGCGGAAATCTGCATCACCCAAGGCGTAGCGATTCTGGCTGATCAGAGCTATGACATCGACGTTAGCTTTGAGGCCTTAAAGTTGACGAAGTTGAATCCGCAATGGGCGGGTGACTTTGGCCACAGCACGAATTACTTCACCTGCTGGCTCCGCAACACCGGCAGGGCAGAAAACACCGTGACCTACACGAACTGCACCTTCCCCAACGGCGTGTGCAACAACCAGTACGGCAAGACGGTGTTCAACAACTGCCAGTTTACTAACAGTGCCAACTATAATCTTTGGAACTACGGCGGCAACACCGAAGTGAAGAACAGCGCCTTCATCGGTGTCCGCGGTATCAAGACCTACAACGAGGGCACGCTGGCAGTCGCGCCCACGGTGAAGATCGAACAAACCACCTTCAGCGGTCTGACCGAAAAGGCAGCCATCGTCGCTTCCAAGGCGACCGACATCACGCTGACGAATGTGACCGCCACCGGCTGCATTAAGGGCCTGCTTCAGAAGGACATTGAAGGCTCTACTACGGACGAGCAGAAAGTCACCATCGAGGCCAACGGCACCGGTATCAGCGGTGACTTTAATATTACAGCCGAAATGGATGCCGAAGCCGCCAAGAACGAGTTCAACATCACAGCCGGTACGTTCCCCGGAGGAATCAACAATGACTACCTTGCGCCTGGTGCAAATTTTGACGCGACCACAGGCGAGGTTAAAATGTCGTATGTTGCCAAAATCGGCGATACCGAGTATCCCACCCTCGCCGACGCCTTTGCGGCCGCAAACAAAACCGGCGACACCGTGATCGAGCTGCTGGACGACATCAATATGACCGGTAAGAACTGGACGCCGGTGAGTGTGGATGGAAACCATGGTCAGGGCGTCATCACCCTGAACGGCAACGGCAAGACCATCACCGGCCTGAGCGCCCCCTTGTTTGCGGGCGGCTTTGCGGGCAAATCCGGCATTGTGATCAGGGATCTGACCATTGCTGATGCGGATATCAACGACCCAACGAATGATCAGGGAATCGGCGCATTTATCAACTGCGTGGATTCCATGCCTCGAATCGAACTGGATAACTGCCATCTGAAGAACAGCAAAATTGTCAGCACCGGCGGCGCGCGCGTCGGCGGTCTGATCGGCTGGACATCCGGCTATAACAAACCGAACGACGGCCCGGTCGATACCAAGGTCACGCTTACAAACTGCTCCGTCGAGGATGTGACGATTGAGGCGAAGGGCTCTGTCGGCGGCCTGATCGGTCACGCCGGTGCGAATCCCGCCACCTACCACACCATCACGGGCTGCACTGTAAAGGACAGCACTCTGACGTGCACTGAGAGGGGAAAGAGCTGGCGCGTCGGCGATCTGGTCGGCACGGCGAATGACGGTCAGATCACCGTTGACGCTGCTACTTCCGCAAGCCAGAATACCTTGACGCAGGAAAATGCAGACCCCCAAAAGCCCAAAGACAGCATCTTCGGCCGCGACGCGGTCAACGATACCGGTCTTGTGATCGTTGACAACAAGGTCGTTGCCGCCGGTACTGCTTACGGCGATATTGTTAACAAGAACGCCAACGAAGTGCTTGTGGAGGTTTCGAAGGGTCATTGGATGAAGCCGAACGCGAATACGGTCGCTATGATCGGGGCAACGGAGTACCCCTCCCTCCCCGCCGCCATCACGGCGGCCAAGAACGGCGAGACCGTGAAGCTGCTGAAGGATGTGACCGTTACCAATCCGATTGAAGTCACGAAGAGCATGACGCTTGATCTGAACGGTCATGTACTGACTGCTGCGACGGCATCGGATAGAAGTGAATCTAAGGATGAGAAAAACAGTGCGATTTGGGTCACTGCTGAAAATGTAAACTTGACCATCAACGGCATGACCGCAGGAAGCGGCATGAAGATGGGAGACACGCATAATACCGATTGGAAGACGAAAGTCTGGGGATTTGTTGACCTTCGCGACGGTTCTGCCGGCTCTACAGTGACGATTAACGGCGGATCTTACACCGGAAGCACCTGCGCAAGCGACAACAACCACTATACTGCATTGTTTACGGTGGGCAGTGAGAGCAAGTTGGTCCTGAACAATGTCAGCGCCGAGACGGACGAGCGCGTTGTGAAGGCTTCCGGCTGTGGTGAGGTCGTTGTCTCTGGTGGTACCTATAATATCACTGGTATTAATGCGTTCTTAGGCGCTGCCTTTGAAACCAAGACCGCATCGTTCACCGACATGAAGCTGACCGCAAAATACGGCGGCTGCGTGCAGGTTGGAAGCAATGCAACATTGGAAAATTGCGAGATCAAAGTTACGGATATCAGAACTGGAGATGGCACGTACTTGAATTGTGCGGTGGCTGTTCAGTATGGCGGCACCGCCACTGTAAAGAGCGGCATCTATACCGCTCCGTATGCTGCCTATGTTTACAGCTCCGGCGGTACGATCAACATTGAGAACGGTACATTTACCGGTGTTGTTCGCGCTGATGCTACAACTGGCAAAACAGCAACTATCAATATCAAAAATGGCTCTTTCAATGGCGAAATTCAGAAGGGCGGCGGCCCGGGCAGCGAGACCATCTCCATCACCGGCGGCACGTTCAGCTTTGATCCGAGCACGAAGGTCAAGAACAACGGGACAGACTACATCGTCAAGCGCGCTGGCAGCGAGGGCGCTTATACCTACACGGTTCTTGCAAAATCCGGTTTGACCTCCGGCGTGTATCTGACAAACCCCTCCGGCGCTCTGGCAAGCAATTACTATGTGAGCAGCACCGCGAACGGTGTCTGGACGGTCAGCTACTCTGCGCCCAGCTCCGGCGGCGGTTCCAGCTCTTCCTCCAGACGCTATGACGTCTCCGCGCCCTCTGTCAAGCACGGCGATGTGACCGTCAGCCCCAAGAGCGCCTCCAAGGGCGATACCGTGACCATCACCGTCAAGCCCGACAGCGGCTATGAGCTGGACACCCTGACCGTGAAGGACGCCAGCGGCAGCAAGATCAAGGTGAAGGATAAGGGCGACGGCAAGTTTACCTTTACCATGCCCGCCTCCAAGGTGACGGTTTCCGCGGAATTCGCTGAGATCGAGACGCTGGACTTCGCGGACGTTCCCACCGACGCCTACTACTATGAGGCTGTGAAGTGGGCCGCCAAGAAGGGCATCACCGGCGGTATCGGCAACGGCCTCTTTGGGCCGAACCAGCCTTGCACCCGCGCACAAATCGTTACCTTCCTGTGGCGTGCTGCCGGTTCCCCCGAACCCAAGACCATGAGCAGCTTCGCCGATGTGTCCATGGATGCCTATTATGCAAAGGCAGTTGCATGGGCAGTAGAGAATGGTATCACCACCGGCACGGGCGATGGCAAATTCAGTCCTGACGCCACTTGCACCCGTGCCCAGAGCGTGACTTTCCTATTCCGTGCCATTGGTAAGCTGGTCGATAGCAAGGCTGAGTTCAGCGATGTGCTCGCCGACAGCTACTATGCAAACGCGGTGGACTGGGCCGTGGAGAACGGCGTCACAAACGGCATTGGTGATGGCCTGTTCGGGCCAGACAATAGCTGCACCCGCGCACAAATCGTCACTTTCCTTTACAGAGCCTATCAGGGGAAGTAAGGCGAATCGGCAATCCAATAAAAAGCTCCCGCTGAGATCATCCTCGGCGGGAGCTTTTTACTCTGCACGGCAGGGAATTGGCGTGGAACATTGCTGCAATGCGAATACTTGACGTATATACCGAAAGCTGTTAGGCGCTCCAATGTGTTATGATAATTCTATCATACATATTGGAGCGCTTTTCCAGAAAGGAGTGTGCGATTTGGCGGAAAAGCGCAAAGATAGGAATGGGCGTGTCCTCAAGACCGGAGAAAATCAGCGCAAAAACGGCACCTATGAATGGCCTATGCCCTTGCGTTGGGGAAGCCAACCCTGCTGATCCACCCTAATACATGGAAAAAGAAATGGCTGAATGTTGTAAAACGTGAAGGCGAGTAGCATATTCAAAAATTTTATCCATCCTCATACTTTAGAACGATTTACATTTTGTGAAGTTGCGGATATAATTATTATGGATTGGTATAAAGCGAAAAACTTATGATGAGGGGCGCGCCCCTCATCCCGTGGGTACCCACGGGATGATACCGCTCTGTAACCTGTGGACTTTGCCCGCTGTGGTCAGGCGGGCATGAACAAAATTTTGACCATCATACAAAGGAGGATACACCATGAAAAAACGCATCGGAAGTCTGCTTCTTATTCTGGCGCTGTGCTTTACGCTGTTGCCCTCGGCGGCATTTGCGGCAGAAACCATGGACACTTGGGATGGAATAGCCGATACAAGCTGGTATGATGAGAATGAAACGGGATTTCATCTCAAAACAGCCAAGCAGTTGGCAGGCATGGCAAAGCTCGTCAATGATGATACAGCAAATTTTAAGGACAAAACTGTTTATCTTGATAATGACTTGGATTTAGGCGGGCATGAATGGATCTCTATCGGTGACGGAGCAAATACGGATAGGGGATCATTTCAGGGTGTTTTTGACGGACAAAGCCATGTGATTTATAACCTGTATTCTCATGAGGGCCTAAAATCTGAAAACAAAGACAATAACAATAACTTGTATAGAAATGGTTTGTTCGGAAGTATATATAATGCGACTGTAAAAAATCTCGGTATTGAAAATGCGGATATCGTGATACCGATGAATGATACCTCCACCTACGGAAAAGGTATTTTGGTGGACTGGATGACCGATTCCACTATAAATAATTGTTATACTACTGGTTCTATTACCGGAGGCTCTTATATAGAAAAATACATAGGTGGTATTGCAGGATTTTTAAATGGGAACAACAGTATCAGCCAGTGTTATTCTACCGCTGCAATTACGGGTAACTATAACGGCGAGTACTATGCAGAACAAGAAGGCGGGTTAAAGCCTATGGATTGCTGGGATTCGCTGGGTGGCATTGTCGGAGCCTCGTATAGGGGACAGGTGACAATAAGCGACTGTTGGTTTGGTGGAGAAATCGTTGTAAACTCCATTCAGGCTCCTGTTGGCGGTATTATCGGATATGGCAAAGGTGTAAGCATGGTCAACTGCCTTGTCGCTACAAAAGAAATCGGCAACGATGGCTGGGAAAATACTTACTGGCTTGGTTATGTCGTAGATAAAGATGCAAAGAATTGTTTCTGGCCAAATGATGCTAAATATAATTCTAATGTTGCCAATGCACAAAGCGGAAATTCGGCAGGCACAGCAGTTGATGATTTTATGGATGAAGGCGTTTTGACGGGACTTAACGCCAATGCCGCGGAAGGTGTGAGATGGGTACCGGGTATAAAACATCCCACCTTTGATTGGGATAGCAAAAATATTCCGGCGAACTACTCTAAAGTAGATGAAGCCATTGCAAAAGCGGAAGCCCTGAACAAGGACAACTACAAGGACTTTACCGGCGTGGAAGCCGCCGTCAATGCTGTTGTCCGTGACAAGAATATCACTGAACAGAGCGAAGTGGATGCAATGGCAAAGGCTATTGAAGATGCCATTGCTGCCCTGCAATACAAGGATGCTGATTACACAAAGGTTGATGCAGCCATTGCCAAAGCAAATGCCCTGAACAAGGACAACTACAAGGACTTCACCGGCGTGGAAGC
>CEAZ01039801.1_pt1 | contig 11914 bp, 7 predicted proteins | sample 557361 | NCBI WGS metagenome assembly CEAZ01 (sample SAMEA3182074, study PRJEB8094) | gut metagenome | biome: human; feature: gut; material: Stool; isolation source: human stools | place: Canada | collected 2012-02-22 | reverse complement strand
CAAATCACTCTTGTTCAATTATGCGGTATTGCCTTAACTTAAAAGGTTTAACATAGACGCGGCGGTATGGCGGCAGCCGTACCGTGAAGAGAAAGGAGAAAAGAAAATGGCTAAAAAATCTTCGCGTATGCGGCGGCTGCTCAGCGGTGTGCTGTCGGCCGTGATGCTGGCAACACTGGTGCCGAGCACTGCTTTCGCAATCGGAAGGACGGATACCGGCTCCTTCCTGACGGGTCCGTACCTGATGACCCCGAAAACAAACGGCATGGTTGTCGTTTGGGAACTGGATAAACCGATGAAGTCCACCATTACCTACGGTACGAGCGATGCGGACAAGAAAACGCTCGAGGTTCCGGTAGAGGAGGGCGAAAAGTTTAAGGGTGAGAGCATGCACATGTATCGTGCCCGCCTGACCGATCTGACTCCGGGTACGACCTATACCTACAAGGTTGAGACCGAGGACGGACAGACTATGGATGGTCACTTCCGCACGCTGCCCGAAAATTCGAATGAGATCCGCTTTGTGGTTGTCAGCGACAGCCATCGCTTTGAAACGGCAACCAAGGTTTCCGACGTGATCGCACAGTTCGATCCGGACTTTATCCTGCATACCGGCGATATGGTAGAGGGCACCGGCTCTCAGAAGGATCAGTTCCCGTACTGGTTCCAGAATGTCGGCTCGTTCCTGCACAATGTGCCGGTCATCTACAACAGCGGCAACCACGATTACGGTGTCTACTTTGATGAGTATGTCACCAAGGTGCAGAAGGAGCAGTATAAGTCCAACAAGACCGGACGCAACGTAGCGTTTGACTGCGGTCCGGTGCATTTCGATATGCTGGACAGCAACCCGTGGTCCCTGTTCGAGCTGAACTCCACCGCAGGCGGCGGCGAGGCGGATGCGGCAACCAAGGCCGTTGTAAACGAGTCGCTCGACTGGCTCAAGGCTGATCTTGCAACCGACGATGCCAAGAAGGCTGACTTCCGCGTTGTTACCATGCACCATCCGTTCGAGGATGACCTGACCCGCAAGTACGTTCCTTCCATCGTGGAGAACGGCAACGTAAATATCATGTTCAGCGGCCATACCCATCTGTATTCCCGCTATGCTTCTGCTGACCCGAAGCGCGGCGCAGATACCCTGTATGTAACCCAGGGCGATGCCCGCATCGGCGATGGCAAGATCGACACCGGCAAGCCGGATCAGCGCCTGAATGACAACTATCCCAACCTGCTTGCAACCGGCAAGGGCGATATGCTCGAAGTAACCGTCAAGGACGGTCTGCTGACCTATAAGAATCTGGGCCTGAGCAGCGACGGCGAGAAGATATTTGAGACGGTTACGCTGTCCAAGGACGGCGCCAAGCTGGCGTACAGCGATATTTCCATCACCCCGGACACCGTTCAGTCCAACGGCACTGTCACGGTATCCGCAAAGGTGACCAATGTCGGCAAGGGTCTGGCGACTGCCTCCATGTGTGTCAAGGACAACGGCACCGACCGCTGGCTGTATGAGTTCGGCAAGAGCGGCAAGGAGCGCGTTGTCGGTCTGAATCCCGGTGAGTCCGTAACGCTGAGCGCACCGCTGACGCTTTCCGCACTCGGCACGCATACCCTCAAGCTGGACAGCTACACCAAGACAGTCAATGTTACCTTCCGCAAGGCGACCTACGCCTACAGCAACCTGCGCCTGCAGCTTGGCAGCGGCACGGTAAGCGAGCCGACCAGCGATGTCATCTACGCCAAGGCGGATGTGCAGAACATCGGCAATGAGGACGGCACCGCAGAGGCAGTTCTGTACATCAACGGCGCAGCCGTTACCTCGCAGAAGACTGCGCTCAAGGCAGGCGAGACCCGCACGGTTGAGTTTGCCTACAAGGCACCGGCAGGCGGCAGCTATACCGTCAAGGTCGGCAACTCGGCAGAGAAGACCGTTGCCGTGCTCGGCTCCATTCAGGGCACCCCGATCGTAAAGGATAAGTCCGGCAAGGGCAACGACGGTATCATCCGCGGCAATCCGACGCTCGTTAAGTACAACGGCGGCTGGGGTCTGTCCCTGGACGGCGTGGATGATTATGTGGAAATTCCGGATAACAAGAACTATGTGGTAGACAACGGCGTTACCGGCATGGTTTGGGCAAACATCGATCGTCTGGCAACGGGCGATGAGTGGGACCACAACCCGCTGCTGATGAAGGGCGCTTCCATCAGCTACGGCACCAACTACCTGTTCCGCATGGCAGTCCGCAAGACCGGCATGGTTACCTATGGCATTGGCTTTAACAACGATAACGGCGAGTACTTCTGGAACGACGACGAGAATATGGGCGGCGGCGTTACCCTCGGCAAGTGGGTACAGTACACCGGCGGCTTTGATCGTGCAACCGGCGGCGACAGCTACGAGGATACCAAGGCAAGCGGTCACACCGATGCACCGGCTTTTGATTCTGAGATCCGCAACTGGGAAGGCAAGTCCATGTACTCCGGCTTTGCATTCCACCGTCATCTGCTGACGGGCCGCGGCCGCGGCAAGACGCACACCATGCTGACGGGCGACATCGGCCAGCTCCGCTTCTACACTACCAAGCTGACCGCAGAGGAGAACAAGCAGATTTACGCAAATCCGACTGCAAAGGGTCCGGAAAGCGACAAGCTGGTCGTATGGCTGGATTACGCACCGGAGAATATCGTCACCAAGGGCACGCACACTACCGAGTGGCGCGCAATGACCGGCAGTGCAGCACAGTTTACCTATAACGCAGAGATCACCGGCGCGGCTTCTGCAACCGCAACCGTTGAGACCTCGGACGACGGCAAGACCGTAAAGGCTTCCCAGTCCGCAGAGCTGAAGAACGGCAAGAACACGGTTGATATTTCCGCACTGGGCAGTGCAAAGTATGTTCGCGTTACTACCGTGCTGAACTCCTCTGTTGCAGAGAAGTCCACCGATATTCCGGTTATCAACTCGTATTCCATCAAGGCTGGCAATACCAATATCTGGGCAACGCTGGCAGACTGGAACGAGGGCACCTTCACCGATGCAGTAGGCTACGAATCCGATGATGTATTCAACGATTACTCTGTGGATTACGACAACTACGGCACCGTAGGCAAGAATGTCAAGGTTGTTGAGGGTACGGTAAGCACCTTCACCGACATCGCGGGCCACTGGGCAAAGGATGCCATCGAATATGTGACCGATAAGGCGCTGTTCAACGGCACGACCGCAACCACCTTCTCCCCGAACGAGGGCATGACCCGCGGCATGTTTGTCACCGTACTTGGCCGTATGGCAGGCGCAGACATCTCCGCGTACAACACCCAGAGCCAGTTTGCCGATGTAGACAGCAAAATGTACTACAACGCATACGTCAACTGGGCAGCAGCCAACAAGATCGTTTCCGGCGTGGACGCTTCGCATTTCAATCCGAATGCGCTCATCACCCGTGAGCAGGCTGCGGTTATCATGGATAATTATCTGACCGCCACCGGCACTAAGGTAGAGGAAACCGGCAGTGCAGCCGCATTTGCCGACAGCGCAAGCATCCGCGCTTACGCGAAGGACGCTGTAACCAGAATGCAGAAGGCTGGTCTGCTGAGCGGCAAATCGGGCAACCGTTTTGACCCGCAGGGCACGGCCACCCGTGCACAGGTAGCTGTTATCATGCAGAAGCTGTGTGAAAAGACCGGTAAATAAGCCGGTAAAATGAGAAAGGGTCTCCCGCCATTCGGCGGGAGACCCTTTGCATTCGGAACAGGAAAAACCAGGAGAGGTTATCCCTCTCCTGGTTTTTCAGGTTTGATTGTGTCGAAATTCAGTTACTTGATCTCAGCGAACATCTTCTCGAGCGCAGCCGCTGCAGCTTCCTCGTCTGCGCCGTCGCAGGTAACAGTGATGCTGTCGCCGCCCTTGACGGCCAGACCCATTACTGCGAAAATCTTCTTGAGGTCAGCGGTCTTTTCGCCCTTGGTGAGCGTTACCGCGCACTGGAAGCCCTTGGCGGCCTTGCTCAGCAGACCGGCCGGACGGGCGTGCAGACCTTCCTTATCCTGAATGGTGATGGTAAACTGTTTCATGAAACTCTCTCCTTTTACTGCAGGTGGGTCAGTACAAACTTGATATCCGGGGTTTTCTTCATCATTTCAAGCGCCTCTTCGTCCTCGAGCACCTCGCAGACATGGGCGAGCAGGTCAAGGTGTGCGTCACCGACACCGGCAATGCCGAAAATGAGGTATGCTTTCTCGTCACCGAAGTCTACGCCGTCGGGGTACTGCAGCATGACAACGCCGGACTTTTTGACAGTGGATTTCTTTTCGCTCGTGCCGTGCGGGATGGCAACGCCCATGCCCATGTAGGTGGTAACGAGCTTTTCGCGCTCGACCATTGCATCGGCGTAGTCGGCATCGACATAGCCGCGTTTGGCAAGCAGCGCACCTGCGGCGCGGATCGCGGTTTCCTTATCAACAGAGGGTAAGCCAAGCTGAATGTCCTCGGCCTGGATTACAAGGCCCTGATCCTGCGCGGCAGGTTCGTCAGTGGTTTCGGGAGCCGCGGCTTTCGCGGCAGGTGCAGCGGTCAGCGTCTGGTACAGGGTGTCCAGATTCGGGTCCGCAAGGAAGTTGCCAATGGTGATGATCTGTGCCTGCGGTGCACTCCTGCGGGCACGCTCGGCGAGAACACGCTGGCAGACAACGATATCTGCGTCAGCAGGTACGTTATCTACACTGGAGTTGGTGACGATCAGCTCCGGACGCTCGGCCTTGATGCGGTTGTGGAACTTGGTCGCGCCCATCGCGCTCGACCCCATGCCTGCGTCGCACGAAAAGACGATCTTGTGCACGGCACCGGCGTTTACCGGTGCGGATTCGATGGCTGCGGGTGCTTCACCCTTGGCCTGCGCCTTCATATCCTGCATTTTGGCCTGCGCTTCGCTGAGGTTCTGCGCATTGCCGGAAGTTGCTTTGAGAATGACAGACGAGAGTACAAACGATACGGCAGCTGCAAGGACAACGCCGATAAATACCGTCAGAACGGAGTCACGCGGCGCCATCGCCATGTAGGCAATGATCGAACCGGGGGATGCCGGGCCGGACAGACCGGCACCGGTCATGGTGTAGAACAGGATCGCGCAGAAGTTGCCCGCGATCGGAGCCAGAATGATGATCGGATTCATCAGAATGTACGGGAAGTAGATCTCGTGGATACCGCCGAGCAGGTGAATGACAACCGCGCCGGGAGCGGACTGACGTGTGGTCTTGTCTTTGCAGAACAGGCAGTACGCCAGCAGAACGCCCAGACCGGGACCGGGATTGGTCTCGAGCATGTACATGATGGAGCGGCCGGCCTCTGCAGCCTGGCTGACGCCAATTGGGTTGAAAATACCGTGGTTGATGGCGTTATTGAGGAACAGCACCTTTGCCGGTTCAATAAAGATGGAAACCAGCGGCAGCAAGCTGTGGCTGACCAGAAAATCAACGCCTGCGGTAAGTACGGTGAGAATGGCGGTCATAAACGGGCCGATAACGTAGTAGCCGAGGATCGCCAGCAGCATGCCGAGGATGCCGATGGAGAAATTGTGGACCAGCATTTCAAAACCGGCAGGAATGTGCTCCTCCACGCGGTTGTCAAACTGCTTGATGACCCAGCCTGCCAGCGGACCCATCACCATCGCACCCATCAGCATGGTGTAGTCCGAGCCGCAGATGCAGCCGATAACGGCGATGCAGGCAATGACGCGGCCGCGTTCCTTTGCGACCATATAGCCGCCCTGACCGGCGATGAGAATGGGCAGCAGGTAGCTCAGCATCGGTGAGACCATCGAGCTGAGCCGTTCGTTCGGGAACCAGCCCTTTTCGATGAACAGCGCTGTGAGGAAGCCCCATGCAATAAATGCACCGATGTTCGGCATGACCATGCCGCTCAAAAACTTGCCAAAACGGGAAATTGCGTTTTTCATAGTTTTTCAACTCCTTATCTGTGTTGCCGCATGACTTGCGGGATTCGGGGAGTCGCTTTCGTTTCGTTTGATTATATTGTACAGGCGGAATCCGGGTCTGGCAAGGGAAACTATAGTGACTGATGTCACCGGCGAATGGTGACAAATGTCGTAAGACTGTCGAAAACGCGCAGGGGAAAGGATGGCTGCTTGTGCAGTCTGCACAGAACAGAGGTGACAGCAGAGCGGGTTGTCGGAGTTGTGTCACCGGAAGATGGTGACAAAAAACGCAGGATACGGAACAGTGTCACTTGTGCTGTCATTTTAGAATGTGGTATCATAGAGATAAGTAATTGAGAATGGAAAAGGGAGAATTAACGTATACACGATTGCAAATGAATTTACAAATGAATGCACTATGCTGACAGTGACATTCATTTTCCATTCTAAACCTGTTGGATTTTATAGAAAGGAGCTATCCCGATGTCTGAAACCCTGCCTTCGCTGACTGCGAACGGACAAAAGTTAATCGACCGTCTGCTGACGCTGCCGCAGGGCTGGGTGACGGCGGCGATGCTCGCGGAGAGCATCGGCGTGAGCCGCCGCACGGTGCTGCGTGAGCTGCCGAGTGTGGAGCAATGGATTGCCGCGGCAGGCTATCGCTTTGTACGCAGTCCGGGACAGGGACTGCTGCTGGACGAGCCGCCCGCACGCCGGGAGCAAATGCGCGCGCTACTGAACGGCAGCACAGTCTACGCGGAGCTGCCGCGCCGTCAGCGGCGGCAAAAGCTGCTCGGTATGCTGCTGCAGGCGCGTGAGCCGATGAAAACCGCAGCACTGGCGCGGGAGCTGCTCGTCTCCGAGAGCACACTGGCCGCCGATCTGGACGAAATCGGGCAGTGGGTATCCTCGTATGCGGTGACGCTGCACCGCCGACCCGGTGTGGGCGTATGGCTCAAGGGCGAAAAGCTGTCCTGCCGCCGCGCCGCTGCTGCGCTGCTGCAGAGCAGCCTGACCGAAGAAGAGCTGCAGGCGGTGCTGCGCGGCAATTTTGCTGCAGACGGCGCATTTGCCGCGCTGCTGAATACGAAAATCGCCGAGCGGGTATGGCAGGTGCTGCAGCAGTTCGAGCAGAAGGAGAAGCTCCGTCTGCCGGATGCGGGTTTTCTGACGCTTGCCATCCACTGCACGCTGACGGTGCAGCAGCTGCGCGAACAGGGCGGCTCGTCTGCCGCAGTTCACCCGCCGGAAAACGCCGCACAGCGGTTAGGGGCAGCTTTGGGACAGGCGTTCGGCCTGACGCTGCCGACCGAGGAAGTGCAGTATTTAGAGCAGTATCTGGCAGCGTATATCACCGGTGACGATGGCGAAAAATGGGGAGCCGGCGAGATGTACCTGCGCCATCTGACCGGACGGCTGATCAGCGAGGTAGAACGCGCGATGCGCGTGAATTTCTCGGGCTATGCATCGCTGAGAGACAACCTGTTTACACATTTGCGGCCGATGCTGCTGCGCGTGCGTGAGCAGATTCACATGGATAATCCGCAGCTGGACACGATTCAGCGTGAATATCCGCAGCTGTGGGCGGCAACACGCGCCGCATGCGACACCGTCGAGATGGAATTGGCGTTGCCGCACATTCCGGACAGCGAAGCGGCATATCTTGCCATGCACTTTGGCGCGGTGCTCGAGCAGAACGGCGCACTGCGGCAGGCCGCCCGCGTGGTGGTTGCATGCCCGCTGGGTATGAGCTCAAGTCGATTTCTGGCTTCGCGTATCGAGGGCGAATTCCCGACCCTCAAGGTGGACGGCTGCTGTTCGGTGCGCGAACTCGATCCGGAGCAGCTGCACAGCCGCGGCATCGACCTTGTGATTGCAACCGTGCCGCTCGAGCTGGCGTATCCGTCGATTACGGTCAATCCCGCGCTGCTTGAGCCGGACCGCGCCCTTCTGCGGGATGCGGTGCAGCGGCTGAACGGCACCGTGCGGACCGGCACACCGGCAGAGCCGTCTGCCGCCTCGGCGGCCGAAGGCGGCCTGCGCTACACCTATCGCCTCACGCGCTCGATGGTGCAGATGCTCGACCATTTATGCATCCGGACTGTGTGCAAACCGGTTTCGCGGCAGGGCCTGATTGACGCGGCAAGCCGTCTGTTCTGCCCGAATGAGGACGCATCGCGTCTGGTGGCGCAGCAGCTGCGCCGACGGGAAGCCATGGGCGATACCTATATCAAGCCGCTGTTCGCGCTGCTGCTGCATTGCAGGACAAAGGCGGTATCGGACTGCCGATTCGGCTATTTACAGGCACAGCCGCCGGTCTACGAGGCCGGAAAGATGATTATGGGGGCATTTGTGCTGCTTGCGCCGGATACCGATGATCCGATTCCGGTGGAGGTCATGCGCATGGTGAGCGCACAGCTGATCGAGGAGCCTGAGCTGATCGAGCGCCTGCGGACCGGTCAGCGCGACGCAGCCGTGCAGTTGTTGGAAGAAAAGCTGGATCGTCTGTTCTCAGAACACGGAAATTAAGCATAAAAGGGAGCGGTAATGCGGAAAATATTCTGCATTGCCGCTCCTTTTGCGCGCAGAACAGAATTTACAGAGAGAGTGCGCTCTTGTGAATCATCACAAAAACGAAAGTGATTATTTGTTGAAATAACAGATTGACGCTTGCACGGACTGTTGGTATTATAATTATAGCTTTCGTTTCAACAGTTTCAAATATCTGAAAGGGGTCATTCCATGATCTATACGGTAACACTCAACCCCGCATTGGATAAAACGGTAGAAATTCCGGGTATGGCGCTTGACACGGTCAACCGCATCACGGAAATGCGCACGGATCCCGGCGGCAAGGGCATCAACGTGAGCAAGGTGATTGCCAAACTCGGCGGAGACAGCCGCGCAGTCGGCATTCTGGGCGGTGAGAGCGGCAGAACGCTCGAAAAGCTGCTCGAAAACGAGAATTTCACCACGCAGTTCCGGTTCGTTGAGGGGCAGACCCGCACGAATATCAAAATCATTGACCGGGTCGGCCACACGAATACCGACATCAATGAGCCGGGGCTGACCGTCACGGACGCAGATTTAGATGCGCTGCTGAACGACCTTCTGGCTGAGGTGCACGCAGGCGACATCGTGGTGCTGGCGGGCAGTCTGCCGAAGGGCGCACCGCAGGACACCTACCGCGTGTGGACGAGCGCATGCAAAAAAGCAGGTGCGCGGGTGTTCCTCGATGCGGATGGTGCTTTACTGGCAGAAGGCTTAAAGGCCGCGCCGTACCTCATCAAGCCGAATGATGATGAGCTGTCGCGTCTGGCGGGCAAAAAACTGGAAACCATCGAAGAGTTGACTGCAGAGGGTCAAAAGCTGCTGGAGAGCGGCATCGAACGGGTGGTTATCTCGCTGGGCGGACGCGGCGCGCTGTATCTGCGCAAGGGCAGCACGATTTATGCTGAGGGACTCAAGGTTCCGGTCGGCAGTACGGTCGGTGCGGGTGACAGCGTGGTGGCCGCGCTGGCGTATGCCGAGTCGCAGGATATGAGCGAGGAGGACGCTGTCCGTCTCTCGACTGCGACCGGAGCCGCGAATGTCATGTGCAGCGGCACACAGGCCGCCGAGCGCTCGGTTATTGAGGAGCTGCTTCCGAAAGTACGTTTTTCCAAGCTGTAATTGTTGAAATCTATTGCCTAAGTGATAAAGGAGAGTTATTATTATGAAAGCAAGGGCTGTACGTCTGCATGCTGCGAATGATCTGCGTCTGGATACCTTTGAGCTGCCGGAAATCCGTGACGACGAAATCCTGGTCAAGGTCGTATCCGACAGCATCTGCATGTCCACCTACAAGTGCGCGATCCTTGGTACCGAGCACAAGCGCGTGCATTCCGATGTTGCCGAACATCCGGCCATCATGGGTCACGAGTTTGCGGGCGATATCGTCAAGGTTGGCGCGAAGCATCAGGATAAGTTCAAGCCGGGCATGAAATTCACGCTGCAGCCGGCGCTCAACTACAAGGGCACGATGTGGAGCCCCGGATACTCCTATGAGTTCTTCGGCGGCGATGCGACCTACTGCATCATTCCGGCTGAGGTTATGGAACTTGGCTGCCTGCTCGAGTACAAGGGCCGCGCCTACTACGAGGCGTCTCTTGCCGAGCCGATGAGCTGCTCGATCGGTGCGTTCAATGCGGCCTATCACACCAAGATGGGCGTTTACCATCACGAAATGGGCATCAAGCAGGGCGGCAAGCTGGCTATCATGGCAGGTGCCGGTCCGATGGGTCTGGGTGCGCTGACGTATGCGCTGCACCGTGACGTCCGTCCGTCCATGGTCGTTGTGACCGATGTAAACGAGGACCGTCTGGCACGCGCTGAGGCGCTGTTCCCGCCTGCCGAGGTCAAGAAGAAGGACGGCATCGATCTGCACTTTGTCAACACCGGCAAGATGGAGAATCCGGCGGCAGAGCTGCGCGAAATGACCGGCGGCACCGGTTTTGACGATGTATTCTGCTATGCGCCGGTTGCGGCGGTTGTCGAGCTTTGCAGCGCGGTGCTCGGCCGCGATGGCTGTCTGAACTTCTTCGCGGGCCCGACCGACAAGCAGTTCTCTGCCAAGATGAACTTTTATGATGTACACTATAATTCCACGCATGTTATGGGCACGACCGGCGGCAACACCGCGGATATGATCGAGTCGCTCGAGCTGACCGCCTCTGGCCGCATCGATCCGGCGGTTATGGTGACGCATATCGGCGGTCTGGATGCGGCAGCCGAGACTACGCTCAATCTGCCGAAGATTCCGGGCGGTAAAAAGCTGATCTACACACACCTGACCATGCCGCTTACCGCGCTGACCGATCTGCGGGCAAAGGGCGCGGAGGATGCGCGGTTTACCGCGTTGGCTGACATTGTGGATGCACACAGCGGCCTGTGGTGCCCGGAGGCAGAGGAATATCTGCTGGCAAACTTTCAGCAGCACGACTAATTGGAGGAAACAACCGATGGAACAACGCCGCAATGCGATCGTCGAACTGGTCAATCGAGAGGGAAGCCTGAGCTTTGTACAGCTGAAGGAGGCTTTTCCGTCGGTGTCCGAAATGACGCTGCGAACCGATCTGAAGGCACTCGATCAGGCACGAAGAGTGGTTCGCGTGCACGGCGGCGTCAAATCGGTCGAGGTAGTCGTCGGCACGGACGACCAGTTCGGCAGGCGCACGGCGCGCAATGCGGCGGAAAAGCAGATCATTGCGGAGAAGGCAGCGGCGCTGCTGCGGCCGAATACCACGGTGTTTCTGGATTCCGGCAGTACGGCAACCGCCGTGGCACGCTGTGTGCCGGATGAGCCGATGCTGATCTTCACGAGCGGATTGACGTGCGCGATCGAACTCGCGCGGCTGGAAAAGCCCAAGGTGTCCATTCCCGGCGGTACGCTCAACCGGTTCAGCCACAGCGTGTGCGGCGTGCGCGGCATTCAGGAACTGGAGGGCGTGCATTTTGACCTACTGCTGCTCGGCGTGACGAGCTACAGTCCGGAGACCGGCTTTGCCTGCGGTGTAGAGGAGGAGGCGCTGCTCAAGCAGACTGTGCTGAATCGCGCGGAGCATGTGGCGGTGCTGCTGGATTCCTCTAAAATTGATCGAAGAAGTACATTCCGCATTTGCGGTCTCGATGAGGTAGATACCGTCATTTCGGACGGCAGACTGCCGCCGGAATTCCTTTCGGCGTGCGAGAACGCGGGCGTAAAAGTGCTGTAAAAGTGAGAAAACCCTGTCTGGTGTTGGAACAGACAGGGTTTCTTTTAGGGCTAAAGTTAGGTATTCGGCTCGTATGCCGGTATGGCGGCGGCATCTTTATATTGGCTCTCGCAAATCGGAACAAAAATTTTTACCTATATCAGAAAATAAGAAAAACCGGTCATTTCTTACGAAATAACCGGTTGATCTGGTACGCCAGAAGGGATTCGAACCCCCGACCTTTTG
>CEAZ01060384.1_pt1 | contig 11924 bp, 15 predicted proteins | sample 557361 | NCBI WGS metagenome assembly CEAZ01 (sample SAMEA3182074, study PRJEB8094) | gut metagenome | biome: human; feature: gut; material: Stool; isolation source: human stools | place: Canada | collected 2012-02-22 | reverse complement strand
TCCGTATCCTGACGGATCGGGGCACGGAATACTGCGGCAAGCTGGAAACGCATGATTACCAGCTTTACCTTGGTGTGAACGGCATCGAACATACCAAAACCAGGGCGCGTCATCCGCAAACCAACGGCATCTGCGAACGCTTCCACAAGACCATCCTGCATGAGTTTTACCAGGTTGCATTCAGGCGTAAATTATACCACTCTCTGGAGGAGCTGCAAAGCGATCTGGATATCTGGCTGGAGTACTACAATACAGAAAGAACCCATCAAGGGAAAATGTGCTGCGGCAGGACGCCCATGCAGACCCTGCTTGATGGCACAAACCTCTGGAACGAAAAGGTCGGACAGCTTAACTAATCGGACAGGCAAAACCATCAAAACGGAGAGAGCTGTCAGATTAAGTCTGAACTACTACACATCAATGCGGCGAGCTGAACCAATCCCATCACAATATAGGCAATCCAACATGCGATTTTTGCAATTCCCATTTTTCTCCCCCTCTTTTGTTCTAACGCTTATCAGATAACTGTTCATACGTCATCTTTGTTTTCACGAAACCCTTTTCCGTTGACAGGTTTGAAAGCCTTTAACGTATCGTCTTTTTTACCAGTCTGGCCTCTGTATCCCCGGCCTTTTCTCCGGGGATTTTTCGTTCCCATTCCTTTGATTCCACAGCGTACCTGGCTCGAAAGACTTTCACGAACGCCCATGCGAAAGCCTTTCGCGGTGCTCTCTTCGTGCTTCCCAGAGGTGTGTTTGGGGCTCCGGCAAACCCGCCGTAACCTGGCGGAATCCCATGTCGGCCGCAATCGAAAAACTTGTCGGCCGCATTCTTTCGTATCTTTTGATTTCAGCAAGTTATGCCTCTTTTGGCTTCCTTTGGTTTCTTCTCGAAAGCCTTTCGCAAGGCTATGGTGAATCAACGAATACAGAATACAGGAATACAGATCTCTTACCGTCGGCGTCGGGTGTCCGGGCTTCGGAAGGCGGGTCCGGAACGGAGAGGATGTTTGAAAGAGGCGAGAGAGTGAAAAGGCGATTGTGGAGAGAGGTCACATTCTCCAGCAACGTGATGGTGTACGCTTTGGAACGGTTCAAAGTGGTCCGGGAACATATCGCACTGGTGAGAAGCAAGACGGAAAGGGAAGGCTCTTTTTTGAATGGGTCCGGAAATTCCCAGATTCCGTTGATAGAAAAGGGCTGAGGGGGCATTTATCGGAAAAGCTAATTCAAAAAATAAAACCTATAAATACACTTTCATATATAGGCTAGTACTGTCGTTTTTGAGTCTATCTCACGTCACGGCAAAATATCTTCGTCAAACGTAAGATGTTTTGCCGTGTTCTTTTTTGTAATCCATTGAATATATTTTGTAACTTGATGCAGAACTTTCGCGCTTGCCTGCCGTCATCGTTCTTCTGTCCAAACCCGCCCCCGGTTTTCCGGAAAATCCCTAAAAGTTGTCAATAGGACGTATAGCGGTATCCGCCTGCCGTTTGCCCGTATCTAGCCGCCGTTTGCCCGCATACGCCGGAAGCCCTTTTTTTCAGGGTGTAAGCATGGAGAAAATTCCAGCTTGTGGAGGGCGGGCATGGCGATCGCGTATGACGACATAGAGCGCTTTCTTGAAAAATGGGAAACGCGGCAGCTTCGCGGATATATCCCCTGCGATCCGCGCAACTACCGTGGCGGTGAATCGAAAGGATTCAAGCCCATCGGACAATCCGGCGTGACCATCGCCACCGGCCTTGATCTGGGGCAACAGGGGCCGGAAGATCTTGCGCGGTACGGCATCACCGGCGAACTTGCCGAGAAGCTGTCTCCGTATCTCTCGAAGACCAAGTACAGCGCCATTGAAGCGTTGCGCGAACGGCCTCTCACCATCTCCGATGAAGAATGCGACCGCATCAACAGCGGCGTACATCGTGACTACATCACGCGGGCCCGCAGGAAGTACGAAAGTTTTTCCCGCCTGCGCTTCCCGAACATTCCCGCCCAGGCACAGGCCGTTATCGTCTCCCTGTTCTATCAGCTCGGTTATCCCAAGGACTATCATCGGGTATGGATTGAGCTTTCAGTGGGGGATTGGACAGGAGCGGCAAAGACGCTGCGTGAAGACAGTTCCCGCTACAAGCTGCGCCGCTGGGATGAGGCAGAACTCTTGGAAAGCATCGAATGATCGGGCGCACCGTAATCTTTGGGCTGGCCTTGGCCTGTACCGCGCTCTTGTGGTGGCTTTCCGTCGTCAATACGAACCTACGCGACGCCCGGCAGGATGCGGACGCATGGAAGGAAAGCGCCATGAAGACAAGCCAGGCGCTTGATGAACTGAAGGCGGAACAAGATCGGCTTTCCTCTGCTTTGCAGGAGCGGGGGCAAAAGCTGGCGCAGCTTGAACGGCTACGGGAAGCGGACAGGAAAATGCTCAGGGAGGCCATGAGTGACAAGGACTCTTCGGATTGGGGCTCTACTCTTGTTCCCGATCGTGTGTCTGGGGTGCTCAAATAGGACCGTGGCCACGGTGCCGGTCGTCATCCGGCAGGACGTCCCTGCTTATCTGACGCAGCAAACGCCGGAACCCGTCTGGAGCGGGACGACAAACAGCGACTTGATCGAGCACATATTCGATTTGAGACAGTCGCTCAAAAGCTGCAATGCAGACAAGGCGGCTATCGCGGGGATCAGAGACACGAGGGACAGGGGGAAATAATGCAGGGGAGTTTTATTCAGGGATTTGCGTACAGCACGCAGAGTCTGTTTGAGTCATGGTTTGAAAAACTTTCCTTAAGTGCCGGGATTGGCGCTGTCGTGGGGTTTTTCCGTATTGATATCGTGCTGGTGTACGCCATGTTCGCCATGATGACCGCCGATTACGTACTCGGGTGGATGGACGCGAAGAAAGCGGGGACATGGGATATTCGGGTTGCGCGGCATGGGTGCATAAAGTTCGTATCCTATTTCCTATGGGTTCTCTTGGTTTGCGTGGTCAATATGACGTTATCCAGGGTTTTCCAGTGTAACTTGCCGTTCATACATCTTTTTGTTGGGTGGATCGTACTTTGTGACGCTGGAAGCGTCATGAGGCATCTCGAAAATCTCGGCTTCAAAGTTCCCTCTTTGCTGTTTCTCATCACAAAGAGGGGAAAAAGACAGCTTGAAACGTATATCGCTGGAGAATTGAAGGACAACAAGCATGGCGAAGAAAGGTAGGCCGCTTCAATATCAGACCGAGTTCGCGGCGCAGGCGCGCATCCTTGCAGCTGCGGGCGCAACGCAAGGCGTCATTGCCGCGAGGCTCGGCGTTGAGCCGTCTACGGTCACGAACTGGAAAAAGGAATACCCAGAATTTGAGGAAGCGCTTCGCACTGGCCGGGAACTGCATATTGAGATGCAGCAGGTGCGCAAGGTCGAATCGGCTCTCTACAAACGGGCAAGAGGGTATGAAATCGTAGAGGAACATACCGAGCCTGATCCTGATAACCCAGAACAACAACGAGTGATCAGGCGGGTGACGAAACACATTCCGGGGGATGTCAGGGCGCAGCAGTTCTTTTTGACGAACCGCAGCCCTGAGAAGTGGAAGCAGAGGCAGGAAATCGGCGGAAAACTGGAACTTTCCGGAAGCCTGTTTGAGCAGATAGAGGAGGCGAGAAACCGTGTTGAGCGAAGCTGAAGCCATGCTTGCATCCGACATCGGAGGATTCACACACGATCCTCTTAAGTTCGTGCTCTACGCTTTCCCATGGGGGCAGGGTGAGCTTGAAGACTTCGCCGGGCCTGACCTGTGGCAAGGTGATATCCTGTGCCTCATCCGTGACCGGCTCAAGTCCGGCGCTTCCACGGCTGACGCTTTCAAGGAAGCCATCAAGATCGCCGTGGCTTCAGGGCACGGTATCGGCAAGTCGGCTCTCGTAGCATGGCTGATCCTCTGGGCCATGAGTACATGCCCGGACACGAAGGGCGTTGTGACGGCGAACACGGAGAACCAGCTGCGGACAAAGACGTGGGCTGAACTCGCCAAGTGGCATCGGCTCTGCATCTGCGGCCACTGGTTCGACTGCACTGCTACAGCGCTTATCTCGAAAGAGCCGGGGCATGAAAAGACGTGGCGCGTCGACTCCATCGCGTGGTCTGAGCGCAATACTGAGGCTTTCGCCGGGCTGCACAACAAGGGCCGTCGCGTGCTCATTGTCTTTGACGAGGCGTCCGCTATCCCAGACGTGATCTGGGAAGTCTCAGAAGGTGCGCTGACTGACGAGGATACCGAAATCATCTGGTGCGCTTTCGGAAATCCAACGCGCAACACGGGCCGTTTCCGTGAGTGCTTCGGAAAATTCCGGCATCGGTGGGAGACGCGCAAGATCGACAGCCGCACGGCGCGCATGACCTCCAAGGAACAGATCGCCGCATGGGTCAATGACTACGGTGAAAATTCCGACTTTGTGAAGGTGCGTGTCCGTGGCGAATTCCCATCCGCAGGTTCCGCACAGTTCATACCCATCGAACTGGCACAGCAGGCGCGCGGGCGGCACATTGAGACAGCGGCGTATGCTCATGCACCCAAAGTCATGGCTTTAGACGTGGCGCGGTTTGGCGGAGACTCCAGCGTGTTGACGCGTCGGCAAGGTATTTATTGCGCACAACAAAGGATTTGGAAGGGGATTGACCTCATGGCGCTTGTGGGAGCTGTAGCGCAGGAGATTCAGGAATGGGAACCGGATGCCGTCTTTGTAGACGGCGTGGGTGTTGGTGCAGGAGTAGTCGACAGGCTGCGCGAACTGGGGTTTTCGGTCACGGATGCGCAGGCCGGGGCCCGCGCGATTGATGCGAAGAAGTACGCAAACAGACGCGCTGAGATGTGGTCTGGAATGCGGGAGTGGCTGGCAAACGGCGGCATTCCGGAAGACCAGGACCTTTTCGAAGACATGATTGGGGTTGAGTACGGTTTTACTTCTTCCGGTTCTCTCCTTCTTGAAAAGAAAGAGGACATGAAGAAACGCGGCTTGTCCTCTCCCGACCGGGCGGATTCACTCGCGCTCACCTTTTACGCTCCCGTGGCCTCAAAGGAGATCCAGAGGATGCAACGGCGTGCACGGACGGAATACGACGTCTTGGGGTGGAGGTGAGATATGCCTCTCGGAGGTCAATACTTTCCTTATTCGGACGCAAAAAAGAAAGCAGATCCGAATGATTTCAGCGATAGATACAACACCACGCTTTCATCCGAAGAGGAAGCGCAGTTTCAGAAATGGGCTCAACAGCAAGGGAGGGAAGGCGACGTTTATGACTACGACCTTCGCGGGGCTTGGAAAGAATTGAAAAGCGGAGAGATGTCAGAGGATGCCCGCGGGCATCTCGGCGATAAGTACAAGAAACCGAATCATCCGACTTTCAGTGATCAGAGCCAATACAACGGCTTTGACGGTTATGTCGGCGGAACGTGGTCTGAAAAAGATGGGAAGACCGTATATAGGGCCTCAAAGAGCAACACGCTGAGCAAGGCGCAGCTTAAACGTTATTTTGAGCGAGTCGAGCCTGATGTTCTGCTGATAGACGAAAGGTAACGTATGAATGACCTCCTTAGATATCGCCATGCGTTAAGCCGCTATGAAGTGGACGAGCCGTTTTTCAAGATGCAGGAACAAGGGCTTCTGTCGAGTGCCATGTCCTGCGTCGATGACCCTACGCTTGAACGGTGGCGGGAAATCACAGCAAAGGGCGTTCTCTTATTGTGTGAAAATGAGGCTGGAGACCTGCTTGGATGCGGGCATTTCACACCGTTTCGCGGAAACGTTTGGGAGTTCGATTTCACTGCGTACCGTGAAGCGTTCCATATCGCTCCGCGAATGGCGCAAGGTGGGTTCCTCTGGATATTCGAGCATTGCGGAGCGTCTGCAATTGTCGGTTTCTGTGCTGAACCGAATCGGCAAGCCTGGCATTTGGCGCGGGCGTGTGGGTTCATAATCATGGGGACTATACCAGGACTGTGCTGGTTCTCTCGCAGGAAAAAGTTTGTCAATGGCGTCATGGTGATGGCGACGCCTCAAAGTGTGGAGGATGCTATGGCTTTCGGTGGAAGTTCTACTCCCGAGATTAAGGAAACCCCTAAGCAACAGGTGACGAAACCCGTTACGGAAGCGGCTACGGCGGCGCGTGATGATCAGCGCAAACGCGCGCAACAGGCTGCCGGGCTCAATGCGGCCATTTTGACTGGGAGCCCGATGACCGGACAGAACACGCAAAAAACATTGCTGGGGCAGTAATGGTCGTTGACGTCCATGCATTGAACCGCCGCTATCAGGCTTTGCGTACCGAACGCTCTCCGTGGGACAGCGCGTATGCTGATCTTGCGCTGCATTTCATGCCGACGAAGTTTCGTTCAGACGCCGAGCAGCATCAAAAAAAACCGGAAGTGCTCAATTCAAAGATTGTTGACTCTACCGGGATTCTCGATATGCGCACGCTTGCAGCGGGGATGCAGGGCGGCATGACGAGCCCGGCGCGTCCATGGTTTGGGCTGACGCTTCAAGATGAGGATGCCTTATCTGTTCCGGGAGCCGGTGACTGGCTCGACGATGTGACCCGGCGTATGCAAGCGGCGCTTCACCGATCGAACTTCTATAATACGGCGCATTCATTGTACGGCGATCTCGGTTCATTCGGAACGGGCCTGATGATCGAAACGGCTGATTGGGGCGGCCTGCACTTCCATGTGGTGAATGCCGGTGAATATGTCATTGATACGGACGACAAGGGCGTCGTGGATACGTTTTTCAGGCGCGTCACCATGAACGCCCGGCAGATCATCCAGAAATTCGGTGAAACCAACGCCCCTGAGATTGTGAAGACAGCTTCCGGATACACTACAGGAAACGCCAGCACAACGTATTTCGATGTCATACATGCCGTTTATCCGCGCCGGGATCGCACATACGGCAGAATGACCGCAACGAACATGCCCTTTGCTTCCGTTTACTGGATGCTTGCGGGAACGGAAGGTCAGGGCGCTCCAGCCGTCTTGCGCGAGTCCGGCTTCGAGGAATTCCCCGCCTTTGCTCCCCGTTGGGATGTAAGCGGAACTGACGTCTATGGGCGTTCTCCGGCAATGGACGTTTTGCCGGATTGCCGGATGTTGCAGGGAATGACGACAACGCTCCTCAAGACTTTGCACAAGAACGCCGATCCGCCCATGTCCGTAGACGCCACATTGCAGTCCGTGGGGCTTGATCTGCGGCCTGCCGGTGAAAACTACGTCAAAAGTTATGACGGAAGACCGCCTATCGCGGCACAGCCGATTCAACAGCCGAACGCGCAGAGTATCCAATATACTCAGGATGCAATCAGGGGTGTCCAGCAAAAGATCCATGACGGGCTCTATGCGGATCTCTTCAAGATGCTGATCGCCAATGACCGCCGCCAGATTACGGCTACGGAAATCGAGGCGCGGGAACAGGAAAAAATGATCCTGATTGGGCCTGTGGTTGAGCGCCTGCAAAAGGAATTCTTCGAGCCGCTCATACGGCGTACGTTTAACCTTATGCTCCGGTACGATTTTATTCCTGATCCACCTGAAGAAATAGCCGGAGCCGCGCTCAAAGTTGAGTTCGTGAGTGTCCTGGCGCAAGCACAGCGGCTTGTCAGCACGTCGGGCATTGATCAGCTCATGGCCTTCTCCATGAACCTGTCTCAGGCGTTCCCGGAAGTGAGGGATGCGCTCGATGTTGAATATACGGTCTCCGAATATGCGGAGGCTGTGGGCGCTCCCAAGGGGATGCTCCGCAGCAGCGAGGAAGTAGCGGCAATGAGGCAGGCCCAAGCCGAGGCGCAGCAACAGCAGGCCATGCAACAGCAGGCGCTGGCGGCGGCACAGCAGGTACAGGATTTGAGCGGAGCCGCAAAGAATCTCGGACAGGCGACGGTTGGACCTGACGGGCAAACGGCGCTGGAAGCGATTATCGGCGGCATGGGGGCACTGTGATGGATGTCTTTGCCAATGATACTGAAGCGCTTGAGAAGCGCAGGCATGATGCCGCGTTGTATGAGGCGCGAATGACAGGGGTTGTTGAACGGCTTGCCGGTTCACGGGATGGGGCGGCATTCATCCGGATGCTGTTGGATGAAAGCGGCGTATTCAAGGCCGTTTTCCCCCTTGGTCATGCTGATGCTGCATGGCGTGAGGGCAGGCGTTCCATCGGGCTGATCGTATTGGAACATGCGAGGCAGGCCAATGTTATTGAAACAGTGATGAGCATGGAGAAGACGAATGGCTGATGAAGTGATCGGCGAACAGACGCAGGAAAGTGCGGCAAGCGAATCCGGAGCGCTGGAGGATGGGGCCACGCTGATGACGGGTGATGATGAACAGGAAACACAAACCGAAACGGATGCCGGTGACGATACTGACGGCGGTTCCGACAAGCTCGTAGACAAGCCTGAGCCTTATGAGCTGGAAGCGCCTGAAGGCTATCCCATCCCTGCGGACAAGTTGAAATCTTTGACCGCCCATTTCAACGAGATCGGGCTTACCAAGGAACAGGCTGAAAAGCAGATTGAGTACATGAGCAGACAGTACGCAGAATTCCAGGAAAGCCAGAAGTCGCAACGGAGCGCGTGGATTTCGGAAATCAAGGGCGACAAGGAATTCGGCGGGGAAAAGTTCAAGGAAACGGTGGCCGATGCCAAACGTGCGCTCGCCCAATTTGACGATGACGGAAGCATCCGCGGTATGCTGAATGAGACGGGATACGGTGATAATCCGGCCATCATCAAGATTTTTGCCAAAGTCGGTCGGGCATTGGCGGAAGATCGCATTATCGGCAAGGCTGGGGAAATCACTGAAAAACCGCTTGAAGAGCGGTTGTATCCCAACATGTAACAATCGGAGATAAGGATATGGCTTATAAGAAAGGCATTGTGGCAACGCTGGCGGAAATTGAGGATTTTTATAAGGGAACTCCCGCAGGGGATATCATCGAGCTGATGAACCAGACGAACGATATCCTGAGCGACGTCAAATGGATGGAGTCGAACCAGTCCGACGGGCATTTGACGCGAATCCGTACGGGCCTTCCCGAAGTGTACTGGCGTCGTTTGTATAAGGGGACTCCTCCGAGCAAGAGCCAATGGGCGCAGGTCAAGGAGCCGTGCGGTATGCTTGAGGCGCTTATGGAGCTGGATACAAAAGAAATTGATCTGTACGGGGACCGCGCCAAGGCTTTCAGATTGTCGGAAGGCAAGGCCTTTGCCGAATCGATGCGCCAGAAGGTGGCAATGACACTGTTCTATGGCGATCATGATGCGAAGCCCGACGAATTCCATGGATTGGCCATGCGTTACCCTTCGAAGAGTGCACCCAACGTGCTTGATGCGGGGGGGACGGAAAGCGGAAAGAATACTTCCCTGTGGCTGATCAGCTGGGGAGACAACAGCGTGCACGGTTTGTATCCCAAAGGAAGCGCCGGGGGCTTGAAGAACAAGGATCTCGGTACGTACATGACCACTGACGCCGACAATAACAAGTTCGAGGTGGTTGGAGACCGTTACAATTGGGATTGCGGCCTTGCGGTACGCGACTGGCGGGCCGTGGTGCGTATCGCCAATATCTCTGTGGCGAACCTTATCAAGCGTAAAGGGGAAACGGGATTCATCGATCTTCAGGCCCTGACTGTCAGAGGGAAGAACATGATGCCGCAGAACCTGCGCGATCGGGCTATCTGGTACTGCAATCAGGATGTGCTCACGGCGATCGAACTTCAATCGACAGATGCTGGGAACGTTCATCTTGTGTACGGAGAAGCCTTTGCTTCCAAGGCCGTACCGTTCATACATGGTCGCCCGATCCGCCAATGCGACGCCATTCTGTCCACTGAAGACGCTATCTAGGAGGCCTCCCATGCTTATCGATTCCAATACCGTTTTGTTTGATTCCGTGGCTGTTACCAGCAGTCCTGTAACCGGAGATGCCGTTGGGCTTACCTCTCTTTTCAAGCCTGGCCGCGCGGAACCCATCCCCGTATCCCTGAAAGTCGTCGAGGATTTCGCCGGGGGAACCAGCATTACGTTCAAACTGACACAGGCAGACAGTGAGACTGGCGTCTATTCCGATGTCCCCGGATCGTTGCTGACGGTTGCGCTTGCCGACTTGAAGAAAGGGAAGCTTATCGGATGGCGTTTTCTTCCTTCCGGCGTGAGCGGTCAGTGGCTCAAAATGGTTGCAACGCCGTCCGGGACATTCACGTCCGGTAAAGTCTTCGCCGCCGTCGTCCGTGAAGATGTGCTGCCTTATGAGGCGGGCATGTATATCGACGGTGGGACGGTGCGGGGATAGCTCATGCTTGTACGGACTCTCACTCCCTGTTTCGTGTGCGGCGGATACCGTGAGCCGGGGGATATTTTCGACTTTACCCATGACGGGCGTATCCCTGAGTGCCTTGAGGCTCTGGAGCCTACGGCACAGGAGACAAGCCAAGAAGATATATCCATCGGCGGTGGAAAGAGCGGGAAAAAATCCGGCAAGGAATAATCGGGTTGGGAAGGGGAAACCCTTCCCGGCCTATCGAGGACAGGCATGGCTACCAGCAAAATACAGATTTGGAATATGGCGCTCGGTTTCATCGGGACGCGCACTGTCGCATCCGAACGCGAGAACACGCCAGAAGCCATACAGTGTGGGCTCTACTGGGACAACGCGAGGCGCGCTTGCTTGCGGGATTTCCCTTACAACTTTGCGCAAGCCCGCGCACAATTGGCGTCCATATCCGTTCCTGATGTCTACGTTGATGAATGGCGCTATGCCTATCGGCTGCCTGATTTGTGTCTCAAGGCCCACGGCGTGCAAGGGCATGGATGCGGGTATGCAAGGCAGGATATCCGTAAAAAACCTTTTTGTATTGTTTCTGATAGTGCGTCTACGGAACTGCTTCTCACTGACGTTTCGGAGGCGCGGCTTGATTACACCCGGGATGTTGTAGAGACGGCGACGTGGGATGAACTCTTTGCGTCAATGATGGCCAGGAAGCTGGCATCCCTGATCTGTGTTGCTCTTTTGAAAAATAATACGTCAAAAGTTCAAGAGCTTGAGCAACTTTATTATTCAAGCCTTCCGAAAACTATGGAATCCAATGCGTCTGAGATGAAAAAAAAGCCCTATGTGGATAGTTGGATCGCGGTAAGGGGGGGATTCTCATATGACTCTTGATACTTCTTTGAGTAAGGCCGTATTCAAAGGAAACGGCGTTGCTACAGAATTCCCTTTCCATTTCAAGGTGTGGAATAAAGAACAGCTTGCTATATCCATTGCCTATCCTAACGGAAAAGAAGAATCTGTAACTCCAGAATATGTTTCGCTTACAAATACTGGAGGAACTGTATTCTATACATTGAATGGAAAGCCTCTCCCTATTGGATATACATTATCGATTACTCGGTCGATGCCTTTTGTCCAGCTGGACAATTATATATCAGGTACACGATTTGATCCTAAAGTGATTGAAGAATCTCTTGATGTCGCTTGTGCTGAGCGCCAAGAGCTTAAAGAAATCATCTCAAGGTGTATCAAGGTGGGAGCTGCAAGCGGCATGACTCCGGAACAGCTTCTTGAAGCTATTTTTCATGCACGGGATCAAATTCTTGCTGGCCTCATTTTTGCAGGTAATGTGACTGGTGCGACGCTAGTTGTTGCAGATGGGACGACTACACCACGGAGTATTTCTGACAGATTCTCTGATATTCCAACTGTATTTGACTATGGTGCGAAGGGAGATGGAATTACTGATGATACTGCTGCGCTACAAGCCGCATTTGATGCTTCTGTAAACAGAACACTATATATTCCAAAAGGCATATATAGGTTTACTTCAACATTAACGATTAGATCTGGTTCAAGCATTCGTGGAGACGGAGTTGGAAGCTATCTTCCTTTAAGTG
>CEAZ01029801.1_pt1 | contig 11924 bp, 9 predicted proteins | sample 557361 | NCBI WGS metagenome assembly CEAZ01 (sample SAMEA3182074, study PRJEB8094) | gut metagenome | biome: human; feature: gut; material: Stool; isolation source: human stools | place: Canada | collected 2012-02-22 | reverse complement strand
GGCGGCAGCTCGCCGCAAGGGCGGACGTAACGGTGGCGCAGTTTGCCCAGGCCGTCAGTGCGATATATTATTCACGGATGTAAAACCAAAGCCCACGGCTCCCCCTGTCATACAGGGGGAGCCATTTGTGCGGCGCATTTCCTCAAGTTGTCTTCCAGTTTTTTAACAGTCCGCTTCAAGCAAAAAGCGCACTGGCGGCGGATATGCAGCGGCTGAATTTCATAAAAACTGCCCATTTGAAATTTAACGTTCCTAATGATAAAATAATATTGTTATGAATAGGGCATACGGACACAAAATGTCACCCGCTCAATGTCGGACGAGCGGGGGCAATTTTTTTTGCCCAAAAATCAGGAGGTACAATATGCCGCACAGCAAAAAAGAAGGAATACTTCTAAGCGTTATCATGAGTCTTATAATGATATATGTAATGGCAGATTCCCGGCATGACCGGCATCATGGGCTTTCTGGACTACAAGGCCGCAGGCGAAGTCTGGAACGAAGACGAGATAAAAAACTACATCGATGAAGTCCACGCCGCTGGACTTGAATGCGAGGTCATCGAGTCCGTCAACGTCCATGAGGATATCAAGCTCGGCCTGCCCACGCGCGATGAGTACATCGCAAACTACTGCACCACTATACGGAACCTCGCCAAATACGGCGTCAAGGTCATCGTCTACAACTTCATGCCGGTGTTCGACTGGCTGCGCACCGACCTTGCGCGCGTCATTCCAGAGGACGGCTCGAACAGCCTGTACTTTGACGAGGCGGAGCTTGGCGACATGGGGCCGCTCGAAATAGTAAAGAGCACCATTGAAAACAGCAACGGCTTCTCGCTCCCCGGCTGGGAGCCTGAGCGTCTTGCGGAGCTTGAAAGGGTACTGGAGCTGTACAAGGACATCGGCCCTGACGAGCTGCGTGAAAATTATAAATACTTCCTCGACGGTATCATCCCGACCTGCGAGGAATGCGGAGTCGTGATGGCCTGCCACCCCGACGACCCCGCGTGGCCGATCTTCGGTCTGCCGCGCATTGCGCACAGCATTGAAGATTTTGACAAGATCGTCGCACTGCACGATTCTCCCTGCAACGCGATATGCCTCTGCACCGGTTCTCTCGGTTCGGACGAGAATAACGATATCCCTGAAGCGATACGGCACTTCGGCAAGATGAACCGCATCGGCTGCCTGCACGTGAGAAACGTCAAGCACCTCGGCTACCACAAGTTCCGCGAGGCGGCGCATCTTTCCTCCACCGGCGATCTCGATATGTATGAGATCATGAAGGCGATATACGAGACCTGCCCCGATACCTATATCCGCCCCGACCACGGGCGCATGATCTGGGACGAGGTCGGTCGACCCGGCTACGGCCTCTACGACCGCGCTCTCGGCGCGTGCTACCTCAACGGTCTTTGGGAAGCGATATGCAAGGCGGCGAAAGGAGCAGACAAATAATGAAGCTCAGTTACGAAGGCTCTAAGGATCGCGCGGCATGGGAAAAAGCCGGCGTTGAAGTACCCCGCTTTGACCATGCGCAGATGTGCCTTGATACCGGAGCTGCACCCGTCTGGGTTCACTTCGGCCCCGGCAACATTTTCCGCGGCTTCATCGCGGGAATACAGCACCGGCTGCTCGATTACGGACTTGAAAAGAGCGGGATCATCGCGGCTGTCCCCTCCGATAAGGAAAGCATCGAGCTGATATTCAAGCCCTATGACTGTATGTGCATTACAGTCAGCCTGCTGCCCGACGGCAGCATAAAGAAGCAGGCTGTGGCTTCCGTTGCACAGGCGCTCTCGACCGAGGCCGGGAGCGGAGATATGGACAGGCTGCGGCAGATTTTCCGCGAGCCGTCCCTCCAGCTGCTCAGCTTTACGATAACCGAGAAGGGCTACGCCATAAAGGACATGCACGGCGAGTATCTCCCCGCCGCGAGGGCCGATATGAACAACGGCCCCGGCAGCTGCCACCACGCCATGGGCAAAACGGCAGAGCTGCTGCTGGAGCGCTACAAGTCCGGGGCGTACCCCATCGCCGTGGTGAGCATGGATAACTGCTCGCACAACGGTGAGCTGCTGCGCCGCAACGTACTGGCCATGGCGGAGAGCTGGAAGGAAAAGGGCATCGTTCCGGAAGGATTCATCGATTGGCTTTCCGACGAAGAGAAAGTCTCCTTCCCGTGGACGATGATAGACAAAATCACTCCCGGCCCCTCGAAGGAGGTCGAGAAGCTGCTGCGCGACGGCGGCATTGAGGACATGGGTATACGCCTCAACAGCCGCGGCCGACTGCTGGCTCCGTTCGTGAACGCAGAGGAGCCGCAGTACCTCGTCATAGAGGATCGATTCCCGAACGGCCGCCCGCCCTTTGAAAAGGCGGGGGTATACATGACCGACCGCGAGACCGTCAGCAAAACCGAGCGCATGAAGGTCACAACCTGTCTCAATCCCCTGCACACCGCGCTTGCCGTATACGGCTGCATGCTCGGCTATGACAGGATCTGGAAAGAGATGAAGGATCCAGAGCTCAAGGCGCTTGTCGAGCGCATCGGCCTTACAGAGGGGCTGCCCGTGGTCACCGACCCCGGAATACTCAGCCCGGAAGCGTTCATCCGCGAGGTGCTGGAGGTGCGTCTGCCCAATCCCTTCATGCCGGATATGCCGCAGCGCATCGCGATGGATACGAGCCAGAAAGTCCCCATCCGCTACGGCGAGACTATCAAGAGCTATATCCGCAGCGAGACGCTGGATGTGCGCACGCTCACCTTCATCCCGCTTGCCATAGCCGGTTGGCTGCGCTATCTCCTTGCCGTGGACGACGAGGGCAATGCCTTTGAGTGCAGCAGCGACCCGATGCTCGACGTGCTGCAGAAGCAGCTTGAGGGCGCCCGTCTCGGCGAGCCCGGCAGCGTTGCCGGGAAGCTTTACCCCATTCTCTCAAATCCCGTGCTTTTCGGGACAGACCTCGTTGAAGCGGGACTGGCCGAAAAGATAGAAGCAATGGTAAAGGAAATGCTCGCAGGCTCCGGCGCAGTGCGCAGCTGCCTAAAGAAGTATCTCACGGCGGTCTGACGGAAGCGTAGCGGTCTTAACGGCTTCTTGACATCGCCGCGCAGGGAATGTATACTTGTATTCTAAAGAACAGGAGGAAGCAGCATGAAAGTCACGGAGAGATATCCGAGAGAAACCGGGCGCGACTATGCGCTCAGGATCATAAAAGATAACATCATCCGGCTTGGGCTTCCCCCCGGAGCACTGATAAGCGAGAACGAGCTTGCCGCGGAGCTGGGTCTGTCGCGCACCCCCGTGAGAGAGGCGCTGATAGAGCTCTCAAAGGTCGGCGTGATAGAAATACAGCCGCAGAAGAAAAGCGTCGTCGCATCGATCGATTACGACCTTATCGAGGAAGCGCGCTTCATGAGCAAGGTGCTTGAATGCGAGGTCGTAAAGCTGGTGTGCGGCATAGCGACGGAGGCAGACATTGCAAAGCTGAGAGAGAATCTGGCTCTCCAGAAATTTTATCTCGTCCAGGCTCCCGAAAATCTTCTCAGCCTTGACGATGCGTTCCACGAAATGCTTTTCGCCATCGCGAAAAAGAACCGCGTATACGCCCTGACGCGCAACCTCTCCATCCACTTTGACAGGGTGCGTCACATGGCGCTGACCATTGTGAAGGACAACAAGATCGTCGAGGATCATGAGCGCATCGTTGACGCGATAGCCGCCGGTGATGAGCAGTCCGCCTGTGCGATCATGGAGAAGCACCTGACGCGTTATAAAATAGACGCGGCGGCAATACGGGAAAAGTACCCGCAGTATTTTAATGATTGATAAAACCTCAGCCCGCTTCAATCCGAAGCGGGCTGAGGTTTTACTTACCAATATCTTTATCTCTGCGCGCGGCCGTGGTATAATAATATATAAATCCGAATGTGAAGCTGTAAGGAAAACCATCACGATTTCTCCCGACCGTATTGAAATATTTCTCGTTTTGTAATACCATTGGACAGCGGGTAAATACATCTATCCTCTCAACAAAGACATAGAAGGAGGCAGAACCATGGCCGTCAATACCGACCTCAAGCTCCAGAATCAGGTGATCTATTCCGTATACGTCAGAAACCACACCCCGGAGGGCACGTTCCGCGCCGTGATACCCGACCTTGACCGTATCAAGTCCCTCGGCACGGACATCATATGGTTCATGCCCATCCATCCCATCGGTCTCAAGGGCAGGAAGGGCAGTCTCGGCTGCCCCTACGCCAACCGCGATTACCGCGATGTGAACCCGGAGTACGGCAGCATGGCGGACTTCATGGAGCTCGTCTCCGCGATACACGCGCGCGGCATGAAGTGCATGATAGACGTCGTCTATAACCACACCTCGCCCGACTCCGTCCTGTATTCCGAGCACCCGGAGTTCTTATACCACGGCCCGGACGGCAAGCCCGGCAACAAGATCGGCGACTGGTCAGACGTTATCGACCTTGACTATAATAACCGCGCGCTGTGGGATTATCAGATAGACTCTCTCAAAATGTGGGCAAGCCTTGTCGACGGCTTCCGCTGCGATGTCGCGTCCTTCGTGCCGGTGGAGTTCTGGCAGAGGGCGCGCGAGGAGGTCAGCCGTGTGAACCCAGACTGCGTGTGGCTCGCCGAGACGGTACACCAGAGCTACGGCTGCCGTGCCCGCAGGCTCGGCATATACTCCGCGCTCGATTATGATGAGTACTCCGCCTTTGATATCGAGTACGACTACGACACGCGCGAGTGCTTCGACAAGTACCTGCGCGGTGAGATCGCCCTTACGCACTATCTCGATATGCTGAACTTCCAGGAGGCCATCTACCCCGCAAACTACAACAAGCTGCGCTGCCTTGAGAATCACGACCAGCCGCGCATCCGCTCCTTCGTCCCGCGCGAGTGCGACCTTATCAATTACACCGCTTTCCTTTACTTCCTCAAGGGTACGACGCTTATCTACGCCGGGCAGGAATTTGAAAACATCCACCTGCCGAGCCTGTTTGAAAAGGACACCGTCAGCCGCGGTACTGGCCGTGACCTAAGTAAGCTCATGCACAGGCTGTATGAGATAAAGCGCGAGCGCTTCGGCTGCGAGGATTACTTTCTTGCCGCCGGGGACGATAAAAACAACATCGCCGTGCTTGAGCGCGGCGGCAACGGCAAGCGCTTCATCGGCGTGTTCAGTCTCCGCTCCGTGAGCGCCGAGGTGAGCGTCGAGCTCCCAGACGGCTCCTACCCTGAGCTTATCTCCGGCACCTCCGTCGAGGTCAGGGGCGGCAAGCTTCACTGTGCAGGACATCCCCTTATACTGGAGGCGCGGCAATGCTGATAGACGGCAAGGCGCTCGCGCAGAGAGTGCGCGAGGAGACGGCTCGCGAGGCATCGGCGCTCCCGCGCAAGGCAGGGCTTGCGGTCGTACTCGTTGGGAACGATCCCGCCTCGCGCATATACGTCTCCGGTAAGGAGCGCGACTGCGAGCAGTGCGGCTTCATCAGCCGCGAATATAAATTTGACGATACCGTCACGCAGGAGACGCTGCTTGAGCTTATCTCCGCGCTGAACCGCGATGCGGAAATAGACGGCATACTCGTGCAGCTGCCGCTGCCGGAGCATATCGACGAGGACGCGATCATTGAGGCGATCTCCCCAGAGAAGGACGTTGACGCGTTCCATCCGGTGAACGTCGGTCGGCTCTCCGCGGGAAAGCCCGTGCTGCTGCCCTGCACCCCGGCGGGGATAATGGAGATGCTGCGCGCATATGAGATACCGGTCGAGGGCAAGGTCTGCACGGTGGTCGGGCGCAGCAACATCGTCGGAAAACCCATGGCCATGATGCTCCTGCGCGCGAACGGCACGGTGATATCCTGCCACAGCCGCACGCCGAAGCTTGCGGAGTTCACGCGGCAGGCGGATATCCTCGTCGTTGCGGCAGGACACAAGGGGCTCATTACCGGGGAAATGATAAAGCACGGCGCGGCGGTCATAGACGTGGCTATGAACCGCGACGCGGAGACCGGCAAGTTCACCGGGGACGTTGTGTTTGACGAGGCTGTCCGGCGCGCGGCGTACATCACCCCCGTGCCCGGCGGTGTCGGCCCGATGACGCGCGCGATGCTGATGCGCAACATCCTCGCCGCGGCAAAGCAGCATATATATGGGAAATAGAGATCAGTTTAATAAACCTAGCGCCCCTGCCGATCTATCGGCAAGGGCGCTTCTTATTTTTTGTGTGCTCCGCTCGGAGCTATTGCATATTCCAGAGCTTTGCATACAGTCCGCCTTTTTCCATAAGCTCATCATGCGTACCGGTTTCTGTGATCCGACCTTGCTCCATGACATAGATCCGATCACAGTTCCTGACGGTAGTCAGGCGGTGGGCGATTATAATCCAGGTCGTATCGCCGCCGGCCTGAGAGATCGTATTCTTGATGCTGGCTTCTGTAATGGTGTCAAGATTGCTCGTCGCCTCGTCCAGAATCAAAAGCTGCGGCTTTTTGAGCAAGGCTCTGGCGATCGCAAGTCTCTGCCTTTGCCCGCCGGAAAGGTTCATCCCGTTTTCATCCAGCGGCGTATCGTATCCCAAAGGCAGCTTGCCGATAAACTCGTCGGCTCTGCTGATTTTGCACGTCCGCTCGATCTCCGCATCTGAAGCTTCTGGATTTCCCAATTTCAGATTGTTTTTTATCGTGTCTGAAAAAAGGAAGGTATTCTGATCGACATAGGCGACAGCCCGCCGCAGGGCATACAGCTCAAGCTCCCTCGCATCCTTGCCATTGAACAGGATGCTGCCGCGCTCCGGCTCATAGAAACGCAGCAGGAGCTTCGCCAATGTCGTTTTGCCGCTGCCGCTCTCGCCGACAATCGCGATTTTTTCTCCCTTGCGAACAGCCAGATCAACATTCTCCAATGTCAGTTCCCGGTTACCGTAGCGAAAATCCACGTTCTTAAATTCAAAAGTCCTGATAACCGGCAGTACTTCCCCGTTTTCTTCTATCGGCTCACTTTCCAGATCAAGAATATCGTTAAGGCGGTCAGCCGCAACAAAAGCAGTCTGGATAGTTGGCTGAAGCTCTATAAGGTTTTTGATCGGCTCCGTAAAATACGCCAGCAGCGCATAGAACGTCATGACCGAGCCCACTGTCACCTGCCCGTTCAGCGCCATGGAAAAGCCCAGCCAGAGCACGATAATGGTTCCGACCAATTCAATGGTTCCGACCAGCGTATCCTGCATGGCGGATATCACACTGCTCTTTACAACAGAGTCAATAAAGCTGTGAAATTTCCCTGTTGTTTTTTCCTTGCTCTGCTTCTCGGCGCAGGCTGCCTTTACCGTTTCCGCACCGTCAATACTTTCCTTGAAATAAGATTGCAGCTTGGCGTCGTTTTCCATCACGCTTCGGTTGCTCCGCTCGATGGGTTTGCGGAAAAGCAGGACGGCTACGGCATACAGGAACACTATCGGCAGCACAGCAAAAAAGAGCTTTTTGTTCTGCAGATACAGGATCACGCCGCAGGCGACGACCATGATAGAATCCATCAGCAGCGTCAGTGTCGCCGTCGAGATGGCCTGTCTGATTGTGTATGTATCCGAAAATCGAGACATATATTCACCCGTCTGACGAACGGATATGGACGATACGGGCAGATCCATAATATGGTTATAGTAAGACAGCGTCAGACGGATGTCTATTTTTCTTGACAGGAGAATAATCAGATAACTTCGCGCAAGCTGGATTCCCGCCTGCAGAAGGTACATCGCGATCAGCACGCAGAATATAACATGAAAGTTTTCCGCATATGTGTAAATGGCTTCCAAAGCCTGCACCAGCGGGCTTTCATCCTCATGCGAATGCTCGTGCTCCGCTTCTTCGGCATCAACGGTTTCAGCCGTGTATGGCTCCATGAAAAAGTCGTCCAGCACGATCTGAAATACAAAGGCTCCTGAAATTCCTATCGCGGAAATGACAAGCGACAGCGCCAGGATCGCTGCCAGCTTACGGTACTGCCCCTTGAGCAAAGCGAAGAATCTGGCAAAGCTTCCCTTTGTTTCATTTCGCTTCTGAAAGCTTTCAGTCTTTTCGAATGTCGCAATGTAGCCTGTCCAGCACGAAAAGAATTGCTCAGGCGTCAGCCTTCGTTTTCCTTTTCCGGGATCGGCTATCTGAAACCTGCCGTGCTTCAGGCCATATACGACAACATAGTGCAGCATGGCACCATCGGAAACGGTGTGAGCAATGAACGGAAAGCATATCTCCCCGTTCGTTATCCCGCTGGCCAGCTCGTCCGGACTGCCGGAAAGAGCTTCCGCTTTGAAGCCAATTTTTTTCGCGCCGTCTATTAACCCGTAAAGAGTCGTACCGCTTTTATCCGTCTTGGTCAGCTCACGATATCTTGATATCGGCAGCTTCAGCCCGTAATGCGCTGCGATCATTGAGAGGCAGGCTGCGCCGCAGTCCCGCTCGTCATGTTGAAAAACAAAATTCATTGCATTCTTCCTTAATAATATCGAAGCAGAGCAACTATCTGCTCTGCTTCGACTTACTGTTGTACTTTAGGTTCTGTTAAGCTCTGCTTCACCACGGAGCCCGTGCAAGAGCCGACTTAGAGTTGAAAGTGTACCATCTTCCATAACGCTTCTTTGCCAGCATGCAGGTAGAGCAAAAATATACGTGAGCCAGTCCCTGAGCCAGTTTCCACGGAGTTTTATCAGTAAAAGTGGCACCGCAGGCAGTCGCGTATGTAACGCCGCCTTCAACCGCGCGCATCTCGTTTGCGTTTATCTTCTTCATCCATTTCACCTCCATTTTCGCGAAATGTTTATAGCATGGTGGAATAGTCACCGTACTATCATCGGCTTTTTTTGAAAAGTGTACTTTTACAGGCTACATAAAATTTGTCATAAAATAGTTAATTTTACCTTGCAAATGCAGCTGAATTATGATACAATTAATACACTAACGATTCAGTTTATGGATTTGTAAAAGTACACATTTCCAAATTATCGGTATGATTTATTTGGTGCTCTCAAGCCTGACCGCTTTGCCGTAGAATGTGCCGACGGGCATATTGCAAGCTGCCGCTGCTTCTTTCAGCGTCAGCTTTTTTGTTCGCCATGCCCGGTGTACCTCGTGGAAATTTTCGGGCAGCGGCAACGGCTTTCTTCCGAACATGACGCCTCTGGCTTTTGCCGCCGCGATTCCATCTGCCTGCCGCCTGCGGATATATTCACGCTCATTCTGCGCCGCAAAAGACAATATTTGCAGCACAAGATCGGCGATGAACGTACCCATAAGGTCTTTCCCCTGCCGTGTATCGAGCAACGGCATATCAAGGACACAGATGTCCGCATTCTTTTCCTTGGTCAAAATGCGCCATTGGTTCTGTACTTCCTCATAATTGCGTCCCAGCCGGTCGATGCTCTGTATCATGAGCAGATCGCCCGGCTTTATTTTTTTCAGCAGCTTCTTATATTGCGGTCGCTCAAAATCCTTGCCCGATCTCTTGTCAATGAAGATAAACTCGTCCTTCACGCCAATGCCGTGCATGGCAGAAAGCTGCCTGTCCTCGTTCTGGTCTTTGCTGGATACTCGTATATAGCCGTATATGTTCATTCCGGTCGCCCCCCACTGTGCGTTTGTAAAAGGATATCAGGCATGGCAGGCTCCCGGCAACTCCATGCTCGCGACCGGCGATGCGCTCAACGCAGCCCTCGCGATATGATCAATATAAAAGGCTCCCCTTGTTTCTCAAGGGGAGCAGGCGCCTCAGCGCCTGAGGGGATAAAGCGTGAGTTTTCCCACGCAGTTTTAATAGTTTGATAAAGAATAACGATCCCCCGGAAGCTCCGCATCATACTGAGCTTCCGGGGGATCGTTTTATTTGCTGTTAATTATTCACACCATGGTGCGCGTCGGGACTGCTCATGTCGAGGGCGCGGAAAGTGTAGCCGTTCTGCAAGCCCCAGATTATGACCGACTCCACCGCATTCACGCTGAAGTCCTTTATATCATGCTGGAGGACAACCGCCGCTTTCATGCCGCGGCAGCCGGACTCGATGTTGGAGATAACAACGTCCGTCTTCGTTGTCTCTCCCGCGTCGCCTGAGGACACGTTCCAGTCAAAATACTTATAGCCCATGTCGGTAAGTGCTTCCGTCAGGCGGGACATTATGCCCGGATTGAAATTGCTGACCGTGTTGGAGCTTCCGCCGGGGAAACGACACAGCTGCGTGTAGCTGCCTGTCTGCTCGTATATGATCTCCTCCATAGCGTTGAAGTCATTGAAGAACGCTTCCTCGCTGGAGTAGATTGTCTTATAGTTGTGCGAGTAGCTGTGTACGCCGACGGAGTGCCCTTCGTTCACCTCGCGGGCAATCATGTCATAATACTTTGGGTTCGCCGCCGTGACAAAGAACGTCGCCTTCACGTTATACTCCGCCAGCACATCCAGAAGCTTTGAGGTATACGGCCCCGGCCCGTCGTCAAAGGTGAGGTAAATGGTCTTGCCGTCGGGGTTCACAACGTCCGGCCTGTTCGCAGGAATGACCGTGACGCTGCGCGTCACGCTGACGGACTCGCCCGTCTCGCTCGTTAGGCTGTAGACTATCTGATAATCCCCCGCGATATAGGGCACAACGTCGCTGTCCACCTGCACAAGCGAGGTCAGGTCGTCCCCCAGCCCGTCCGTCGCCGTATAGCCGGGGTCGGTGAAATCGGTGCGCGCGGTGAACACCATGTTCTCGTCGCCGTTTAAGATAATGCGCGGCTCGGTCTTCGCGTACTTTATCTCGCGCACGGCGGTCGCGGTGTTCCCGGACGCATCCGTGACGGTGTAGGTCACATTGTCCTTATCCTCGGTACGCACGACCTTTGAGGTGAGGTCGCCATCGCAGCTGTCAAAGGCGGTGTAGCCCTCCTCTTCGTAGCCGTCCATCCAGCTCGCCTCATAGCCCTCTATGTGCTTGAGCTCTATGACGGGCGGTGTCGTGTCTATAACGGTGACGTGCCGCTCGGTCACATAGTCCGTGAACATCCAGCGCGTCAAGTATTTCAGCGTATAGCTGCCGAGCTTCGAGGCATCGACGCTGCCCTCGACCGCAACGTGCAGGCGCTGCGTCCCCTCGCCGAAAAGCTTGCCGTAGGTCACGGCGTACACGCCCGGCTCCTCGTACGTTTCGCCAAATTCCTGCGTCATGTTATCCGAGCCCGTCACGTAAAAGCGCACGTGGCGCGCGTCTATTATCACGGCCAGCGCCGCAATGGCCACGATGTATGCCAGCAGCACCAGCAGTATTACTTTCAGTCTCCGGCGGGTTCTGTCTCTCCCCTGCCGCGTATCCATTTCTTTCATCTTTATCCTTATTCCGTTCAACGGTTTTATTTTGTATATGTTGGTATTATACACCCTTTTCCCCGACAATGGAACCGGCGGAAATAAAATCTCTGCTGTCTGTTTCTAAACTTTATTTAAGAATTAACACTTTTCCCGGCTTAGTTTTTGTTGATATATGCCAATAATTCTGGTATATTATAGGTTTGTCGGGAGACAAAAATTTTATCTCTGCGGCAGCCAGCCGCAGGAAAGGAAGAAACATGAAAAATACCGAAAAAACCATGGACAGGATCGTGGCTCTGTGCAAGAACAGAGGCTTCATTTTCGCCGGCTCCGAGATCTACGGCGGCCTTGCCAACACCTGGGACTACGGCCCGCTCGGCGTTGAACTGAAGAACAACATCAAGCGCGCATGGTGGAAGAAGTTCGTGCAGGAGAACCCGTACAACGTCGGCCTCGATGCCGCTATCCTCATGAACCCGCAGACCTGGGTCGCCTCCGGCCACCTGAGCGGCTTCTCCGATCCGCTGATGGACTGCCGCGAGTGCCACGAGCGCTTCCGCGC
>CEAZ01028210.1_pt1 | contig 12020 bp, 11 predicted proteins | sample 557361 | NCBI WGS metagenome assembly CEAZ01 (sample SAMEA3182074, study PRJEB8094) | gut metagenome | biome: human; feature: gut; material: Stool; isolation source: human stools | place: Canada | collected 2012-02-22 | reverse complement strand
TCGCGCGAGCTGAGCGCCAAGGCGTTCGGCATGCTGCTGCACATGCACCGCGGCACCCCTTACATTTACGAGGGCGAAGAGCTGGGCATGACCAACGCACACTTCACCACGCTCGAGCAGTATCGCGATCTGGAATCCATCAACGCCTACCGCCAGCGCGTGGAGGAGGCGAAATGCCAGTCGCCGGAATCGATGATGGCGGCGCTCGCGCTCATCGGCCGCGACAATTCGCGCACGCCGATGCAGTGGGATGCTTCCAGGTACGCAGGTTTCACCGCGCCGGACGCGGCGACGGAACCGTGGATCGGCATCAATCCGAATCATGTGGAGATCAACGCAGCCGAGGAATTCGACGATCCTGATTCCGTGTACGGCTTCTACAAGAAGCTCATCGCCATGCGTCACAACAACGCGACCGTCGCGACGGGCGAATGGAATCTGGTCGCGGCGGACAGCGAGCAGGTGTATTCCTTCACCCGTACCAGCGGCGACGACACGATTCTTGTCATCGTCAATCTCACCGATAAATCCGCCGGCCTGCCGGGAGAAGTGGCGGAGCTGCTCGGCGATGGCGTCGCGGAATCGCAAATACTGCTCAGCACTTATGATGTTGCGCATAGCGTGAAATCGATCGCTCGCGGCGAGCTCGCTCGTTGGGAGGGAGTCGTGATTCAGCTCTAATCGACTCAAGCTGACTTCATGTTCACGCTCGACCTTACCCTGGTTGAGTGTGAACATGAAGTCAATGTCAGGGGCGTGTCTATCTCCCAGAGTGGCGTCTCTTAATGGGGAAGTCGATGTCCGTCAAATGTAAATTGGAGAACACTGGCTGGTGCAGGGCCATCTAATTTACTTAGCTACTAACCCGCCGCGATGCAAGCGGATGCTTCGTTGTGTATTTATTGTTAATAAGCATTACTGAAAACTGTTGTGTGATGCAAATATAAGCATTTCTGTCTTTTTGTGAATACTCTATGTTTGGCTGAATTGCAATGCTTTGGCATTGTTTATAGCTTGCTTCTGATTTAAATGTAAGGAAACTTGACAAAAAGGAATTGCATATATATTCTGTGATTATCCGGCGCGATGAGGTGTCGGAATGATTTCACGAAGGAGAGAGATGCGATCCCACACTCAGCGTTTGATGGTTTCCTCCGATACCCTCAAGCCGGTTACGCTCGGCCTGTACGGCATGGTATCGCTCGCCACCTTCAACGATCGCGGATCGCTGATGATGGGTGCACTGCTCGGCGTGCTGCCGGTAATCGTGCTCTTCCTCGGTCTGCAGCGCTACTGGCAGGCAGGTCTTGCGGCAGGCGCGGTCAAGGGCTGACAGGTATCCATCTAACTCCGTGCGTGGCGTAAATGCTGCGCCGGGTGCCCGGACAACGGAACAACCGCAATCCGGGCACCTATCCTATTCCAGGCAGGTATATGCAATGAACGCAAGACTGCATCGCAATAATCGTGAGCAAGGATGCATCGGTATCGACATCGGCGGCACAAAAATCGAAGGCGTGCTGCTCGACACAACAGACCGCGTTGTCGACGTTTGCCGTATGTCATCGCATTCCGGCGAAAACAACGTTGTAACCGACATCGTGCGCGTCGCACGTACACTCTCCAACGAACCGTTGCCCATCGGCATTGGCATTCCAGGACAGGTGAACTGCGCAACTGGACAGGTGCGCAACGTTGTCAATCTCGGCATCGAAACCTTGGAACTCGGCGAACGCATCAGTGAGATTATGCACGCTCCGGTGCACGTGGAAAACGATGTGAACGCGGCTGCGGTCGGAGCCGCGGAATTCGTGGAACAAGTCGACGGCAACGCAACCGTCGTATTCCTCAACTTTGGCACGGGACTGGCCGCAGGACTCGTGCGCGGCGGGCAAGCCGAACACGGGTACAGCGGATCCATCGGCGAAATCGGGCACCTACCCATCGACCCCAACGGATTCGAATGCCCATGCGGGCAGCGTGGATGCTTGGAAACCGTGGCATCCGGCGGGGCCGTGGCAAAACTTTGGCCCTCCGCAAACCCGCCCATGCCTGATCTCATCCGCAAAGCGCGGCAAGGAGACGGGCATGCCAACGACGTGCTCGCCATGGTGGCCCACGCCATGGGCGACACTATCCAAATCGTCGCGCAAGCCTACGATCCGCAACGCATCATCATTGGCGGAGGCATGGCGAAAACCGGTGACGCACTCATCGAAGTCATCCAAGCCGAACTGAGCCGCAGAGCCGAAGGATGCCGATTCCTGACCACACTCGACATCGCATCGAACATCAGAATCGCAGCCATTGACCAACCAATCGGCGCAATCGGCGCGGCGCTCGCGGCAAAACGAGCGCAACCGCAATCGTGAATGCGTGATACTTCAGGCAGACTGGAACAAGCGCAACAATTCCGGAAATCCAGATCTGGCAATCCCGGCAATCCGAGAATCACAATCGAGAATTGAAATCGATAATCGACAATCGAAAGGCGAATCGATGGCAAGCGAGAACACCCGCAAATGGGCGATCATTCCCGAACCGAACAGCATGACGGTCGGCGAAGGCACGGTGCTGTTGCCCTATGCGGGGCGCGTGAACGAATCCATTGCGATTGGCGATGGCGATTATCTGCTTGCACGTCAGCTTGTTGCCGACATACGTGCCACAACAGGGCTTGATTGGGATTACGCGACGGGTTGTATGTGGCCTGGATTCATCAGTTTGCATATTGCGGATTCGGACGCGTCGGAAGAAGCTGGCATTCCCGGCGCATATACGCTGATTATCGATACTGACGGTATTGCGATTACCGGTTACGATTTCGAGGGTGTGCGCAACGGTGTGCAGACCCTGCGTCAACTCATACGGCAAAACGGTGCCGTGCTGCCAGTACTGCAGATCGAAGATGCTCCCGCATATCGGGTCAGGGGATATTACTTGGATGCGACGCGCGGCCGCGTGCCAACGCTCACATGGCTCAAACAGTGGGCCGACAAATTCTGCCTCTACAAATACAACCAATTGCAGCTCTACATCGAGCATACGTTTGCATTCGACGGCATGAGCGAAACATGGCGTGGTTCAAGCCCGCTCACGCCGGCAGACATACTTGAATTCGACCAATACTGTGCGAACCTTGGCATCGAACTCGTGCCGTCAGTCTCCACATTCGGCCATCAATACGTTGCGATGCGCACGCAGGAACTGCGCGAACTCGGCGAATTCCCCGAAGACGTCGACCGGCCGTTCAGCTTCATCGAACGCATGAGGCACCACACACTCAACGTCGCCGACGATCGAGCGTTCGCGTTCTCCACGCAACTGGTCGACTCGTACCTGCAACTCTTCCGCACGAAACGATTTAATATCTGCGCAGACGAAACCTTCGACCTCGGCAAAGGCCAATCGAAGCAGGAAGCGCAACGTGTGGGCGTCGCAACGCTGTACGCAACATACGTGGGCAAACTCTGCGAACACCTGTCCCAGCAAGGCCACGAGCCCATGTTCTGGGGAGACATCGCCACCGAAATGCCGGAAATTCTCGAAACTCTGCCGAACAACGTCACCCTGCTGAACTGGCAGTACGATCCGGAAGCAACCGATGAGAAAATCCAACTTGTGGCGAAAGCCGGAGCCAAACAAATCGTATGCCCGGCCGTATGGGGGTGGAATGCGCTGCTCCCGCGCATCGACGATGCGTGGAACAACATCGCGCGCATCGCACGCTACGGCCTTGACTGCGGTGCGGAAGGCATGCTCGTCACCGATTGGGGCGATTTTGGGCATGTCAACGATCCGCGCATGGCCGTGCCTGGCATGATATTCGGTGCACAATATGCGTGGAATCCCGTAGAAGATAGTGCTGGAAAGACTGACGGAAATACCGCTGAAAACAGTACTGGAGATAGTGCTGAAAACGACTTGCTTGAGCGTATTTCGCGCGTCGAATATGGCGATTGCAGCGCACGATTCGTTGCATTGCTTCGTAACGCTTCCGCGCAAGCCGTATTCACTTGGCGTGAGCTTGTGGAATATCTCGAATTGGATGACGGCACGGGAAACTGCAATACCGATGTTGCGCAAACCATTCCCTGCCTGGCCGATCGCTTGGTTGATCATTTATCTGACTGTGGAAACGCAATGACTGTGCGTGAAGCGCGCAATCGCATGATGCGCAATATGGCAACGACAATCGAACGAATTCCGCAAGCCAATCGTACATTGCAACAATGCATGGTCGACATCGCGCCGATTGCGGCACATATGGGAAATCCGGGCATTACTGCTGCCGTGCGCATCGCCATGGAAGGGCAGCTGCTGCTCAATCGAGTGGGATTCGCGCTCGCCGAAGCGCATGACGTGCGTGATGCGCATGACGCTGGCGATTGGCGGCCTTCCGATTACCGTACGCTGGCACGCGAGCTCGAATGCTGGTGCGAGGCCTATGCGAAGGAATGGAACGCGACGAGCCAGCCGTCGGAACTGCATCGCATTCAGGAAACCGTGTGGAAAGCAGCCGACGAGCTTCGACGAATCATCAAATAAATCATCAAACAAAAACGTCAATCCAAGTTCAATGAAAGGAACATCATGACCGAAGTCATCATCGTGAAAAACGAGCGCGAAGCAGGCGATATTTACGGCCGTTCAGTAGCCGATCTCATTAAAACTAAGCCGAACGCGGTGCTGGGACTTGCAACCGGATCCAGCCCGCTCGCCGCATACCAGTCGCTCGCACGCATTGTGCACAGTGAGCATATTGACGTATCGCAGGTGCACGGTTTCGCATTGGACGAATATTTGGGATTGCCGCTTGATCACCCGCAGTCATACCATTCCACCATTCACCGTACGGTTGTGGAACCGCTTGGACTGAACCCTGATTTGGTGCACGTGCCTGGTGACGTGCTTGACGGGGCTCCGCTGAGCGACGGCGAACGCATTGCGGCTGCCGGCCCTGCCTACGACAGGGCGATCGAAGAAGCCGGTGGCATCGACGTGCAGATTCTGGGCATCGGCACCGACGGACATGTCGGTTTCAACGAGCCGGGATCGTCGCTCGCTTCTGGCACGCGCGTCAAAACGCTGGTTGAGCAGACGCGCATCGACAACGCCCGATTCTTTGACGATGACATCAACAAGGTGCCTACGCATTGCATCACGCAGGGCATTGGCACGATTCTCAAAGCTCGCCACTTGGTGCTGCTGGCCTTCGGATCAGGCAAGGCCGAAGCTGTGGCCGAAACGGTGGAGGGCGGTGTGAGCGCGTTCTGCCCGGCGTCCGCGTTGCAAATGCATCCGCACGCCACCATTATTGTGGACGAAGAGGCTGCGAGCCGCCTACGCCACAAGGACTACTACCGTTACGCCTACGCCCACAAGCCCGCCTGGCAGCGCATCTGATTGCTGCTCCGCAGTCGGTGTCCGCTAGCGTCCGGATTCTTCCACTCGCTGGAACATTCTGGACGTTTTTCGGCCTTCCAGCGGGAGGATTTCTCCACTGACTGGAAGGATTGGGTTGCTGATGGGCTTGTCAGCGGGGTAATTCTTCCACTGAATGGAAGAATTGGATGCTAATTGAGGAATATGGCTGGGAGTGAATTGGAAGGTATGAAGATGGAACAGTCTCGTGAGCGGTTTGCGAATGAGGTGGACGTTGCGTTGGCGCAGCCGGCCAGTCCGTTTGCGATTCGCAATGCGCGCAAAGTCGATGCGCGAGGTGTTGCGGAACATTATTGGCTGGTTTCCGATGGTAGCGCGATTATTGCGACTGGGAATCGGGACGCTGATTTTGCTGCGGCTTGCGCAAGCGTCGGTTTGGATGCCGATACTGATTCCGATTCGGTCAGTTCGGCTGATTCCGGCAATGCCATGACCGGTTCGGCCGGTTCCGTAACCGACGCTGCAGGTCGCATGATGACTCCCGGTTATGTTGACATTCATGCGCACGGTTCGTGGGGCAGTTCCTTCGATGATGGCGTGCAGGGCATACGTTTGGCTCGCGCGGGTCACATGATGCACGGCACCACCCGCCAAGTACTCAGTTTGATCACCAATCCGCTTGACGTGATGTGCGCCAATCTCGAAACCGTGCACGGCATGATGAGCGCCCGCCCTGACATTCTCGGCGCGCATCTGGAAGGACCGTTCCTTGCGCTGTCTCGCAAGGGTGCGCATGATCCGGAATGTTTGAAGGATCCGGTTCCCGAATATGTTGATCGGCTTTTGCAAGCGGCAGACGGCTGTCTGCGTCAGATCACCATCGCCCCCGAATTGCCGCACGGCATTGATGCGATTCGCCGCTTCGCGGCGGCCGGAGTGGTTCCTGCGGTAGGACATTGCGATGCCGATTATGCGACCGCTCGCAAGGGTTTCGACGCGGGCGCGGGCATTATGACGCACATGTTCAATGCGATGAATGGCTTGCATCATCGCGAGCCTGGTCCAATTCCGGCTGCTGTTGAGGATCCACGCGTCACTATCGAGTTGATCAATGATGGTTTTCATGTGCAGAATCCGATGGTGCGTTTGGGATTTGGTTTCGCACCGCATCGCACGGCATTCGTGACTGATGCCATGGCTGCTACCGACTGCCCGGACGGTCATTATCTGCTGGGTGCGTTGGATGTGGATGTGATCGATGGTCACGCTCGGCTCGTGTCGAATGGTGCGATTGCCGGTTCCACGCTGACGTTGGAAAAGGCTGTTCAGCGTGCGGTGCTCGAATTGGGATTCACGCCCGCCGACGCGGTGGAGGCCGCCACGTTGACTCCGGCCAAAGCATTCGGTTTCGACCGCGCGAACCCGGTCACCAAGCAACCTCTCGGTCTGCTTGCTCCCGGCTACGCTGCCGACGTGCTTCTGCTCGATCCCGCCACCTGGTCCGTCACCCACGTCTGGTGTGACGCTCGCCCTCTCCGCTAAGGCGAGATTACTGAAGCGAGATTACTGAAGCACAATTGCAGGGCCGGCTCCGCAACAGGATGCCGGCCCTTGCCGTATCTCAAGTTTTTATATTTAGTCTTGCGGGGTGAAGCTGTCGCGTGCGACGAGACTGGTGGAGATTCGCATATGCTGGCTGATTTTGCGGTCGGCGGTCAGCGCTTCGGCAAGCATAAGCACCGCGGCTTTCGCAAGCTCGTCCTGGCTAATGTCGTACGACGACAATGCGGGAGACGTGTATTTTGCGATCTCCTGATTGTTGATGCTGATCACTTTGATATCTCGCGGCACCATCACATTTTCGGTGGCAAATGCCTGCAGCACGCCAACCGCCAACGGATCGGCTGCGACGATTACCGCGTCGGGCAGATCGTCCGCATGATCCTGCACCAACTGACGCCCCTGCAAACGGCCGTTTTCCACAGTGAACGGGCCGTCCGCATACACCAATCCTTGCGCATCCAATCCCAAGCGCAACGCCCAATTGCGGAATGCGAACGTACGAATATCTTCCGGATATTCATGCTTGCCCATAATGTTGCCCAAGCCGCCAATGAAGCCGATCCGAGAGCAACCCGACCCCATAAGCGCGTCGATCGCATCCAATATGGTTTGTTCCAAATCCGGCTGTACCGAATCGAACAATGCCGGCGCAGGATTGATGTCGATGAATACGCCGTGGGGGAGCTTCTTATGCAAGCGGTGAAGCGTCTTGTGATTTAGTGGGGACGGGCCGATCGAAATAAATCCCGCGTATTTATCGGCATCGGCGATCAGCGAATCCACGTCCTCGTGCATGGTCACGTTCATGCGCTGCTCTTCGGCATGCTTGACGAGCACTTCGCGCAGCTCGTCGAAATACGCGTCCTGCAAGCCCTTGTCGGGTACGACATTGTCGAGAATCGCAACATCCTGCGGAATGGTGATACGCCGGTATTGCGGTACGTTCTTGTATCCCATTTCCAGACTGGCGTTTAGAATCTTCTCGCGGGTGGAATCCTTCACCGAAAAAGTGGGATCGTCCTTCAAAACCCTGGAAACAGTGGCTTGGGAGAAACCTACCCGTTTCGCTATCTCTCTGATAGTGGCCATGTGAATCCTCCTCAAAGCCATCGTTGGCTAAACACGTTTACTAATTAATTTAGCACACATGCTCCCATCTCGCCATATTTCCTTCAAGCGTTTCACGAGATGAAGCAATCGTGCGACAAACGAGACTCCTCTTTACTCAGCTTGCCTCGGGGCGGCTTCGGGCAATGAAGTGCCCATGGTTTCGAGGCGCATGAGGAACTCGTTGGCGCTCATGGCGTTGCTCAACAGCGTGCCCTCGGCGAGCGTGCCTCCGATGGAACGGATGAACTCAACCTGGTCCAGGGACTCCACGCCATCGAACACCACATGGAACGCATCGTTATCGCGCGAAATCTCGAGCGTGCGCTGCATGATCTGCTTTGCGCGAGGCGTACGGAAATCGCGAACCACCGTCTTGTCGAATCGTGCGAAATCCAATGGCAGATGCGCGAACGCGGCTGTGGCTGCTCATGAGTCAACTGCTCCAAGCGTCAGCTGCACGCTCATGTTGAGGCGATGCGCTTCGGCCGTTACGAAATACGGTGCCAGCGTACGCCGAAAGTCAATAATCGTACCGCTTCTCCGGCATTGTATGTGACGATGCCGTGGGCGATCATCATTTACTCGTGCATGGTGTTCTACGCCGATACGCTTTCGCACAATTGGGGCAACGCGGTGTTCGCCGGCTTCAATGCGATCGTGACGTTCTGGGCGTTGACCGCGTATATCGGCATCTGGCATTCCGTGCAAGACATGGTGGTTGGTCTGGTCCGTTGGTTCTTCGTGCCGATCAAGGAGCCTCAGCAGGAGGCGGCCCGCAAGAAGGCCTCTTGGCGTGACGCCCTCTACTTCGGCGACCGCCAAATGATCTACGAGTCCCGCCCGCTATAGCGTGCTCCCCGTGTCGGTCTGCACTTTCTTCGGGTTTTTGAAAGGACTGTCGTACGATTTCAAAAATCTGACCGCGCGATTCCGAAATAAAGGTAAATTTTCCAATCGTGCGGTCAGCAAATCAAAATCGTGCGACAGGGCTAGAAATCGTATGACGGGAATCGGGATAGTGCGGTTAATAAACCGAAATCGTGCGACGAAATTGCAAAATCGTCAGTCGGGGTTTAAAAAGCCGTGTAGCAGAAAATCTTGTCACGTGTTTGAGTCGAATCTCCGTGAGGCACTGTTGTGGGTGCCGTAAAGTATAAGGAAAAGGGGCGCCGATGATTCAACGTAATAACGATTGGAGCGCTATGCAGCAAAGCTTATATCACGATATGCAGGTCGATTCGTCGGGTGCGTTCGCCGCGCGCAGTCCGCTGGACTCGCTGGCGGTTGCGGCACCAGGGCGCACACGTTGCGTGAACGCCGAGAATCCCACGGGCGGCAAGGGCGCTGCGGCCACTGCAGCCAGTGCACTTGGTCCGTCGCGCAAAGGCAGCCCCTGCATCCAGACCGTAAAAGCGGGGGAGAGCGTCACTTTGATGGATGTGGACGGTCCGGGCATGATCCGTCATATTTGGATGACGGTCACCGACCGCACGTCGTCTACCGGTCCGAACGTGCTTCGTAACCTGATCCTGGAATTCTATTGGGATGGCGAGGAAACCCCGTCCGTGCAATGCCCGATCGGTGACTTTTTCTGCTGCGGCCACGCGCAGGCCTGCCGAGTCAATTCGATGCCGGTGGTGGTCGTACCCAATCGCGGCTTCAACTGCTACTTCTCCATGCCGTTCGAACATGCGCGCATCGTGCTCCGCAACGATCACAACGAAGACGTTCCCGCGTTCTTCTACCAGATCGACTACACCGAATACGATGCGCTTCCGGCCGGCACCATGCGTTTTCATGCGCAGTGGCGTCGCGAGCGCGTCACCGAACTGGCCCGCGACTATGTGGTGCTCGACGGCGTGCATGGTCGTGGCGCGTATATCGGCACGTATTTGGCGCTCACCGCGTTGGAAAGCCGCTGGTGGGGCGAGGGTGAAGTCAAGATGTACATCGATGGGGACGACCAGTATCCCACGTGGTGCAGCACCGGTGCCGAGGATTATTTCGGTGGCGCGTGGAGTTTCGCCGATTTCGACGAGCATGGGCGTATGCATGAGCAGACGTTCTGTGCGCCGTACGTCGGTTTCCCGTTCTATTCGCAGCGTCTCGCCTCGCATCGCGAGAGCGCGTATTGGGATGTGAATACGCCGGTGACCCGCGGATTGTATCGCTGGCACATTCCCGATCCGATTTATTTCGAACATGATTTGCGTGTGGAATGGCAGCAGATCGGTACTGAGGAGGGCGGCAATTTCGAGCGTCAGGACGACGTCGCTTCCGTCGCGTACTGGTATCAGCTCGAGCCGCATACACCGTTCGATCCGATTGGCGATCGTCGCTTCCGTCAGCCCCGCTGATTTTTGCCCCCAAGCTTATGATTTTCGGCCTATCCGGTCGGTTCGGGGGTGTTGTGCTGTCTGCGCGACTTGCGTTCTGCGTCTGCACAACCCGGGTTTTAACCCGATTTTATGGGTTGTGCAGATGCAGGGTGCGGGTTGCGCAGGCGGGAAACGTGACTAGATGGGGTTAGATGTCACGGCGTCTGCTGCGCTGATTATCGTGCGAACGTTCTGCGCATCCAAGAGACAGCCAGCTGCGGCCAGATCTGGATACTCGGTTCAATGCCGTTGACGCCCTGCCATGCGGTTTCCGCAGTGCCCAACGACAGTCCATGCCCGCCTTGCGGGAATAGGTGCGCTTCGATGCTGACTCCGGCTTTCTTGCAAGCGTCGATCAGCATCAGTGTGTTTTCGTATGGTACGGTTTCGTCGGGAACGGTATGCCATGCGAAAACCGGCGGTGTTTTGGCGTCGATATGACGTTCGATCGACACGGATTCAAGTGCTTGTGAATCGTTGCGGCGTTCACCAAGCAGCGAATCGAAACTGCCGCGATGGGCGAGCGGGCCAGACGTGATCACCGGATAGGCGAGCATCAAACCATTCGGACGCACCGCATCCGGATCGTAACCATGAGCGACAAGAACATCGTCGCTGGTGGAGGTGGCGAGATTCGCAGCAAGATGACCGCCTGCGGAAAAGCCAATCACGGCAATCGCATCCGGATCGACATGCCACTCGGCGGCATGCTCACGAATCATCGTCATCGCATCGGCAGCTTCCAACAGCGCAACTGGAAAAACGGAAGGCTTCACCGAATATCGCAGCACAAAAGCGTTGAAACCGGCCGCAAGAAACTGCATCGCAATCGGCTCCGCCTCACGATCCGACGTCATTTCGTAACCGCCGCCCGGAATCACAAGCACAGACGGACGCACACGGTCGGGAACGACTTCTTCGCTGTTATCAAGGCAATATCCGACGAATTTCGCTGCGCTGCCGTCGATGCCGGAGATTTCATATTCGAAATGTTTCATATATCCATCATAGGTGGAACATGGCGCACGTTATGCAGGAACTATTTGGTCCCGCTATTTTTCGTACCTTGTGATCCGTGGACGCAAATTGTGCAGTCGGGAGAGTGTGTCCTACTCGAGCAGCCAGTCGAGGATGTTGCGGTGTCGAATGTCTTGGTAGTCGCCGAGCCCGATGGTATCCAAGGTGAGCTGTGTGACGTAGAGGAGACCTCCATATGTGAGATACCGGTCGAACAGCGCATTGTCATTTGCTGTCGGTTGCAATGCATTTCGGTATTCCGAGAAAGACAACGGCAGCATCTTGAGCTCGACATATCGTCCGGTGAAATGGATGATTTTTGCGGAGTGGGTGAGTGATATAGACGTGCGATTGGGCAAATCGGAAGTAATGTTGCGATCATTCGACGGAATTCACGAATGTGTATGGCCGCTCACATGTCTGATACATTTTTCTCAGCTAATTGGCAGGAACACGTATCATTCCTCCAAGACTCGGGCGCTTATATAGAACATGTCAGCAGTTACGGCGGCTGGCGAGGTTCCTGAAGAACCCCATAACTGAACCCTTCTTCTCTCTTCTCTCTCA
>CEAZ01050416.1_pt1 | contig 12038 bp, 12 predicted proteins | sample 557361 | NCBI WGS metagenome assembly CEAZ01 (sample SAMEA3182074, study PRJEB8094) | gut metagenome | biome: human; feature: gut; material: Stool; isolation source: human stools | place: Canada | collected 2012-02-22 | reverse complement strand
GAGATGATGAATGCCGCGATGCTGCCGAGCGAGATAATAAGACCGAGCTCGGAGTTGCTGTAGCCGCGGCCTTGGAGAAAAACGGCGGCATAAGCCGAGCATACGCAGAAGCCCATCCAGAAAAAGGCCTGAACCAGGGAATATTCAATGTTGAGGGCGGTCGATTTCTTTCTCATTTCAAAACCCTTTCAATGAAATAAAAGGTATTGCAGCCGAAGCAAGATTATATCACTGCCGGAGCCTGCTTGCAATAAAGAAAAGCATCCCTCCGGAGCAATGTCCGGAGGGGAGCAGATTCAGCCCTTCAGCTTTAGGAAGCTGCGCTTCACATTGATGTGCACCTTGTCGTATGCGACCTTGCACTCGCCGTCCAGCGCCCATTCAAGCCCGTGGGGATTTGTGATCTCAATATGGTCGGTCTGGAAGAAATCTATAAGCGGGCAGGAGTAATCCTGCGAGAGTATGCAGCGGATCACCATGTCAAGCTCAAATATGGTCTTCGGCATCTTTATGAGTATGACCTCAAGCTTGCCGTCGTCCGTGTCAACAATGTCGGGCGGGAGCGTGATAGTACCGGCAATGGACGTGGAATTGCACACCGCGCCGAATATATAATCGTCCTCGTAGTCAACGCCGTTTGCCGAGAGCTTGAGGTGGATGGGCTTTATCTTATATACGTCCTTTATCGCGTCGAGGATATACGCCGTGTGTCCGAGCATATTCTTCATGTTCTGGTCGGTCGTATAGCTCAGCCACGAGAACGCGCCGAAAGCGGCGACATAGCTGAAGAAGCTGTCCTCAAAGCAGCCGATATCGAGCTGACGGACTTCCTTTTTCGCGATGTTTGCGGCAGCCGTCGGGATGTCTGTCGACAGCCCGTGCGAAGCGGCAAAGTCGTTCGTACTGCCGCAGGGAATGTAGCCGAGGGCTACCTCCGTGTCGCTTGAGGCAAGCCCGGATATGACCTCGTTGAGCGTGCCGTCCCCGCCGGTGCAGCAGACAAGATCGTAGTCCGCGCCGAGCTGTGCAGCTATATCCGTAGCCTCGCCGCGGCAGGAGGTGACAGCCGTCGTGACAAGATAGCCGCTGTCCATGAGCCGGCGGATGATATCAGGGATATAGCGGATGACCAGCTTTTTCCCGGATACAGGGTTGATTATCAGCAGCGCGTGCTTGGGATACTTCTCCTTACAATTCAGAATTTCCTTTTCCATGATTACTCCTTGAAAACGTCCTCAGATATTAGCCAGAAGCAGGCACAGATATGCTGTGGGTATTGAGAAAAGCAGACTGTCCGCGCGGTCGAACATACCGCCGTGACCGGGGATGAGATTGCTGAAATCCTTCACGCCGATCATGCGCTTGAGCAGCGACTCCGCAAGGTCGCCGATCTGCCCCATGGTCGAGGCGAGAAATGCCGTGCCCATGCACAGCCATACAGACAGCGTATGCTGATCCCTGAAAATGAAATAAACTATAAGCCCGACGAACAGCGAGGAGACAGCGCCGGTGATGCAGCCCTCAACGGTCTTGTTCGGGCTCATGAGAGGAGCGACCTTGTGCTTGCCGAACCACTTGCCGCCGAACATTGCAAAGCTGTCACACACCCAGGTCGACAGACACGCGAGGATGAGTGTGAACGCCCATATCCGGCTCACGCTTATCACCATTATCGTCCCGAACAGAACGCATGGATAGGTGAGCCCAGCGAGAGTGAAGAGCGCGCCCTTACCGGAGACCTCTTTGTGTATCACGCCGGAGAAGAGAGCCAGATATATGCAGAACACAAACAGCGCGCTGTACGCGAGCATGCCGGTGTCAAACACCGCGTACACATCCTGCAATATTACAAGCGCCGCCTGGAATGCGATGTACACGAACATCACCCACAGTGTGCAGCGCGCTTCGAGCTTCTCAACATTCTTGCTGAACTCGTATGCGCACAGCGCCGCAGCGGCGGCAAAGAACAGAACGCGGGTGACAGGGGAGACCAGCACGCAGGTAAAGGTGATGGTCAGCAGGACGACGGCGGAAATTACTCTGGTTTTCAAAACGGGGACCTCTCTCTCTTGCCAACTGATGCTAAGCTTAAATGAAAATTAAACTTTTTTTCAGAAGATTCAGAAGATTTAGTTTCTCTTAAGATAGCACATCTTTGAAAAAAACTCAATATACACCGGCGGACTGGTGACCGTCTGAGATAAAGATTTACGATAAATTCATTAATGTTAAGTCCCTGTTTGGTGTTGTGCTCACGGGCAAGCTATGGTATTATAAACACAGAAGTGTGCCAATAACCGCAATATGTTGAAAAGAGAGGTATATAAAATGTACGAGGATAAAAAGATCCGCCTTGCTCAGGCAGATGAGCCTATATATCTGCTGCCGTCCATGGCTAACCGCCACGGCCTTATCGCCGGCGCGACCGGTACCGGCAAGACCATCACCATGAAGGTCATGGCGGAGTCCTTTTCCGACATGGGCGTGCCGGTGTTCCTTGCGGATATCAAGGGCGACCTGAGTGGTATGTGCGAAAAGGGCAAGGACAGCGAGGATATGCGCGCGCATCGCCCGCTTCGGACTTGACGGTTTTGAGTATAAGTCCTACCCGACCCGCTTCTGGGATATTTTCGGCGATGAGGGTCATCCCGTAAGAGTTACCGTCAGCTCCATGGGGCCGACTCTGCTTGCAAGGCTCCTCGGCCTGACCGAGATACAGACGGGCGTACTCAACATCGTTTTCAGAGTGGCGGACGATAACGGTCTGCTCCTGCTCGACCTCAAGGATCTGCGCTCCATGCTCCAGTATGTCGGCGATAACCGCGCCGAGTTCACCACGGCCTACGGCAATGTCTCCGCTGCCAGCATCGGCGCGATCCAGCGCGCCCTGCTCACCTTCGAGGGCGAGGGCGGCGAGCTGTTCTTCGGCGAGCCGGAGCTTGATATCCGTGACTGGATGCGCACCGACATTGACGGCCGCGGCTATATCAACATCCTCTCCAGCAAGCGCCTTATCCAGAGCCCGACCGTGTACGGCACCTTCCTCCTCTGGATGCTGACCGAGCTCTTCGAGCGTCTGCCTGAGGTCGGCGACCTTGAAAAGCCGCGCATGATCTTTTTCTTTGATGAAGCGCATCTGCTCTTCAGCGACGCGCCCAAGGCGCTCGTCCAGAAGATCGTCCAGGTCGTCAAGCTCATCCGCTCCAAGGGCGTCGGCGTATACTTCATCAGCCAGAGCCCGTCGGATATCCCGAACGACGTCCTTGCCCAGCTCTCCAACCGCGTCCAGCATGCGCTGCGCGCATACACGCCTGCCGAGCAGAAGGCAGTCCGCGCCGCAGCCAGCGCCTTCCGTGTGAACCCCGCCTTCGATACCGAGACGGCGATCATGGAGCTTGGCGTCGGTGAAGCGCTCGTGAGCTTCCTTGACGAAAAGGGCGTCCCTGGCATAGTCCAGCGCGCTAACATCCTCCCGCCGCAGAGCCTTATGGGGCCTGCCGAGGAGCGCAGGGTGCAGAGCCTTATCGTCAGCGACGAGTTTGATATCAAGTACCGCGAGAGCATCGACAGAGAGTCCGCCTTTGAAATTCTCAACCGCGCAAATGAGGAGCTTGAGCGCCAGCGCGCCGAAGCCGCCGCAGCAGCCGAGGAGGAGAAACTCCGTCTCAAGGAGGAGAAGGAGGCCGAGCGCCAGCGCCTCAAGGAAGAAAAGGCTGCCGAGAAGCAGCGCGAGCGTGAGGAGCTTGCCGCCGAAAAGCAGCGCCAGAAGGAAGAGCTTGCCGCACAGAAGCAGAAGGAGAAGGAAGCTGCCGCGAGGAGCAAGGTCGCGCAGCGCGCAGTCACAAACGCCGCGTCCTCTGTCATGAGCTCTCTCAGCTCCAATATAATAAACTCCGTGACCGGCGGCAAGACTGTCAGCTCCAAGACCATTGCCACCCGCGCCGCGCGGAACGCTCTCAGCTCCGTCATGCGCTCCGGTTCCAACTCCATCGTCCGCGGCCTTTTCGGAAACAAGAAGTAAAACAGAACATATATAATAAGGGCGGCCAACACCCGTCCTTATTTTGAAATTGGTATTTGTGAAGGGAGACGTGAAATGAAACGTGAAATGAGCCTTATCCTGAGTCTGACGCTCATGCTCGCGCTGTGCGGCTGCGGCAAAGCGCCGCACCCCGTCAGCTTCCCGCTTGAGGATGACAGGATCGTTGCCGCCGTCACGGAGCTCGGCCTCCCGTGGGAGCTGTCAGCGGATGAGTGCCAGTCCAATTCTGAGGATCAGCGCACCTGCGTTCTGCGCGACACGACCGAGACCTACGCCGAGGGCGGCAGCAAGCTCCTGCGCGCGGCGATCAGCAGCGGCAGCTCCGGCGGCGGGAACTATATGTTTGCAAACTTTGAAGGCACACCGCAGACGGAAGAGCCGGAGCTCGACTGGGTCTATTGGGAAGCGCAGCTGCGTCTTACCGAAATGCTCTGGGGCATGGAGGATGGACAGCTTTACGGTATCCTCTCGGAGAAGAAAGAGCCTGACCGCGTTGTATCGCAAGATGTTTCGACGCAGGGGACTATCGATCATCTCGTCTGGGAGCTCACGCTTGAGAGTGGTGAGCGTGTCGACGTCAACTGGCACTGCTATCCGACGGTGTTCACAAGCAGTGCGCAGACCGGTCGCGAGGTCGACAATTGGGGCCAGCGCCTCAGCATAAGGGTCTTCACCTCTGAAAAGGTGTATGACAGCATCATGGAGCAGGCGGCAAAAGCGGCTGAGGATCGGGCAAAGAAATGAGTAAAAACGGTTCAGGATCAATGATCGAACCGGATGACTGTACATATTAACCCCCGGAAGCTTCCCGTGCTTGGGAGCTTCCGGGGTTTCCCTTTGGCTGCTACGATCCGACAAGTCCTGCGATGCTGCCGATGATGTTGTCGTTTATCCGCCCTGTCAGCGCTCTGTTGTAGTTGCAGATGAAGGTTCCGGCAATGAGTATCATCATCGCCTCCGCCTCGCTCTTCCCGACCTCCTCACCGTAGATGGAGACAAGGCACTTTTCCATTACCTCGCGCCACTCACGGAACTCCTCGCAGACCATCTGCCCTATCTCCTCGTTATAGTGGCCGAGGACATAGGTCTGCGTCGTGGCGTTCGGGCGCAGCTCGCCCTCCGGCGCGTCGGCGACGTATTTCATGAAAGCATTCATGTACGCAAGGTTTGACTCATAGTCCTTTCTGCTGTGAGCCTTGAACCATTCCATGCAGTGCTTTGACATATACTCCCGCGTGTACTTCACATAGCTGAGGATAAGTGCGTCCTTGCTTTCAAAGTAATTGAGCAGCTTGGGGTGCGACATGCCTGCCTCCGCAGCGATGTCACGCAGCGTCACCTTATCGATAGGCTTCTTTTCAACGCAGCGCTGGAAGGCCAGAAGGATATCCATGCGCACTTTTTCTTTGTCAACAATAATAGGCATGGCTGGAGTTTATCATATTCTTACCGCTTGGTCAACAAAAACTCTTGACATAACCCTTTGAGAGTGATAATTTATTAATTACCAATTGGTCAATATAAAAATTCCGGAGGGGATCTATATGTCAGAAGCTCAGCAGAAAACGGTCAAGCTGCTGGATACCAAGCTTGACTCGAAAACCATCAAGACCATCACCGTCTGCGCAATAGTTATGATGATCGCCGTGCTCATCCATGACGGGGATCATATCCGTCAGGCGCTCAATTGGGGTTACTCTATACCTATCTCGCTGTGGGTGCTGAACCTCACGGTGTACGTTCTGCCCGTCGTCACGCTGTTTCTCGCGCGCAGCGGGAGACTTTCCGCCACGCTTGTCGGCGCGGTCGCGGGTGTGTTCACTACGGCCTCGTTTCTCATAATCCATCTCTGCGGCTCGTTCTCCGGCAACTGGGGCGTGTGGAACTTCTCGTACTTCGACCTCATAAAGGGCGTTACATATAACGGCGTGTTCTATCAGGGGATAGACTGGCTCAGCTGGGTGCTCCTGTTCCATATTCCGGTCTGCTGCCTGCCGTGCTCGTGGGTGTGCTTCAAGGAATACCGCCGTATCAAAAATGCAGCAGAATAATATCAGCCTGTCATGCCCCGCCTGCGGGGATGCCGAGAGCGAGCTTGGCGGCAGACTGAAGCTCTTAAGGACGCTTTGCATAAGCGTCCTTTTGACAATGCCGCTGTTCTGGAACCTGCGCCCTGCGATACAGCTTGCCATGGCCACCGTTATCCAGTTCTGGCCGGGGCAGTATTTCTATAAAGGCGCGTGGACTGCACTCAGGCAGAAGGTGCTCGGCATGGATCTTTTAGTTGCCCTGTCGACGACGGTCATCTATATCCACAGCGCCTATACCGCTTTGACAGTTCACCAGAATGTGAAGCTGTATTTCCTATCCGAGGGTGTTCTCCTGTCGCTTATCCTCTTCGGGAAATACATGGAGAGCACCTCGCGCTATGAAGCGTCCGAGGCCATAAGGAAGCTTATCCGCCTCCAGCCCGAAACGGCGAACGTCCTGCGCGGCGGTGCCGTGCATACTGTCAGCATCGAAGAACTAAAGCCAGATGATGTCATAATCATCCGCGGCGGCGAGCGCGTCCCCATTGACGGCGCAGTCATAGACGGAACGTGCCAAGCGGATGAATCTATGCTCACCGGCGAGAGCGCACTTGTGTCAAAAACTACCGGCGGCAGAATGTATTGCGGGACTCTCTGCCGCGAGGGGAGCGTGCAGCTCTCCTGCAAGGATATCACCGGCAATTCCATGCTTCAGCAGATAATCGACATCGTCAGCGCGGCGCAAAACGAGAAAGCGCCAGTCGCAAGACTTGCCGATAAGATCGCCACGGTGTTCGTGCCGGTCGTGATCTTGGTCTCCGCTGGGGTGTTCTGTCTGCGGTATTTCGTGCTCGATGCTGGGAATCTCGCCTCCGCCGTGAACTGCGTCTGTGCGACGCTCGTCATCGCTTGTCCCTGCGCTCTCGGCCTTGCGACGCCGACCTCAATCATGACAGGCTCAGGCCGCGCGGCGGAGCTTGGCGTGCTGTTTCGCGGCGGTGAGCAGTTGGAGACGGCGTATAAGACCGATACCGTGGTCTTTGACAAGACCGGTACTCTGACCCTCGGCCTCACCGACGGCGAGGAGCAGCTGCGTGACGGCGCCGCGGCGGCGGTCGCGGAGCTTAGAAGCCGCGGCGTGGAGCTCTGGATGATAAGCGGCGATAAGCGTGACAAGGCCGAGCGGATAGCCGGGCTCCTCGGCATAGATAATGTGCTGTGTGAGGTCAAGCCATCGGATAAGTCCGACGCCGTCAAGGCGCTTCAGGCCAAGGGGAAGCGCGTCTGCTTCGTGGGCGACGGCATCAACGATTCTCCTGCCTTGGCCTGTGCCGATATCGGCGTAGCCCTCGGCTGCGGTACGGATATCGCGATATCTTCCGCCGATGTGATGATCGTCGGCAGCGGCATCGACAGTTTGAAAACGGTGTTCGATATTTCTGACGCGACTATGCGCAACGTGCGGCAGAACCTTATCTGGGCGGTCGTCTATAACGTCATTTGCATCCCGCTTGCCGCGGCGGGGATAATCAATCCGTCCATCGCGGCGGCCGCGATGGCGCTCAGCTCAAACGGCGTTCTGCTCAACGCCCTGAGGTTAAAGAACTATGGTAAATGAAAGCTTTGTCACCAAGGTCGATGGGATGATCTGTCCCCAGTGTGAGGACGAGATAGCCCACCGGCTCCTGCACACGCGCGGTGTGCTCAGCTGCGAAGCGAGCTACCGAAGAAGTCAGGTGGCGGCGGTCTATGATTCCGATATCATATTCCCCGATGAAATAGCACGCATCCTCGCGGACACGGGTTATCCCGTCGGCAAGGGCAGCAGCGGAGCGCGGTCAGATGTTATCGCCCTCGCCGCGGTCATCTGCCTGTACTTTATGATACCCGCTGTTACGGGACTTGTGAAGGTACCGGCGGCGGAGAGCGGAGCCGGGTTCGGCGCTCTCTTTATCATCGGCGTGCTGAGCGGCATCCACTGCATCGGGATGTGCGGCGGGATAATGCTCTCCCAGCGCAGCGCCCTGCTGTATAACGGCGGGCGGCTCCTGAGCTACACCCTCATGGGCGTGCTGTTCGGCGCAATAGGGAGAATATTCAGCTATGACGCGGAGCTTAAAAGCATGCTCTTCACCGTCTGCGGCCCGCTCGTCGTGCTCATCGGACTCAGGATGTGGGGCGTTCCGATACTGCGCCAGCTCAGCCCATTACCCGCAAAGCCCTGCCGCTTCAAGGGCAAGGCGCTTGCGGTGGGGCTGCTGACCGGGCTCATGCCCTGCGGCGCGCTGAGCTCCATGTGGATGTTCGCGGCCTCGTCCGGTTCATGGAAGAGCGGCGCCGCTGCAATGCTCGCCTTCGGCTTGGGTACCTGCGTGTTTATGCTGGCCTTCGGGCTCTTCGGCGTGCTCATTCCGAAGAAGTACAACAAGTATCTTGTGAAATGCAGCACAGTCCTGATCGTCGCCTTGGGCTTGATTCTTATGACTAAGGGTATTAAAATAGTATTATAACGGTGTGAAAGGAGCGGGAAAGGTGAGCGGCAATATCGTTATCCGTACTCTGCGCTGCGGCACTATGCGCGTGCTCCCGCGCGAAAGATACATTGCGGACAGAGGACTGCTCCGTGAGCGCATCGAGCTGCCGGTGAACGCCTATCTCATCGAGCACCCGAAGCACGGACGCATCCTGCTCGATACCGGCTGGTCGTCGGACTGCCGGGAGCTTCTGCCGCCGCGGTTAATAAAGTTCTATGAACCGAAGATCGGCAAGGGCGAGACTGCCGCCGAGCAACTTGAGAATATGGGGCTGCGCCCGGAGGACATTGACCTTGTGCTCCTGTCGCATCTGGATGTTGACCATACCTGCGCGCTGAAGGACTTTGCTGGGCGCGCGGGGCGCATCGCGTGCTCCGAGCTTGAGTATTTCTATTCCTGCCGCATGGTCTATAAAATGCGTCAGGTCTGGGATACATGGATGCCCTATGCGGACGATATAGAGCGCATCCATTACCGCGCAAGCGTCCTCGGCCCGGTGGGGCGGGGCTTTGACCTGTTCGGCGATGAAAGCGTCCTGTGCATCTATACCCCCGGCCATACCGACGGTATATTCACAACACTCGTGACGCGTGAGCCGACAAACCGATTCAAAGCCGTCGGCACGGGGATATACTGGGGAGACTATGCAGTCCTCGCCTCGGACGTCGCCTTCTGCGAGGATAACCTGCGCGATTCGGTCATCCCCGGCTATGGCTTCGACCGCGGCCTGCAGGCCAAATCATTGGAGTTTTTACAGACTCTGCGGCGCGACCCAAAGTGCAGAGCGATGCTGTTTTCGCATGACCCCGCGTCTCCCGCAAGGGTCGAGCTGTGATATCCGGAGGTGTTCAATATGCGGAAAAAGCTTGCCGCTCAGGGCATCGTGAAGCTCCTCAGCGGAGTGCTGACCATGGGGCTGCTCCTCTTCCTGCCTGCGGGGACGCTCAAATATCCCGGCGCATGGCGGCTGCTCTGCGTGTTCTTCATCCCGGCCTTTGTACTTGGACTTGTCCTGCTTATCGCAAAGCCCGAACTGCTCGCAAAGCGCCTGAATACAATGGAGCCAGAGCCTGAGCAGCGGCGTGTCCTTGCGCTCTCGTCACTCATCTTTGCTGCAAGCTTTCTGCTGTGCGCGCTTGACTTCCGCTTCGGCTGGTCGGCAGTTCCCGTGTGGCTGAGTACAGTCGGCTGCATCGTGTTTCTTGCCGCATATATGGGCTTTGCGGAGCTTCTGCGCGAGAATGAATATCTCTCCCGTAGCGTTGAGCTTCAGGCCGGGCAGAAGGTCGTGAGCACGGGGATGTACGGTATAGTCCGCCATCCCATGTATGCCGTGATCATCTGGCTCTTCCTCTCAATGCCGCTTATTCTTGGATCGTATATCGGCCTGATACCGCTGGTATTCATCCCGTATGTGTTAGTAAAGAGGCTGCTCAATGAAGAAAAGCTGCTCCGTAACGGTCTTGACGGCTACGATGAATATATGCAAAAAGTCCGCTGGCGTCTCATTCCGTTCGTGTGGTGATATTATAGCAAAAGCTCCGCAGTCGTTGACCGCGGAGCTTTTGCTGCCTGCATTATTTCAGTTTCACATTTATAAAGACCGGGTTGTGGTCTGAGCTTCCGAAATCAAGGCCGAGCGTCTGCACGTTTGTAAGCTCCACATTCGGGGAGAGGATGAAGCCGTCTATGACATAGTGCTGCGTGTTCTCGCCCTCCTTGTCGTAGGGCTGGTTGAGCAGGCGGCAGCTCGGTGTGTCAAGGTCATATGCGAGCGTCCAGCCGTCGGGCAGCAGGTTCTCGTCGAGCACCCCCGGCGTCCAGAGCTCCGGATCGATTATCGGATAAATGTCGAGACTTCCGGGGAAGACCTGATTGAAGTCGCCGCCTGCGATAACGTAGTTGCCTTTTTCGTACTCGCTCGTTATAAAGTCGCGCAGCTGATTCGTCTGGGCGATCTTGCCCTCGCCGTCGTCGTAGGCTTCAAGGTGGAGATTTACGAGCACGAGCTGCTTGTCGCTGCCGTCTATCGGCAGATAGCTCACGAGAAGGCAGCGCTTGAGGTTCGCTGTGCTGACCGGCCACTTGAAGGGGCTGGGCAGGGAGATGCGCTCGGCGCTGTCGATCTTATAGTCCGTCGTCGTGAACAGGCCGCTGTGTACGCTGCCGATCGGCGGCATGGGATAGGGCACGAAGCCGCAGGAATAGTTGAGCGCGTGGACGCTCTGCGAGCGGGCGAGAACGGCGCTTTCGTCGATATGATAGGTGCGTGTCGAATCGACATCGACCTCCTGAAGCATGATGAGGTCGGGCCACATATCGTCGAGCACGTCCTCAACGCCGCCGAGGTATTCCAAAACCTGCTCCTTATCGGCGGACTGCACGCCTGTGCCGCCGTCCATGAAGAAATCGGAGTCCTCACCGAGCCCGGCATAGCCGATGTTCCAGCTCATGATGCTGAGTTCCCTGTCAGACGGGATGAGCGAGCCTTCTTCGGATGACACAACGTCGAGCTCCGTTACCGGATCGGGGCGGTACTCGGTTATCGTGAGCCACGCGAACAGCAGCACGACTGCCGCCAGCAGCACGGCCAGCACAGTCAGCAGAATTTTCCAGAACTTCTTCATCGGGAGAACCTCCGTATAAGTTAATGGTACCTTATTTTAACATTTAATCGCGGACGCTTCAAGAGATATGCGGCCGGTTTTGTCCGGTTATAGCCAAAGTTCCAAAAAATAAACGGCGTTTTATGGGACATTTACCGAGTTGCCACGGACAGCATAGTGGTGTAAAATTATATAGGGCATCGCCGCACAATACGCCTGCGGTATCTGACGGATAATTTGTGCCCTGATTTAGGCACTTTTTCTTGAAATACAAAAAAGTATTCCTGCAAAAAAGTGCCGTTATCAGAACACAAATTCTCTCGCCAGCTGCTCTTGACGCATTATGCGGTGCTGCCCTGAAGAATAGAAACGGAGGCAAAGCCATGTACGATAATATAAGAGTGCAGGATCCCGCGGTCTATGACGCGATGATGCGCGAGCTCCAGCGCCAGAGAGACCATATAGAGCTTATCGCATCGGAGAACTTTGTTTCTCCAGCCGTGATGGAGGCCATGGGCAGCCATCTTACGAATAAATATGCCGAAGGCTACCCCGGTGCGCGCTATTACGGCGGCTGCCAGTATGTCGATGAGGTCGAGAACCTCGCGCGCGACAGAGCGGTGCAGCTCTTCGGCGCGGAGCACGCGAATGTCCAGCCGCACTCCGGCTCGCAGGCGAATGTCGCGGTGTACCTCGCGCTCCTCAAGCCGGGCGATACTATCCTCGGCATGGATCTGAGCCACGGGGGTCACCTGACCCACGGCTCCAAGGCGTCCATTTCCGGCAAGTACTTCAACGCCTGCTTCTACGGCGTCGATCCCGAGAC
>CEAZ01050397.1_pt1 | contig 12075 bp, 11 predicted proteins | sample 557361 | NCBI WGS metagenome assembly CEAZ01 (sample SAMEA3182074, study PRJEB8094) | gut metagenome | biome: human; feature: gut; material: Stool; isolation source: human stools | place: Canada | collected 2012-02-22 | reverse complement strand
CTCTCCAGCACGTCGCCGTTGGAGGTGCCGATCCTCATGAGCGCCGCCGACTCGAATTTCCTCATGTTGCAGATGCCGTCATCTCGTGAAGATTGTTCATGAGGTGACCTCCTAGTCTTTGCGGCTCGCCCCCGTGACTTGCCTTGTGACACGGAGAGCGCACGGGTCCGAGGGGGGCAGAAAGGGAGGAAGCGAAGGCGTGTATTGGTAGAAACGCATCTCCACGCCGTTAGTTTTCCGAAGCGAAGCGGTTTGTTTCGGCATCATCCAAACTTTCCTCTCGCCACCGAAAGAAATCGGAAAAGCATCGCGGCCCTTGCGGCCCCAGCGGTTCCGTGCGAGCGTGCGTGGGTCAAGGAAAGCCAGGGCGCGGCGGCAGACTGAGGGTGCGTGGAAGATGCGCAGGCCGAATCGCCACTCGGGAGGTCGTGGCCGCTGGGTGCTAGGAGGCGACACTATGGGACACCCATCTATTCGGAAACCATGTTCTGCGATAAAATGAGAGGACATTTTATTGGACAAACCCCAAGGCCAGCTTGGCAATCGTTATAAGGACATCCTCATTCCAATTCCGAAGGACAAGGCGAAACTCAATGAAATAACTGCCGATGTCGCTTCATCCATAGAGAGGGATGTAGAGGCGTGAAAACTGGCTGCCCGCGCCCTATCTTTGGCTGAGCTGCTTCCTGTGGCCGCTATAGCCTGATGGCAGCTTCTTGCGTTGGCCCCACATACTGAGTGAGAGTAGCTATATGAGCATATTTGGCAACTTCAATAACCAAGGCCTTGATAACGATGTGGCTTTCGAGGAAATGTGCTGCCAGCTGTTCGAGACATGGGGCGCTAGAACGATGCAGTTTGGTTCAGGCTGGGAGTATCTCGACATTCGCGGTGACGGCGGCGACGGAGGCATTGAGGCGTTCTGGCACAATGTAGAAGACGATCGCTATATCGGTTTGCAAGCGAAATGGTTCGTAAACACCATCTCGAAATCCCAATATCAGCAGATTAAGAAATCGATTGATACTGCCGTTGCGCTGCGACCAACTTTGACGCAGTACATCGTTTGCATACCTCATAACCTTACCTCATTGCGAAACAGCAGGGGCGGCACTGTTAGCCGTGGTGAGGAAGCAGATTGGAAGACGTTCCGAGACGATATTGTAAAAGCGCACGCAGGTCTTGACATACTTCTTTGGGATGAGCACTGCATAGGCAACTTTCTACAGGAGCCTGCGAACGAGGGGCGCTGGCGTTTTTGGTTCGAGAAGTCCGCTGTAAACCCAGACAACGTGCGCCTTGCTCTCAGCAAGACGATCGAAACCCTCAAAGACCGATATGTGCCTGAGATTGCCGACGACGGAGAACTTGCCTCGTTCCTAGACAACTTCTTTGGCTCCGTCGAAAGCAGAAAGCTGGCAATCAAAGACATAGATGCTGCGCTTGCCGTTTGTCATGACCTCGCATACACCACCGATTCTTTCACGAGGATTGGCGGCAGCCTGTCCGGCGAGATGAAGGACTCCGCCATCAGATGCCATGACGCAGTATCCGTATACGCCAAGGCGCTCCGTTCATGGCGGCAAATGCTCGTGGCTGAGCCTCAAAGCCTTGTCGAAATCGACAACATCGTCGTTGATTATGGAGCAATCGAAGACTTTGAGACCGTCGTACAGACATTGAAGGAGAAGTACCAGCTCGCCGGGCATGTAGATGAGCTCATCAAGCTAATTGACCGGTTCAGGGAGTTGCTGGGTGAATACGAGATCAGCTCAACGATGCGCAACGCTTTTAGTTGCTCCCACTGCCTCGTTGTCGGAGAGCAGGGCACCGGAAAAACCTGTGGGTTCGCAAGCGAAGCCTCTAGCTTCTTAAACAGCGGAGAGCATCTGCCCATTTTCGTGCGTGCAACCGACGTCGATGACCAAAGCGACTGGAGAAATATCGTATCCGATGCTGTTGGACTCTCTGGTTGGGGCGAGGTCGAGCTTTGGCAAGCGCTGAGTTCGTCTGCGGCTATGCAAGACATACGGGAGGATGGAATCACCGTCCGCGCCAAGGTCACCATATTTGTTGACGGACTTGATGAGAAGGAGCCGGTTTCGCGCTGGACCACGCTCATCAGGCAGGGTGATTCAATCGCTAATGAATACCCACGGATTAGATTTGCCTACTCGACACGGCCACACGGGATCAATCGCATCGACTCAGGCGAGCTTAGGAGTTGCACATACTATGTCAATGATGACGGTGACGTGCCCGTTCGGGAGCTATTCGACCGTTACATCGAGCATTACTCAATCGACCTCGCTGGCAACACACACTACAAATGGCTGCTCCGAATACCGATGGAGCTGCGCATGTTTTGCACCGCCTACAGCGGGAGGCGAATCGACAGGGAGGTTTCTACCTGTCTCACGTCTCTCGTGAACGCCGAGGTGGACAGGCTTGACGAAGAGTATGCCGCCCGTCGCGTCAATGTTGCTGGCATGCAAGACGCCCCCGTTAGAACTTCGCTTCTCGCTCTTGCAACCGCGTTTCTGGCTGATGACGCTCCTCGAGAGCGCGATTCGATTGGCGCAATAATCGAAGGTATCGGCCTTCAATATGCTAATGCCGTAGGCATGATTGACTACCTGGAGGTGCACGGGATCCTAGCCACAGAACGTAGACCGGGAGCTACGAGTGTGTCGCCGGATATCATCATGTACAAGCCCGGCTCGCGGCACCTATGGGACTACTTCATGGCGGTCGTGCTCATGGAAACGGACACCGGCAAGGCTGCCGAAGCGCTCCTGTGTCACAGTGATGCAGCCTATCTGTATTCCGTTCTGCTTGTCGAAAAACGCGGCCTCCTGCCTCTTGAGAGCGATGAGCTTGTAAACGCGCTCGGCAACGAGAGGGCGCGACAGCTAACCATTGATGCGCTTGCGAGTGCCGAGAAGGAAGCTGCCGGAAAGTTCAGGCAATGGGCGCTTGACGAAATGGCGAGGAGCGACGGGGCGTTCAGGGAAATTGTCAACGGAATTGTCGTGCAGGTTGCAGACATCCCAGGGCACGCTCTTGGCCCTCTCATGTTCGATGAATACATGAGGTCGTTCCAAACGCCTATTGAGCGAGACCTGGTTTGGTCGACACCGAGGAAAATGTACGACGATTATGGCCTATCCATGTATTACGAGCGAGATGCCGTGAAACACCTGCCACAACTGCACGATGGCGACACATGGAACCAGATGCCTTTGATACTCGCCTGGTGTCTCTCGTCGGTCAGCAACCTTAGGAGGCGCCACTGCAGAAACGAGCTCGTCCGTTGGGCGATGCGCAACCCAGGCGAGTACGTCGAGCTCTTTGGCCGGTTTAACGATTGCGACGACCTGCAGGTGCGCGAGGACATGTTCGTCATTGCAGAGGAAGTCGTGTGTCAGGGGAATGCCGATGCAGAAACGAAGCGTCGATTCGCCGAAATAACCCTCGGCTCCGTGTTCGATTCACCCGACGTGCCGGGAAACCGCGATGCGGCGTTGAGATACTACGGGAGGATGCTCGTCGAGAAATGCTGCGCGGACGGCGTTCTCGACCCAGGCATGGCGGATCGTTGCAGGCCGCCGTATCGCATTGAAAACGGATCCGACGCACTACCCATATACGCCGAGGCTGTCAACTCGGACAGGATGGGAGGATTTGAAACTATCGATTACAACCTCGCCCGCTATGTGCTCATCGACAAGCTGGAGGGCGCATTCGGAATCCCGCAGTTCCATGCGGACGACGAGCAAAATGCCGAGCACGTGCAGCAACTCATAAGCTCATCAGCCATTGCGGCTGGCGTTGAACCTCCAGCCTTCGATGGTTGGGTCATTGCCTCAGCTTACCAATTCCTTGTCGACCACGGTTACGACCCTGATGTCTTTGTTGGAACGAGGGATGACAAGGGGTATCGTATTGGCGGCATTGACCATAAGATTTCCCGCGCGTTCGGCAGTGCCGACTATGGCTCTCGGAGTACGGTGATGAACGTCGCGGAGAAATACGTATGGTGCGCGAGGAACGAGATTTGCGGTTTCATGGCAGATAGGATTCCGGTATGTTTGAGCGCTTGGCAAAGTACGCTGGGCGAAGAGACCTGTGATCTTGTACGTGACTACAGCGCATTGCTCAGCTACCAAAGCCCGCTATTTGAGGCGACTGTGAACAGACTCGCAAGGGAGAGGGAGGGAATCTATCCCTCGTTTCCGGCGGAGTTCTCATGCGATGACGGCAATGCTCTTTGCACCGAGCAAGAGCTCAACGATTGGATCGGCTCCGGCAATTCTGATTCGCTGGTCGCCCTTCTTGACCACGCGCCCAACATCAAACTTTCTCTTAAGGACAGCGTTATCCCACTTGCCATCTACGCGAGCGATTGGGGCATTTGCGGTAAACAGGCACGTGCTTGGGCGTACTGCGGCGCTATGGATGCTAGCGAACTGGAAAAGCTTGTCGAAACTGGGACGGTAGCCATAGACGGCTATGACCACGCCTCTGCCTTCACGACCAGCATCAACGTGGAAGCTACGTATATATCCCCCGTCGAGTACATGTCGGCCCCTTGGATCAATGAGTACGACGAAGACCACGAACGCGCAAAGATTGCCGATGTTCACATTGCTGCCTCGCCTCTTTAAGGAAGTGGCGTAGACAGCCTGACTGACATTGGGGACTGTTGGTACCAATTCCCCTCAAAGCTCGCAATGGACCTGTGCGGGATAACACGCACTGACGGAGCGCATTTCTACAACCCGGATGGTAAGGCCATATTCGAGGACGTTGACTATGGGGAGCCTTATCGGAAGCATTGCCAAGCGCTGTTCGCTAACAAAGAAGTCTTCTTTGACGCTTTGCACACTGCTGGACTCCATCCCGTTTGGTATGCCACACTGCAAAGGGACGGAAACAGACTCGCTGACGAGCGAATCGCTCATGTTGAGGCACGATCCGAACAATCGTGGTTGATATGGATAAACGACGAAGGTAACTACTGCTCATGTAGCATGTCCGATGAGTATTCAATACCGGAGTGCACTTACGAGCCATCTGGGTTCATCAAGGAGCTGCTAGATAAGTACGCTGGCGGCAACGTAGAGACAGACACCCCAAACAATTAGCGCTGTTTGAAACAGGTTAATCCAGCTTGTAGCAGCCCACTAACCTCATCGCAGGTTGGTGGGCTGCCTTCATGTTGGCCGCTCCAGATTACGAAAGGCGGTACAGCATGGACGGTGAGACCAGTGGCAGTCAGGAAGCCACGCACGGTGCAGAAGTCTGACTACGAGCAGGTGAGCGTGCTTTCCGCGAGTGTGGCAGCTCTGCAGGATGATATGGTCGGCATCGATGGCAGCCTGAGCACGGCGGCATCCGTCACCATCGTTGAGAACACCGTGACCGAGGCCATCGACGGCTTGGATAAGCTGGCGGACCTGGACTTCTGATATTACTGCGGGTTCTGCGCCAATCGCGTTTGCTCGACGCATTTTCTCTGAATGTAATCCAAGTTCACATCGACCGCCTCGCGCCTGTTTTCCTTGAGCATCTGCAATATCTCTTCGTCTGACTTCTCCTTCTCTGCTGGAGAAATATCGACGTTGTATCCAAGCTCAAACATCGTCGCAATCGCGGCGGTGGCGAAAGACATGAGGAACCTCATATCGAATGCAGGCTTGATGCCATTTTCAAATGAGTATCTCCACTGCTTAAAAGTGTCGGATATTAGGATGAACTCCTTAACGATTGCGTCGTTGTCATACTCCGGTGTTTTCTCCTTTACCCACTTGAATATAAGGTATTGTGCGTTTTCCGGAAGCAAGGTATACAACACAAAGAGGTTGTGCTCGCGTTTGTACGCTATACCCTCGCAAGTGAGTATCGCTTTAAGGGCAATCTCGATGGAGAAGGCTGCGTTTACTGCTGCCGGAATCTGAAACAGGAAATTTCCGGACTCATGATCCGACGAGCGATCGATGAGTTCAAGATTGATCGCGGCGTTGTAGAACGCCTTAGCCTGGTAGATCATCCAGTTTTTGCTTCTCACGTTATTAATCGTATCTTGCAAACCAAACGCCTTTCTCTGGTTCAAAGTTTACATCCGCCTTGTGACGCATGGATACCATCATCTCACTTGTTGACTCGATGAAGGAGATTGCATGCTCGAAGGGTATGGTATTCACACACTCATATGGGACGCCGCTGACGAGTGGCTTGAAGAGTGGCTTGTCGCTTCCCCCGCTGACGTGACGGGACGCGGCAACGAACTCCACGTGAGGCAGGGCGGCGCTGCAGTCGACCTTACCGACGCGAGCGTCTACTTCATCTGGAGGCACAAGAAGACCGGCGTTCGCGGGTGTGAGCCATTCGAGGAGATTGACGAGTCCTTTGGCCAGTTCATGGTCTACTGCCCAGCTGCGATGTGCGAGGAAGAGGGCGTGGTCGACGCCCAGTGCACGGTGAGCTGGGACGACAAGTCCATTTCCATGAGGGCTTTCACCATCCACGTCGAGCCCGTCATCATCGGCGGCACAGAGAGCGAGGACGGATTCATGCTGTTCGTGGAGACCATCGAGCGTTACGAGGATGTCATCGAGATTTCCAGTGATGCCGTCGATGCGGCCAACGAGGCCGCCGAGGCCGCTGAGGATGCTGCTGACATCGTGAGTGCGGTTGGGCGGCGATCCAGGCTGCTGCCCAATGCAGCGACTACGACGGCGCAGATGGTTTCAGCCCCACGGTCACCGTAACGCAGACTGCCGAGGGTGTGACAATCACCATTACCGACAAGAGCGACACGACCACGGCCAACGTCGCAAAGGGTGCGAAGGGCAACACTGGTGCGACCATTGTCCAGGGGCCGAAGGGAGACAAGGGTAACACGGGAGCTACGGTAGCCAACGGCAGCGACGGCATCTCCCGCACGCACAGCTGGAACGTCACGGTACTTTCCGTGACGAGCGCATCTGGCACGAGCTTGTCTGACCTCGTTGGGCCGCAGGGACCGACGGGCGCGACCGGGTCGAAAGTATAGCGTATTTACTATACTTTTGACCTATCAAAAGTATGCAACCCTGAGATGGCAGCTGGCTTAGCTGTAAGGGCGCTGCGGCGGCCGACGCGATGGGCAGGGTGCTTACTTTTCCATGTTCTCGCTGCCGTACTCGATTGCCGGCCTGGCGGTGACCTCGAAGGGGATCCTATGCTCCCTCACGGCCTGCTTGAGGAACATGTTGATTACCTGAGTCGTGCTTATGCCGAGCTCCGAGAAGAGCCTGCCCGAATCGTCCCTCGTCTGTCCCTCCATGCGTACCGTCACGTTGACCGTCTCCATCGGGATCTCCTTGCGTTATGGGTGCGTCATGTGGCCATTGTACGTGCGGCAGCACGGTTTTCCGCGAATCCGTCATGGCGTGACGGAGATTCGTCATGTGACGACTGAAATACGCTGTGAGCCGTTCCCATACACAAAGATGGCACCCATGATGCAGTGCGTCATGGGTGCCATCTAGGCAGTCGTGCACGCGTATTGCACGTATTCCTGTTATTCCCACTCGCATTGAACATTCGTTCATGCAACGCACTCCGTTATACCGTGTATTTCCTAGATTATCCGAATTTATGCAGTCATCAAACTAGTGGCACTCAAATGGCACTCAGACGAGATTACTTCAAATTCATTTCTGGCAAACCTGGAACCATTCTCCTGGCATTCGCATACGCAATTGCTTCTCCTACGGAAGTGATTCTTGCGCTATTCGGAATATCCTGCCACCAGTGTTCTATCATGCTGAGATGAGGGTATTCGTCAAATTTTTCGGAAAAAGCAATTTTCCTCTCATTGGAATTTTCGTCTCCCGATTCATATAGTTCGGTTACTATGGTATTAAATGCATTGGCTTGTTCATCGGAAATTCGAATTCTTTGGATGGATTTTCCATCGCTAGTCTTTCTGTTAATGAACAAATCTTCTAGGTTTGTGTTATGTGGGAAATCTAGACGGACATAGTCGTTGTCAAATTCGTTTAATCTACAAAGGCTATTTTCGAGCCCAGCCTTCCGGAGTATTTCTCTAGCCTTGCTTTCTTTCTCTGTGCCAGTCTTGATTCCTAAGGGATAAATGCGATTAAAAATCTCGAAATAGTAATCTTTTAGGGGTTTTAAGGTTTGCAGTGAATTTACTCTGTATGCCCCTAGCACGTCGAGACAATCTAACCAATCATAACCCGAAGGCAGATCTTCTAAAGGCATATGAGAAAACATATCATCCAGAATTTTTAGCCCGTCAAACATCGATGTCGAAATGGGATGAAATGTCTCTATGGAAAATAACACGGTTACAGCTAATAACGCATCGTCGGTGATGCTATCAAGAACGGTAATTGCCTGTGTTACGCCTACCTTTATAGTCTGGTTATTCTTATTTTCGAGTCTTCTGAGAAGCAATTCAGAAAGGACTTCAATATCTGAGCTTCTTTCTGAATATGCCGCTGCTCGTGCCGCCTCACCAAGTAAGTTTGCATAACAGGGTATTGAAAACAGTCCAAGAGAGTCAGGGCTTCGTTGCGCCCTGTTTAGAAAATCATCACGGAATGCAGCGATATTGCCGTTGGCCACCCGAGCGGATTCTTGCACACATGTTTTTATAATTTGAGCTTGTTTTTCATCGACGATTTCGCGGACGCGCTTTTCATCTATACCCATATTGATGATGTTCATCGTTCCAGCTTGGAGCTGATTCGAGTTATCGCCGCCAGATTGAGATTGTTTAGTGCTTGATTTCTTGATTTCCAATTTGCACCTGATTTCCGTTCTCTCTATTTTTCTGCGTTTGCTTAATTGTCGTTTTCTTTATTCCGATCCTGTATCCGGCAACCCCTCCGCAAATTGCACCAATAATGATGCTTATCACAGTTGATCCTATTCCTGAAAATACCCAACTGACATTTTCCCAGTCCATTGATTTCTCCTAACACAACGAAAAAATACTGTTGATACAGAATATATATTCTTTGACAATACAATCTGTCTTTAGGGCACCTTCTTTTCTTGTGCGGAACAATCACTCGGCAGCATGTGTATTTCAATCCTCGTTCCATTTATCGGAAGGGATGCTCGCTTCGTGCGAGCTATTAGTATTATCTTGACGTGTTGCTTTTCGCTTCTTGAAACAACGCGACTACTTCCACTTGGTTGTTGGCTTTCGCTGATTTCTGGTATTGCAACCGTATTGAATTCAAACTGGGTAGCATTCGGCAGATTGGCTAAAACATCGATTAGCTGTTTCTTTGATTTTGCATCTTGGATCTTCGAGAAAATTGTGTTGCGCATCAATTGGGTTCCCTGCAGAAATATCCTTTTCACTTGAGCGAGACATTGCAAATCGATATTGATGACGTTCGTTCGTTCCGACTGGTATAAATTGACCTGTGTCAAGTTTTCGGACACTGTGGCTAGAGGAATTTACGCGGCCGAGGGCACCGCCCCCGACTCCGGCATCATGCGCTCGAAGAACGACTCGGCCACGGCGTTGTCGCGGCAGCTGCCCGTGCGGCCGCAGGAGAGGCGCACGTCGTTGGCGCGGGCCCACTCGGCGAGCGCCCTGCTGGTGTACTGGGCGCCCCTGTCGCTGTGGAACATGGCGTTCCCCGCCACGTAGCCGCGCGACTTGGCCGACTCGAGCGCCGTCACCGCGATGCCGGCGGTCATCCGGTCGGAGAGCGACCAGTCGACCACCATGCGCGTGCACAGGTCGATCACGGTGGCCAGGTACAGCCACCCCTCGCCGGTGCGCAGGTATGTGATGTCGCCTACGAGCTTGTAGGTGGGGACGGGGCTTGTGAAGTCGCGGCGCACCAGGTCGGGGCGGGGCGCTTTCGCGGGTCACGGCGGATGGGAGAGGCACCTTGCGCAATTTCGAGGACAGGTAAACCTATGAGCTGTTTGGGGGTTTGGAGAATCAAAGCACCGCCCAGTGCGGGGACCTGATGCCAAGGCCGGCGAGGGCGGTGCTCTGGAACGACTCGCAAATCGACATTGCCATGCGGGTGGTGCTTGAGTGCTTACTTCAAGGTAAGGCTCTCAAGCATAGGCATTGCGTCGTCCCAGTTCAGCTTGCGGTGAATCTGCACGCGTACGGTTTTGCCGTTAGGTGCCGATGCGAACATCGAGTAGGTGTTGTCAGGGGCCTTCAGGCGAAGCCACGTGGTGCCCTTGATGTCCACCTGGTCGGTGGCAATGTCCTTACCTTCGTAGGTCTTCTGCAGGCTGGCGATTTCCTCTTCGGGCGAGCGCGGGAACACGTCTACCTTGAATGAGTTATCCGTGCCTTCCTTATAGAATCTTGCCTTCTGTTCGCTTGCGCTGCCGCTGTCAAGAACGAACCCTTCGGTGGCTTCAATCTTGAAGGATGCGCAATCAACGCCGGTAGTGGATTCGGCAGCCTTGTCGTTGCCGGCATCAGCCGCAATGGCCTTGTATTCTTCCGTCTCGGTACCCGTGGTGTCAAAGCGCATTACAGCGGGGTTCTGGCCAACCTTGTATTGGCTGTCGATGTTAACGGTGATGGGACCGTAGTAAGGGGCCTTCGGAACCCAGAAGTAAACGAACTCTACCGATTCGCCAGCTGGGATATCAGGTCGATCGTTTCCGTGTTTGGCTCCATCGTACAACGCTTCGGGGATATCGTTGGTGGTGTACTCAAGCACGGCGGCCTTGCTTGAACGGAATATCTTGTCGCCTGGTTCAAGTTCACCCTGCGCGGCTTTAACGCTGAAGCCCGTGAACTTCAAGGGCTTGTCGCCGTTGTTCGTTATCTTAAGGCGAAGGTAGAAACCGTCCTTCTTGGCCTTATCGCCAGCGTAGAAGGTGCCATCTGCTACGGATTCGAAGGTGTTGCCGTCGATCTCGACCGACTGAGACTGATAAGCGTGTTGCGCCGACGTCGCAGCGCTGGTGGATTCGCTTTGCACGCTGCCGCCACCGCAGCCGACCATCGTGCAGGCGAGCATGGCTGAAAGGGCCACAGTTGGCACTCCTACAAGCACCTTTTTGGTAATCGGATTTATCATGTCTACCACTTCCTCTCGTCTTGTTGGTTGTGGCTTTTGCTTCTGCCTGCATAGTGAAGAAGAAAGCGATTTTCGCGAAGGATCCGGTGGCTCAGATCGAGCGGGGGGAGGGATCCCTTGCGGCTCAATCAGGGGGGTACTCGTGCACCTGGCGGTTTGATTTGGCGGGCGGGCGTGATTGCGGCTGGCGTTTGATCCCGCGTTTGCGGGGGATGCTCATCTGCCTCGCGCATCGCCGCAACTGGCGTTTAGCCCTACGTCTTTACGGGCTTTCTCATTTGTCGTACGGCCTTGCGGCTGCTGTTTGCGGCCAATGCAAACGAATCAGGACGCCAGACTAGGCGGCGAGCGCCGCGCGCTCCTGCGTATGCTGAGTTTTTACTCCCCATTGCAAGCCAAGGCATTTCCGGCGTACCTGGGGAGTAAATGACGCGGTGGCTTACATGGCGGTACACGGCAGTACATCGCGGCTTTTCCTCTGGATACACGTTTTCATTGAGACGGCGAGATTCTTTACTCCCCATTAACCACCTGGGAAAACGTCGTACGGAGACCGCAAAAATGCCCATTGAGTTCGATTTGAGTTTCACGGGGCCCGAAACGGCACCGTTTGGCCCTCGGGGACCAAACGGTGCGTCTATTCGCTTGGGATAAATCCTTACTCCCATTCCTCCGAATACTGCTTCGTGCCTTGTTGTCTTGAAACATGAGGAGTAAATTCCGAAATCACAGGTGAAGGGGAGTGAAACGGCAAAGAAAAAAGCCTCCATCCCAACGCGGGAACGGAGGCTAAATTATCGTATTTATTCGCCAATGTCGCTGGCGGCTTTGTCATGACTCTGGTACGAAACGAAATTCATCGGCACAGTGCGGCACTCAAAAGTGCAGGTCAAAGCCCTATCGGCTTACTCCCACTCGATAAAACAATAGTGTTTCATTTTTACGATTTTGTCCTCGTTTTATCCGTGGTTTTTTCTCGTTG
>CEAZ01037839.1_pt1 | contig 12078 bp, 10 predicted proteins | sample 557361 | NCBI WGS metagenome assembly CEAZ01 (sample SAMEA3182074, study PRJEB8094) | gut metagenome | biome: human; feature: gut; material: Stool; isolation source: human stools | place: Canada | collected 2012-02-22 | reverse complement strand
CCGCTGCCCCTGCTTCGGTTCGCTGTATCCGCCACTGGCGGCGCTCACCTTTGCAGCATCCAGTATTATCTGCGCTTTTGGCCTAGCAGCTGCCGCACCTCACTCGCCGTATCGGCACTTAGAATTATGCGGTATTGCCCTATAAATCCATACAAACCAAAACACCCCGCCGCCCGGCGTTTGAACCGGATGGCGGGGTGTTGCTTATTGAATCAAATGGGGCGGGGAAAAGAGCTTACTGGTCCTCTTTCACAAAGCTGCGCACGGCATCGGCAATGGCGTCGGCGGTCAGGCCGTAATCGCGCAGAACCTCCCATGCGGGGCCGGAATGGCCGAATTTATCCTGCACACCAATGCGGCGCACGGGCGTGGGGGCCTTCTCGCTCAGCAGACTGCAAACAGCCTCGCCCAGGCCGCCGATCACGCTGTGCTCTTCCACCGTGATGATTTTGTGGCACTCGCGGGCAGCGCGCAGAACGATCTCTTCGTCCAGCGGCTTGATGGTGGGCATGTTGATCACGCGCACACTGATGGCATCCTGACGCTTCAGGGTGACAGCAGCCTTCAGAGCTTCGCTGGTCATCAGACCGGTGGAGATGATGGCCAGATCAAAACCGTCGCACAGAACCTCGCCCTTGCCGATTTCAAAAGTATAGTTATTGGCATCATGCAGGGAAGGGGTGGCCAGACGGCTGAAACGCAGGTAAACGGGGCCCTTGTGGGCGTAAGCGGCACGCACAGCGGCACGGGCTTCCAGATCGTCAGAGGGGCAGATTACGACCATGCCGGGGATGGTGCGCATCAGCGCAAAGTCCTCGCAGCACTGGTGGGAAGCACCGTCCTCGCCGACGGACAGGCCGCCGTGGGTGGCAGCAATCTTGACGTTCAGCTCGGGGTAACCGATGCTGTTGCGGATCTGCTCAAAAGCGCGGCCCGCAGCAAACATAGCAAACGAGGAAACAAAGGGCACATAGCCAAAGGTGGACATGCCGGCGGCTACACCGACCATGTTGCACTCGGCAATGCCGCAGTCAAAAAAGCGTTCAGAATATTTTTTTGCAAATACTGAGGTACGGGTCGAAGCGGACAAATCCGCATCAAATACCACGATATCGTCATGGCCTGCATCGGCCAGTTCCAGCAGCGCAGCACCGTAGCTGTCGCGCGTGGCAATGCTCTTGTTATCAGCCATTGATCCGTTCAGCCTCCTTTTCCATCACTTCATAGCTGGCGCGCAGCTCGGCCATCGCCTTGTCATACTCGGCATCGTTGGGGGCTTTGCCGTGCCAATCCACAGCGTTCTCCATAAAGCTCACGCCCAGGCCCTTGGTGGTGTGCAGCAGGAAGCAGGTCGGCTTGCCGGAACCATGGGAGCGGTCAAACAAGATGAATGCCTGCTCCAGATCAGCCAGGCTGTTGCCGTTGCAGATGATGGTGTTAAAGCCGAAGGCATCCATCTTCTGGTCCAGCGGTTCGCTGTTCATGACCTTGGCGGTGGGGCCGTCGATCTGCAGGCCGTTCACGTCGATCATAATGCAGAGGTTATCCAGCTTATAGTGGTTGGCAAACATAAATGCTTCCCAGCACTCGCCCTCTTCGATCTCGCCGTCACCCAGCAGGGTGTACACGTTGACGTCGGGGTTCTTCATCTTGGCGGCCAGTGCCATGCCGGCTGCGGCGGAAACACCCTGGCCCAGGCTGCCGGTGCTCATATCAACACCGGGAACCGTGTTCATGTTGGGGTGGCCCTGCAGGTAGCTGCCGGAGCGGCGCAGGGTAGGCAGGTCAGCCACGGGGAAGAACCCGCGCTCTGCCAGCACCGAGTACAGACCCGGCGCTGCATGGCCCTTGGAAAGCACAAAACGGTCACGGTCAGGGTCCTGCGGGTTCTGCGGATCGATCTGCATTTCCTTAAAGTATAAGTAAGTCAGCACATCAGCAGCAGAAAGGCTGCCGCCCGGGTGCCCGCTTTTGCCGCCATGGGTCGCTTCAATAATGCCCATGCGCACGCGGGTCGCAGTCATTTTTAACTGCAGCATCTCTTGCTTTGTCATATCCGTATTCCTCCAGCCGGGTGCAGCTACACCCGTATTATCTACTATTATATTATACACGCCCTGCAAAAGGACGCAATAATTTTGTAAAAATAAAACGGCAGATATTTTGATACAGTATAGCATAAAAAGCTACAGTTTTCCAGTGAAAAAACTGGAAAACGCTGTCAAATATTATCAGTTTGCCGCGCATGGATAAAGTTTTGGTGCAACTGCTGAATTTTCTGTACGCAGCATGGGCGAAATTTTACACTGCCTGCCCTTGTAAGCTGCTCCAAAAGATGGCACAATAAAAAGTAAGGCTACTTTTAGCCGGCCGGAAAAGGGGGCAGCAACATGGCAAACGGCATTTATATCCAGGCGGAGTACCGTGGAAAATTGATCCGCAAAATTGTCTGTAACGGCGAAGAACGCTGGTTTATCGGCTCAGACTGTGCAGTCACCTACCTGACCCTGCAGGCATGCAAAGCCGCCATTGACGCTTTGACGGTGTGAACAGCGCAGACAGGACGGTACCGCATGTCATAACTTGGCATGCCAAAATATGCTGTGGAGGCCGTAGGTACGCACATTGTGTGCCCACCAACCTGATGATGCAGCGGCTTTTCCGGGAAACAGCATACACGGAGAAAGACTGCAGGCGAACAATGTTCGCCCCGACAGAGCATTTTTTGACACACTGCGACGATAAAACACCACACTTTACCGCTTTACAATCCTGAAAAAAGCTGGTAAAGTAAGTATGGTACAATGATACCATCTACCCTTTTGCCTGCTTGTGCGCATTTGGCAGGCGGGGGACGGAATGATAAAACGGAGAAAAAGCGAGGTTAGAACAAGTGTTCAAGATCGTTAAAAAGCGGGAATTGAACCCCACAGTGACCGAAATGGTCATTGAAGCACCGCTGATTGCCAAAAAGGCGAAAGCGGGCCAGTTCATCATCATCCGCGCCAAGGAGGATTCCGAGCGCATCCCCCTGACGATTGCCCATTATGATGCCGCAGCAGGCACTGTGGCCATCATTTTCCAGATCGTCGGCGCAGGCACCATGCAGCTGAACTCCCTCAAAGAGGGCGAATATGTGCATGACTTTGTCGGCCCGCTGGGCAAAGCAACTGAAATTGAAGGGCTCAAAAATGTCTGTGTGGTCGGCGGCGGCGTCGGCTGCGCCATTGCCCTGCCCGTTGCCCAGGCCCTCAAGGCCCAGGGCACCAAGGTTACCGGCATCATCGGCTTCCGCAATAAGGACCTTGTCATCCTGGAAGACGAATTCCGCGCCTGCTGTGACGAGCTGATCATCATGTCCGATGACGGCTCTTACGGCCAGAAGGGCGTTGTGACGATGCCGCTGGAAGAAAAGATCAAGGCTGGCGCCAACTTTGACGAGGTCATCACCATCGGCCCGCTGATCATGATGAAGTTCGTTGTCAAGACCACCAAGCCTTATAACGTTAAGACCGTTGTTTCCATGAATCCCATCATGGTGGACGGCACCGGCATGTGCGGCGGCTGCCGCCTGACTGTGGGCGGCAAAACCAAGTTTGCCTGTGTGGATGGCCCCGATTTCGACGGTTTTGAAGTCGATTTTGATGAAGCCATGCACCGCGGCACCATGTACCGCGACTTTGAAACCCACGCGCGGGAAGCGGAATGCAACCTGCTGAAAAAGGAGGTTGAGTAACATGCCGAATATGGACCCGAAAAAATGCCCCATGCCCAGCCAGGACCCCAACGTCCGCAACAAAAACTTTAAGGAAGTTGCCCTGGGCTATACCGCTGAAATGGCTGTGAACGAAGCCAAGCGCTGCCTGCAGTGCAAAAAGCCCGCCTGCCGCACCGGCTGCCCTGTTCAGATCGATATTCCCGCCTTTATTGCCGAAGTGGCAAAAGGCGATTTTGAAGCTGCTTACCAGGTCATCGCAAAGTCCAGCGCGCTGCCCGCTGTCTGTGGCCGTGTCTGCCCGCAGGAGAACCAGTGCGAGGGCAAGTGCGTGCGCGGCATCAAGGGCGAACCCGTCGGCATTGGCCGCCTGGAGCGCTTTGTGGCTGACTGGCACCGTGAAAACGTCCACACCCCGGCTGCTAAGCCGGAGCCGAACGGCCATAAGGTGGCAGTTATCGGTGCAGGTCCTTCCGGCCTGACCGTTGCCGGCGACCTGGCCAAGCTGGGCTATAAGGTTACCGTATACGAAGCCCTGCACGTTGCAGGCGGCGTTCTGATGTACGGCATTCCGGAGTTCCGTCTGCCCAAGGATATTGTGCAGCACGAAGTGGAAGGCCTGAAAGAGCTGGGTGTTGATATTGAGTGCAACATGGTCATCGGCAAGGTGCTGACCGTTGACGAGCTGATGAACGACTATGGCTTTGAGGCAATCTATATTGCTTCCGGCGCCGGTCTGCCCCGCTTTATGGGCATCCCTGGCGAGAGCCTGAAGGGCGTTTACTCTGCTAACGAGTACCTGACCCGCGTGAACCTGATGAAAGCATACCAGCCCGGCAGCCGCACCCCCATCATGAAGAGCCGTGCCGTTGCCGTTGTGGGCGGCGGCAACGTCGCCATGGACGCAGCCCGCTGCGCCAAGCGCCTGGGTGCCGAGCAGGTGTACATTGTATACCGCCGCGGCATGGCCGAACTGCCTGCCCGTAAGGAAGAAGTCGAGCATGCCGAGGAAGAGGGCATCATCTTCAAGACACTGACCAACCCGGTCGAGGTTCTGGGCGATGAAAACGGCTGCGTGAAGGGCATGACCTGCGTGGAGATGGAGCTGGGTGAACCTGATGCTTCCGGCCGCCGCCGCCCCATCGTCAAGGAGGGCAGCGAGTTTGAGCTGGATGTGGATACCATGATCATGGCTCTGGGCACCAGCCCCAACCCGCTGATCCGTTCCACTACCCCCGGCCTGGATACCGATAAGCACGGCTGCATCATCACCGATGGCCCCGATGGCCTGACCAGCCGCCCGTTCGTCTATGCCGGCGGCGATGCTGTTACCGGTGCCGCTACCGTCATTCTGGCTATGGGCGCCGGTAAGGAAGCCGCCAAGGCCATTGACGAAGCCATCAAGGCAAAAGAACAGGCATAACTGAATAAAGGCAACACCGCACAATTCCCGCCTTGCGGCTTAAGTGCCGCTCCGGCAGCTGCGGCACGGCATCTGCGTTGCCAAAATGCTCGATAAGACATCCAGTATTATCTGCGCTTTTGGCTTGGCATCTGCCGCACCTCGCTCGCCGTATCGGCACTTAGAATTATGCGGTATTGCCTAAAGACTTATCCCTGCTTTTTCCAGGCAGGCTGCCCGCAACCCCGCAGGCAGCCTGCCTGTTGTGTTTGTTGAGTTTGCCGGGCACGAGTGATACAATATCAGTTAGGAGTTAGGGGATAATTAGGAATTAGAAATGAGAAATTAGGAATTGGAGATGGGCCTTGCAGGGCGTGGTCACCTGACCACGCCGAAACCACGCCTTGGCACGCTTTGCAGATCCTGTGCCAAATCTTTCCCAATTTGTAGGGGACGGCGTCCTCGACGTCCCGGGCGGGCGTAAAATTTATTGCACATTTGCAAAATGATTGGCCGTGTTGTCATTACCGCACCGCATGACAAGTCCTGCAGGAAATCTCATCACGGCATATGCAAATATGTCCCGGGAACGGTCAAGACCGTTCCCTACAGATTGTTTTTAGGGCTGTGGCAAATGATCTGTGTTCCTCCCCGGCGGGATGAGGTCATCCTGCCCTACGAATGCTTTTGCGGTCCGTGCCATCCACCCCCCGCCCCACCTCAAATTCCCAATTTCTCATTGCTCATTTCTAATTCTCTCAACTCCTAACTCCTCCCTCCTAACTCCTAACTAAAGAACGGAGGTCCTGCAATGTACGGGCATTTTATCCAGTTCACCATCCCCAAAATTGGCCAGGCCCTTGTGGCGGTGGTGCTGTATCTGAATTTTCTCAAACTGCCGTTTGTGGCCTGCTTTGCGGGTGCTTATCCGGCGGTGTATCTGCTGCTGCCGCTGTTGCTGCTGGCCGTGATGTCCTGGATCGGGCGGGACCCGCTCGGCCCCGGCATGATCGTCAACTCCCATCTGACCGGGCTGTATATCGCCGGGGACGTTGTGGGGTTGCTGGCCCGTGCAATCGGCGGAACGGTGCTGACGGTCTGGCAGACCATCTGGATGGGCGGCCTGCTGGCCTGGGTGGGCACGGCCGCCATGATGCTCTGGAGCTATTTCAAGGCTATGTGCCTGGTTACCACCACCTACCGCCTGCAAACCACCAAGCCCCTGCCGGGCGGCAAACTGCGGGTGCTGCAAATCAGCGACCTGCACCCCGGCAAAGGTGCCGTGGACCGCAAGCGCATCCCGGAGCTGAACCGCCGCATCCGGGAACTGAACCCCGATATGATCCTTTTCACCGGCGATATTTTTGACGAGCATGTGGAACGCCCGGATTTTGATTCCTTCAATGCTTTCTTTGCCACGCTGGACCCGCCCGGCGGCAAGTGGTTCGTGTTGGGCAACCATGATTTGTTCCACCACTGGCGGGAGCCGAGCTATGGCCGCGCGGACCTGGAGGGCGCTTTTGCGCGGGCGCACATTCGCATTCTGGAGGATGTTTCCCAGCTGGCCTATGTGGGCAAGAATGCTACCCCAGTGCGCATTGTGGGCCGCAAGGACTGGCTGTACACCCAGGGTAACCGCTTTACCCCCGCCCAGCTGATGCCGAACGGCCCGGACAATGTGTATACCATCCTGCTGGACCACGAGCCGCGCGAGCTGAAAGCCGATGCCGCAGCCGGTGCAAACCTGATTTTGAGCGGTCACACCCACGGCGGTCAGATCTGGCCCACCGGCCTTGTGGCAAAGCTGTTCCGCTATAATGAACTGAATTACGGCATGAAACAGATCACCCCCGCCTGCGCCGCCATTGTCAGCGGCGGCACCGGGACCTGGGGCTACAAGATCCGCACCGAGGGCAAGACCGAGCTGGTGATGGTCGAGATCGAACAAAAGAATGCCTGATTGGATATATTAAGCAAATGATACAAACTGTATAGCACTGCGCGCGCAGAGAACCGCCGCCCGGCGGCCCGGTTTACTGCGCTGGTTCTGCCAAAATCGGATCGCATGGTTTTGCACCCACCTGGCCAGGTTTTTCCGGCGGATGGGTGCTTTTTGATGCAAAATGGCCCCAAAACCGGAAAAATAGCAGGCTGCAACCCAAAGTATCGCCCCAGTTGGTGGCGGCAACCGGGTGCTTTCGCTATAATAAGGCCAGCAAAACACAAGGGGCCGGACCATCCGGCCGGGTTTTGCCGGGCGGTGCACCGCCCACTGCAAGCTGTTGATAGGAGATTATAAAATGAAATATCAAGTATTTGGCATTCTTTGGGCGGTATTCAATCTTGCGCTCATGCTGGCTATGGGCATTGTCGGTATCTACCTGCTGTGGCTGGTCATCAAGGCGCTGCGGGTTTACATCAACTCCCACGAAGTGCGGGAAGAAAAGAAAGCCACCCGCAAGTCCCTGGCCGAAGCCCTGCGGGAGAACCGTGTGCGCTGCAAAATGACCCAGGAGTTTGTTTCGGAAACCATCGGTGTCAGCCGCCAGGCGGTATCCAAGTGGGAAAACGGAGTTTCCCATAGTTAAAGATACCACACCCAATATCACAAACTCACGCTTAAACAATATTCCTTAGTCAACCACATACAATAACAAATACAAAAAAGCTGGAAGCAGACTTAATTTTGCTCCCGGCTTTTCTTTATTGTTTTGATGAAGTCGTTCAATGATACTTGTTTTTGCTATCTGCTTACATAATGTGCATACTTGTCACTTGTGTTCTGATATATCTGTCCCTCTTATTGCCTAAACTCATATTAAGGGTGTGATATATCCAAGTGCAATAGCCTTGTTATAGGCTTCGATAGCATTTTTAGCCCCCAGCTTATCATAGATGCTTTGGATATGGTTGTAAAGTGTCCGTTCACTGATATACAGTTCTTGCGCTATTTCATGCTTTGTTTTCCCTGTTCCAATCGCCTTAATAATTTCCGCTTCACGATCTGTCAGGGGATCTAATAAAGGGGGCGTAGTGGACTTGTGACCTTTACTAATAGCTGTGAGTTTTTTTACCAACTCGTCAGCAGAAGCAGACTTATCAATATAACTTACGGCGCCTTTTTTAAGTGCCTCCTGTCTATAAACTGGCATATCATAAGAGGATAGCATAACCACCTTTATTTTTGGCTTTTTACTATATATCGTTTCTATCAGATCAATGCCAGAACTTTTTGACTGCTCTCTTAGGTTGACATCAAGTAATACAATGTCCCATTCGTCTACGGAAAGAATATTCCAAAACTCTGTTTCATTACTTACATAGCGACAGATAGAGATTTCATCCCAATCTTCCAGAAGTTTGCTTAAACTCTCTCCAAATATCCTGTGGTCATCAAATAGTAATATCTTCATTTTTTCTCCCCAAAACTGCCGTTGCAGTTAAAATACCATCTTTTTCTAAATACTGAATGTTACCGCCATTCCCATTTATCAACACCGTTAAGAACAGCATACCACCTTTAGAAGAAAGAATGTTTTCAATGTCATTCGATTTCGCGCCGTCATTTTGACAGGTAATTACGAGTTTACTTTCTTCATTTAACGCGATTTCCAAATGGATAAAAGAAGCGGCAGCGTGTTTATAAACATTGTTGACAAGCTCTTTGATTATCTGCATAGTCTGTTCCAAACTGTTATCTTTTTTCAAAGCAATCCTTGCTTCGCTGTCAATGGTAAAATCTATAAATATATTTTTCTTTGGGTACAGCTTCTTAATGGCGTCAAGCATATATTCAATATGTTCCCATGAAGCATACCCCGAAAAGATATTAGACGAATAGAAATTCATCATATTTCTTATTCGCAGTTCCAAATCAGATAATATCCTTTTTGTTTCATCAATAGCTGGTGAGCGAAGCGACAGAAGATTTTTGGCACCTCCAATATCTTGAAGCACATCGTTGTGAAGTAGCATTGAAAAATCTTCCCTCTCACTTGCAATATAGTTCGTTAATTCATAATACTTTGTCAGCTCGTTGTAACGAGCTTCCATGTCGCCAAGATGAATGACAGCAAAGGCCTCAAATAAAAGCATTATAAGCTGAAAAAACACATTGACTTGCAGGGTGGACAAATCAAAGCAATAAAGTACGATTGTAAGCAAAGGAATCATGAAAACAAGGACATATCTTGCTTTCCTCTGGGCAATCGGAAGAATATTAACCTGTTTCAAATTTATATATTTATAATCAAGGAAAATTCCCACGAACATTCCAATTAACATAGTTATCGCAGGTAGAATTCGGAAATTGAAAAACGACAGTATGATAGACGCAATTCCAAACAGCAAGCGAACCATTTTTCCCCGGCTTGCGTCAGTTCTTACCAGCATTATTCCGATAATCAATGCAAAAACCAGAAATGCACCCGTGTATAAGGTGGAAAATCCATCATACATCAGCGCCGCAATAAAGGAAACAGAAAGCAGGTTCCAGCCACATTCGGATATTGTTGCTTCTCGCCGTGATGTCATTACATGAAGATAGAGCAGATTGAAATAACAAAGCAAGACGGCAATCGACAATAAGTTGATGACTCCATCATTCGCAATCCCTTTATGTATTCTATCCAATATAACCCATAAAGTCACAATACCCGCATGAAGAAACAGATACGGATAGAAGCGTTTATCCTGCATAGACCCCCCTCCTTTCAGCTAAAATTCATTATGTTAGTAATATGATGATACGATCCGTTCTTTAGTCATCAGACATAAACCACACGCAGTCAAAACTATTATACTCACTGGAGAAAATAGTAGCAACACCCACACATTATTCGTTTTCATAAATATCCCACATTTTAAGACAACCAGCAAAATATGAAGCAGTGTTGCAAAGATAGGAATACTCTTAAACCAGTTCATATTTCTAATCCAGAGAATCAAAACATTTATAAATGCCGAATACAATATGCTAAGGATCAGAAAATAGGTGCCTAATAACAAGATAAGGTTTGGCAGGCGAATGGAAATTATCAAAAGTAGAGGAAACAAAAGGATCAGCGTTCCAATCCATAGTGATAGCAGATTCTCCTTAACAATACTTGAGATTTTAATACCATTAGCAAGTTTCCATTCTATTCTCTTTGTGATTTTTTCTTGCTGCAACATATCCTTGCTTATTTCTCCGGCAAAAAAGATAAATAAGCACAGGTATCCATCAAGCATAAAATACTTTATATCAACGCCAAATACAATGTTTTCTGAAATATCCCCAAAGTTCATCAGAGAGATCATGCCGAAGATAGCTGCTACCGCACTCATAAATATAAAATTCCAGTTCAATACCCTTTTAAGGTTTAATGTTATCAAACCCATTCGCCATCCCTCCTGATGACTGTTTCGTTGCTCATGTGCCGAGCCTTAAAGAAACTTAATAGTGCAAACATCATGCAAAGTGCAACATCAACCACAATAATCAAATAGTCAATTCCTATATGATGTTGATTCACAAACTCTGTAATTCGTTCTGCCGACATCGCAATCAAATAAACCAGTGCAAAATTACCAAAGAACAGAACATTTTTGAACAGTTTTACTCGTTTTACATCCAGTACAATGATATTCAAAGCGACAATCTCACAAAAACTAAGTACAAGAATACTAAGATAAACGCATACGATCCGCCCAAAGCTCATTGTCCAGTCGGTAAAGTAATAGCAACTCATAAAAACAAAGAACGGGATAATACCAGAAAATCGGAAAATCTGTATCGAATACTGTTTTATAATCTCTTTTACCGCAATTCCAGAAGCTGCAAAAAATTCAACTCTCCGGCTTAACTTATCCTTTGCTGTCAAATCTACAATCATAGCACCGGATTGCAGGGAGGTAAGACCAAAAATAACCGCATAGAGCATTAGGACTAAATAATCTTCTCCCTTAGACTGCAAGGCGTCCATCTGCATTGCAAAGCTCATAAAAATCGCCAGAATGGCAACAATCGCAGTATCAATTAGGAGGCTTTTACTTCTGGTAAGATAGTAGCCTGCGCCTTTTCCCATGTTACTCATGCCGATTGCCCTCCTTAATAAAGATTTCTTCCAATGATTGTCCTTGCATTTCTTGAATACCCTTATCAAACAGCAATCTGCCATTTTTAATCATAGATACATCATCAGCGCACTTTTCAATCTCGCTAAGGTCATGTGAAGTGATAATAACCGTTTTTCCGTCAGCTTTTAGAGCCTCTATCAAACTACGGATTTCTACTCTGGATATGGGGTCTACACCCGATGTTGGTTCATCCATGAGCAGAATATCCCGTCCCATCATAATCACAATCAAAAGGGACAGTTTTCTTTTCATTCCTTTAGAATAAGTGCTAACACGCTTTCCTAAATGCTCGGTCAATCCTAATTGCGTACAATAACTGTCTGAACGATCACTTATTTCAAATCCAAAGTATTTCCCAAAAATTCTCAAATTTTCAAGACCAGTCTGTTCTTCATACAGATAGTCATTTTCAAGCTCCATTGCATATTTCCCTGCAATGTTGATTGTCCCTGCATTTGGCTGGTATACCCCTGTAATCAAGCGTAGCAGTGTTGTCTTTCCAGAACCGTTCGGGCCAATAATCGCATGGATTGTATTTGCTTTTACATTCAGGCTAAAATTCTCAAACAAAACTCTGCCACCAAAACCTTTTTTTAAGTTCTTTACTTCAATCGCATTTTGAATCTCAGACATATTTTTTGCTCCTTTCATTTGGTGCTCCACCATATAGGTATAGTGTATAAAACGAAGAAGCATTTTGCATGAGTAATTACTGCAATTTCGATACTGCCATCAGGCAAATGTCACAGAAACCTCACAACGAGAAAAAAATTTAGTATTCTGTCAGTTCCACAATTACATTACTTTGCAGATACAGCCAGTCCGTAAATTCTTTCGGGCTGGC
>CEAZ01050863.1_pt1 | contig 12082 bp, 8 predicted proteins | sample 557361 | NCBI WGS metagenome assembly CEAZ01 (sample SAMEA3182074, study PRJEB8094) | gut metagenome | biome: human; feature: gut; material: Stool; isolation source: human stools | place: Canada | collected 2012-02-22 | reverse complement strand
ATTTGAGGCGGGCCTTGCCCCCTCAAGCTCCCCCGCTGCTCTGTTTCTTTACTTTGCAGCATAGTTTTCTTGACTGGCAGACAAAACAATGCGACCTATGGCCGCATTGTTTTTCCCCGATATCCGGTAACGTTACCGGAGTTTATATGATCGGGCATACTCTACTCCACGGAGGTAATAAATGAATAATCAGATATCCAGAGACGAAGTCCGCAGCGCAATTGAGGATAAGCTCAGCGCGCAGTTCAGCGTAAGCGGCGAGGACGCCACCAACGAGCAGATATTCCAGGCCACGGCCATAGTCATCCGCGAGCTTATGAGCCGCCTGCTCACCATCGAAGACCCGCGCCACGCGGAAAAAGAGATACACTATATGTCGATGGAGTTCCTCATGGGGCGCAGCCTTATGAAGAACTCCTACAACCTCGGCATCTCCGAGGCAGTCACCGGCGCGCTTGAGGACATGGGGCGCAATGCGTCCGATATCTTTGAAGAGGAGCCGGACGCAGGTCTCGGCAACGGCGGCCTTGGCCGTCTCGCCGCCTGCTTCATGGACTCCATGGCTACCGAGGGTCTTCAGGCCACGGGCTACTCCATCTGCTACGAGCTGGGTATGTTCAAGCAGAAGTTTGAAAACGGCCGCCAGACCGAGGTCGCCGACAATTGGCGCACCGCGGCCGAGAGCTGGCTGATCCCCCGCCATGAGGACGAGGTAGAAGTCCGCTTCGGCGGTCAGATATCACCGAGCTGGGACAGCCTCGGCCACTATCATGCCGAGCATACCGGCTACACCGCCGTTATCGCCCTGCCGCGCGATATGCTCATTGCAGGCTACGGTGCGAAGGAGATAAACACCCTGCGTCTGTGGGACGCGATGAGCCCGAACTCTCTGGATATGTACCTCTTCTCCGAGGGCGCATACGTCAAGAGCCTTGAGCAGCGCACCATGGCCGAGGTCATCACGAAGGTGCTCTACCCCGCGGACGATCATACTGAGGGCAAGCTCCTGCGTCTCAAGCAGCAGTACTTCTTCATCTCCGCCACCGCGCAGGATATCGTGCGCAAGCACATCCGCACATGGGGCGATATCCGCAGCTTCTCCAAGCACCATATCATCCAGATAAACGACACTCACCCGACGATGATAATCCCCGAACTCATGCGCATCTTCATGGACGAGTACGAGCTCGGCTGGGACGAGGCATGGGAGCTTGTCAAGAACAGCGTCGCCTACACCAACCACACCGTTATGAGCGAGGCTCTTGAAAAGTGGCCGCAGGATCTCATTCAGCAGCTGCTGCCCCGTATATGGGAGATCATGTGCGAGATCAACCGCCGCTGGTGCGAATACCTCAGCGCGCACTTCGGCACCGGCGAGGCTCTTGGCCGCAACCTCATCATCCGCGACGGTCAGGTACACATGGCAAACCTCTGCCTTGCGACCTGCCAGAAGGTCAACGGCGTGTCCCGCCTGCACGGCGACATTCTCAAGAACGACCTCTTCCACGATCTCTACACCATCACCCCTGAGCGCTTTACCTACGTCACCAACGGCATCGATCACCGCCGCTGGCTGTCTCAGATAAACCCTGGCCTTGACGCGCTCGTCAAGGAGCTCACCGGCGGGGACGAATACCTCACCAATCCCGAAGTGCTCATCAAGCTTGCCGGCTACGCAGACGATGCCGCCGTGCGTGAGCGTGTGCTGGCGATAAAGCGCGCGAACAAGGAAAGCTTCGCCGAGTTTGCCCGCCGCAACGACAGCTTCGCTCTCAATACCGAAGCCATAATGGACGTTCAGGTCAAGCGTCTGCATGAGTACAAGCGCCAGCTTCTGTGCGCGATGAGCATAGCGAGCCTTCAGCTCCAGCTGCACGACGACCCGAACCGCGAGTTCCTGCCGCGCACCTTCGTGTTCGGCGCAAAGGCCGCCGCAGGCTACAAGACCGCAAAGCGCATAATCGAGCTGCTGCTGAGCATGGCAAACGACATCAACAACGACCCCGTCTGCAAGGATAAGCTCCAGGTCTACTTCGTCGAGAACTACCGCGTCTCCGCCGCCGAGGCCATAGTGCCCGCCGCGCAGATATCCGAGCAGATATCCACCGCCGGTAAGGAAGCCTCCGGCACCGGCTGCATGAAGCTCATGATGAACGGCGCTGTCACCATCGGCACGCTCGACGGCGCGAACGTCGAGATGTACGAGCGTCTCGGCGACGAGAACATGTTCCTCTTCGGCCTGCACACCGATGAGATCGCCCAGCTGCGCGCGAACGGCTACGATCCGGGCGCTATCGCGAGAAACGACCCTGAGATCAGCCGCATCTTCGCCCGCTTCAGCGAAGGCTTCTCCGACGGCAAGAGCTATTCCGACCTTGTCAGCCAGCTGCTCTACGGCGGCGACCCGTATATGCTCATCGCCGACTACCGCGCCTACGCCGACTGCCAGAAGCGTCTCTATGAGCGTATCTCCGACAAGGGCGAGCTTGCGCGCCTTGCCATTATGAACACCGCCGAGAGCGGCATCTTCGCCGCCGACCGCGCGATCAGCCAGTACGCGCACGAGATCTGGAACGTAAAGTAAAGAAATAAAAATGGATATTCAGAACAAAGCCGCCGTCATCGGCGGACTCAACGCGGATATATGGGGCCGCCCCTCCGGCCCCATCATCCTGCGCGACTCGAACCCCGGTTCCGTGACGCTCACCCCCGGCGGCGTCGGGCGCAACATCGCGCACGACCTCTGCCTGCTTGGACTTGACGTCAGCCTTGTCTCCGCCGTCGGCGACGACTCCAACGGCGAGTTCCTGCTCGACCGCTGCCGCAGCCTCGGCATGGACGTCAGCCGTGTGCGCGTCGTACCCGGTGCGCGCAGTTCGAGCTATCTCTATATTACCGACGAGCGCGGCGATATGCAGCTTGCCGTGAACGACATGGCCGTCTGCAATGAGATTAGCCCTGAGTACCTTGAGCGCGTCCTGCCCGGCATTCAGGCCGGGGCGCTGGTGCTCGACACGAACCTGCCGGTAGAGTCGCTCGAATTTATCTGCCGCAGCTCCTGCATACCGCTCTATGCCGACCCCGTTTCCTCGGTCAAGGCGATGAAGCTGCGCGGCGTGATGAAGCACCTGCGCGCCATAAAGCCGAACGCGATCGAGGCCGCAGCGCTCACCGGTCAGTCTGACCCTGAGCTTGCCGCCCGTGCGCTCATCGACGAGGGTGTGCAGCGCGTGTTCATCAGCCTCGGCACGAACGGCATGATCGCCGCCGAGGGCTCACGCATACTGCGCCTTCCGTCTCCGGAAGCAAACGTCGTGAACGTGACCGGCGCGGGGGACGCGGCAATGTCCGCCATAGTCTGGGCAGACCTGCACGGCCTGAGCCTTGAGGACTCCGCGCGCGCAGCGCAGCTCGCCGGGGCGATAACCTGCGCAAGCGAAGCGTCGAACGCGCCCGAGCTGAGCCGCCTGCCCGGTTTGATGGCAGCGGAATAAAAAAGATATCGGAGAGAGCAAAAGCTCTCTCCGATATCTTTTTATATAAGCACTTTTATTCTTCGTTTTCCTCCGTGTCCTCAGGGAGCTTATCGCGCTGGACAAGCACCTTTTCGACGCGGCGGCCGTCGGTCATGCGCAGTACGGTGACGGTGAAGTCACGGTAATGGAAGCTGTCACCGGCGTGCGGGAAGTCGCCGAACATCTCAAGCGTCCAGCCGCCGACGGTGTTGCTCTCCGGGGAGAAGCTTTCCTCGTCAAGCCCCACGAGCTCGGCAAAGTCGGAGATGACCATTGAGCCGTCAAGCTCGTATTCATCCTCGCTGCGCTGCACAAGCTCGTGCTCAACGGTGTCCGTCTCATCCCAGATATCGCCGACGATCTGTTCAAGCACATCCTCCATCGACACGACACCGAGGGTGCCGCCGTATTCGTCGGAGACTATGGCGAGGTGCTGCTTTGCCTTGCGCAGCTGGTTGAGCACCGCGGGCAGCTTCATTGTCTTGTAGACATAGCAGGGCTTCATCAGCAGCTTGCGGATATCGGCGCGGCCGCTATCCGCCATGGCCTTGAGGAAGTGGTTGAGGTACAGCACACCGATGATGTTATCGATGCTGCCCTCATAGACGGGGATGCGCGAATACGTGGCCTCTTCGATAACAGACATGATATCGTCCCAGTCGTCCTCAATGTCTATCGCGCAGACGTCGACACGAGCGGTCATGACATCGAGCGCGGATATCTCGGAAAAGTCTATCGCGGCCTGAACGAGCTCGGACTGATCCTCGTCAAGGACATCCTCATCCTCGGCGGTCTCGATGATGGACTGGAGCTCCTCGACGGCCTCGTCGCCGCTCTCGTCCTTCTGGTCGGGAAGACCCTTTGTGATAAGCTCAATGAGCTTCACGACCACCCAGATAAGGGGCTTGAGGATTATCATCATGAAGCGCACGGGGTAGGCGTGGCGCAGGGCGATGCGGTTGGCGTTCTTCTTCGCGGTGATCTTCGGTATCGTCTCGCCGAAGATGATGACAAGGAACGTCAGCACGACGGTCGATACCCACGCATAGTCCTCAGAGCTCGTAATGAGTATCACGAGCACGGACGCAAGCGAGGATGCGCCGATGTTCGCAAGGTTGTTGCCGATGAGTATAGCGCTGAGAGCATCGTCAAAATGCTCGGTTATCCTGACTGCGAGCCCGGCCTTCTTTGAGCCGTCGTCCCGCACGTTTTCAAGGCGCAGCACGTTGCAGGAGGAATACGCCATTTCGGATGCGGAGCAGAAGTTTGAAAGGCACAGGCAAAGGAAGATGCCGATAGAGATAAGGACTATATTCACTGCGCCTCACCGCCTTCCTCTTCTTCCGGAAGCAGGGCGACTGTAAGCTTCATTATGCGGTTGTGGTTCATATCCTTCACCGTGACAAGCACCTGATGATAGCGGAAGCTGTTGCCGGGCTTGGGGATAGTGTCAAACTTTTCGTAGGCCCATTCGCCCATGAGCGTGTTCACAAGCTCCTCATCGTTCTCCGGATCCTCATAGCCGAGCTGATCGAACACGTCGCTGACAGTCTCATCCGCGCCGACCTCGTATACGCCGTCGCCGATCTCTACCATCGGCTCTTCAATAACGTCGTCCTCGTCCCATATCTCGCCGACGAGCTCTTCGAGGATATCCTCGACCGTCACAATGCCGAGAGTGCCGCCGTAGTTATCGGTGACGACGGCGATATTCAGCTTGCGCTTTGAAAGGATGGGGAGCAGCTCATCGATATTCGTGCTCTGGTGGACGAATAGAACTTCGTCGAGCATGGGCTTTATATCAAGGTTCTCGCCGAGGCGGAGGTAGGCCTTGATATATTTGCGTATCTGGAGCACGCCGATGATGTTGTCAATGCTGCCCTCGTAGACGGGCAGGCGGCTGTGGTTCGTGGATTTGATAAGGCTCAGCAGCTCTGCATGGCTGCTGTTTATGTTTATGGCCACTATATCGACCCGCGGGGTCAGCACGCTCTCAACGGTGACGTCGCCGAACTGGAGCGCGGAGGATATCAGGTCGCCCTGATCCTCGTCAAGGCTGCCCTCCTCGGTCATGTCCTCGATGATATCGTACAGCTCATCCTCCGTGACGGAGATCTGGCTGTCGCCGGGGGTGAGCTTCGCGGCTGCCTGACCTATCCATGTCAAGAGCTTCGAGAGCGGGGCGAAAAGCTTCATAAAGAAGCAGAGCACCGGCGTGCATGAGAGCGCGAGAGTATCGCTGTACTTCTTAGCGACGCTCTTGGGGAGCATCTCGCCGGCAAAGAACACAACGATCGTGGTAATGATCGTACTGAGCGACACGGCGCTCACGCCCCACTTCTTTGTTACCGCGAGGGTGACGATAGAGGCTGCGGCGATATGTACGATATTGGTGCAGATAAGCAGGGTGCTGATGGCCAGATCAAAATTATCCAGCACATAGAGAGTCTTTTTTGCCCGGAAGTCGCCGCGTTCGGCAGACGCCTTAATGCGGCTGCGCGATGCGGAGGCCATCGAAGTCTCCGTAACAGCAAAAAATGCGGCGCATACAAGCAGCAGCGCGGCAATTATCCAAGGCAATCGACTGCCATCATCCATAAGAGGATACACATCTCCTTTTAATAAATTAATCTGTAGTATAGCATAGCGCGCTGTTTCCGTCAATATTCGTAATGTTGCGAATGTGTGAAATTATGCCGTGTTTCATCTGTTCTTTTTCAATTGAATATGCTACAATATAACAAATTATTTTATTCGGGCGGAACTGAAATGAAGATTGAAAGAGAATACCCTTCCTTTATAATAACCAAGAAAGGCAGCGCATGGGTCAATACGGGTCACCCGTGGATATACGCGCAGGAGATAATCTCCAAGAGCGCAGAGCCGGAAAACGGCGCGCTGGTCGACGCACTCAGCGAAAACGGGCGCTATCTCGGCACGGGGCTGTACAGCCGCGAGAGCAAGATCGGCCTGCGGCTCATCTCCCGCAACGCGAACGACCGCTTTGACGCGGAGTTCTGGAAGCGCCGCATCAGGTACGCGTGGGACTACCGCCGCACCGTCATGGGGGAGGACGTCTCCTGCTGCCGCGTCATCTTCGGCGAGGCCGACGGCTTCCCCGGCCTCACTGTGGACAGGTTCTCGAACATCCTTGTCACGCAGACGCTCTCTGTCGGGATGGAGCGGCTCAAGGACGTTATCTTCCCGCTGCTCGCCGAAGTGCTGCGCGAGAGCGGGGAGCGGATCGACGGCATATATGAGCGCAACGACGTCGCCATCCGCGCGCTCGAAGGACTGGAGCAGGGCAAGGGCTGGTATGAGCTGCCCGGCGAGGAGCACCCGCAGAGCACCGTGACCGAGATATGCGAGAACGGGATATACTACGCCGTCGATTTCGAGAACGGGCAGAAGACGGGCTTCTTCCTCGACCAGAAGTATAACCGTCTCGCCGTGGCACGCCTCGCCAAGGGGCGGCGCGTGCTCGACTGCTTTACCCATACCGGCTCCTTCGCGCTCAACGCTGCGCTCTGCGGCGCAGGACGCGAATGTTGAGCTGCGGCAGATCGAGGCGCGCCAGCAGGCGCCCGATCACCCAATACTCTGGAACGTTCCGGAGACGGATTATCTGAAGTTCTATATCTTCCAGGTCGTATGAGCCTTCGGCGGATATGAAACAGCCCTCTATGATTGGAGGGCTGTTTTGCTTACAGTGTGCTTTCCCACACATTGTTTGTTATCCACGCGTTATCGCTTTTTACCTCATAGGTCATTTCACCGTCAATGGTGTAATTCGTGCAGTAGTCGCCGAAGCCGATGCGGTCGTTGAACCATATATAACCGACATTGTAGGACACGGAGTAGCGCCCGGCGGGGAGGTATATGATCGCCGTTTCGCCCTCGCGCACATAGAAGCGGACGTGCTGAACGGAGTTATCAAGGTCAGTCACCGTCACTTCCACGGGGCCGCTTTCAGCAGTTACATGGTATTCGCCGCCGCCCTGATACTGGAAGGTGCGCTCCAGCTCTGCGCCGGTCGCGGGCTCACTGGACTTGAGCGTCGACATGATCTGCACCAGCATGTCCTCGCATTCTGAGATGATGCTGTCATCGTCCGTTGCATCCTCGCAGGCGATGAGCTCGCCAACCGCACTGTGGTAATCTCCGGAGGCCATGTAGCTTTTGGCGTTGTCGATATACTGCTCGCACTGGGACGCGGATGAGAAGACGGAAGCCGGCGTTGAGCTTTCACTCTGCGTGGGGTTCCAGATGAACCGCCCGGCCACCAGCCCCGCCGCTGCGGCGGCCACGATGATCCAGACAGCGGGGCCTGATTTCTTCCGGCCGGCGTCTGACGCCGGGGCAGTCTGTATTTTAGCCCCGCAGTTAGAACAGAAACTGTGCCCATCGGCAACATAGTTCCCGCAATTTTTACATATCATTGATAGTTCCTCCCATAGTTTGTTGGACGGTATCAAATAACTATTTGTATTCTACATGATGCGGCCCAATAGCGCAAGACATAACATAAAAATAAATAATTCCCCCTTGACCAAATGGCTTCGGCGGAGTATACTGCAATTTGTTCAAAAATTTGAAGCATCGCAACTTCCGCACGGAGGTAATTATGGACAAGAAAGAGCTTATGCGCGCTGTCAAGTTCACCCTGTTTTCGATCAGCGCAGGGATAATCCAGCTGCTGAGCTTTACCCTGATGAACGAGGTCTTTCCCTGGAGCTACTGGGTGTGCTATCTGACGGCGCTTATACTGTCAGTCCTCTGGAATTTCACGCTCAACCGCAAGGTGACTTTCCGCTCGGCCAACAATGTTCCGATCGCGATGCTCAAGGTCGCGGCCTATTACCTCGTGTTCACACCGCTGTCCACCTGGGGCGGGGACTGGCTCACCGGTATTGGCTGGAACGAGTATGCCGTGCTTATCGTTTCCATGCTGCTGAACTTCGCCACGGAGTTCCTGTATGACCGCTTTGTTGTGTTCGGCGGGAGCATCGACACCGCGGTATCAAAAAATGTGCGGGATCTTGAAATTTGCTCTTGACAAATCTGCAAAAAAAGGTATAATAATCCTTGCTTTTAGCGGGATTGTGTAGTGGTAGCACAGCGGACTCTGACTCCGTATGCGAGGGTTCAAATCCTTCTCCCGCTGCCAATAAGAAAGCCTGTAGTTTCAATGACTACAGGCTTTTTGTTATGCCTAATTTAAGACGTTTCCCCTTATAGTTCCCCTTAACAGAACGAAACGGGAAGATTTGCGGCTCTTGGCGATCAATGCCGAGGGCTTTTTATAATATCTCCTGCATATATCTTTCCATACGTGCGGCGCTTTCGTCTCTCATGCGTTCCGATACATGGCCGTATACGTCGAGTGTAAAAGCTGCTGTTGCGTGGCCTAAGTTTTCTTGAACGGTTTTTATATCATCACCGTTCTGAATGGAGAGAACAGCATACGTGTGCCATTACGGTATAATTACGGTATAATTACGGTAAACCGTAAAAACCTTGTATATCAAGGGATTACGGTTATCTGGCAAAGGTCTTCATCCTTTCCCAAACCGAGAAATTGAGCCGCAAAGTAGTTATACCGTAGGGGGGCTATAGTACGGCAAAAACTAAATACCGTTTGGACGGGCTGTCAGTCCTTCCAAAATCAGAGGTCGACAAGAGGAACACGATGCAGAAAATATGAAAATACCGTTCCCCGAAGCGGGGCAGAGAGTATGACAAAGCCCCTCACAGCTCCGGTACTTACATCAGACGGTACTTCTGCCCTTTCGGGTGACCTCGAAACCGTAGTAAATACCGGGAGCGGGGAAAGCGCCAATCTAACCGGCCTTGCAGCTCGTCAGCTACGCCGGGACGCTTAACCCGCATAATATGAGGCCTTCGCCCCTGGTAAGAGTATATGCGGCTGACCCCACAATGTCAAGAGACGAAAAATAAAACTCCCGCCTTGACACAATGCAAAGTGAGAGATATAATAAGCATGAAAAGAGCGCTGCGACAAGCGGTTAACTCTTCAAATGGAATTTCTTAAGTAAAGAAACCGTCACTTGCCGGAGTGGCGGTTTCTGCTTTTTATGATAAACTGAAACATCAGCTTTCGCAGTGTCAGAGTTATCGTAAGCCGCATACGCTTCACCCCCTTTCGGGTGGCGTAGCTAACCGCCTGCCGTTGTGCAGCGCTCCCGGTGCATAAGCACCATAGACACAATAACACTTATTCCGACAGATTGCAAGAACAATTGACTTGTCATTCTTGAATGTGTAGCATATAATTATTACAAGGCAGCTTCGTTAATAACGCCCGGCAGCTTATTCAACTGGGGGTTAACTTGCGAAGTAGCCTTTCCCTGACTGATGAGACACCGCCGGGCTTGCGGCTTACGCCGTCCCCTGCACCGTCCAAGGTCGGGGATTCTATTATCTGCCTCCGCCCCTGCTCAGGCGCAATTATTACGGCGCGCGGCTGGGTGAGCGCTGTTTCTTGCGCAGCCGTTTCGGGCTTGTACTTTCTTCAACATAGGACGGCGTTTGACGGGCTGTTTCAAAAAGTCCTAATTTTTCAATAGCTTTTGGACATGGAACTATAGCATTTTACGCCGCTTTTAATAAGCCCAACGAAAATCAGCGCCCCGGGTGACCGGGGCGCTGAAATGGTTTATGCGATTTTTCGGCTTATTCGTAGAGAGCCTTGAGCTTGAGCAGGTGCTCGTAACGCTCCTTGGCGTTCTCCTCGGATGCCGCGAAGAGCTTGGTAGCTCTCTCGGGGAACTCGCGGGTCAGACGGCTGTAGCGCGCCTCGTTCATCAGGAACTCCTGGTAACCGCCGGCAGGCTCCTTGCTGTCGAGAGTGAAGGGCTTCTCTGCGTCCGGGTTGAATCTGAACAGATTCCAGTAACCGCACTTGACAGCCTTCTCCATCTCCTTCTGGCAGTTCTCCATGCCGCCCTTGATGCTGTGCATCTCGCAGGGGGAGTAAGCGATGATGAGGGACGGGCCCTTGTGAGCCTCGGCCTCAGCGATAGCCTTGAGGGTCTGAACCTTGTTTGCGCCCATTGCGATCTGTGCAACGTAGACGTAACCGTAGGTCATAGCGATCTCGGCGAGGGACTTGGACTTGATCTCCTTACCGGCAGCCGCGAACTGAGCGACCTGACCGATGTTGGAAGCCTTGGAAGCCTGTCCGCCGGTGTTGGAGTAAACCTCGGTGTTGAAGACGAAGACATTGACGTCCTCACCGGAAGCGAGAACATGGTCGACGCCGCCGAAGCCGATGTCGTATGCCCAACCGTCGCCGCCGAAGATCCAGACGGACTTCTTGTTGAGGTAATCCTTCTTTGCGAGGATCTCCTTGGTAGCGTCGCAGCATGCGCCGTTTGCCTCGATGATGGAGACGAGACGCTTTGCGGGCTCCTGGTTGTTGTTACCGTCGTCATAGGTGGCGAGGTAATCCTGAGCGGCCTTCTTGAGCTCGTCGCTCTCGGCGTGCTCGGCAACTGCTTCGACGCTCTTCTTCAGGTCGTCACGGATCTTCTTCTGGCCGAGATAGATGCCGAGGCCGTGCTCAGCGTTATCCTCGAAGAGGGAGTTTGCCCATGCGGGACCCTTGCCTTCCTTGTTGACGGTGTAGGGAGAAGTCGCAGCCGGGCCGCCCCAGATGGACGAGCAGCCGGTAGCGTTGGAGATGATCATGTGATCGCCGAAGAGCTGAGTGACAAGACGTGCATAGCTGGTCTCGGCGCAGCCTGCGCAAGAGCCGCTGAACTCAAGGTACGGCTGAGAGAACTGGCTGAACTTCACATTGTCGGCAACGAACATATCCTTCTTCTCGGAGACGTTCTTGACCATGTAGTTAAAGACTTCCTGCTGCTCGATCTGGCTCTCCATGGGAACCATTTCGATAGCGTGGACAGCGCACTGGCTGATGCAGACGCCGCAGCCCATGCAGTCGAGCGGGGAGACGGCCATGGTGAACTTGTATTCGCCCTTGCCCTTACCGGCCTTGATCTCGGCGAGCTTGGTCTGCTCGGGAGCAGCAGCAGCCTCGTCAGCGGTGAGCGCGAAGGGACGGATGGTAGCATGCGGGCAGACAAATGCGCACTGGTTGCACTGTACGCACTTCTCGGCATCCCACTTGGGGACGGAGACGGCTATGCCGCGCTTCTCGTATGCGGCAGCGCCGAGCTGGAAGGTGCCGTCGACGTGGTCGACAAAGGTGGAAACAGGCAGGGAGTCGCCGTCCATCTTGTCGATGGGGTTGAGGATGTTCTCGACCATCTTGACGGTCTTGGGCAGACCGGTGACGGACTCGGCAGCGGCATCATCGGTGGCCTCGGCCCAGTATGCGGGGACCTCGACCTTGTGGTACGCGGTAGCACCGGCGTCGATTGCGGCATAGTTCATGTCGACAATGTCCTGACCCTTCTTCAGGTAGGAGTGCAGGGCAGCGTCCTTCATGTACTGGATAGCCTCAGCCTCGGGCATGACCTTTGCCAGAGAGAAGAATGCGGACTGGAGAATGGTGTTGGTGCGCTTGCCCATGCCGATCT
>CEAZ01046689.1_pt1 | contig 12133 bp, 8 predicted proteins | sample 557361 | NCBI WGS metagenome assembly CEAZ01 (sample SAMEA3182074, study PRJEB8094) | gut metagenome | biome: human; feature: gut; material: Stool; isolation source: human stools | place: Canada | collected 2012-02-22 | reverse complement strand
GTCCGAAAGAGCCTCCGATTGAGAGGCTCGGAAACAGGGCCGACTTAGCCTGTGCGTAACGCGCCAGTGCGCTCATCACTTTTGCCTCTGCCATACGCACCGCCGGGCGATTGCGAAGCGTCTCTCCGGGAATGCTGAGCGCAAGGTTTCGCGGCGGCTGAGGAATCGGAGCCGTCGAGGTCGGGTTAACTGCCTCAGGTGTGGTTCCGATAAGACGAGCGATCAAATTACGGTACTGCATGACCTGAGCGCGATACACGGGAATCGAGGCACGCGTCTGCTCAAAAGAAGTGCGCGCCTGATCGACGTCGGTCGATGGCACGAGTCCGGATAAGTAACGCCAATTGGCGATATCCAGTGCTTCCTGCTGGGTTTTGGCGTTTTCCTGAGCCACGTCCAGCCGCTTCTGGGCAAGCCTCATATTGACATAGGCACCGGCCACTTCAGCAGCGATTCGAGTCCGCACTTCTCCCAAACTCGCTTGAGAAGACAGGTAGTCGGAGAACGCCGCTTCAGAAGAAGCAAAACGACCGCCGGCATCGATTGTCCAGCTGACGTTCAGGCCGATAGAAAAGGTATTGGAACCATGGCCGAGAGAATGACTGCGGCTGGCTCGGTAGTTACCGTCCAGTGTCGGGAACAAGCCGGCATTAGCTACGGTCATCGAGGCTTGCGCATAACGAAGATTTTCCTGCGAGGATCGAACATCCGTATTGGCCGCCTGTGAGGCCGCAACCAAGCGAGCGATTTCCGGATCGCTCCAAGTTGACCACCATTCGGAGAGGTCGGCAGCCTTCGATGTTTCGAGGGCGGGACTGCCGCTCCACTGACTGGGAATTACTTTTTTATCCTGTTCGGTTATTTGGAATTGAGGGATGGATACACAGCCGCTCAAGGCCCCAAATAAGAGCGAGAGGACAAGACCGGTACTCTTTCTCATAGGGACTTCTTATATAAATTGTCTCATCCTCAAGTTTCTCAAAAACCCAAAAGTTTTCCCTTTTCAATTATTTAAGGTTTGAAATTAATTGTGTCTTTTGAGAACAAGTGCAACAACTCAAAATAATTTAGCAAGCATTAGTTAGCGAGCTTACGAAGTACCTCCGGAAGCAGGTATTCATTAGTCGCAACCGCTGATAAATCTTTAAGAGGATTGCCGCCTTTGGAGCTCACAAGCCTGGCTCCGCTGCCTTCGATAACCGGCACCAGTGCGGCAACGTCCCAGTAATTCAAATCCGGATCAATCATGATGTCCGCGCCGCCCGTGGCTACCGAGAAATATCCAAAACAGTCGCCCCACGTGCGATAGAGCTTAACTTCATCAATGAGGGACTGCATCTCTTTGCCGCCTTTCTGCTCCGGAGTCGTCCAATGCGATGTCACAACAAGAGTGGCGTCCGCAAGATTCTTTGTTTCTTTGCAGTGCACCTGACGCACTCGGCTGCCCGGCCCGTGCAAAACCGTCCGTTTTCCGTCTCCGATGAGCCAAACGCCGACATGCGGATGCGAAATCACACCGAGCATCGGCTGAAATCCGTTGCCGTCATCGCGCTCTACGGCAATCAGCGTGCCGAAATGGAAAGCATTATGAATAAAAGCACGAGTTCCATCGATCGGATCCAAGATCCAGCGGTAGTGCGGGAAACCGTCCCCGGACGCCTCTTTGATTCCAAACTCCTCTCCGAAGATGCCGTGCGCAGGAAAATGCGCCTCAATCCATTCACGCATCACTTTTTCGGCACCGCGATCGGCAGCTGTAACCGGAGTGTGATCTTTTTTGTCGAAAACTTCTGTCCCAGCCAAAAAACGAGGGAGAATCTCTTCGTTAGCCAGAGAGATTAATTGCTCAATTGCCGGCTCAAAGAGCTTTAATTCCGCCTCTGAGCAGCCGGCGCAGTAGGATTGTTTTTTCTCAGCCATTTCTCAAGTTTCTCCCATCGTTTGATAAAGTCGCCTCTCGGCAAAAATCGGTCATTTGTCAAAATATTCTCGACAAAGACGATTGATTGTTCCACAATCAAAGGATACGTCAATTAATTTCATAAGAAAGGAAAAAGCATCATGCCTATTTTCTCAACCGAAAATCTCAGAACAGTTGCCTTGGTCGGCCATGGCGGTAGCGGAAAAACCACCTTGGCAGAAGGAATTCTTGCCAAAGCAGGCATGATCATTACATGCGGTTCTGTCGAACGCGGCACAACCGTCTGCGACTCCGACCCGCTCGAAAAAGCGGTTCAGCACTCTCTGCGCGCTGCCTGTACGCACTTCGAGGCAGACAACGCAAACGGACAGGAAGTTCGCGTGCACATGATTGATACTCCGGGATACCCCGATTTCGTCGGTCAGGCCTTGGGTGCCCTCGACGCGGTTAAAACCGCCGCTATCGTAGTTGACGCCACTGCCGGCATTCAGCTGATGACGCGCCGCATGATGGATTGGGCCAAAGAGCGCAACCTCAACCGCATGATCATCGTCAACAAGATTGACGCAGAACACTTAGATTTGCCGCGTCTCGTCGAAGAGCTCAGAGAAGCTTTCGGTCAGGAAGTCATGCCGATTAACCTGCCCGCCAACAACGGCTCTCGCGTGATCGACTGCTTCTCCAAAGACGAAGGTGAAGCCGACTTCATGAGCGTGCCCGAAGTCCATCGTGCCTTTATCGAACAGGTTGTGGAAGTCGACGATGCCGCTATGGAAAAATACCTTGAAGAAGGCGAAGCCGATCCGAGCACGCTGCACGCCCCGCTGACACAGGCGCTTCGTGAAGGACACATCATCCCGATCTGCTTTGTCTCCGGCAAGACCGGCGCCGGTGTTGATGATCTCATCAACGTGATGGTTCGTCACCTCCCGAATCCTTCTGAAGCTAATGCTCCGCTCTTCACAGATGAAAACGGAAACGACGTCGAACTGAAGTCCGATCCTGACCTTCCTCTTGTTGCCCATGTCTTCAAGGTGGTTAATGACCCGTATGTCGGCAAGGTCGGTGTGTTCCGTATTCACCAGGGTACCCTGCGCCGTGACGATCAGCTGTTCGTCAACGACAACAAGAAGCCGATCAAAGTTTCTCACCCGATGATTCTTCAGGGTAAAGAAACCACGGAAGTTCGCGAACTGGTGCCGGGCGACATCGGTGTTATCGCCAAAGTCGACGAACTCGTGTTTGACAGCGTGATCCATGCTTCTCACGAGCACGACAACATCAAGATGAAACCGCTGAGCTTCCCGAAACCCATGTTCGGCTTAGCGATTTCTCCGGCTCGCCGCGGTGATGAAGGCCGTCTCTCCGACATCCTGCATAAGCTCCTGTCCGAAGATCCGACACTCGAACTTGAACACGACACCACCTTGAATGAAACGGTTCTTCGCGGTCTGAGCGCTCAGCACTTAAGAAGCGTTCTCGAAAGAATGGCTGCGCAGTTCAAGCTTGAAGTCAACACTCGTACACCTCGCATCCCGTACCGTGAAACCATTGCTCAGGGTGCTGAAGGTCACGCTCGCCACAAGAAGCAGACAGGCGGCGCCGGCCAGTTCGGTGAAGTCTATCTTCGCATTGAACCGCGTGAACGCGGAGCCGGTTTCGAATTCGTTGACGAAGTCAAAGGCGGCGCAATTCCGTACAACTTCATCCCGGCTGTAGAAAAAGGTGTCCGTGACGCTTTGGATACAGGCTATGTTGCCGGTTACCCGATCCACGACGTTCGCGTTGTCGTCTATGACGGTAAGAGCCATCCGGTGGACTCCAAGGAAGTTGCTTTCGTCTCTGCCGGCAGAAAAGCCATGCTTGACGCCCTGTCCAAAGCTAAACCGACGATCCTTGAACCGATCGTTGACGTTGAGATCGTTGCTCCGGACAGCGCCATGGGCGACATCACGGGCGACCTCGCCAGCCGCAGAGGTCAGGTAACCGGTACCGCCAACATGGCCGGCGGCATGATGATCATCTCCGGCACGGTGCCTCTGTCCGAGCTCGACGGATATGCCGCCCGCCTGAACGCCATCACTCAGGGTGCCGGCAGCTACTCTATGGAACTGGCCGGATACGCTCCTGTTCCAATGCAGCGCCAGGTTGAGTTGGCCTCTAACTACCACAGAAAGGATGAAGACGAATAATCTCGTCTGACTGAATAAGTCTTTTCGGCCCGCGTTTTGCGGGCCTTTTCTTATTTCCGCGGCGCCGTCCTCAATCTCTTCTCAAGGTTAGTGAGGAAGAAAACCCGCCGCTCTATAATTGTCTAGCTTATGCAGCACGGCCAGTGACTTGGCGAAAGCCTCCTTCCTTGCCGTGTTTTTTTAAATTTTTTAGCTTTTATTATTTAAGCGAAATGCCTATCTACTCTTACAAGTGCTCTAACTGCGGCTACACAAAAGATGTTTTGCAGAAATACTCCGACGCTCCTATTACCCATTGTCCGAAATGCAACATGGAAACGATGGTTAAACAGCTTTCGGCACCCGGCTTCGAGCTCAAGGGAAAAGGTTGGTATGCTACAGACTTTAAGGGCGGATCTTCTGCCGCCCTGCCTGCCTCCCACTGCAATGAAAATTGCCCTGCTAAAAAAGATAAGTGATTTGCCTTACTCCCGAATCCGAAAGACATACAACTGAATTGTCATTTTGGGTACCCATTGTTTAGAATGAACGGGAATTTATTGATAGAGCACGAAAAGTGCTCGCTTTTGCGGAGTTTTTAATGCGTACTGAATATGCAGGTTTGATTGACGAGAAATTCCTCGGTCAAACTGTCACCCTCTACGGCTGGGCCCATCGCCGCCGCGACCACGGCGGTGTTATTTTCATCGATTTGCGCGATCGTGAAGGCCTGGTCCAAATCGTCTGCGACCCGGATCGTCCCGACGTCTTCGAAACTGCCGATAAAGTCCGTAACGAATTCGTTGTGGAGGTTAAAGGCCTGGTTCGTGCTCGTCCGGAAGGCACTCGCAACGAAAACCTCATCTCCGGCGGCATTGAAGTGCTGGCTCAGGAACTCAAGATCCTGAATCCTTCCGCACCTCCTCCCTTCCTGCTTGATGACGAAAACCTCTCCGAAACCACACGTCTGACTTATCGTGTGCTCGACCTTCGTCGTCTGCCGATGCAACGCAACATGAAGCTCCGCTACAAAGCTGCAATGGCTTTCCGCCGTTTCCTTGATAAGCACGGCTTCATCGACATCGAAACTCCGATGCTCACCAAGAGCACCCCGGAAGGCGCCCGCGACTATCTGGTTCCCTCTCGTATTCACGACGGCCACTTCTACGCTCTGCCGCAGTCTCCCCAGCTCTTCAAACAGATGCTGATGTGCGCAGGCTTTGACCGCTACTACCAGATCGTTAAGTGCTTCCGTGACGAAGACCTCCGTGCCGATCGTCAGCCTGAATTCACCCAGGTGGATATTGAAACCAGCTTCTTGAACGAAGTTGAAATCCGCGCCTTGATGGAAGAGCTGATCCGCACTGTCTTCAAAGAAGCCATTAACGTCGATCTGCCCAATCCGTTCCCCATCATGCTGTGGACGGATGCTATGAACAACTACGGCTCCGACAAACCTGACCTTCGCGTCAAGCTCAAACTCACAGATCTTACCGATCTGATGGGCAACGTTGACTTTAAGGTCTTCAGATCCGCTACCGAACTCAACGACGGCCGCGTCATGGCCCTCCGTGTTCCGCACGGTGCCTCCATGCCGCGCAGCGAAATCGACGGCTACACCGACTTCGTCAAGATCTACGGTGCCAAAGGTTTGGCCTACATCAAAGTTAACGACGTCAAGGCCGGCAGGGAAGGCCTCCAGAGCCCGATCGTTAAGAACCTTTCCGACGATGCCCTCAAGGCCATCATCGAACGAACCGGTGCACAGGACGGAGATGTCATTTTCTTCGGTGCCGACCGTAAGAAGATCGTTTTCGACTCCCTCGGCGCTCTGCGTTTGAAAGTCGGTCACTCCGAATTCGGAAAGTCCCACGGCCTGTTTGAAGAAGGCTGGAGACCTCTGTGGGTTATCGACTTCCCGATGTTCGAGTACGACGAGGAAGAAGAACGCTGGGTTGCCTGCCACCACCCGTTCACAAGCCCGAAAGACGGCGACGAAGACAAACTCGTTACCGATCCGGAAAACTGCTTCGCCAAAGCTTACGACATGGTTCTCAACGGCTGGGAAATCGGCGGCGGCTCCATTCGTATTCACAAGGCTGATGTTCAGAGCAAGGTTTTCAACGCACTTAAGATCGGTCCGGAAGAAGCCCGCGCCAAGTTCGGCTTCCTGCTTGACGTTCTCCAGTACGGTGCACCTCCCCATGGCGGCTTAGCATTCGGTCTTGACCGTATCGTCACCATGATGTGCGGTGCTGATTCCATCCGTGACGTGATCGCCTTCCCGAAGACACAGCGTGCACAGTGCTTGCTGACGCAGGCTCCTTCTCCTGTTGATGAAAAACAATTGAGAGAGCTCCACATCCGTCTGCGCAACGAGCACAAGAAGGAATAATTTGAATCTCTTTTGATTCACGGCCCTCCGTCGGAGGGCCGTTTTCATTTGTGTGGTATTCGTATATTCGTCTTAGCGAGTCGGCAAGATCGCCGAGCCTCGCTTCAGCCAAATCGCCGCACAGGCCAGCACACAAACACCGATAAGTGCACAGGCGACATACGGAACCGCGGCGAAACCGAACTCAGCAGACACTCGGCTGCCGATAAAGGCTCCGCCGCCAATACCGATATTGAAAATGCCGGAAAACATCGATGTCGCCACGTCGGCAGCATCTCGGGCCGTATCCAAGAGCAGAGTCTGAAACGCCATCGAGATCGCCGTCATCGAAGCGCCCCAGAAAGTTCCGAGTATGACCAGAGCACCGAAATGCGAAGAGGTAACCGTCAGCAGTCCGACACAGACCATCATGATCAGCATCGGGATCACCAGAGTGCCTGAGCGGTGCTTATCCACCGTCCTGGAACTAATCACGGTTCCGATAATGCCGGCAATACCGAAAATAAACAGGAACCAGACTGTGGCATTCTCAGACAAGTGTCCGACATTCATCAGAATCGGAGTGATGTAGGAGTACACCGTGAACTGGCCCAAAATCACGACCATGGTCAGAAGGTAAAGCTGTACAAGCGCCGGACGCTTAAACAAGGACGGCAGGCTCTTTAAAGAACCGGCCCGGTTGCTGGTACAGACAGGCAGCGAGAAAAAGATAATAACCCAAACCAATACGGCAGCCATACCCACAATGAAGAAGGATCCCTGCCAGCCGACCTGCTGTCCGAGATGAGTTCCGATCGGAACGCCAAGCACCGTTGCGACAATCGAGCCGCCCATCACGGCCGCTAAACCAAATGCCTGCTTCCCGAACGGCGCTACTCTGGCCGCCAGAGGCGTCATGATGGACCAAAAGATGGAATGCGTTACCGCGACACAGATCCGCGCGCCCATGAGTTTTTCAAACGTATCGGCCCACAAAACCACGAAATGGCTCAGTGCAAAAATCACGATGAGCCAAAGAAGCAGCCGTCGCCGCTCCAGCTTCGCGGTCAATATCGTCAGCGGGAGCGACAACAGAGATACGACCCAGGCGTAAACCGTAATAATGAGGCCGGTCTTTGAGACAGACTCATGAATCGATTCTGCAATGTTCGGCAATAAGCCGACGGGTAAAAATTCAGAAGTGTTGAAAACGAAAGCGGCAAAGGCCAGTCCGATCGTCGGAATCCAGGCCTTAAATCCGAACTTGTGCTGCTGAGGAGGATGCATCTAGAAAAAACTTTTAGAAATCTCGCTGATCCGCGTCCCTCTGGACCCAGGGATCAATACTTAAAACGTAACGCAGAACTTTATCATCCTTGTCGTCAAAATCGACCCATAAGGCCATCGGGAATCCGGATTCATCGAGGTAGCGATACATATAGGTGTGTTCGCCTAAATTCTTGTAGTGCCACTGTTCGCAGGGCTTTCCGAACATCGTGTAGATATCCTGGCTGTCCTGAACTTTAGGCTTGATCTGGTTGAAGTATTTTTGCTGCAGAAGCTGATCCTTAAAGATCAATTTGCCTTCCGGGTTAAAGATCATCACGTAGGAAGCCTGGCCCATCGGCTGCATGGAATAAACGATTCGAATCGATCCGTCGGGGAGCCGTGTCGTAGAGTCGGGGACACCGAGCTCTTTAACAGTGTAGTCGTACGTGTCATTGAGCTTGATCATGTCGGGATGAGCACAAGCCGACAAAAAGAGCGCTGCGCAGCAAACTAAAATCAGTTTATAAATCTTTGTCATTTTCTTCTCCGGCCTGAGCTTTTTGCTCGGGATATTGGGAATGCAGATTGCGGATCAAGTCCAAATAGGCCTTGCGAAAAGAAGCTTCGGAGCATCCCATAAGAACAGCGTCATCGATAGCGTCCTGAAGGTACCCTTTGATTTCTTCAAGATTTTCGGCCATCACCTTATTCTTTTCCGTACATGCAATGGGAGAGCCTTCCGGAGTGCACCACTTAGGCGCCGGCGCCTCAGCCTTCCTCATGGCCCTTCTCCTGCTGTCCGTAGGTCTTAAACTGCTCTTTCACTCGCGCCATCTCTTCTTTATCAATCAGAGGGCAGCCGCCGATCTGCTTAAGATTCATCCACATCCGAGCAAGCGATTCAATTTCCAAAGCAACGGCGTAAGCCTGCTTCAAGTTACGGCCCCCTGCCACGCTGCCGTGATGCGAAAGGAGGCACCCCAAGCGATCCTTGCCCAGCGTATCGCGGCAGCCCTCCGCTAACGCTACGGAACCGAACGTAGCATAGGGTGCGCAGGGAATCGTATCGCCTCCGGCGGCCGCAACCATGTAATGGAACGGAGGAATTGCCTCGTCCAAACAGGAAAGCATGGTTGCGTACGGAGAGTGCGTGTGCACAACGGCGTTGATATCGGGACGGGCCTGATAAAGAAAAGCATGGAGGTTCCACTCCGATGAAGGCTGGCGGCTTCCTACCGCCTTATAGCAACCGTTGTCCGTAAATAAAATCCGCACCAAATCTTCCGGTTCGGTTTCGTCATAGGGAAGACCCGTCGGCGTAATCAAAAAACCTTTGCTTTCCGGAGAATCAAACCGTACAGAGAGGTTTCCGCTGCTGTTGACATTAAGACCTGCTCGACTCAGTTTTAAGGCGTAGTCGATGATTTCCTCTCTCGCCTTTTCTTCCTTATCTTCAAACATGACTGTTCACCCTTAAATCTTTCAAGTCTTCCGGCACAAAGACGCCGCGATCCGTAATGAATCCGGTAATCAAGCGTGCCGGTGTGACGTCAAAGCCGGGATTCACGGTTGCGATGCCGGGATCAGTGATACAGACTTCCGTCTCATGCCCGTGTTTATCAATGCCTCGCACCCAGCGTATTTCATCTCCGGAACGGTTTTCAATCGGAATATCTCCTCCGCTCTTTGCCGTCCAGTCGAACGTCGATATCGGCGCTGCAACATAAAAAGGAATTTGATTATCTGCCGCTGCCAACGCTTTTAAGTATGTTCCGATCTTATTTGCCGTATCTCCGTTTGCCGCAATGCGGTCGGCTCCGACAATCACCAGATCGATTCCGCCTTCCCTCATGAGCTCGCCGCCTGCATTATCTGCAATCAAACAAACGGGGACCCCTGCAGCTTTCAGCTCCCAGGCGGTCAGCGTCCCCTGAAGTCGGGGACGCGTTTCATCGGCATAAACCGTCAGCGGAATTCCGGCCTCAAATGCCGTATAAATCCCAGCCGTTGCGGTTCCGAGTTCCACCGTCGCAAGCTTTCCGGCGTTGCAGTGCGTGAGGATGTTAAGCGGCCTGCCGAGCTTTAAATAAAGCGCCTCAATAATTGTTTGAGCGTGTTGCGCAAGACGAATACTCATCGATCGCTCTTGCTCACAGATCTCGGCGGCTAAGTGCCAAGCCGCTTTTCGTCTGCGGTCGGGCTCCATTCCTTTCAGCCGCTTGAGCATAAAGTCGACGGCCCAGTTCAAATTGACGGCGGTCGGCCTCGCACTCTTTAAAAGGTTCGCGGCTTCAATCAAAAATCCTGTCTCGGTGCTTTCATCTGCGGCCAAAGCCATTCCGGCTGCACCCGTCACGCCGATCAAAGGGGCTCCGCGAACCGTCATGTCGCGGATCGCCTCAGCCGCCTCTTGTGCATTTTTAAGATCAACGTACTCCACACGGTGGGGCAAAAGTCTCTGATCCAACACCGCCACGCGCCGCTCGGCTTCGTCAATAAAAACAGTGTACGGGGAATTAGATTCGACGCTCACACACTCTCCTTCTCAAGCGTACTTTGAGCTTCTAATCTTATTCGGATGCGAAAAAATCTGCAGGCGCCTTTGGCATTTTTGAGACATGCTTCACTACAGACTTACCCGCCTGATTTAGACTTTAACTTCCGTCAGGCTTTTGGATCGGCCAATACCATGGACTTCAATCACTATCTGCATACGCTGTTCAACCCGCGTTCCGTCGCCATCGTCGGAGCAAGCGCAAGAAGCGGAAGCTTCGGCACGCTTATTTGGAAAATTGCCAAAAGCGCTTCACCTCGGGCAAAACTCTTTCCCGTAAATCCGAAATACAAAACGATCGGCCGTGAAACTTCTTATGCGGCTCTTACGGATATAAAAGAAGGTGTAGATTTAGCCGTCCTCGTCTGCCCTCCGTCCGTTTATCCGAAAGCCTTGGAGAGCTGTCTTAAAAAAGGCGTTAGAAACATTCTCCTGTGCGGGGGATTTCCGAAGTCCGATCTGACTGAAACGATCATTGAAGCCATCAACAAGACTGCAGCAGCAGGGATCCGTATCGTCGGCCCTCAGTCTTTAGGGCTTATGACGCCCTCGGAAGGTCTGAATCTAAGCTACCTTCCCGCCCTGCCTCCGGCCGGAGAAGTCGGGCTCGTCAGCCAGTCCCCTGGCCTCTCCTGCACGATTATTGATTACGTCACTAATGCGCAGTGCGGTTTTTCCCACGTCATCGACCCCGGCTTTGAACAAGTCCTTACAGTGGCTGACTATGTGGACATGCTGGCCTTTGATCGCAAAACACGCTGTATCGTTCTTTATCTCGAGTCTTTCCAGCAGCCGAGAAAACTGCTCTCCGCCATTCGCTTAGCAGCAGCCAATAAGCCGGTTATCTTATTAAAAGGCGGACAGACGCCGGGATCCGCAGACATTGTCATTAACAACAGCGGAGCTCGAGAAGATGAAGACGGCGTCATGGAAAGAGCTCTGGTGCGGGCCGGTGCGCTTCTTGTAACTTCGCTCAAAGAACTGAACTATGCGGTCCAGGCCTTTGCTATGCACAGAGAACTAACTTCGGGAGAACTGTACGGACTCGTTAACAGCAAAGGACTGGACTCTCTGCTGGCCGATCATGCGTACAACAACCACCTGCGGTTAGCAACGCCCGACAGCACAGTGGCCAAAGAACTCCGAGACAAATACAAAATTACTTTTCCTTATGCCAATCCGGTGAACATGGGATTGGATATGGACGCCGCGACCATCGCGGATTTAACCGACTACCTCCTCAATCGCCCGGAGTGCTCAGGTATTGTGCTGAGCGTGGTAACCAACCCTTCGCTGGACACTTTGGATTTAGCCAAAAAACTGGTGCCTATTCTTAAGAAATCTCAAAAGCCTGCTGTCACGGTTTGGATCGGAACGGAACCCGACTTCCCGGCCATAAAACATCTCCGCAAAAACGGCATCGTAGCAATGAATGACATGAAAGGAGCATGCCGGGCAATTCGACTGATGGAGCAGTTCCGTAAATTTAAGAGTGATGGCGTACCGGGAAGCTATTCCGTCATTCCCTCCGATCCGGCATTCTTTGCGGGCGCCCGCAAAGTCATCCAGACAGCGCGCCGAGAGGGACGCCATCTCCTCTATGAAGAAGAGAGCAAACGTCTCCTGGCAGGCATCGGCTTTGAAACCACGGCCGGAATTTATGCCGGCTCGCTCGGTGAGGCTATTGAAGCGGCACGGGCCCTCGGGTATCCCGTCGCCATGAAGCTGCGCATGGACGGCGTTCTTTCAAAGAGCGATGCCAAGGGCGTGATTCTGGGAATCCGCAATGAACGCGAACTTAAAGGCGCTTGGAAAAATATGTCGGAGCGAGCCGTTCATCTCGG
>CEAZ01055672.1_pt1 | contig 12274 bp, 9 predicted proteins | sample 557361 | NCBI WGS metagenome assembly CEAZ01 (sample SAMEA3182074, study PRJEB8094) | gut metagenome | biome: human; feature: gut; material: Stool; isolation source: human stools | place: Canada | collected 2012-02-22 | reverse complement strand
CGAATATTGACATCCACGGTCTCCGGAAACACGGCGTTATCCAACAACTGCGCATCCTTCGAACTATCTGGACCGCGAAGACCTGACATCTCTTCTGCTCCTCCTTATACCTGCATACCTGCTTCATGCATACTGTGCATGGATGATAATCACCGAAGTTACCTTAACGGATAAAAGTGGCATAACACGAATGCCGACTGCATGCTGGACTTTTTGCGAAGTCCCATGCAGTCGGCATTCGTCAATCGGTTTGTCGGTTTACGTATCAGTCAGCCAGAGCGCCCATCGGATCCCATGCGGGGAGCATGGTGGCCGGCTCGTCAAGAGCGGCCTGATATTCGGCAGGGAGCAGCGCCTTCGGCACGGCGACCTCGTACACGTATTCGGTGAACCAGTCGTCGCTCATAGTGAAGTAGCCCTTGTCTGCGATCTTGTCGCCCCAAGAGTTCTCCACACGCCAACGACGGGTGGTCGTGCCGTCTTCGGCCACGTCCACGCCGACGAACGCCATAGCGTGGTTCATCGCGGAATCGGCGAAACGCACGCGATCTTCCTTGTTCAGATCGAAGTCGACGCCATACACCTTGCCGTATTCAAACAGATCAGTAGCCCAAGCGCCGTTTTCACGATCCATCATCGGGTGGCAGTCAGCACCGAACCATACTGGAATGCCCTGCTCTTCGAGAATCTGACGCACGCAATCCTTCATGAACTGGTTCGGCACGTTCAGGTATTCGGTCGGGTCTCCCCCGGCCACATTACCCAAGTGCTCGATACCGATCTTCTTGCCCTTCGCATGCTCCTGACGAGGATCGTCGACCAGGCACACGTAGCTTTCCAAATCAGCGGAACCGACGTACTTCTGCCAGAATTCCACAGGCGTGACCTCACCATCGCGGTGGAACTCGCCGTCCTTGTCGGTCCACTCCCAGTCGAAGCTCTTCGGCGGCTCGCCCAAGTGAATCGTCAGAATGCGGTGTCCGGCGGCGGTCGCTTCGGCGATTACCGATTCGATCGAAGCCGGATCAGCATACATGTGCGCGACGGCCGTATGCAGCAGGCGACGCAATTGCACGTTCATTTCGCCGGTGTTCTTGGAGGATTCGGTTTCCGGGAACAGATCCTTCGGAACGGCACCGTACTTCTTGTACACGTTCATGGCCATGGTCCACTGGCCGCCGTCGCCCATCACGTCGGCGAGCAGATGCTGGATCAGGCGGGAGTCGGACGGCTCGCCGGCCTTCACCAGTTCGGCCACGTCCTGCAGGAAGTAGTTGACGCGCTCGAGCTTGTCGTAGTACATGGCATAGTTCTGGGAGAACTCGAATTCCTTCAGCCCCATGTTCTTCTTGGCCACGAAACGAGCCACGTTCAGCGAGCTGAACAGCCAGCAACGGCCGGAACGATCCTGATGGGTGGCGGTGCCATTGTCGACAATGGTGGAGAATCGGCGCTGCATCAGGCGGGCGCGGTCATAGTTGCGTGCCACCTTGTTGATGCCAGCCGCGGTGACCGCGTTCATGGCCATACGGTTGTGGTCGCTGGCTTCGAAATCCTCAACCAGCGTTGCCAATGCATCAGCGCTCAACGGCGTGATGTCAGTCATTGTTCTGTTCCTCCTGTGCTTCTTCGCCCTGGTCAGACTGCTCGTCTTCGGACGGTTCTTCACAATCGTCATTATTCTGCTGTTCGTCGGAGACAACATCCTCGTCGAAGGTCACTTCCGGTTCGCCCGCAACAGTTTCGCCACTCTCGTCGTGCGATTCCGCCGGAGTTTCAGCTTCAGCTGCGGAATCATGCTGTTCGCCGTCGATGGAATTGACCACGGACAGGCCGTTCGCGCCGAAACCGGAGAACGCGTTGGCAAACATGGCACGCAGTTCACTGACACGCTGCGTGATCTGCGCCTCACGGTTCTGCAGGTCGGCGATGCGCTGCTGCACACCTTCAAGCTCGCTCTTGGCTGCCTCACGACGCTCGTTGATCTGCTCGTCGGCCTCTTCGGTGGCCTGCTTGAGAATGCTGGCAGCCTGCTTGTCGGCTGCCTCACGCTTGTCGGAAGCGTATGCCTCGGCCTCATCGCGCGTATGCTGCGCTTCTGAAATCAGCTCGTCAGACTGCTTCTTGGCGATTTCACGGCGTTCGTTCAGGTCGGCGAGCAGCTCGTTGACCTTCTTCGTAGCCTCATCCTGCTGGGCGGAAATGTCGGCGCGGATCTGCTCCACCTCGGCATTGACCTGGCTGATGGTCTTGGTGCGATGCACTTCGGCCTCGTCGGTGATCTCCTGTGCCTTGGCTTTGGCGGTATCCGTGATTTCCGAGGCACGGCGCTGCGCGTCCGTCATCATCTTGGACACCTGCTCACGCACGTCGGCCAGCTTCTTGTTGGCTTCGGCCAACGCGGATTCGATCTGGTCGTTGGTCTCGCTTTTCATGCGGTTGATCTCGTCATTGGCGTTCTTGCGCTGCGCCGCGATCTGCTCGGTGGCTTCGGCGCGCAGATCGGAGAGCTCGCGCTCCTGCGTGGCGCGCTCCGATGCGAGACGCTTGTCATGCTCCTCACGGGAGTTCGTCAATTCCAGATCGACGGTCTGGCGCTGCGCCACCACGGCCTTCTGCGCTTCGCCACGCAGCTGGTCCGCTTCGCGCTGGGCGTTGGACTTCAACGTGTCGGCATCATTATTGGCCTTCGACAGCACCGCTTCGGCCTTGGCGTTGGCCTCGTCGAGAATACGCTTGGCGTCGAGCTTGGCGTTGTTCAGCAGGGTTTCGGCCTGAAGCTGCACCGTGGCGCGTGCCGCGGAAGCGTCTTTCTTGGCACGGTCGAGCAGCTCGGCGCTGGTCTGTTCCGCGCTGGCGAGCATCTGCTGCGCGTTGGCGCCCAGAGATGCGAACGAATTCGGGTTGGCCTTCTTGTTTTTCTCTTCCTGCAGCTGTGCCTGCAGTTCAAGGATGGTCTGATCGTCGGCCTTGACCTGATCACGCAGACGGTCCACCGTCTCCTGAGCCAAAGCGAACGCCTCATCGACCTTTTCCTTGTCGTACCCCCTCAACACGATTGGGAACTGCTCAACCATGGTATTCCTTTCACGAATTCCCTTCCATCGCGCATCTTGCCCGCGCCTATCCGTTTTGAACTTTAGCGCAGAACAAACGTTCGGCACACGGCAGTCGCATAATTCTCACAGAGAGCACAGAAATCGTTCGAGGAAACGCCGACGCCGTTCAGCCGAGCAGAATCTCACTTGAGGATGGCTGCAGATAATAACGCACCGATTCGCGGATCACATCGTTACCTGCGGCGATTTGCTGCGCGATTGACAGTCCATGTTGCGGATGTGGCTGCTCGTTGACGATCGGCAGGCTTACGAAACCCGACAGAATGCGCTTGTCCTGCGCTGCAGACCAGTCGAGCAAATGGTAGAACAGCGAATTGCAGACGAACGTGCCCGCATCCGAACTCAACGCGGCGGGAATCTCATGTTTGGCGAAATCGCGCAGAATCGAACGCAACGGCAGGCGCGTCCAATATGCCGCAGGCCCTTCCGGATTGATCGGACGGCGAGGCGGAATCACATTGTCGGCGTCAGGCTTGGCCGCGTCCATCAGATTCGTGGCGCATCGCTCCAACAGCACGCCGCGGGCCGAACGCTTCAAACCGGTGGCGATGACAATATCGGGATTCGCCTGTTCGATGGCGTTCAGCAACATGGGCCAGGCATTGGCGAAACTGACCGGAAGCGTCACCGTCGTCACGCTCATGGAAACATCCTGCAGAAGATCGTCGGACAGCGCCACGGATTGAGATGGATCATTCCAATATTCGGCGAGCGCCACGGGAACAAGTACGGCCGGATTCACGTCGATGCCGTCGTACGGGGTGAAACCTGAGATGACGATGTTGATCTGCTGCATGTGTTCCAGTGTACGTGGTTGAAAGGTGGGTTCGTTTACGATCAGTGCTTATGCATTTGTGAGAATGCTTCGGCGAATACCGCGTGCATGCGCGCTTTCGCTTCTTGTTTGGCATGTTCCGGGTCGAGGCTGCTCGCGATGTTCTCGGCGATCGGCATGTCGGCCTGTGTGGTGATTTTGAGATTCGTTTCGGATCCGGCGACGATGGCGACCGGCTCGTTCGGCAGATAGTCCACCACCACGCGGGTGTCGTCGGTTGGGTGGAAGTCGGGATCGGCGGTGGCGAGCTCGTAGGCTTTGGTGATGGTACCGAAACGGAAGGCCTGCGGGGTTTGCGCGCGGAATGCGTTCGTACGATCAGGCACGGAGCGCACCACCTTGCGCTCTCCAAGATCTTCGGTCAGTAGAATCGTGTCGGTGGACGCGTATGCCACGGTCGCCGCGTTGAACTGGTCGAGGCTGTCGATGCAGCCGTCGATGGATTGCTGTTCGACGAACGGTCGCACGGAATCGTGGATGAGGATTTTCGCGCCATCGGGAATGCCTGCCTGCTTGAGCAGATCAAGCGCGGAGCGGGTGCTGTCCACACGCTCGGAGCCACCCGGAATCACGGCACGCACCTTGGTATAACCGGCTTCGTCGATGAGCATGTTCACCATATTGCTGACACGCTCGTTGACCACGACGATGATGTCGCTCACGCGATCGTTGCGTTCGAACGCCTCGATGCTCCAGCAGACGATTGGCTTATCCCCCACCGAAACCAACTGCTTGGGATTGTTCTCATCGAATCGCGTGCCGAAACCGGCCGCCAACACCACGGCCACAACCGGCATCTTCTGTTCCTGCATCTGCTCTCCCTCACTCATACGTCCCACCGTAAACCCCCGAATCGGTTTGCAGCGCGTTTTGCCTTATGTTCTGCACGCAATCCGCAATAGCGCGCCGCTCTCCCACTATTCGCGCACGATCAGCGCAAGCATACGACCTTCGTGCGCTTTGCCTGCAATGGTGGCACGGCGATGCGAGAACCAGAGCGGATTTTCCAGCGTGCACAGGCTACGGCGGATTTTCTTGAAACGTTCCGCGAGCTGCGGTTCGCCTTCGCCATCGGCCTGGCAGATTTCCGCCAATTCCTCGTCTTCGGAAAGATACTGGGTGGCTGCGTTGACGCGGGCGCGGGAGGAAACGACGTTATCAGCCGGAACACCGGCTTTGGCAAGCTCATGCAGCGCGGCGGCCGCAATATCGATGCCCGGCTGGCCGAAACGGCTCAGCGTGAAGGTTCCGGGGAACTGCGCGTCGAATTCGTCGGCAATGTCTCCGCCAACCTCGTAGCAGTCGCCGCAGATGCACGGGCCCAGCGTGGCGACAATACGCTCCGGCCTGGCTCCCTTGGACACCATCTTTTCGATGGTGGCGCCGATCACACCGTTCTGCAGGCCACGACGGCCGCAATGCGCGGCGCCGATCACGCCAGCTTCCGGATCGGCCATGAGCACCGGCAGGCAGTCGGCGGCGAACATGCCGAGCGCCACGTTCTTCTGAGCGGTCACCTGGCCGTCCGCTTCAACCACTGCCGGCTCATCCGCGGTTTCGGCCACCTGCTGAGCGGTTTCGCCCTTGCCGCCAGACACGTCGAAACCGAACGGACGGTTCATGACGAACAATTCGTCCACATCGACGGCAACGCCGGAATGCACCTGGCTGACCAGGCTCAGTTTCGCATCGATGGCGTTGGAGAGCGCCACACGATTGGCGAGCACATGGTTCGGATCATCGCCGGTTTTACCCCCGAGATTGCAATGCGCATAATCGCCTTCGCTGGTGCCACCAAGTCGCGTGGTGTACACGACTTTGACGCCCGGCGCAAGCATGATCGGAATGGTCACCGGAATTGGATTGCCGTCCACGTCGGTCGGGTCGATCGCATTGCTGTCAAGAATCGCGTCGTCATACTGCTTGTCAGTCATTTTTTTGTTTTCCTTGATTTTCTACGATTATTTCAACTTATTTCTGCTGATTTTCTGCGTCTACACGATGTTTTTCGCAATTATTCCGCTTTGAGCGTCGGCTTTTTGGTACGAGATCGGATGGCTGCGTTCACGGGCACTTCCTGCGGGCATGGCATGGAGAAGACATGCGCCGGATTGTTGATGGATTCGACCCAATGTCCGTCGGCGTCACGGAATCCGCCTGCGGGAACGGTGTAGGCGAGCGGCGCCGCGCCCGGTAGCACGAATTCGACTTCCTGACCGGCTTCGATTTTGTTGCGGCTCATAATGGTCACACGGCCGCCGTCTTCTTCGCTCCACGAGAGCACTTCGCCAACCACCAGCCAAGCGCGGAAATACGCGGAACGGTCGGTGCTTTGCTGCACTTTGTGTTCCGGATAGTAGAAGCCGGTGGAATAGTCGCGGTGCGCCACCTTGTCTGGCTCGTCCAGCAACCAGTCAGGCAGGGACACGTGTTCCGCCGGGCGCACTCCGGCGTGATACCAGCCTTCCGGCAGGATTTCCGCAGCCGTGTTCGACTTACGCCTCGTACTACGCGCATGGTAGCTCAGATCATCCGGTTCGCCGGCGGAAGCGACTGGAACGGTTGCAATATCTGGCTTCCCCGCGAACGCGCCATCCGCATGTTCCATAATCAAATCGGTGGTTTCCGGCTTGCCGTAATCCGGATCAGACGGGCGAATCACACGGTCATGGAATGGCTTCAGCACAGTGCCATCCTCGTCTTCAAAACCGCGTTGCACCATGTATGCGTCAACGGCGGTCTTGTACGCGTTCGTCATCGCCGCAATATAGTAGGCGCTCTTGGAACGTCCTTCGATTTTCAGACTGGTCGCACCCGAATCAAGCAGATCGTCGATATGCGCAAGCATGTTCATATCCTGCGAATTGAACAGATACGCGCCTTCCTTAGTCTGTTCTATCGGAAAATACTGGCCGGGACGCTTTTCTTCGACGATGGAATACTTCCAGCGGCACGGTTGAGCGCATTCGCCATGATTGCCGTCACGTCCGGTCAGATAATTGGAGAACAGACAACGACCGGAGAACGCCATGCACATCGCGCCATGCACGAAGCATTCGATGTCAAGATCGTCGGGAATGCGTGCGCGAATGTCTCGCACGGCCTGCAGATCCATTTCACGGGCAAGCACCACACGACGTGCGCCCAACTGGTAGAAGGCGTTCGCTGCCTGATAGTTGGTGACTCCCGCCTGCGTGCTCACATGCAGTTCCAGGTTCGGCGCCACTTCGCGAGCCATGAGCATCACGCCAATGTCGGAAACGATCAGTGCGTCCACGCCGGTGTCTTTGAGCTGGCCGATGTATTCGCGCATCGCTTCGACTTCATTGTTGCGCGGCAACACATTGCAGGTCACATACACGCGAGCGCCACGCTCATGCGCGTAACGGGAGCCTTCTTCGAAATCCTCCAAACTCAGGTTTTTCGGCGCCGAACGCATGCCGAACGCCTTACCTCCGCAGTAGACGGCGTCCGCACCGTAATCGACGGCGGTTTTCAGTCCTCGCAGATTGCCCGCGGGAGCCAATACTTCAGGCTTGTTTCTTCTTTGCACGCTTGTTCCTCTTACTCGATTTTTCCGCTCTATATTCTCGACTATTCACGGGACACTTCTGCCGCATCCGGGAAATACATACGAGGAAAAACACATGCGGAAAACAAAGGCGTCCATCGTGGAGACGGACGCCTTGACGCAAAACGTTGCGAATCTGACACTCAGCCGAGTTTGGCGAGTTCCTCTTCGGTGAGTTCGAGCTCGTCGGCCTTGAGGGAATCGAGAATGGTTTCCGGTCGATGGGCGCCGGGAATCACGAACATGTGGTCGCCCTTGGCCAGCTCCCATGCGAGCACCACACGCTGGTAGCTCACGCCACGGGCTTCGGCCACCTCGCGGAACGGATCGAACAGGTGCTCGTCGTACGGGTGACGGTAGCCGCCCAACGGACTCCAGCACACGAACGCCAGACCCTGCTCGGCGCAATAGTCAAGCGTATCTTGGGTGTCCAGATGAATCGGAGAATACTGGTTCTGCACGGCCACAAGCTTGTCGCCGAGGATCTCCTGCGCGATCTTCAACTGTTCGATGCTCACGTTGGAAACACCCGCCCACTGGGCCACGCCCTGATCGAGCAGCGCCTTGATGCCTTCGCAGGACTCGTTGTACGGCACTTCCGGATCATGACGGTGCAGGTACAGCAGATCGATGCTGTCAACGCCAAGCGCCATCGCGGACTGCTTGCCGTATTCGATCAGATGCTCCGGCTTGCCGTCACGCGGCCAAACCGGCTTGTCACCCTCCCAAGCGCGGCGCAAGCCCACCTTGGTGGCCACGGTGACTTCCTCACGCGGGCCCTTCCACGAGTCAAGCGCCTCACGCACCAGCTTTTCGCCGGTCTGTTCCTCTTCGCCCGGCGTGTAGTACGCCCAAGCGGTGTCGATGTGACGGCATCCGGCATCCAACGAGGCGTGCAATGTTTCGATACCGACATCGTGACCACGATTGTTTTCAATGGTCAACGGCATTTCGCCATGACCTATAGCCGTGGTGTGGAACGGTCCAAGATTACGGAACAAAGCCATCCCGATCTCCTTCAACAACGTACAGAGTGTCTTTCCGAGTGCAACCTTACCAGCCAACCCGCCTCAGCAGACAGCAAACCCACCAAACATGCGCGTAATGCGCATGTCAGCGACCGCCGAAGCTGCCGCCGCCGGAACCGCCGGACGAACCGCCGAAACCACCACCGGAGAAACTGCCGCCGGAACCACTAAAACTTCCGGACGGCGACGCCGCTGAAATCGTCGATTGAATATCAGCGAAACCTGATTCCAACTGCGCGCCAATATCACCAAAATTGGCGCTGAATTGCGAGAAATCCATCGAATTCGTATCAAACGAAGCAGGACCGGTGTAACGATGGTCGAAATACCATGAACGATAACTCCAGTACAGCAGCGAATCGGAAGCATTATTATCAAGCCAATGCGGATCAGCCAATTGCGGATACGCTTTCAACAGCTGCTTCATCGCCTTTTCGGAAATGCCGAACGCGGTGGCATACACCATATACCGGCCCCACAACGTCATATCCGTCACACCGCGATCCTTGAATTCGCTGAAATCCTCCATATAATGCTTCAATCCGAGCACCTGGCCAGCAAGATACTGCCCATTGTCGGTAAGCCCCTTCAGTTTGAGGTAGCTCAACGCGAACACGGAAGCGAACATCATCGGCGCGGAAATCACCGCGAGCAACGCAAGATTGCCGATGGCTCCGAAATACAGCATGGACAGGAATGCCAGCATCACAGCGCAAATGCCCGCGGCAAACGCTCCCCCACCGCATATCGACGTGGCGCCCAGCATGGCGAATTCGTTGTCGCACGTATTCGTGAACTTCTCCTGAAGCTTGTAGCCGTTCTTCCAATCGGAGAAATTCTTGTTCATCTGATCCAGATCGAACACCGGAGAGCCGATGCGTTCGGACGCCGTCACCAGCAAGTCGAGCGCGGCCTGCTCGCTCGGACGCAACTGCAACGATTGCACGTTGTTAAATACCACGGGAAGTATCACCACCGTACTGGTTTTGCCCACATCGCGGATTCGAGCGGGATCGTTGGCGATCATCCGTGCGATGTCAGCATTATTCGCCTGGCTCATGTCAATGCCCCGATACATGGCGGCCACCCCCGGGTAGATGGCGATCGCGCCACGCGAGGCAAGCGAAAGCACGGAAGCCGACATTTTACGGCTCGTCAGCGTGCTCGAATGCTTGTTGTCGACCATATGCAGCAGCTCCGCAGCGCTAGCAGGACTCATTTCCAGCTCGTCACGCCAATACTCGACGCCGCCATGATATTGCGAACGGTTGAAGCTGCGCAACGCGAAGATGATGGCGATCACACACAAGACCAGCCCGACCACTGCAATGGCGATCCACGTGATCAGGCGGATGCGCGCTTGTTTGCGCTGTTGGTCGCGCCACTGCTGTTCCTGCTTGGCTTCGCTTTTCATAATGCCGTTTTTGATGGTGGTATCTCTGGTGCGTTCCACGCCGCCGGTCGCGCCAACGTCGAACATGGCGACCACGTCGACATAGTCGCCGGCACGCACGTCATATACGGTGAATTTCAGCGAGCCGTTCTTGTCTCGCTCCGTTTCCGACGTGCATTCCGTATGCAGCCAAGCCCACGAATTATCGGCGTCAATGCCTTTGGGGAAGGTGACGGTGCCGGTGACTTTGCCGATGGGAATCTGATTGCTCACGCCGAGCGGCTCCCACTGGAACGTGGCCATGTCTTGATAGGCGGTGGTCACGCCCTGCATAGTCATGGTCACGTCGAATTTCAAGCTGCTTGCCGATGTGATGGAGGGAATGTTCCACCCGATTTCGATCTTCTTGGAACGATCGTCGGTATTGCCGGAAACAAGACCGTCTTTTGCGGGATCGAACGGCTGCGGATTGCTGTCACCTTGTGAAACATCGGCGATATACCACTGCTTCGCATGTTCTCGATTCCATTCGTAGGTGCTGTAGCTGCTTGGGATTGCGATATCGCCCTGCTGGTAGGTTTCCCCCGTTGTTACATTGCGCACGCTGATATCGGTGATATTGGTCAGATCGCTTTCCTTCAGCGTGTACTGTTGGTACAGCTGCTTCCATGGATGATCGCCGTCGTCGTCGCTGCGGTCGGCGAGTTTCATGTCGATATGCTGGGTGACCTTCAAATCGCCATTGCTTTGCACCTGCACATCGTAGTCGAGCGTTTTGTAGCTCAGATCGGCCCCACCGTCGTCCAATACCATGAACAGCAGCAAGGCCGCTACAATACCAACGGTAACAACGATTGCAATACCGAAGCTGCGCACCGCTCGTGACGCATGCTGTTTGGCCGTCATAATCCCTCTTTCTCGCTTCTTCTTCCCTCAGATGGCCGTACAACAGATGGCCGTACAGGCCGAATTGAACAGTAAAGCCCCATTGTTATCGGACGGGGCTTTTACATGCATATCAGAATTTAACTTGCGGAACCTGACGATCCGCTTCATCCACCTGGAAGTAGGGAGCCTGTTCGAAATGGAACAAGCCGGCGATAATATTGGTCGGCACAACCTCGGTCTGGGTATTGTACTTCTGCACGACATCGTTGTAGAACTGGCGTGCGTAAGCGATCTTCTCTTCCAATGATTTCAGCTGACTCTGCAGATCCATGAAATTCGTATTGGCCTGCAGTTGCGGATAGTTTTCAGATACAACCTGCAGATTCATAAGCGCGCGGCTCAGCTGGTTTTCCGCGGCGATGCGCTGCGCCACGTCACCGCTTTGCGCGGCCTGCACCACGCCGGCACGGGCCTGCGTGACCTGCGTGAACACTTGGGATTCGTGGGCCGCATAACCTTTGACCGTTTCCACCAGGTTCGGAATAAGATCGGTACGCTGCTTGAGCTGCACATCGATCTGCGCCCAGCCGTTCTTCACACGATTGCGTAACGTGACCAGCCCGTTGTAGGCGCTGACGGCCCAAAGCACAATAAGTACAACGATGACAGCAATGATAATGCCAACGACCATGACAGCTCCTTCGTTAATGGCTCTTCAAACCATTCTTGCATACATCTAGGTACGTTATGGCAAAACTCATACCCCGTGTCTCATCTTCATGCATTCTGCATGAAACGAAAAGTGCCCCGTACCTTTCGGTACAGGGCACTTCAGTCAGTCAGCTATGCTGCGAGGGATCCTTGAGGACATCAGTCCTCAAAAGGATCAAAGTCGCGGCGGACGCGGCGGCGAGGACGCTCGGAACGCTCTTCGCGATCGGCACGGTACTCGTCGTAGTTCTCGTCGGCTGCGTAACGCGGGTTGCGGTCGTCGCGGCGGCTGCTGCGGCGACGGTCGGAACGACGATCATCACGATCGTAATCACGGTCATCGCGATCGGAACGACGACGACGCGGACGATCATCATAATCACGATCATCATCGCGATCGGAACGACGACGACGCGGACGATCATCATAATCACGATCGTCACGGTCGGAACGACGGTCATCACGACGGTCATCACGACGGCCACGGCTGCCGCGACGGTCATCGCGATCGGAACGCTCACGACGCGGAGCGGAAGATTCCTGATCTTCGAAGCCCGGAATGGCCAAGGAGATCTTGCCGCGATCATCAACGCCCTGCACGACTACCTCAACGGTGTCGCCTTCCTTGAGCACGTCTTCGACGGCGTCGATACGCTCGCCGTTGGCCAGATTACGAATCTGGGAGATGTGCAGCAGTCCGTCGGTGCCCGGGGTCAGGTTCACGAAGGC
>CEAZ01063390.1_pt1 | contig 12281 bp, 12 predicted proteins | sample 557361 | NCBI WGS metagenome assembly CEAZ01 (sample SAMEA3182074, study PRJEB8094) | gut metagenome | biome: human; feature: gut; material: Stool; isolation source: human stools | place: Canada | collected 2012-02-22 | reverse complement strand
GCTTTAGGCATTATAAAGAATATTTATGGCATAAACGTTACAAGGACTAAAGAATACGATAGGAAACCGTACGAATACCCCATGCTTGGCAGGTGCTATACCCAAGAGCCTTGAAAACACCTGGCTGAAGGTCGAGCGAACGAGATCCACCGCCCATGCCACCGCAGTCATTAATTGTTGCAATTACAGATCTGCCGCCATAACTAATCTCAACAGCATGACCGTAATACTGCCAATAGTTTGGCCAAGCCATAGGAACAGCAACTCCCATGGAATAATCGTCACAAATTGCTCCCGTAGAAGTCCACCCAGGATTAGGGGTGTTTGGGTCACTACTTCCACCGTAAGCCGAGGCAACTCCCGTTTGCCAGCCCGATGAAGGAGCGGTATCACCACTGTTTCCGCCGCTATTTCCGCCACTGTTACCACCGCCGGAATTACTGTCGTCCTCGGAATTACCACCAGGGTTAGTGTTCCAATTTGGACTAGGAGCGGCGTTCTGCTGCTTTTTTTCTTCCATCTGGGCAGCTTTAGCTTGGAGTTCCGCTAAGCGAGCTCGCTCAGACTCGATAGAGGAAACCTTAGATGAAGCATCGGCCACCACTTTTTCGGCTTCCTGTCTTTTTGCCGCCGCCTGACTCATCATTGCGTCTTGCTGAGCCTTTTCTTCCTCAAGCTCACCTAACACAGCCTGAAATTGATTGCGCAGCTCCTTTTGATCTTCAACTAATTTGGCCTGATCTTCCTGAATTGCCGAATAATAGGTAATGTTCTTCAGGAAATCACCTAAATCTTCCGACATCAAAAAAACGCTGACCAAAGAAGAAGCTCCTTCATTTTTATAGGAAGCCTTTACTGCCTCACCTAAAACATTCTGCCCCTTGAGCATGGCATTTTGAGCTTCCATAACCTTATTTGTCGTTGAAGACATCTTCTCTTCCAGCGCGCTAATTTCGCCTTGAATTTTTTCGTATTCAACATTGATTGAATCAAGCTGCTTAGAAGCTGCATCTAAAGAAGCCTTAGCATCGGAAAGATCATCCGCATGAGCGTACTCGCTCGGAATGAATAGCGCTGCGCCCATTGACAAGACCAAAAGCAAACTTAAGAACCCTGCCAAAAATATGTTTATTGCTTTTTTGCACATGGATTGATTTTAACCCAGATACCTTTTTCGACCTAATCAGCAAAGAGGCATGTGGTTATTCGCCGCAAATTGACGTGATTGTGTTTTGAGTTTTACCTGTTCATGACTGTTTTTTAAATCTCCATTTTTTATGAAGACCTTTTGAAGAGGTTTTGCTGGGCTGAGCAAGCCCAAATAAGAAACTGCACTGCTTCAAAACAATGTCCAGCAATCAGCAGGCAAACAACTGCCACGAGGAACAGTGCATTACAAAACACGCCTGCTGTTTATTTCTGTCTTTTCATCAAGGTATTTTCTATAAAGCTCTGAAGATGCATCGTCGTATTCTTCCCCTAACTTATAAAACTTATGTTCAAGTTCTTCGAATCGCTTTTTTGCTTCTTCGGCTTCTAACGTAGAAGGAAAATTTTTTCTCCATAGATCACTATAAGGAACAAAGATTTTTCTTAGACTGACCCACTCTTCATAATCTGGAAAAGTTTTTAAAAAGTCCTCTTTTTCCTTATAAAGTTTTTTCTCTTCTTTTTCATACTCGATTTTTATCTTTTCGCATTTTTTATCGTCTTTTTTATCTTTAAGAACTAGGATCACCAAAAGGATAACCGCCAAAGGAAAAGCGATCCAGGCGCTAAAAGACATAACATCTATAAACGTCATGATTAAACCTCTTATAGTTGATTACCAGCCACATCGACGCTGCGAGTCAAAAACATCCTGGCCAAAAACGTCTTCCTAAGAAGACGCTCCGTAGAGAGCCTTTAAGATTTGCCAAGAGCCTCTTAGGAAGCTTTTTGTTTACCCTACTATGTAAGCAAACCTCCTGTTGCTTACATAGAACCCATGTTACACGCAATCGCAGCTTAAACCCCTAGCCATATGCCGTGAGCTGGTCAAACGATCATCCATACCGACAAATGGCTCTACTGAAAGAATACCGCTATTTTTTATTTCCGGTGCCCGATATCCCACCCACGCAATTAAGAATCTGCTATACGAAAGTCATTCACTTCATGGAACTAACATGATGACTTCGTCAAAACAAAGAAAACAGGCTAAAACCCGGACAACGGAGCTGGAAGGTATTGTCCAGGTTTATTTCGCACGCATTTCCTTCCGCTGTTCTTCTCGCTGCAAATGGGCAGCCCACGTTATCTTGAGAGTGTTGAGAGCATTGTCGAGGGTGCTTGAACAAATAACTCCGGGTACACCGCGCAACTCATTCACGATGTCTTGAATCTGCCCATTCCCGGGGTAACTCTCCTCCGGAACGAAAATGAGATCGACTTTTAATTCAGCTTCTTTACGCACTCCGCCCATTACTCCTTCGTGGGCAACTGCATTTTCGTCTACTAAAGTTTCAACGCGCAGTGGCGCAGCATTGTCGTAGTACGAAAACTCAACACTCCCTTTATCACCGTAGATAAGAAATTTATCAATCGCTTTATACGTTGCATAGCACCACAAACCAGAAACCATTACCTGATTTTCAGTTACACCAGCAAGCGAAACTGTATCTTCCGATTGATAACAATGAGTCTCATTGCCCACTTCAAGTTTGAAACTCGTAATTGTTCCCGCTAAAAAGGCGATAAGATCAAGCATATGGGCATCGCCTTCGTAAAAATGACTTCCACCTGAAATGTCTTGACGTACTCGCCATGGCTTTTCTTTTTCGGGAAGCAATTCTTCGGCAGTTTGCCGCTGCGTTCGAATAACCTGCACACCTCGGATTTTTCCTATAGTTCCCCCATCAAGGATTTGCTTTAGCGTTTTGTATCGCGGCATTCCCCTACGATAATGAGCAACAAAGCAACGCGTTCCGCTTTTTTCGAAAGCTGCTTTAATTTCCTGAGCTTCATCCCAAGAAAGAGCAATGGGTTTTTCGAGATAGCAGTGTTTACCCGCCTCGGCAACCGCAAGAGCGTATTCCTTGTGACAATTTGGGGTTGTTGCAACATAAACAATATCAACAGACGGATCCGCGAGAAGCTCCTCAACTGAATCGAAGACGCTCCCATGCCCATGGCGACGTGTCCATTCTTCCGCCTTAGATTTTGTACGATTCCAGATACCCACAAGCTCTGAACCTTCGGCAAGATACGTCCCTGGACCATTTTTGGTTTCAACCACGTCGCCACAACCAATAATGCCCCACCCAACTACGCCTAAAGTATCAGAAGTATCCAGAACTAGATGGTTTTTCTCGAATTCATTCATTTCTCCCCCTTGCCAAAGCGCATAACTCCGCCAGAGTTATCGTATCGCACAACAATTCTTTAAACGCACTTTTTCTTCCGCGCTTTTACGGTTCGCCCTTTTTGCCAAGCGCGCACACTTCCACGGACAATGTGGACAATGCAGCCTGGCTCCGTTGTCTTGTGCGCAGTCTACCTTTGACTGGGCAACGGAGTCTGACTGTATTGTCCGTATTGTCCGAGGTTCCTGATTCGCTCAGGTTGGCGGGTGAGCCGCTTCGCTTGGCTCTTGCGATGGAGTTAGTATCTGAAAGGTGTCACATAGGAGTGCTAACAAGCTTTCAGAGGGCTCGCCGAAGAGCGCGGCGTGGGCAGCTTCTCGCGCATCCGCGTCGCCGTGCGCCGCATCGATCTTGGCTAGCGCCTCCGCCTTCGCACCTCTTGCGAGTGCCTCTAGCGCAACCTGGAGGCACGCAGGCGAGGAAGCAAAGCTCTTGCCGTCTCCGAGGCCGATCTCGAGAAGCCGTGCGGCTATGGAGTCGAGCCCCTGTTATGGGTTGGGCACCAAGGCGATTTCTTCCATCTCCGCGGGGTCCTCTGACGTCGGCGACTCGGGTCTCCTTTCCACGAGAGCGCGGGCGCGTTGGTCTTTCTCGATGATGAAGCGCTTGTGATAGAAGAGATCCGCAAAGTCTAGGATTCTCTTCATCTGCGCAGTGTCGAACAGCGCCCCGAAGCCCGCGCCGATGATGGGGACCATCTTCCCGACGGTCTCGAGCGTCATCTTCTGCCCAATCTGGGTGAGCGCTTTCTTGAAGACTCCGGCCTCGAGCGCCTTCTTGCCGCCGTTCTCGACTGCCTTGCGGGCAGCGCCGTTGGCAAGCGCGCGGATCTGGGCTATCGCGAGGGCGGCGCCGCCCTGCTCGACCATCGCCGACCAGCTCTTCTTCGCGGTCTGCTTGACAACGGCTGCTTCCGCGTAGACGAGGACCTTGCCGATGTACTCGCTCGTGGCGTCGACTTTGGCCTTGGGAGCGAGGGCGCTTTGGAACACCTCGCTCGCGACGACGAGCTCGGACGGGTCATCCTTGACGTCGTAGCCGTAGAACATGGCGACCGATTGGACGGCCCTGAAGTAGATGAGCATGCTGAGGGCAAGGTTGGCGGGCAGGCCCCAGAAGCCCGCGGCGCCCGTGCCTCCGCCTTCGGCGAGGGCTATGCTCATGTGGTGCAGCCTTTCGTTCGCGGACACTGCGGCGACGTCGTAGGCGCGCAGCAGGCATATCTCGGAGAGCGAGGAGACCTTCTGCTCCTGCTTGCCCTCGTTGATGCGGGAAATGACGTACTCCCTGCTGACGCTCGCCTTCGCCGCCTGCTTCTCGAGTTCCCCGAATCCCTCCGCTGCCGCCTTGATGGCGTTTGCCATAAGATCTTGCTCGGTCAACCCGTTGAGGGTGTCCTTCGCGGCCCTCCCGGCCTTATTGGCGAGGTCCTTCACGGGCGTGGGCACCGCCTTGCCGATCTGCTTACCGGCCTTCGCGAGGGCGCCGGGCGAGGTGAGCTTCTCGTAGCGTTTCGCGAGGGTTTCAATCTCGTTGAACTCTCGCTCGTCGAGCGCGGGGTCCGGCATGATATACGAGCCGTCCTCGGCGACAAGGTTCCCCTCGAATGTCTCTCCGTATTCACCTCCGAATGCCTGGTGGGTCCTTTTTGCTCCGGCCTTGATCACCTCGGCGCCGGCGTTCACGGCTTTTGCACCCGCATCCGCAGCATCTGCAACACCAGCTGCCAACCTGCCTAAAAGGCCACTATTCTTCATATGGACCGAATCGACTGTTTCGTCGTCCATCTTCTCCTCCTGGTTTCGAGAGCTGCATTCTCTATAGGGGATGCAATTCTCGCGTGGAATCTGCTTCATTCGTAATTATCCTACCGTATGCGACAGGCGCATACGTTTGATTACCAGTTAAAACGACACTGCTCCAAAACCCTATTCGATAGGATTACAAGGGTTATCTTGAAGTTTTTTCGCCTGCTGGTTGACCTTCGCGACGAACCTCACGGCATCGCCAGCGTTCTTGCGCTTGACCTCCATGCACCAGATGAAGTCGGGGCCTTCGATGGTCACGAATCGCTCACCACCCTTCCTCTTTGGGGCCGCTAGGGCGAAAGCCCCAAGCAGCGCTATCCTCGTGAGCGTCAAGCGCGATTCAAGCTCGCGGCCTTCCTCGATTCGCGCTACCACCCCGCCCAACGGCTTCGGGCCATCGCCAGACTGCGTGTGTATGATGCACGTCTTGCGCAGAATCATCTGGTCGAGCATGCCTTCCCCGCTGAGGATTGCAATGACGGGGTTCTCTTTGGCCTTGATTCTCGCCTGCTCCCGCTTCGCCTTCTTCTCCGCGCGTTTGGATTTGTCTCCGAACATCCTCAGTACCTCCCTAGTAGTTTGATTACCAGTTACATCGACACTGCGAGTCAAAATACGGCCTAGCCAAAAATGTCTTCCTAAGAAGACGCTCCGTAGGGAGCATTTAAGACTTGCCAAGAGCCCTTTCCTGGGGCTCTTTTTCTTTTTTTAAAACATTACTTAACTGAATAATACCTGATAGACAGGGGCTTATAAGGCTAAATAGGACTTTAGCTCCAAAATGGGGCCACAAAGAAACAACAACCCGAGCAACGGAGCCAGAGGATATTGTCTGGGGCACATAAAAAAAGCCCCTCCAAGGAAGGAGGGGCATGTAAGCATCTAGCAACTAAGCGAAAAAGCGAAGCGGAAATTACATCATTCCCATTCCGCCGCCCATGCCACCAGCAGCACCAGCGAGAGCAGAAAGGTCTGGGCCTTCAGCAGGAATCTCGTTGATTGTTGCCTCAGTGATGAGAATCAAAGCAGCAACAGAAGCAGCAGACTGAAGAGCGGTACGGGTAACCTTAACAGGATCGTTAACACCCATTGCAATCATGTTGCCCTGAGAACCATCAGCGAAGTTAATGCCTTCACCCTTAGGCATTGCCTTTGCCTTCTCAACAACAACAGAGCCTTCATAACCAGCGTTGGTTGCAATTGCACGCATAGGAGCCTCAAGAGCCTTGCGGATGATATCAACACCAACCTGCTCGTCCTTGTCAGCAACTTCCAAATCGTCGAGTGAGGAAATTGCGTTGATCAAAGCAACACCGCCACCAGCTACGATACCTTCTTCAACAGCAGCACGGGTTGCCTGCAAAGCGTCTTCAATGCGGCTCTTCTTTTCTTTGAGCTCAGATTCAGTTGCAGCTCCAACCTTAAGAACAGCTACGCCACCAGAGAGTTTAGCCAAGCGTTCCTGGAGCTTCTCGCGATCAAATTCGCTCTCAAGGCGCTCAAGCTCAGCGCGCATCTGTGCAATACGTGCATCAACGGCAGCTTTGTCACCAGCACCGTCAATGATTACGGTAGCGTCCTTAGTAACCTTAATGGTCTTAGCGGTTCCCAAAGCATCAAGGGTAACATCTGCCAAAGTCATACCGAAATCTTTAGAAACAACCTTGCCGTTAGTTACAACAGCGATGTCTTCCAAGATGCGAGCACGACGATCACCAAAGCCAGGAGCCTTGATTGCAACAACGTTCAAGGTGCCGCGAAGCTTGTTCAAAAGCAAGGTGCCCAAAGCTTCACCCTCAACGTCTTCTGCAACGATCAAAAGTGGGCGACCAGATTTCATAACTTGCTCCAACAAAGGAACCAAATCCTGAATTGAAGAAACCTTAAGGTCGGTAAGCAAAACGTATGGATCGTTCAAAACTGCTTCCATGCGCTCGGTATCAGTTGCCATGTAAGGAGAAATGTAGCCGCGATCATACTGCATACCCTGAACAACATCGATATCAATACCGAAAGTCTGGCTTTCCTCAACAGAAATTGCGCCGTCTTTACCAACTTCATCCATTGCTTCAGCGATTTTTTCACCAATTACGGCGTCACCTGCAGAAATGGTACCAACGTTAGCAATCTGTTCTTTGGTGGTAATTTCTTTAGCATCTTTTTTGATTGCCTCGACAACAGCATCAGTTGCCTTCTCGATACCACGACGAATACCCAAAGCATCTGCGCCAGCGGTAACGTTGCGAATGCCTTCGCTTACGATAACGTCTGCGAGCAAAGTAGCAGTAGTAGTGCCGTCGCCAGCAACGTCGTTGGTCTTAACAGCAGCTTCGCGAATGAGCTGAGCACCCATGTTCTCTACAGGGTTTTCGAGTTCAACCTCACGAGCAACCGTAACGCCATCATTGGTTACCAGAGGAGCGCCATATGAACGCTCAAGAGCAACATAGCGACCTTTAGGGCCAAGAGTTACCTTGACTGCATCAGCAAGTTTTTTTACGCCTGCAGCCATACCGCTGCGTGCGTCGGCCTCAAAAAGAATTTCTTTAGCCATGAATATATCCTTTCATCAAAGTATTTCTATAAGAAAAATCGCCTTAACTGCGCGCGCTGCACATACGCTGTACTTAGCAAGCAAGCCAAGCAAGCGCCCTTTTGCATTACTTACTCAGTAAAAGCAGCGTAGATATCGTCTGCGCGAAGAATAAGAACTTTCTCGCCGTCTACATCAACTTCAGTTCCGCCGTATTTACCGTAAAGAACACGGTCGCCAACCTTTACGGGCATAGGAAGATGCTTGCCTTCGTTGTTGACTTTTCCTTCTCCAACAGCAAGAACAACACCAGTCTGAGGCTTTTCCTTAGATTCAGCAGCAATATACAAGCCGCCAGCAGTGGTTTCTTGAGCCTCATCCTGCTTAACAACAATGCGATCGCCGAGTGGCTTAAGGTTCATAACGTACTTCCTTTCATAGGTTTGTTTACGTCATACGCGTTTGCATAAACATGCATTGCGCTTGTTACCAAACTGATTAGCACTCTCATTGTTTGAGTGCTAACAGTTGTTCATCTTAGCAACTTTCATACATAAAGCAACCCAAGAAACAGAAAATATGAGTCTATGACACTTAGATGTTGATTTGTTGTTACTTCGCATGTTTTTGCATTTCCATATTTCACTCAACACTTGGCTCAACGCAGGGCAAATCAAGTTCCTTTTGCTTCGCAAAATTTACAAGCCCTCTAGCGACAGGAATGGGCCTTTTTCAGATGAAGAAAGAATTGAACCTATGAGGAAAAGTTCGAATTGAAGCCTTAATTAACAAAGAAGACTCAGAGAAATATCTTGAAACTAAAGAGATTCTCGAGTCTTCATGCGTATAATAAGCCAAATTCAAATTAAGCTGTCTTCAAAAAACAATTTCCGTAGACAGCTTAATCAAAGCATTAAAACCAACCATTAAACATAGAACGGGTTTTGCGGAAATGGCGGCTCCATAGCGCGCTTATAAGCATACGAATCTGCACGGACAATAATGCTTTGAACTTGCTCAAGATCAAAGCCTAGTGCCGCAACTTCTTCGGCGGTTTTACCCTGATCATAATGCGCAATAAGAATCTTATCGAGCGTTGCGTAGTCTACGCCTAGCGATTTCTCATCTTCAGCCCCAGGAGAAAGCTCCGCACTTGGCGGCTTGATAAGAACATGATGAGGAATAGGAGGAATTACGCCCTGTTCTTCGGCACGTTCATTGCACCAACGAGAAAGCGCAAAAATATCCGTCTTGTAAAACCCGCCCAAAGGAGCATATGCCCCAGCGGTATCACCATACAGCGTTGAGAAACCCATCATAGCTTCGCTCTTGTTGCCCGTATTAACGAGCATCCAATTAAAGCGGTTCGAAAGCGCCATCAAACACACCATGCGGCAACGAGCTTGAGTATTCTCACACGCCAAGCCTTCAAGATCGCCACCCATCACCTTGTGAAGAGCGCGTTCAAAACCCTCATAAGGCTCAAGAATTGAAATGACTTGCGTTTCAATGCCTAGGTTATCAGCCAGATCGCGAGCATCTTTCAAGGAATGGTCAGTTGAATAGGGACCAGGAAGCATGAAGCCATGAACATGGTCAGCACCAAATGCCTCAACGCACATAACTGCCGTAAGAGAAGAATCAATACCGCCCGAAAGTCCAATAACTACATCAGTAAAACCGGCTGTAGAAGCATATTCTTTAAGGGCATGTAAGCCTGTTTGGTATTTCTGCTCGAAATCCATAACCCCTCCTATGATCTTTTAGCGGGCGCTGAACTCAGTATCTTTAGTAAATGTTTCTAAATGGTTGCGAAATACTCGCGGTAACAAAGGTTTCACTAAAGAGCCTGAATTTTTTCAGCAAGCCATGAAGCCCATTCATCAACGCCTTCGCCAGTAGTTGCTGAAATAGGGAAAATGGGCGCATTAGGATTAAGGTTTTTGATATGGTCATCAAACAATTCCTTGTCAAAATTGAACACAGGAAGCGTATCTATTTTATTGAGAACAATAGCCGAAGAAGCCTGGAACACGCCGGGATACTTCAGAGGCTTATCGTCTCCTTCGGGAACGCTCAGAATCATAGCCTTCATGTTTTCGCCCAAATCAAAATCAGTCGGACAAACCAGATTGCCCACATTTTCAACAATAATGAGATCGATAGAATCAAGATCGAGCACATCAACCGCACGACGAATCATGTCGCTTTCAAGGTGACATGCGCCACCCGTATTAATCTGCACAGCCGGAATGCCCTGTGCCTTAATTTTTTCCGAATCAACCGAAGACGCAATATCGCCCTCAATAACCGCGATATTGAAGGTGTCTCGCAAAGCTTCAATGGTTGCCAAAATGGTCGAGGTTTTTCCTGAACCAGGCGAGGCGAGCAAATCAAGAACAAATACTTTCTTCTCAGCAAAAAGTGCTCGATTGTCAGCTGCAAGACGGTCGTTTTTGTCTAAGATGGGCTGTTTCATATCTATCTGCATGTTTTCCTCGCTTCTCTAAAGGGTTTAGCTTTTTAATCCCTTTACTTCTTTAGGCTTCAGACAATTGGCTAGGCTCTTCGGCATCTTCCCCATCATCAGGAAGATCAACCTCGATGGAGTCAATCTGAAGTTCCTTTCCCTGAATGAGTTGCGTAAAGCTACTCCCGCATTCTGGACACAACATATGAAAACGATCGTGCTCGTATTCATTGCCGCACTCTGCGCAAATGCTTACGGGAGGAATCATCGTTATTTCAAGTTCAGCACTTTCGCACATAGTTCCTTCCGAAAGCGCCTCAAAGGCAAAACGCAAAGCATCTTCAATTGCCTCAGTCATTACACCAACGGAAAGACTAATCTTGAGAACCTTTTCAGACCCTGCCTGTTTTGCGGATTCTTCAACAGCCTGCAAAACACCGGTCATAATTCCGAGTTCATGCATTACTGCTCACCATCCTCGTCACCCCAAAGGTGTTTATCGAAAGATTTTTTAAGCGAGCGCAATTCTTCTTTTGCTTCTTGGCGCTCTTTTTCTTCCTGAGCTGCCTTTTCAGCCTGCGACTTAATACGCTTCTTCAAACCAATGCGCGCGGCAAGCAAACTAAGCTCATACAAGAACACCATTGCCGCAAACATAAGACCCATGGTAACAGGCGAAGCGTCAGGGGTAACAACGGCGGAAAAAGTAAGCAAAACGATGTAAACCACGCGCCAGCTTGAGCGCAGCTTTTTGTACGGGATAACATTGAACATAACTAGATAAAACACAACCAGCGGAAGTTCAAATGCAAAGCCAAATCCCAATTCAAACTTGATGATGATATCTATCCAGCGGCTTGCTTCAGGCAGTATCTCGGCAAACCCTGAAGCTTGGCTTGTGAGCCATTCAAAGGCAGGATTCAAGATGATGCAGTAGCAAAAAACCGTACCAAACAAAAAGAGCGCGACAGCCGCACAAAACGTTGGAATAAACCATTTTCTTTCCTTTGGCTTAAGTGCCGGCAAGAAAAACGCCAGTACTTGCCACAGAATTACAGGCATACATGCGACAATAGACGTCCAAAGCGCAATGGTCATGCGAACAGAAAACGCATCAAACGCGCCCAAAACATTAAGAGCAACCGTGCCGTCCTCTGTCTTAGGCATAAAATCGGCGACAGGAAGCAGCAAAAAGTTTGCCACCGTAGGAGTTGCCAAGTAAAAAACGATAATCGCAACAATCAAACACACAATAACACGAACAAGGCGCATGCGCAGCTCGCCTAAATGCTCCATGAGGGACATTCGCGCAGGTCCGATAGGCATAGCTTATTCCCCCTCTTCCTTGGATTGCATCTTAGCTGTTTGCTCTGACTTCCCTACACCCTCAGACGCAGCAGGTTTTGCCTTTGCCTTTGGCGCAGGCTTAATGGGAACATTGCCATAAAGCTGATCTGCCGTAATAGCTGGTTTTACTGCTGCTGAATCTTTACCAGCAGCGGAAGATTCCCCTGCTTCAGCCTGCTGCTCAAGTTCGCGTGCGTGTTCTGTAGAGCTTTTACGCATCGCCTCACGGTTTGCCTCAAGCTGTTGCTTGCGTCTGCGTTCTGCACGCTCTTTGTCATAACGAGCCTTGCGCTCGGCAAAGCTTTCTACCGCAGAGTCGTCTTCTGAACTACCGCTCGTTTTTGATTTGGGTTTCTTATCTGATTCAGCGCCGGCCTCCATAACTTCCGATTTCAAGACCGCGCTCATTTCATCCTGAGCTTTCTTGAACTTCGATATAGCAGTACCAACGGTTTTTGCAATTTCTGGTAACTTGTCGGGCCCGAAGATCAAAAAGCCAAACAGGAGGATAATGAATAATTCAAATCCACCAATTCCGAACAAAGCGCACCTTCACATCTCTAACCCTGCATGACTCCGCGCTAAACGCGCACCTTACATGCAAGAATTTTCTTATGACTTGGAAGCTACTCCTGTCACATTTCGTACATTTAAGCGTTTCCGCCAAGGACTAATAATCCCATGGTTGGAAGAGTGAGCGCTAAAGCCAAAATAACGCA